>Ga0210406_10000379_pt1 | contig 61508 bp, 54 predicted proteins | sample IncBWC30MmetaG_FD_155454 | JGI IMG/M metagenome (GOLD analysis project Ga0210406, IMG submission 155454) | Forest soil microbial communities from Barre Woods Harvard Forest LTER site, Petersham, Massachusetts, United States - Inc-BW-C-30-M | ecosystem: Environmental > Terrestrial > Soil >...
TAGGCGGAGACAAAAAAGTATATGGCTTTAATAATTTGGTAGATGGCGCCATAACTGAAGCGCATAAGATACAAGCGGTTAAAAAATTAAACTCACTTCATTTTAAAAATAAAAAATAAACTGTGTAACGCTGTGCTAAACCTCTGTGTTACTCTGTGGTAAAAAACAAAACGATGAGTCTAAAAATAAACAGAATAAAATATGCCAACATGTACGGTCCTACAACGGGCGATAAAGTACGTTTAGGCGATACTGAGTTATTGATCGAAATAGAAAAAGATTACACCGTTTACGGTGATGAAGCAAAATTCGGTGGCGGCAAAACGATCCGTGATGGTATGGCACAATCGGCAACGGCTACACGCAAAGAAGGTGTATTGGATTTTGTGATCACCAGTGTAATGATCATCGATCACTGGGGTATCGTAAAAGCTGATATTGGTATCAAAGATGGAAAGATCGTTGCTATTGGCAAAGCCGGTAATCCTGATACGATGGATGGTATTTCTCCCAATATGATCATCGGTGCATCGACAGAAGTACATGGTGGTGCAGGCTTGATCGCTACCGCCGGTGGCATTGATACGCATATACATTTTATTTGTCCGCAACAAATTGATCATGCCTTGTTCAGTGGTGTTACAACAATGATCGGTGGTGGTACGGGGCCTGCTGATGGAACCAATGCGACAACGGTTACACCCGGCGCCTGGAATATTCAAAAGATGTTGGAATCTGCAGAAGCCTTTCCAATGAATTTAGGATTCTTTGGCAAAGGGAATTCTTCCGGCTTAGCTGCATTGGAAGAACAAATAGAAGCCGGTGCATTAGGTTTAAAAATTCATGAAGATTGGGGGAGCACCGCTTCAGTAATTGACGCGTCTTTAAAGATGGCAGATAAACATGATATACAAATTGCCATACATACCGATACATTGAACGAAGGTGGATTTTTAGAAGATACGATCAATGCGATCAACGGAAGAGTGATACATACTTTTCATACAGAAGGTGCGGGTGGCGGACATGCACCGGATATCATCAAAGCGGCTATGTACCCGAATGTATTACCATCTTCAACAAATCCAACAAGGCCTTATACTGTAAACACGATCGATGAACATTTAGATATGCTAATGGTGTGTCATCATTTAGATAAATCAGTTCCTGAAGATGTGGCTTTTGCAGATAGCAGAATTCGCCCTGAGACAATTGCAGCAGAAGATATTTTACACGATATGGGGGTGTTCAGCATGATGAGTTCCGATTCACAAGCGATGGGGAGAATCGGAGAAGTGATCACACGTACCTGGCAGACCGCACACAAAATGAAAGTGCAACGCGGACAATTACAACAAGACGAAGGTTCAGGTAATGATAATTTCCGCGTAAAAAGATTCATTGCAAAATACACGATCAACCCGGCGATAACACACGGTATCTCCGAATATGTTGGTTCAATTGAGCCCGGTAAAATGGCCGACCTTGTTTTATGGAAGCCTTCTATGTTCGGTGCCAAGCCCGAAATAATTATCAAAGGCGGCATGATCATCGCTAGCAGAATGGGCGATCCCAATGCATCGATACCAACACCGCAGCCCGTAATGTATCGCCACATGTTTGGAGCGTATGGAAAAGCATTGCATAAAACATGCGCCACATTTGTATCCAAATTATCATTGGATAAAAACATAGTGCAAAAATATGAATTGCAGAAAATGGTACTGCCTGTAAAAAATTGCAGAAATATTTCTAAGAAAGACCTGATACACAATGATGCCACACCACAAATAGATGTGAACCCCGAAAATTATGAAGTGAAGGTTGATGGCACCGTGATCACATGTGAGCCAATGAAAGAATTGCCATTAGCACAACGTTATTTTTTATTTTAGAAGAATAATAGTACAATAAGATATGCGTAAAGCATTATTTCATTGTAAGCAAAATTCCGTAGGAATTACCCCTTTGTAGAAAATAAAACGATGGCTCGGAATAAACTCCGTAGGAGTTTCCCCTAGTGTTAGGGCTACTCCTACGGAGTATGAGTACCGGATACATTTTTTCTACAAAGAGGTTGCTCCGATGGAGCAAAATACAAGATGGAATAAAATTCGACTGAAGTATTTTATTTATCGCATAGATAAAAAAAATTATGATCGTACAACAAAAATTAGGCAACCTGCAACAATTACAAACCAGCAAAAAAATTGACTGGCTGCCATTGGAATGGTATGAAACGAATAAACGCATTTTACATAAAAAAACGAATTCCAGCAAAGAGGTAACGATGAAATTCTTAAAAGAAAATCAACAGTTAACTCAGGGCGATATTTTATTTGAAGATGACCATACAATAATCGCCGTAGAAATCATCGAATGCGAAGCCATTATCATCTTACCAAAAACGATGTTCAGCATGGCTTCCATCTGCTATGAAATTGGCAATAAACATTTACCATTATTTTTTCAGGATCAGGAAGTATTGGTGGCATATGATGCGCCGCTATTTAAATTATTAAGTGCCGGTGGTTACGATGTACAAAAAGGAAAAAGAAAACTGATCAGTCCGCTAAAAACGACCGTTGCACCACACGGCAACAGCAGCGATACCATATTTTCAAAGATCATGAAACTCACAACTAATGAGTAATAAAAACTCCCAAATTCCCCCTTCAGGGGGGCAGGGGGTTTCCCTGTTAAGTTTATTGCAGCTCTCAGATCCAACACTACCGATTGGTGGATACGCGCATTCTGCAGGTTTGGAAACTTACGTGCAACAAGGTATTGTAAAAGATACTACAACAGCAAAGAACTTCGTAACAGAAATGCTCACACAAAATTTGCAATACACCGATGCGGCATTTGTTTCTTTGGCTTATGATGCCGCGTTCAATAATAATTTTGAACAGATCATTGCTTTGGATGATGAATGTACCGCCGTAAAGCTGCCGCGTGAAATGCGACAAGCAAGTCAAAAGCTGGGTATGCGTTTGATGAAAATATTTCAACCGGTTTGTAAAAGTGATATTGCAGATCAATATCGTGCAGCAGTAAAAGCACAAAATGCTATCGGCCATTATTGTATCGTGTTTGGGTTGTATGCACAAGCATTAAATATTTCTAAGCAGGAAGCGTTGGCAGGATTTTTTTATAATGCAGCTGCAGGTTTTGTAACCAATAGTGTAAAACTAATTCCACTAGGACAACAAGACGGACAAGAGATACTATTTTCTTTACAGCCATTGATTGGGCAATTGGTTGTAAATTCAATGGAACCGAATAAAGAGTTGATTGGATTGTGTTGTACAGGATTTGATATTAGATGTATGCAGCATGAGCAGCTTTATTCGAGACTTTATATGTCTTAGAGTAAGCAAAGTCAAAAGTGAAAAGTTAAAACCTAAAAGTGTTTTGAGAAACTTAAACTTCTTGCCTTTGTCATGCTGAGGAACGAAGCATCTAATTCTTAACCAGCAGCATGATTGTTGATAAAATTCTTCGCTTACGCTCAGAATGACAAAGGAGAAAGCTGAATAGCTAAAAGTAAAAGATTAGCCGGTAAGTGGGTAAGACGTTTTGTAATTATTGAAATTCAATTACCGTCTTCCATTCTTTCCGGCAAAAAAGAAAAACCATAAATAATAAAAGACCAACAATTGAACATTGAAAATTGAGCATTGAACATTAATTCATAAACAATGAGCACAGAAAGAAACTACATAAAAATAGGAGTAGCCGGCCCGGTAGGCTCCGGTAAAACAGCGTTAATAGAACGCCTAAGCCGTAAGCTGGCGCTCGATTACAGCATTGCCGTAATAACAAACGATATCTACACCAAAGAAGACGCCGAGTTTTTAACAATGAACAGCTTGCTCCCAAGAGAAAGAATCATCGGAGTTGAAACCGGCGGCTGTCCGCACACAGCGATACGCGAAGATGCGAGCATGAATTTAGAAGCAGTGGAAGAAATGGCCACACGCTTTCCCGATGTACAAATAATTTTTATCGAAAGCGGCGGCGATAATTTATCGGCAACTTTTAGTCCTGACCTTGCGGATGTAACCATCTTTGTAATCGATGTAGCCGAAGGCGATAAGATACCACGCAAGGGCGGACCCGGTATTACGAGAAGCGATCTGCTGATCATTAATAAAATTGACCTGGCACCATATGTAAATGCCGACTTGAAAATAATGGAACGCGATGCCTGCAAAATGCGCAATGGCAGTCCGTTTATTTTTACCAACCTAATGAGCTTACAGGGATTGGACGCCGTAATAGGGTGGATAAAAAAATATGCATTGGTAGAAGAGAACGCAGCTGAACCCGAATTGCACCGATGATAGCAACATTACATATCGAAACAGCATTGCGCGGCAATAGTACGTTTTTAAAAACATCGTATTGTACAACGCCCTTTAAAGTGGCGAATATAACAGAAGATAAAAAAGACAACACCTTACGCCTGATGCTCATGAGTTCATCGCCGGGAATATTGGATGGAGATGTGTACCAGCAAAAAATTACGTTGGCACTGGGTTGTGCGCTGGAACTGCAAACACAATCATACCAGCGTTTGTTCAACATGAAAGTTGGGGCATCACAAAATTTGGAAGTGCATCAATCAGAAGGATCAGCATTTTTATTTTTACCGCATCCATCTGTGCCACATGAAGCCGCTATTTTTTCTGCGACGAATAAAATATTCTTGTCGGATAATTGCAGTCTTATTTTTGGAGAGATATTAACCTGCGGCAGAAAATTAAGTGGGGAAGCATTTTTGTTTTCAAAGTATCATAACCTTACGCAGGTTTACCTCAACAACAAACTCATCATCAAAGAAAATTTATTGATGCAGCCCGCAACAATAAATATAAATGCCATCGGACAATTAGAAGGTTTTACGCACCAGGCCAGTTTAATTTATTTACACGAAACAGCTGATTGCGAAATATTGTTACAAACCATCACTGAACAATTAACACAACAAAAAGAGATCATCTTCGGCATAACAGCCGCACCAATCAACGGATTGATCATCCGCATACTCGGACAAAAAGGAGAGCAGCTGCACAATTGTTTAAAAAGCATTGCTACTATTTTACCGCAAGTCAGTACACATAAAACCGAAGCGCATGCAGTCTGATATGTTATTTTTAATTATCGGCGCCGTAACCATTGCGTGTGTGCATACAGGCTCCGGCCCGGATCATTACCTGCCTTTTATTGCCTTATCAAAATCAAGAGGGTGGACGTACAGAAGAACTTTATTGTGGACGGCCATCTGCGCCTGCGGACATGTATGGGGTTCGGTATTATTAGGATTAGCCGCAGCAGCCATTGGCTGGTCGCTCTCAAAAGTAGGGTGGCTGCAGGTTGTACGCGGTGGCGTTGCCGGATGGTTCATGCTGTTATTTGGTATTTGTTATGGTTGCTGGGGATTGTGGCGCGCCTATAAAAATAAACCGCACAAACATTTTGATATGTATGCCGACGGCGAAATGTATGTGTACGAACACCAGCACGGCCAGGCAGTTGCCATGCAAGACAGGCATAAAGTTACACCCTGGGTAATGTTCATCATCTTTCTCACGGGGCCATGCGAACCAATGGTAGGTTTAATGTGTTCACCCGCCATTGCGCATTCCTTATGGGGTTTGTGGTTATTGATCATCGTGTACACGGCAGCTACCTTACTCACCATGCTGGTAATGGTAACACTCGGTTACTTAGGAATAGCCTTTGTAAAAACAGAAAAAATAGAGCGCTATGTGCATGCGTTAGGAGGGTTAACGCTTGTTGTTTGTGGTGTTGGTATGGTATTTATGAACTGGTAAAACTGTTTTTTAATGGTCCATTCACTTTTCAAAGGTGTAATTACAAATTATAATGTATTTAGTATAAATTAGCAGAAAAAAATGAGTAAAGAGCTTAATAATTTAATTACTTCTCTTTCAGAAGATAATTTTAAGAATCTTATTAAAGAATATAATAAGCAAAAATACAATACACCTCACATAAGAATAGTTGACGGACCATACGATGGAGGAAACGACTTAGAAATAATAATTGGTGATAACGAAATAAAAAAAAATATTCAAATTACTGTACAAAAAAGTAATTATGAATCAAAATTAGAAGAAGACCTTGTTAAAGCAAAGAGAAATGTAAGTTTCTTTAGTTACCTTAATCAGTTAGATTTCTATATAAATCAAAATGTGAGTAACGATAAAAAAAATCAATTAAAATTAAAAGCTGAAATTGACCACCAAATTACTCTTACGATTATAGATGCTAATACGTTAGCGCAAGAAGCGGATAACTATTCCGCAATAAAGAATTTTACATATCAATCTCATTCAATTCAAACTGAATCCTCTTTACTGATTGTTGATAAGCAAACTAAAATTTTATTTGACGTACTAACTTTGGATAGTAACAGTATTGAGATTAAAAGAAATTTTATCAATTCATATGTATATTCTTATTTGTATTTACAACCTGACAGTACGAGCCAAGAAATATTTGATTACTTAAATCCTCACGTAAATAATACATTGCACAAAGACTTTCTCGATAAAGAATTGAATAATCTTAGAGCAAAGAAAACTTTGATAAGTCCTGTTGATAAGACTAAGTTTCAGCTTAGTTCGGAAATGTATTCTCAGATAAGTGAAATATATTCTGTTGTTTTAGATCAAGAGAAAAATTTGCAACAAGTGATTGTAAATTTTCTTGCTGAAAATAATATAACAAGTGATGCAACAGAGTTAATTACCTTGCTTTATAAGCTCTACCAAGAGAACTATACCATCGATATTGACGAATTAAAAAATACAAATAACTCCTTTAGCGCCTCAATAAAAAAATCATTTAATGATTTGGTACATTATTTCATAAAAAAAGATATTGAACAGGAAATAGCAAAAAGCCTATCCGAGCAGCTTCTTAAATTGTGCGCCTCAAATGACTTTTTAAATAAATTATCATCAATTCATCTTTTTACAAATTTATATTCTTCTAATAAATTAGAAAAATATATAAATAATAAAACTCAGGAAGTACTTCTTGATACACAAATACTTATTAGAATGATTTGTGTTCTATATTCTGGTAAGTTCGAATACTCTGATAATGCTTTAGAATCAGTTAAGATTTTAGTATCAACTTTTGAGAAATTTAAAACAAAGCTTAGGCTAATTACTACACATGATTACGTTGGAGAAGTTGCAGGCCATCTTCTTGATGCGTTTAAATTACAAAGGTTCATAGACCTTCCTTTTTTTGAGAAATTAGGGAAATCTAAAAATGTCTTTTATAATACTTTTCAAGAACTGAAAGAAAAAAACTATTTAGATTCTGAAGTTGGCTTTGGAGAATTTGTAGATGAATTAATTGATGAAGAAATACAAACAGAAAATGAAGATCAAGCTTTGGGTATAATTTCAAGAAAGCTGACAGAAATATTACAGTTAGCAAATATTGAGCTTATATATCATCCAAATTATACGAATTATTTATCATTAAAGAAGGAATACGAAATTTCTTTAGCATACAAATCTAGGATAAGAACTTATAACGCAAGAGAAAATGACTTGCGTACCATTTTATATTTATCAACTAAAGAGAATCATCAGAGTGTAGAAACTGGGGAAATAAATGAGCCATTTTTAATTACTTGGGATGGAGCTTTCTACGATTTCCGTAAAGAGTTAATTAAAACTCATAAGGAATTATCATTTTGGTATATATATTCTCCTTTGAAATTTGTAGATAGATTATCAGTCATGAATTTTACTTTAAACCCTAAATCGATTAGCTTAAATATAGTGGCATTAACAGAAACTAATTTTAATTATTCTTCTAAAACAACATCATTTCTTGATATTATTTCTAATTTTTTTAATACAAAGGATGTTTCTAAACTGTCTATTATTAACAAATTAGCAGATCTTAAATCTAAAACAAGAAACATTGACGAAGAACATACTGTAGAAGAATTTAAAGATAATGAAGAAAGTTCTGTAACGACATTGTTACTCAACTTGCAAAAACACTATTTTTCTTATGAAAGTGAATATAAGTTTGAAGATGTTATAAGCATATTTGAAATCCCAAGCTATGAATCTAATATTATTAAAATATTAGAAGACGGTCTTAAGCATATTATTACCGATAAGAAATTAGCAAATATGTATGAAGAATTTGATGCATTAATAAAAGAAAGCAAAGAACTTCCGCTGGCATAAATGTTCCATTTATGATTCCGCTGGCGTAGGTGTTCCATCATAATTCGCGAGCCAGCATCAACCCTCGTACCTCACTGGCGCAAGTCTCCGAAGGATGACTTGTGTCTACGATGCAGCCAGTTTCCTAACTGGCGATAAAATATAAAACTAGAAAGATAATGTCATACACTATAGCCGAAATAAGAAGCAAAATAAATGAATGGGATAAAGACCTTACTAAAAATGAGAAAAGGTATATACACTTTCATTTATTCAGTAATTTCTTGTACTATTATAATCGATTACCTAATGATAGAGTTAAACAACAAATTCTAAATATTTTTGTTGATTACATAGTTTTTGTAGAATCTAAAGACTTTCATCTGAGCAAAGAAGAATCACGAGATTTAGCAGATACATTCCGCCGACGTAGGTGTTCCATTATAATTCCGCAAGCCAGCATCAATCCCCGCACACGCCGCCGTCTGGTCTCCGACCAACGGCCAACTTAATAATGCCATTTGTTATTGCAAGCAGTGAGATATCAAAGCCGTTGGTCGGAGACCAGACGGCGGCCTCTAATACGATAGATCTCGTTAACGGCACAGATAAATAAGCTGGTGAGTTAATTCTTACATTAGCATAATGAAAACCTATCCAATTCACTCACCACATTTCTTCACAGCTACTATTTATGAATGGAAGCATCTATTAGCAAGCGATAAGCATAAGAATATCATTATCGATAGCCTTAAGTTTTTTCGCCAGCGTAGGTGTTCCATCATAATTCGCAAGCCAGCATCAACCACCGCACGCGCCGCCGTCTGGTCTCCGACCAACGGCCAACTTAAATAATGCCATGGCGTTATATTCACAAGCGGTGAGATATCAAAGCCGTTGGTCGGAGACCAGACGGCGGCGTATGCTAAATATGAAAAAGAATAAAATTTCCCTATTTTAAAATAATTCCTTTCCTCAAACGTCTACAGCAATAACCACCACTCACTAAAAAATAAAATGGATCTACAAAACAAAAAAACAAGTCTCTGGATCATTGTAGGGATCACCGTACTGAATGCTATTGGCATGACGATCGTCTTTCCACTCTTTCCTTTTCTTTTAAATAAATATGTCCCTGATGCGCAAGTAGCAGGTGTTATGAGTGCATTGGTATCCGTCTTTGCGGTATGTACATTTTTTGCTGCACCGGTCTTTGGTGCACTCAGTGACCGGTATGGACGCAAATCAATTTTATTGATCAGCTTACTCGGTTCAGCTATTGGTTATGTGCTGCTTGGTATTGGCGGGGCACTTTGGATACTCTTTCTCGGAAGAATAATTGACGGGCTTACGGCAGGAAATCAAAGTGCACTGTTTGCATATATAACAGACAGTACAGAACCGCATGAAAGAGGTAAATGGTTTGGATATCTTGGTGGTGCTATTGGCCTTGGATTTATGATCGGGCCTGCCATTGGCGGTGTGTTGGGGGCTATTTCCATTACTTTGCCTTTCTTTGTTACAGCGGGTATTACGTTGGTAACAATATTTCTAATCGCCATACTTTTGCCGGAGTCGCTTCCGGTAGAAAAACGTACCACTCATTTAACGCTTAAAAGTTTTAATACCTTTTCTCATTTCAACGAAGTTTTTTCCTGGAAAGAAGCGCGCACTTTAATTATTATGGGCGCCTTCTTCTATGTCGGCCTCAATATTTGGCAGTTCAACGCAAGTATCTTTTTGAAAGATGTATTTGGGTGGGGGCCAAAATTTATCGGTGGCGTATTCGTGTTGGTTGGGATTTGTGATATCATATCCAGGGTTATTGTACTACCACAGCTTCTTAAGATAATGAGTGAACAAAGAGTTGGTATCATTGGCCTGTGTGGACTCATTGCAGGACTTGGTCTCCTGTTCCTGAGTAACTATCATCAATCTATATTTTTTATTATCGGAGCTGTTGCCTGCATTGTGTTGGGTGAAGGTTTATTTGACCCTTCCTATAATGCACGACTCTCTTTGTCTGTTGATGAAAGCAAACAAGGTTTGCTTCAGGGAACAAATCAAAGTCTGCAAGCTTTATACCGCACGCTTGTTCCGCTGGGAGCAGCTGCTATTTATACCTATAGCCATGGTGCTGTTTTTGGTATTGCCGCATTATTGATGGCTTGTGGATTAGTGTTGTTTATAAAGTTGAAAACAACACTAAGGGAAAAGTAAATGAGAATAGTACCCCTTATTTCCCAGCAATGTCTCTCGCAGAAGACGTTGCGTAAATTATAAAAGTGGGTTACAAAATAAGCAAACTCTTTTCTAAATTGCAATGAACGCAACGTCCCTATTCAGGAGACGTTGCTGAAAAAAAGTATCAAAAAAAAAATAAAAAATAACCTCTGGGTGACAAACTCCTTTACTGGTACAAGTCTTCGGAAGTATGACTTGTGCCTACGATGTTGCCAGTTCTTAACTGGTGATAAATATTATTAGCAAAAAAATAAAGCTGATGCCTTGTAGAACAAGAAGCTGGTGCGAACATTTTAAAAATTCACATTGAATTTACCGTTAGTAACTGTTTCCAGCGTTTGAGCAGAATCTCCATTATGAAAAATATTTCCGTAAAATGTACCTTGAATTGATTGACTGTTAATTGAAGTCACTACAATTGTAAAAGGATTTGATGTAGTATAGCCATTCGAAAAATTATTTCCCACCAAACCTATATTATTTATATAGGAGATAGAGGCGTTATTTATAGTAGAATTTTCGTTGTACGCTGTAGTCGTAATATTGTTAACTCCTTGAATACTGAGATAAATACTCCCTGCAAGTGTAGTACTATCTGTAAGTCCTGTTAATAATATAACATAATGGGGAGTGCCGGGAGTACCGGTTCTTGTTGCAAATGTTCTTATATTAAATGTAGATGTTTTACTATTAATAGTTGCCTGGATTGTGTTAGAAGGCAAACCTGTATTACTTTTTTTACAAGATGAAGCAGTACAAAGCACTATTAACAATGTTACAATAGAGAAGGCTGATATTTTCATGTGTAGGTTTTTATAATATGTACTTCAAAGTTACGAGAAAGGCCTGGTAGAAATTACTACTTTTTCCGCCTACATAGGTGTCTAAACTGGCGCAGATACGCCACACTCGAACTAGGGCTGCATATCTGCGCTAGTAGAATAATAGCTTCCATGATGTGATCAGTTTTTAACTGACGGTATTAAATCCAACTCCCCTTCCTAAAAAAAATAATTTGCGTAATTCAAAAGTTACCTATACTTTTGAGTAACTTAAAAGTTACATAATATGCAAAAGACAATCAAACATCAATTCTTTTTCCCTAATCCGCCGGAAGCCGTTTGGGAATATTTAACCAAGGCCGAGCTGATAGAACAATGGCTAATGCCGAATGATTTTCAACTGATACTCGGCTATGATTTTCGATTTATTGTAAAGCCCATGCCGAGCCTGAATTTGGATGGGATAGCTTATTGCAAAATATTGGAGATCGTTCCTTTCAAAAAATTAACTTATTCGTGGAAAGCAGGCCCGGGTGAGGGTGAGATCACGGTGGATTCTATTGTTGAATGGACATTTGTTCCAAAAGATAATGGCACTGAACTTCAATTGGTACACAGTGGATTTAAAGAAATCGAAAACTTTAACGTTTATACCGCTATGGACAATGGCTGGGTTAAGCAAGTGGGCATAATCACCAGCCTTTTAAATAAATAATTTTTGATCATGCAAAGAGAGATTAAACACAGTAACTATGGCACAACAAACGCTTGATGCATTCCAGGTAATAGCCGATCCGAGCAGGAGAGAAATGCTACACTTGTTATCGAAGAAAAGCCTGACGATAAATTCACTGGCGGAAAATTTTGATATGAGCAGGCCTGCAGTTTCAAAACATATCAAAATATTGAACGTTGCAGGTTTTATAACTATCCAGGATATTGGCAGAGAACGGCATTGTATGCTTAAACAAGATGGGTTTAATGAACTGCAGGAGTGGATCAATTTCTTTGATAAATTCTGGCTCACTAAACTTAAAAAACTGGAAATGTTATTACAACAAAAATCAATTAAGCAATAATTTTTGCCGGTAAGTCGAGAAGTCGTTTTATACTCAGTGGAGATTTGCTTAACGCCTTTCCGTCTTCCCGGCAAAAAAATAAATCAATATTTATGATAAACGAAACAAAAAAAGTACTGACAACACAAGAAGTCGCTACACGATTTAACGAACTTGCCCAGCAAGAAAAATGGTTTGAGATCCAGGAAGAATTTTTTACAGAAAATGTACGAAGTATTGATCCTGTAAACTCACCCTACATGGGCTATGCAGAAGGTAAAGCAGCTGTTCGTAAAAAAGGTGAAGATTTTATAAAAAAGATCGAAGCTTTTCATGGTGCTTATACTACACAGCCAGTTGTAGGAGGTAACTATTTTTCGGTTGGCCGTGGTATGGATATTACAGTGCAGGGTTTTGGAAGAATAAAAATAGATGAGATAATGATGTATGAAGTGAAAGATGGCGAGATTGTATTAGAGCAATTTTTCTATTAGCAATTTTCGTTTAATAGTGGGCTGCCTTGTTATTCTGAGCGTAGCGAGGAATCTTATTGTTAAATAATTATTATGCTAGCCAGAAATAAGATGCTTCGTTCCTCAGCATGACAAAAGTCAAAGTCTTTACTTTGTCGGATATAAAATTGGGTAGTTGATTTTTTCGTAATTTCAATATCTTAAAATAAAATATGAAATTATTTACTAGATTTCTTTTGCTGTTATTTGTACTCTCTATTTATTCTTGCTCAAAACATATAAAATCAGATGTGCCAGAATTTAGTACAAAGCAATATAATGGAGATACTGTTAATCTTAAAGAATTAGCTAAAAATAAGGTAACTATTATATTTTTTTGGACAACATTCTGTGATAATTGCTTGACTGAAATATCTAATATTCATGATGTATATGATAAGTATAAAAACAATAAAAATGTAACTTTTTTGACTATAGCATTTAATACAAATAAAGAAATAGAACAATTTAATTCTATAAGCGATACCGTAAATCCTTATAAATTATATTTTAAGTATTTAAAAATGGCAAAATTTGATATGCCCGTATTAATTGGATCAGACCAAGGGTATGAGATTTATTCTCAGGATGATGGGAGCTTTATTCCTGGAATAAAAGATACTTCAGAGGTAAATAAATTGTACAATACTTTTGACTTTCGAGGGTTACCAACAATTATAATTTACAGCGCAGAAGGGAAATTGATTTGTAAATATTCAGGACCACAATCAATGAGAAGTGATCCTGATAAGTATAGGATTTTTCTAGATAATAAAATCGATAGCTTATTAAATTAATTACTTAAACGATAAACATGAATTTATCAAACAATAAAATCCTAATAACAGGCGGAGCAAGTGGTATTGGTTTAGGATTAACTGAAAGATTTATCAAAGAAAAAAATACGGTAATTATTTGCGGTAGAAGAGAAGCTGTTTTAAAAGAAGTAGTTGCTAAATTTCCTTCAGTAATTACCAAAGTTTGTGATCTGTCTGATGAAGCAGAACGTATAGCTTTATTTGAGTGGGTATCAGCAAATCATCCTGACTTAAATGTATTAGTGAATAATGCCGGTATTCAGAATTGGAGCAGTATTTCCGACAATGACTTTTACAAAAAAGCAGATGATGAAATTACAACGAACGTTGTAGCGCCGCTACATTTAACAACGTTATTCACAAAGCTACAATCGTTAAATACTATTATTAATGTAACCTCGGGTTTGGCTTTTATTCCGTTATCAAAAGTTCCTGTTTATTGTGCTACAAAAGCTTTTATGCGTTCGTTCACGCTTTCTTTGCGTCACATGTTAAAAGCGACCAATATTGAAGTAATTGAAATGATACCGCCGGCTTTGAATACTGATCTTGGTGGCCCTGGTATACATGATGGACATCCATCAGTGAGCGATTTTGTTGAATCGGTATTTCAACAAATGAAAGAAGGAAAAACAGAATTAACATTTGGTACAAGCGAGGCAAGAGTTCATGCAAATAATGAAGTGATTACTGATTATTTTAATAAGATGAATCCGTAAATTATTTTTTTGCCGGGAAGACGCAAAAGTGTTAAGTAAGTTCAATAATTATAAAACGGCTTATCGACTTACCGGCAAATCATTTCGCTAATAATTTATTTACCTTCTCCAAAACCGTATTAATATCAAACGGTTTTTCAATAATGTCATCTGCACCACATTCCTCGTAATTGATCAATTGCTTGGGATCTGCAGATATGAGTATGATAGGAATTGTAGTATATTCTTCTTTCATTTTTTTGCAAATCTCTTTGCCGGAATCGGCTCCCAACATTACATCTAATAAAATCAAATCGGGAATAAAAGAATTTAAAATAGTATCTAACTCAACAGCTGATCCCGCAGTTCTTACTTCGAAATTATTTAACTCAAGCAGGACCTTGAAAAGGTCTTGCAGTTCCTGGCAATCGTCAACAATAATTATTTTGGCCATGCTGTTTTTTCAAAAGGTCGATAATAGTACTATAAACAAGGCGTAAAATTATTTATTTTAATTTCCGTCTAAGTTGCCCTATAGCCCTATTTGTGAATTATTAATAGGGTTAAAGCGCTATTAAATAGGTCTTTACGTCAACCTATACTATTATTCCTGTGACTAATTTTGTTTTTAATAATCACTGACTGTATTATTTCTTTAATATCCGCATTCAATAAGGGCTACCTTGACCCTGATATTATAGAAGAGCAGGCAAAACCAAATGAGGGCTTATGGATGGATCTGCATTATTAAAAGACTTGGGTAGTAGGATCAGGGTAATTCGCCTGAGTAAAGACATGACTCAAAATCAATTAGCTATTAATTGCAATTTTGAAAAATCAAGTATGTCGAAAATTGAATCCGGACAAACTAATTTAACCTACCTCACATTACATAGGATAAGTAAAGGATTAGACGTGCACGTCAGTAAATTATTACCTCTCGACGGCCAATCTGTTTAACAACAACTTCCTGAAATAAAATATTATTTTTAAAATAATAAAGTGTCTCATACGTCTGGAGTACGAATCAGGACGGAGTTATAGGATAGGAGATTTTTATATAATAAAATGGTTAAGGCTTCGGTTATTGGCGGAGATGTAGAACAGCAGCTAGCTAAGTAGATTGGTATATTACTTCAATGATTTAAGATAGAGGTAGAGATTTGAATTATTCAAATTCCCTTAACTTTAATCTATTGCTTTATAAAACTAACTAACATGATATCCTACGGAACCAGATCTAAACTTATCGGAACAGAAACTATATTTGAAAAATGCCCAAGTTGTGAAAAACAAACCGGTTTCGATATATACATTTATCAAAAATATTTTCACATTTTTTGGATTCCCTTTTTTCCTTTAGAGAGAACAGTTGCCAGCCAGTGTAGTAATTGCAAACAAGTAGCGCAATCAAAAAACATGACGGGAGCCTTTAAAACAGCTTGTGAAAGTGTTAAGCGAAATGGGAAAACGCCGATCTGGATGTTCTCCGGGCTTGGGTTGCTTGCTATAATTATTGTTTGGGCCATAGTAGCCGATCAGCAAGAAGCGAAAGACCAGGCACGATACATACAATCACCAAAAGTGGGAGACATATTTGAAGTAAAAGTTAAAGAACAGAGTTATACCATTTATAAAGTTGATGCTGTTACAAATGATAGCGTATATGTATTGACGAATGATTATGAAACGGATGAACGAACAGGATTCGATCATTTAGAAGAATCAAAGAAAAGCAATTATTCGGAAGATTCGTACGCTTATAGCCGAACAGCGATCAGGCAAATGATGGATAGTGGTGTAATTTTAAAAGTAGTGCGGGAATAATATATTGTAATACTGATTTTGTGATATAGGGCATGGAACGTGATTAATTCCAGCTGCTGTTAATCAGAAGAATTACTCCTTGTTTAATTAGCAACCCAACCTCTACCAGTTTCTACGGAAGCGCCTCTTTGGCTGCGGTGCCGGCAAAGCCAGGCAGACAAAATCATGCGAAGCAGATTTTGGTCAGCGGCCAAAGTAGTGCTGGAGAAGAAACGCAGCCCAGCGGCTCTGAGCAACTAAGACTAAAAAATCACAAACTGTTATGGTGGATTGAGAATTATTTTTGCCGGGAAGTCCGGAAGATATTTTCAATTCGTTGTAATCCGGTTTTGATCTGTACCCGTTACATAATCGCAAAGAAAATGCCCCCCCCCTGTGATTTTTTGTATTTTTAAATGATTCCCTATATATGGTCGGAGTAACAAATTATAGCAAGTTTCGGATTTTATAAGAGTAAATTGCAATAGATATTTGCAGTATAAATTATAGGATATGAATACGCAGGAAAATATTAATTATACACGCATTGCGGAAGCGATCGACTACATCAAAAATAATTTTAAGACGCAGCCTAATTTAGATGAAGTAGCAGAAAGAGTGCATTTGAGTCCTTTTCATTTTCAACGATTGTTTACGGAATGGGCAGGTACAAGCCCCAAAAAATTTCTTCAATATATCAGCGTTGAGCACGCTAAAAAATTATTGACGGCAACTGAGCAATCAACACTTTTTGATGCTGCTTTTGATACGGGGCTTTCCGGAACTAGCAGATTACATGATCTCTTTATTAATATAGAAGGCATGACACCGGCAGAATACAAGAATGGCGGTAAAGATCTGTCCATCAATTTCAGCTTCGCAGAAAGTCCGTTTGGGAATATTATTGTTGCTTCAACAACTAAAGGAATTTGTTACATGGCTTTTGAAGAACAGGAAGACAAAGCGTTTGATGACCTGATGGCTAAATTTCCCAATGCTACATTTATTAGAAAGCTTGATCTGTTACAACAAAATGCTTTATTCATTTTTCAAAATGACTGGAGTAAATTGCCTGAAATAAAACTGCATTTAAAAGGCACCGATTTTCAGTTGAAAGTTTGGGAAGCCTTATTGAAAATTCCGATGGGGAAATTATCTACTTACGGTAATATCGCGCAGCAAATAAAAAACCCTAACGCTTCAAGAGCTGTTGGTACGGCTATCGGCAGCAACCCTGTTGCTTTTTTAATTCCTTGTCACCGAGTGATTCAATCTACAGGAATATTTGGTGGCTATATGTGGGGTAATACCAGAAAGACGGCCATCATTGGTTGGGAAAGAGCTAAAACAAACGGCGATGATTCTGCACAATGAGATAACCGATAAAGAGCTGCACGCTAAAATCCAACAACATGAAATTAACTTCGGAGGAAACCTAAAGTTAAATATCTACGGAACCTTGTATTGTGCATCCGGTAAAAGAATGAAAAGAGAGAACCGCGTTTTCTTTTCATCAGAAAAAGAAGCGCTCAGTAATCATTACAGGCCTTGCGGACATTGTATGCAACAAGCCTATAAAAATTGGAAAATGGATCTATTCAATAGTAAAGCAGACTATAATAAAAATTTATTACCAAAAGATGGTATCGTAAATTATTATGGAAAAATATTTTCATCCAAAGAAGCGGCACATTATTTAAATTCTTTGCTTACAAATATTGAATGGAGAAATGATGAGGCTATTATTTTTGGTAAAAAAATAATCACCAAAAGAAAAGTAGCCTGGTATGGTGACCGGCCGTTTGAATACACTTATTCTAACACAACAAAACAAGCATTGCCGTGGACGAAAGAATTGCTCGAATTAAAAAATATCATTGAAGAAAGAACAGGAGAGCAATTCAATTCTTGTCTGCTTAATTTATACCATAACGGCAGCGAAGGAATGGCCTGGCACAGAGATGAAGAAAGGGATCTAAAAAAAGATGGTGCTATCGGGTCTTTAAGTTTTGGCGCCGAACGAAAATTTGCTTTTAAGCATAGAAAAACGGAAGAAACAATATCGTTGGTTTTAGAACAGGGTAGTTTATTAATAATGAAAGGCACTACGCAAACTCATTGGTTGCACCGTTTGCCGCCAACAAAGCTGATCGCTAAACCCAGGGTGAACCTGACTTTCAGAACAATTGCTGTATAGGGAATTTACAATAGACCTATTCTTTTCCTGCAAAAAAGCTAAGGATATCGCTAACTTTTTCTTTATCAGTTGATTCAACAATATATAAAAGATCACCATTGATGCTCCATTTCGCGTTAGGTAAAAGAGGGAATGCGTTTACTCTGGCGATCTCATTTCCATCCTGGTACGAATTGCAAAGCAGCGCCGTAATAGTTACAGGATGATCATGTAGTGACGTAAATTTATAGCCATCTTCAATGCGATCAGCTAATTGCAAGCTGCGCCAATCATAAGTAACTTCTATTAATTGTTCCTGTACACCATTCAAAAAGAATTCCATGCGTTTTGTATTATGGTGTTTGCTATTTAGCCTAATGTCATTTTTCATTCACTATACTTTTTTGTATTTAGATAGATTGACCAATAACACGCCCGATAAAATAATGATCAATGCAGCAACTTGCGTTCCACCAATCATTTCGTTATTTAAAAATAGTCCTAATACCATTGCCACAACAGGGTTTACATACGCATACGTTCCAACAATAGCAGGAGAGCGTACCTGCAATAACCAGATATAAGCGATGTATCCAACGATCGATCCGAAAGTAACCAAATATAAAACGGCATAAACAGAACTCATGCTGACATTACTCCACACAAAATGAGCAGGTTCTCCTGCAATAAAACTTGCTATAAATCCTGCAATACCTGCAGCCATCATTTGTATGCTAGATAACATAACAGTACTTCCTGTGGCACCTGAATATTTAGAATACAAAGATCCTGCTGCCCATAAAAAACCGCCGATCATCACAACAGCAACAGCAATTAATTGCGCTTTATGATGCAGGTCGAAACTTGCTTTGCCGTTGAACAATAATATAATTCCTGCAAAGCCTACTAATAAACCAAGCAGTGTAAATTTATCAGAGAAGTTTATTTTCCAGTTGCGTTTATCCAATAAAACAAACCAAAAAGGAACGCTCGCAATTACTACAGCGGCTAATCCTGATGGAATAAATTGCTCGCCCCATATCAATGCAGTTGTACCGCCAAATAATGTTAACAGGCCGGTGGCTGAACTTTTAGCAAACGAACGGCTATCAGTTATTTTTTCTCCTTTCAATATGCAATAGATGAATAATATAAAGCCTGCTATAAAAAAACGGCCACCTGCCATTAAAAAAGGAGGAATAGTTTTGATGGCTAAAGCAATACCTACATAGGTTGATCCCCATAATAAATAGACAGCAGCAAAAGCTGCAATAACAAGGCCTTTTGAGGGCTCTTTATGCTTAGTTTTTTCTTGCATGGTATATTGTACAACAAATATAACATTCATCCGGTAAAACATTTTTATCTTAGACTATTCTTTATTGTAGCTAAAATTTCAATAACCACACTATGCTTTACATCACACAACTGATCTATATCAAACCCGGACAAGAAGTAATATTTCATGAATTTGAAAATGTAGCTATTCCTATTATTGCAAAATATAACGGACAACTTTTAATAAGGGTAAGGCCGGATGAAGATGCGTTTATAGAAAATAATATAGACAAGCCCTATGAGATCCATTTGATACAATTTCCTTCTGAAGCAGATTTTAAATATTTTATGAAGGATGAAGAAAGGGCTAAGTTTTTACATTTAAAAGAACAGTCTATTCAAACATCATTATTAATAAAAGGAGAGAAGGCATAAGCTTACCAACAGAAAGCATATAATTTTCGTTGCGAAAATTTGAATCCCGAATAGCCGATGAATGCCAACACAAGAATGGTATACGTTGTAAAAAATATAGGATTGTTTTTAAATACAAAATACGAAATAGAATAACCTGATGTTATTAATAGCAACATCATCGGAGGTTTGGTGAAAACAAAAAAGCCCAATTGTTTCTGGTAGATCTTTCCGACGGGGATCAGATATTGTTGAAATATTTTCATGCTATCCCTAACATTATCGATTCTGTGTTCTTCATAATAAGCAAAACAAGCCGTTAAAGAATCCATTACAAATTGTTTGCTTTTCTCATCCCGCAAATTATCAAAATGAAAAAAGAAATTACTAATACTGTTTAGATGATAATACTTTTTATTAGTACCGAGATTATTCTTGTAGCGCTCTAGTTCTGATTCGAGGTTGGTGATGTTCATGTTATGTACGATGTTGGATGTACGACGTACGATGTGATCTGACTTGAAGTACTTTTTTAACATCGTACATCCAACGTCATACATCGCACATAATTAATATTCCATTTTATCAGGATTATCTTTCCAATCCTGAAATACTTTCAATGCCTCATGTCTGCTAATTTCAACACCAGGTATTTTTCTGTCTGAAATATTTATTTTTAATTCTGAATAGATAAGTGAATCATCAAATCCCGCATCAGCAGCATCTTTACAATTGTTCGCATAATAAATCACTTTTGGCCTGGCCCAGTAAATCGCACCAAGGCACATCGGGCAAGGTTCGCAGGAAGTATATATTTCGCAACCATCTAATTGAAAAGTTCCTAAGTTTTTACAGGCATCACGAATAGCAACAACTTCAGCATGCGCAGTGGGATCGTTAGTAGAGACAACTTTATTATTTCCTCTGCCAACAATTGTATCACCTTTAACGATGATGCAACCAAACGGCCCTCCTTCATTATTATCTATGGCATGTTGCGATAATTTTATCGCTTCCATCATAAAACTTTCTTCTCTTGTCATGCTTAAGATGTTTTCACAAATTCACCGATCGTTGCAATTGTTTTATCAAGATCAGCGTAAGTCAGTGCATTATTTAAAAACCAGCTTTCATAAGCAGAAGGAGGTAAGTAAATACCACGCTCTAGCATAAAATGAAATAGTTTATTAAAGCGTGGAATATCGGCTTTGGCAGCGCTCGCAAAATCAACAATATCATGGTCGCAAAAATGCAGGCTGATCATACTGCCCAAACGATTAATTCTAAATCTTGTAAAACCAAGTTCAGCAAATATTTTGCGTAACCCTGTTTCGATGTATTCGGTTTTATCTGCTAATTCTTTATAAATAGATGGATTATCTTTTAATTCTTTCAGCGTTGTGTATCCGGCGATCATGGCTAAAGGATTACCGCTTAAAGTACCTGCCTGGTATACATTACCTAATGGTGCAATGTGCTGCATGATTTCTTTTTTGCCACCAAACGCACCAACAGGTAAACCGCCACCAATAACTTTTCCGTAAGTAACCAGGTCTGCTTTAATGTTTAACTTTTCTTGTGCACCACCATTGGCTAAACGAAAACCTGTCATCACTTCATCAAAAATAAATACGATACCTTCTTCATCACATAATTTTCTAAGGCCTTCTAAAAATCCCGGAACTGGTAAAATACACCCCATGTTCCCGGCAACGGGTTCAATAATAATTGCGGCAATCTCATTTTTATTTTCAGCTACTATTTTTTTTACTTCATCTAAATTATTATAAGCAGCTACCAATGTGTCTTGTGCAACACCTGCAGTAATCCCCGGAACAGTCTGAATGTTTAATGTAGCCATACCACTACCGGCCTTTACCAAAAATGGATCAGCATGGCCATGATAATTACCATCGAATTTTATTATTTTATTTCTGCCGGTATAACCTCTTGCTAAACGGATCGCACTCATACAGGCTTCGGTTCCGCTACTCACCATTCTTACCAGATCAACATTTGGTACCATGCTGATGATCAGTTCCGCCATCTCTATTTCCAATTCCGTTGGTGCACCGAATGATGTTGACAGGTGCGCTTTTTCCTGTATTGCTTTTACAACAGGATCATATGCATGGCCCAATATCATTGGTCCCCATGATGCGATGTAATCAATATACTCGTTACCATCCGCATCATATAAATAAGCGCCTTTTGCTTTCTCAATAAATACCGGTGTGCCACCAACACTTTTAAATGCACGTACCGGCGAGTTTACGCCACCGGGAATTGATTGTTGTGCACGGGCAAATAATTGCTGACTTCTATTAGATTGATAATTCATATTTGATATTAAAATTCGAGTTCAAAATTAGCTGTTTTTTGATTGTTTGGGTATGATATGTTTTGTGTACTTTAGTATTCAATAAATTCATAAATTATGTTAAGCCAATCAGTTAAAGCAAAACAAGTAACAGCTATTATCGGTTTTTTAATAGGATGTTTCGCGCTGTTATTACAATTATACCTGATCATACAAAACAGAACTACAGGCGTTGTTGAAACATTGATCCGATACTTTAGTTTTTTTACTATCAGCTCAAATATTATAGCTACTATTTGTTTCTATTTTATAATAGGGAATCCCGGTCCTGATGCAAAAGCTTTTTTTGCACGGCCCAAAACAATCGCTGCGATAACAATGTATATGTTTATTGTAGGATTGGTTTATAACGCGGTGCTTCGCGGCCAGCATGTTCCGTTACAAGGGCATGCCATGATCGCCAATGAATTATTGCACGTTGTAATGCCTTTATTGATACTTACTTACTGGCTGGTATTTGCAGAGAAAAATACATTGGAATGGAAAAGCATTTTTCCCTGGTTAATATACCCTTTGATTTATTGTATCTATACTTTAGTGAGAGGGGAGTTTGCTCATTTTTATCCTTATCCTTTTATGAATGTGGATGTATGGGGATTGCCAACTGTGCTATTACATTGCTTATACGTATGCATTACTTTTTTTATAACAGCTATTGTTTTGGTAGGTGTGGCGAAAGTGTTGACGAAAATATCTCTGGAAAAATTAACTACTTAAAGGGAACAACCATTCCTACTTTTTTTGCCAGTTCCATGGCTAGTTGTTTAAGGTGCTGATGTGTTTGCAATAGTACTAATTGCTCTTCATCGCTATGTGGTTTTTGAAGGTCTTCCTGGTTTTCATCGATCAGTCTTTTTATCTTTTTTAATTTCAGATAATTAAGGATAGATGCAATGTCTTCTTTATACAACTCTTCCCTGGTAGGTATTTTACCTTCATAAACTCTTGACCAATTATGGCTTATTTCAGGAGCGAAGCCCATAACGCTTAATACTAACGCGCTTAGTTCTAAATCTTCATGGTATAGAAAAGTTTTGGGTGTTGGCTCCAGACCCGCATTGTACCAGGCTTTGTACGTATGTAAAATATTGATCAGGCTTTTATTGTCCATCAATTCTTCCAGTTGTTCTATTTCAGCAAAAACATAATCGGCAACTTTTTGGTCTTCATCCCATTCGTTCAAACCAAATTCTAATACACCACGAACGATGGCTTTTTCGTATTGTTCATCTCTGTTTAATAACAGGAGCGCTGCATCATCTTCAATATCGAAGGATTGTGCAGGTTGTTGAAATGCCTCGTTAGCACTTTCTCTATTGCTACGTGCTTCTTCTTTGGAGATCTTATCACGCAATAATTTATTTACCAAGGCATGCAAACCTTCTTCTTCAATTTTTAATAATTGAGAAGCTTGCTTAATATAATCCTGTTGCTTGGTAAAATCTTCGGTCTTATTTATTTTAGATATTGTTTCCGCTATCTGATTTACGACTGCTGATTTTTTTGTGGTATCGCTGCCGGCATCTTTTAAAGAATTTTCTAATTGAAATAGAATAAAATCTTTTTTATTCTCTGCAATAAAATCAATAAACGCAGCAGGCCCCACCTTATTTACATAACTATCCGGATCTTCTTTATCAGGGATCAGTACCAGCCTAACATTCAGACTTTCTTCCAACGCCAGATCCAACCCACGCAAGGCAGCTTTAATACCCGCGCCATCACCATCATAAATAATAGTAAGGTTGTTGGTATATTTTTTTATTAGTCTTAATTGATCAGGAGTTAATGCTGTACCACCACTTGCTACTACGTTTTCAATACCCGCCTGATGCAGGGATACTACATCTGTATAGCCTTCAACCAGTAAACATTCATCCGCTTTGTCAATTGCTTGTCTGGCGAAATAACTACCATACAGCACTTTACTTTTTACGTAAATGTCATTTTCCGGTGTGTTAATATATTTGGGTGCCTTATCGTTCGTCTTTAAAATTCTTGCACCAAAACCCAAAACTTTTCCGCTTTGGTTGTGGATAGGGAAGATGATACGGCCACGATAATTATCCATTGGCCCTTCATTTCTTACCGTAACCAATCCGCTTTTTTGGAGAAGTTCTAAATTATATTGAGATGCCAGTGCGGCTTTGGTAAAACTATCCCTTGCTTCGGGATTGAAACCTAACTGGAATTTTTTAATGATCTCTTCTCTAAACCCACGTTCTTTTAAATAGCTTAAACCGATATCGCGGCCTTCTTCCGTATTCAATAAAACATTGCTAAAAAACTGTTGGGCAAAATTGTTGATGATGTACAGGCTGTCTGCGGCCAGCTGATGTAACTTTTGTTCAGGAGTGGTTTCCGTCTCTTCAATCTCAACACTGTATTTTTGAGCTAACCAGCGTAGCGCCTCCACATAACTGTACTTTTCATGCTCCATTAAAAAGCCGATACTATTGCCACTGCGGCCGCAACCAAAGCATTTGTATATTTCTTTAACAGGAGAAACGGTAAAAGAAGGAGATTTTTCGTTGTGAAAAGGGCAATTTCCTATGTAATTGGCGCCTCTTTTTTTCAATTTCACAAATGTGCCTACTATATCGATGATATCGATACGGCTAAGTATTTGCTGTATGGTATTTTGTGAGATCAAGATTTTGCGCCTTACTTTATTAAGCAAATGTACCAAACCATTTAAGATTTAAAATTTGGTACTTTAAATATATATTTGCGGCACGATTTACCAATTTTTTAGCTTGTTTTTTACCAAAATAACCCGCAAACTAATACCTTTAACGATAAAATTTACTCGAAAATGAAGAAAATAATTGTCTTGTTATGTTTAGTGCTGGGAAGCACAGTAACTTTTGCGCAAACGCTTGACGAGGTGCAGGGAATGATGAAAGGAGAATGGGATCCTGCCCAGGCCAAGGATGCGATCGATAAATACTTAAGTAATCCTAAAAATGGCAAGGACGCAGACGCATACTTTGATAAGGCCAAAATTTATAATAAATACAGTAAAGACCCTGAATTAAAAGGCGATTGTCCTGATTGTAAAATACAGGCTTTTGAAGCTTTAAAGAAATGTAAAGAGCTAGACAAAAAGAATACCCAATTGATATTAGATCAGAATCGCACTTTTGTAGATTTATATACAGGATCTTATCAGGCAGGTGTGGATGCGTATAATGATAAAAAGTTTCCATTAGCTTTAAATGGCTTCCAAAATAGTATTACAATTGGTGATTATTTGCGTACGCAACAAATTGCTAAGATACCTGTATTGGATACTCCGGCAGTGCTAAACGCAGGACTTTCTGCCCAAGCAAATAAAGATGATAGCGTAGCTATTTTTTATTATCAAAAATTGGCCGCTGCTAATGTATCAGGCCCTCAGTACAACGGAGTATATGAATACCTTGCTTATTATTACAAACAAAAAAAGAATGATGCTGCGTTTGCTTTAGCAATAACTCAGGGACAAAAATTATATCCTGAAGATGCTTATTGGAAAACTATCCAACAATCTAAAGCAATCGATGGGCTTTCTGCAGACGAGAAATTCAAAAAATATGATGATATGGTACAGAAAGATCCAACGAATTATGACCTTTCCTTTGATTACGGGGTAGAGTTATATAATTATGTATATGCTAACCCGGATTCATCAGTAAAAGTTGAATCATACAAACCAAAGTTATATGATCAATTAAAGAAGACCATTGCAATAAAATCTACTCCTGAAGATAATTTGATGATGGCAAGATACTTATACAACAGCTCTTTTGATAAAAGCGATGCTGCTGCAAATGTTAAAGGCGGTAGTGCTGCAGCTATAAGTAAAAGAAAAGAATTGAATGATGGCGCATTGTCTGATATGAACGAATGTATTCCGTATGCGCAAGTGGCGTATAATTATTATAACGGATTAGCTTCATTAAAAGCCGCTGAAAAAGAAAACTATAAAGCCAGCATGATAATTTTGGAAAGTATTTATGAAGCAAAAAAAGATGCTCCCAAAGCTGCTATGTATACAGCTAAATTAAAAGCACTTAATTAATAAAATTTTTATCGGAAAAACGGCAGCTCAATTTATTTGTGCTGCCGTTTTTTTTATTGGTAAATTACGGAAGGAAAGTAAAAAGGTAAAAATTAAAACCAAAAGCATACAACTCCGGTTATGAACACGAATAATAGTTTATTCAATACCATTAAATTAATCGAATGCCCGCGTGATGCAATGCAAGGCTGGCCTAATTTTATTCCGACAGAAAAAAAAGCCGCATATATCAATGCATTGCTTAAAGTCGGTTTTGATACGATTGATTTTGGCAGTTTTGTATCGCCTAAAGCCATTCCTCAAATGGCAGATACGAAAGAGGTCATTTCGAAGCTTGATATCTCCAATACAAAAACCAAGTTATTATCTATTGTAGCGAATATCCGTGGGGCTGAAGATGCTGTACTGTATGATGAAATAAATTACCTGGGTTTCCCTTTTTCAATTTCGCCTACTTTTCAATTGCGTAATACGAATAGCACCATCGAACAATCTTTAGTAACAGTAGAGGAGATGCAAAACCTATGCATCAAAAATAAAAAGAAACTGGTTGTTTATATATCAATGGGTTTTGGAAATCCTTACGGTGATCTGTACAACGAAGAAATTGTTTTGCAATGGGTAGAACAAGTGGTAGAAAGAGAAATTGACATTATTTCAATAGCCGATACTGTTGGTCTGGCAACGCCTCACCAGGTTTCATCAATACTATCAATATTGATCCCATATTATCCTAATATCGAAATAGGCGCACATTTACATTCAACTGCTGCTAATTGGAAAAAGAAATTAGATGCAGCTATGCACGCAGGTTGCAGGCGTTTTGATGGCGCGTTAAAAGGTATTGGCGGTTGTCCGATGGCGGGAGATGAGTTGGTTGGGAACATGGATACTGAATTAATGATACCGTATTTTAAAGAACATACATTAGAGAATGATTTGGACATGGATGCTCTGGCAAAATGTAGCAGGATGGCATCCGAGATCTTTATATAATTACTTTTAACTTTACCAAATGGATTTCCACTTAAACTTCGATCCCAAGCCATTTTCGATTAAAATTGAACATCATCAAAAGTTATTGCTGATTGGTTCCTGTTTTACAGAAAACATCGGTAATAAACTTCGGCACCTGAAATTTTCAGTGTTGGAAAATCCTAATGGTATTTTATTTAATCCTGTCAGCATTACAGCATCACTTACATCTTACATAGATAATAAACAATATGCGGCAGAAGAATTATTTTATCAAAATGAAAGCTGGAACAGCTGGCAACATCATAGCCGATTTTCTCATCCGGATAAAGAAACCTGTTTGGCGGTAATTAATCAATCACAACAAACCGCACATACATTTCTTAAAAAAGCGGATTGGGTATTAGTTACACTTGGTTCAGCTTTTGTATATGAATTAGTAACTAAAGAAGTTGTGGCTAATTGTCACAAAGTGCCAACAGATAAATTTAATAAAAAGTTATTGAGCGCGAATGAGATCTCGGATATGTTGCGTGGTGCTATGGATAAACTGTTTGCATTCAATCCGGGTATAAAAATAATTTTTACGATTAGCCCTGTTCGGCATTTACGCGATGGCTTTATAGAGAATAATAGAAGCAAGGCGATGCTGATACAAGCGGTTCATCAATTGGTTAGTGAGCAGGAGAAAGCATTTTACTTTCCTGCATACGAATTAGTAATTGACGATCTGCGTGATTATCGTTTTTATGCAGAAGATATGGTGCATCCTAATTATGCAGCCACCAATTATGTCTGGGAAAAATTTATTGCAACCTGCATTGATGAAAGAGCACAGCAGTTAATGAAAGAGATCAATATCATCAACGCAGCAAAAAGTCATAAACCTTTTAATCCTACATCTGCGCAGCATAAAAAATTTCTACAAACAAATTTAGATAAGGTTACAAAATTGCAGGAAGAGCACAGCTATCTTGATTTGAAAGAGGAGATGGCTTTTTTTACAAAGCAATAAGTCTTTAAATGTTCAATACTCAATTTTTAAAGTTGAACAGCTTTTTTATAATTGAGCATTGATCGTTGAAAATTGAACATTGACCACTTCTTTTCATAAACATTGATTTTAGAAGAGGCTTATTTAAAAGTATTTCTTCCCTTCATCATACGCCATAAAAAAGTAGTTGTATCCTTTGGTGTATTGGCCTACAAATTCTGTTCTGTTAAATGGCCCTTTGCGTGATAAGAAATTTTCTTGTGTAGATAATACCAATCCGCAATCAGTAAGGTAATCAAACATCATTTCCGGCGTTGTTGCATATACATCTGTACCGCCGATGCCAAATTCAAATAATATAATTGGCTTGTATGTTTTTAATATTTTTTCTGCGCCTTTTAATGCTTCCATTTCTGCACCTTCTACATCTATTTTAATAAGATCAATAGCGATAGAAGGATCGATAATGCTGTCTAATCTATCTACTTTTACAACTAAAGTTTCTGTTGCATATTCCTCAATAGTGTCGCGTTTATTAAATCCGCTGAATGCAGGCCTGTCTGTGAATAGCGTAAATGTTTTTTCTCCTTTATGGTCGGATAAAGCAACATCAGAGATGGTTACTTTTTTGCCATATTTAGATTGCAATCCGTTAAACAAAGCAGGAATTGGTTCAAAGGCAAAACTTTTTCCATCAGGAGCTATGGCTAATAATTCTCTTAAAATATGTCCTTTATGCGCGCCAATATCTATCCAGTTTGATTTTTTTGTTAGTGTTTTTTTTATAACCTCAATTGTTTCAAAATCATATTTATTGATCACACCTCCGGCAAAAACTTTCTCAGTTAATTTATGCAAAAAGAATACTGATTTCTTTAAAGTGATAATAGCAAATTCAGGTACAAACTTTTTTAGTTTATTGCTCATTAGATGGTGACATTTTTAATTGTACTGGCTGTAGCTACAATGGCTGCAAATATACTCAACTTAGCCAAAACCCAAAATAGCTTTAAACAAGGTTTTCTAGCAAGGTTTCTACAGTAGATTCAACATTGAAAAATGCTGCTAGCTTTGCAATAACGCCTTCTACCAAAGCATCGGGACAGCTAGCGCCGCTGGTCAGTAATATCTTTACCGGTTTTGTTGAAGGGAGAAATGTGGTTGAAGTAACTTCTTGTTTTGTATGGAAATTATAATGCAGTATCTCATTTGATGAGATCATCTTTTCCGCCGAATTAATAAAATAGGTAGGTAATTTTTCTTCGCATAATTCTACCAAATGCGAAGTGTTACTGCTGTTGTAACCGCCAACAACAATGGCAAGATCTGCAGGCGTTTGTAACAAGCCGTATACCGCTGTTTGGTTATCGTTGGTTGCATAACACAAAGTATCTCTGGTATCTGCAAAACGTTCTTCAATAGTACTATCGTTCAGGTCGAATTTTTTAATCATTACTTGTTTTAAAAAATCAGCAATGCCTTGCGTATCGCTTGCCAGCATTGTTGTTTGATTTACCACACCGATACGTTGCAAATGTTTGGCAGCATCAAAACCTTCAGAAAACCTACCTTTAAAATCTTCGTAAAAAACAGTTGCAGTTTTTTCTCCGGTGATATATTTGCTTAAGGTTATTGCATCTTGCATATCATTCACTACAACAGTAGGTGTGTTGACCGCTGCATGAGAAAAGGTTGCCCTTGTTTCTTCATGTGTTGGTTTACCATGCACAACTACAGTGTATTCTTTCTTCGCGATCTGTTCACTACGGTTCCATACTTTTTCTACAAACGGACAAGTCGTATTATATTTTTCTGTAGGAATGCCAATATCATTTAATTTATTTTCAATGTCCAGTGTAGTTCCAAAAGCAGGAATGATCACCACATCATCTTTGGTCAATGATTCAAACGGAACTAATTGTTTGCCATAAGTATCCTGCAAAAACTGAACGCCTCTTTGTTGCAGATCTGCATTTACCTGTGGATTGTGTATCATTTCACTCAATAAAAAAATACGTTTGCCGGGGTTTTCATCGATGGTTCTGAATGCGATATCGATAGCATTCTCCACCCCATAACAAAAACCAAAATGCCGGGCAAGGTATATCTGTACCGGTCCAAGATCGAGTAATGTAGGAGTGAAGTCTTTCTTCATTTTATCCTCATTCTTGCGCTTATTTTTAATAGCAACAATTAAAGGACTGCGGTAAATTATAGGAACATTAAACTGCTTCATCTGTAATAAATAACAGCTGCAAAGGTACAATGTTGCCGTGTATTAAAATGTTTTAGCAATTTTCGGGTACACTGCTTAAATTTGAGCATATAACACCTCGTTGCCTGCCTGAAACTACAGGGTTTGATAAAAAATCTTTAATAATTAAGTCTTAATAACTATGGCATTTACACCTGCAAGCTGGACACATACTACCAATATCTACGAAGTAAATCTTCGTCAATACACGATCGAAGGAACGTTCAATGCATTTGCAAAAGAAATGCCGAGGCTCGCAGAAATGGGCGTAGAAACCTTATGGTTCATGCCGATACATCCCATTAGTTATTTAGACAGAAAAGGAACTTTGGGCAGTTATTATGCCGTGCGTGATTATACTGCAACCAATACGGAATTTGGATCGGTAGAAGATTTTACCGCTTTGGTAAAACAAGCCCATCAACTTGGAATGAAGGTAATTATTGATTGGGTGGCAAACCATTCAGGTAATGATAATATTTGGATAGAACAACATCCGGGCTTTTTTGTAAGAGATAGTAATGGGGCAGTAATGCATCCTTACGATTGGGAAGATGTGAGCAAAATAAATTATGATAGCAAAGATTTGCGCAAAGCAATGATCGAAGCGATGAAATTTTGGATAAGCACTTGCGATATTGATGGCTTCCGTTGTGATATGGCACATCTTGTACCATTAAGTTTTTGGGAAGAAGCAAGAACTACCGTGGACAAAGTGAAAAGTGATCTTTTTTGGTTAGCCGAAACGGAAGATATTCCTTATCATTTTGTTTTTGATGCAACGTATACATGGGAATGGATGCACAAAACAGAAGATTATTGTAAAGGTGCGACGGATATTGGCGGACTTTGGTACGTGCTGAATAAATACAAGGATAATTTTCCTTCTGCTGCTTACAGAACATTTTATACCAGCAACCATGATGAGAATAGCCATACAGGAACGGAGTACGATAAATTTGGCGATGCCGCGCATGCTCTGGCTGTGTTCAGTTGTTTGTGGAACGGTATACCAATGTTGTATAGCGGACAAGAATTACCGAATCTTAAAAAGCTGGCCTTTTTTGATAAAGATCCGATTGAATGGACGGGTAAATATGAGTTGCATGATTTTTATAAAACTTTATTAACCCTGCATAAAAAACATCCTGCATTAAAAACAGCTGATCCCAATGCAATTACTATAAATATTCAAACGGATAGAGCAGGACAAGTAATGTCATTCATAAGAAAAAATGGCAACGCTGAAATTTTTGTGATACTGAATTTGAGTAAGGATTATTTCTGGACAGAAGTAACCGATATCAATTTAACCGGAAAATTTACCAATGTATTTAGCGGTACCGAATACGATTTTTCCGCTAACAAATTCTTCGAGTTGCTCCCGTGGGGTTACTTGGTTTATCAAAAAATATAAATTCATTAACAAGCCGTTAGCTATTCAGCATTAAACTGGCAGCATTTTTTCTATTCTAATAAGTAACTCAACATATTGTGAGTTGAACAGTTAAAATTAGTTGTATGAAAAAAAGCTATTTGCTATTAGTAACAGTTGTTGTACTAGCTACTACAACTTTAAGCAGCTGTTATTGCTGCCGTTATGGCCACTACCATCATCACCACGGTTATTATCGTTAATATCAGATTTATGTAAAGCCATTCCATCAATGGCTTTACATAAATTATTACCTGATAAGTATAATATTTCCTTTGATAATTTCAGGGGTGCTAACATGATTGCAATCATAATAAGTAAGCCAATAAACATAATTTCCTATAGACATGGGCTGGCCCTGGAAATTTCCATCCCAGCCGGCATTCATATCTGATGTTTGAAATACCATTTGTCCCCATCTGTCATATATCTGAAAACTTTCCAGCCGGATGTTTTTTGCAATAACCTTAAACACATCATTTTGTCCGTCGTGATTAGGCGTAAACGCGTTTGGCATACGGATATAACTATCGTTACATGGCGGTGGTAAAATAATAATAGAATCACCTCTTACAGAAATAAAAACAGAATCTACAGATGGACAATTGGACGTAGCGTATAAATATATCCAGGAAGGATCATTAATAACAGCCGTAGGATCCTGAATATTTTTATTGCTGATTGTTGCAGTAGATATCCATAAATATGGTGCTGAAGAAACGGTGTTTAGTTGTACGATATCACCTTTATTGACTTCTGTCAGATTGGTTATTATTTTTATTGGTAAAGCTGGAGTTACTGTAAGATTAAGCACCGTAATACTATCACAGGTCAGCGTAGATAATGTATCGCGATAAACACCAGAACTGCCATAAGTTTTTGAACCGAAAGGGTATAATGATCCCTGACATATCGTTCTGTTGATCGTGTCTCTTTTTAAAGGACTGATAATTAAATTTAATGTTCTTTGTATGCTATCGCAACCACTGGCACCGGCTAACGTATCAATATATTGTCCTGGTGTTGTATGCCCAAGTACTGATTGTCCAATACAGATACTCGTATCAACTATTACCGGAACAAGCGGAGGCTTACTAAGTGTTACCTGAATAGAATCTTCAATAAAAGAACAGGATGAAGCACCATCACTAACAGTCAGCTTATACCAGTTGTTGGTTGACGGGTTATTATCTGTATACGTTGTAGCATTGGCATTTGTTATAATATTCCATACTCCGCCTGCATCTTGTTTGTACCATTGGTAAACAGGATTAGCATAGCCGCTGCCTAATACGGCATTTACATTTACTTTATTGGTGCAGACAGAACTGGTTGAAGTTAGTGCTAACGTTGGTCCACAAACGCTGAATTCTATATCATCAAATGCGAAATCATTATATCCTACAGATGTTAATATAAGGTTTAGCTTGAGAGATGTATTGTTACCGGAATTGAATGTAAAACCATTTTGTACCCATGTTGGTGCTGCGCTGACAGGTATTGCAGGAGTTGTTATTTGTCCTAATAAATTTCCGGGAACATCGGTAACATTAAATATAAAAGTAGGCAAGGAAGGAAATGAAATGAGGTCCATATTCATTGTCCATGTTGAAAATGTATAATCAGTATAAGGACAAAGATTATCTATTTGTCTGGAATAAAAATTAGGGACTCCTCCATCCATTACTAAAAAATAGCCGTTAATATCATTGGGAGTATGATCTTCCGTTACTTTGTGCCAGCAGCAGGTCTGATAATTAAAATAATTAACCAGTGAATAATTACCTGAAACTACACCGTAATTCTGCTTAATGTAAGCCGGATTAATGGCAGGACTGGCTGGGCCGACGATTGGTGTCCCACTACCAAAATCATCTTTCCATACAACATGCGTAGCCCCACTGCATAATCGGGTAGGGGCACAAACAGCATTCACTGTAAGGTTTAATATTACGATACTATCGCATGAAGTGACTGCTGATAAAGTATCGCGGTAGATGCCGGTTGTATTGTAAGTATGTGGCCCAACAGTATAGCTTTGTCCGGCACAAATACTTTTCACAAGCGAATCTTTTATAACGGGATTTACTGTAAGATTTATTGTGATAATAAGTTCCTGGCAATTACTGCCGGTTATTATCGTGTCCTTGTAAATACCTGTTTGATGATAATAGGTAATGCCGTCTTCACTAAGACTATCGCCCTCACAAATAAATTCATTAATAGGTGTGGGTAACACAATAAATGTAGCAGGTATTACAGTGAGATTTAAAACAACAATACTATCACAACCGGTAACGGAAGAAGTAAGCGTGTCAATATAGTTTCCTGTTGTTTTGTATACATGAGTGCCTACAACAATCTTGCCCGTTGAGCATATTGTTGTATCAATAGAATTTCCTAATTGCTTTACTGTAAGATTGGTAAAAATAAGATCGTAACAACCTTGCGCATTGATAACAGAGTCTTTATAAAATCCCGTACTGTCGTAAGTATTGGATCCTACGGTAATGCTGCTGCCTTTACATATTGTTAGGTTACTGGTATCTTTTTTCTGGACGCTCAAAAGTGTACTTGTTACAACACTATCACATCCGGTGACGGATGAGGCAAGTGTATCAATGTATACACCCGGTGAAGTATAAGTATGGCTACCTATACGTACAGATCCTCCAGTACAAAAAGGAATGGTCTGGCTATGCATTATCGTTGGAAGTAAATGGTAGGTCGTATTGAATGTATCTGTACAACCATTTATATGTATGATTTTTTGAATTGAATAAAACCCCGTATCGAAACGTGTTATAGGATTGATTGTAAGTGTATCACCTGTGTAAATTGTACCATTGGGTTTTGTCCATTTGTAAGTTGAATAAATGGAGGAACCATAAAACAATGTTGTGCTATAACAGTCAGGTGTAATTCTGTTAACGGGCGGGAAGGTGATTGTATCAACTGTGATTTGCGCAGTAGAGGCATTGCCACAACCGTCATAAATACGCGCTGTGTAAGTGCCCGTCTGTGTTACCGTAAACAGGTTACTGTTTTGAACCGGGAAGGTTTGCGGGCCGCTAACTATTTCGTATTGATAAGGAGGTACACCTTTTGTGCTATCTGGGACAACTTCTATAGTAGTGCCGCCTTTACAGATAATATAATTAATGGTTGAAATAGTGGGTGTTTGGTAGCCATCAATAGTCATATTTTGATTGATCACCTGGCAACCAAATGAAGTTCCCGTAACGGGAATTGAACCAGGTGGTCCCTGATACACAAATGAAAGCTGATAATTTCCTGATGGGACATTTAACATTGAATCGTTAATAGTGCCGGCAGTTCCGTAAAAGTTAGATCTGTTGATGGGCCCGCTAACAGACATATAGCCGCTACCGGTATTAGCTGTATAATGAATTACATTTTTTCCAAGACAACCTCTATCGTACCAGAATTTATGGCCCAGATTCGTTACGTTCGAAGTATTGACTGTTATCGAATCCATTATCACAGATCCACAGGTATCAATTATTTTAAAATAATATTTTCCTATACCCAGATTCGTAAACCCAAAATCATATATATCGTTTACGCCTCCGCCCCAGGCGGTATAGTTGAGCGTATCAGGATAAGTGTAAGTTGCATGGTATGCATAGCCCGGTTTGGTACTGCCGAGATCAGTAGGGCCTGAAAGTAATATAAGGAGCGGTTCTGATTTAAAATGATCTGTTTGAATATAAGCCGATGCTGCAGAATCCAGGCAAGCATTTTTCGAAATGCTTTTTGATGTTATCTTCGGTGGAAGTGATACAGCATTAGCAACAGTGTATGGCACTGAATAAGTATTACCACAGGCGTCTTTAATGGTAAATATGTAATTGCCATTTGGCACAGGTTTCATGATAGCGCCAGAGATTCCGTTATACTGGCCATGTGCAGGATCTCCTGCCAATGTTCCTGAATCAACAATTAAACTGGTTGCTGTATTTACAAATTGATATGTGACAGGTGCATTGATAGCTGTATATGTTTGATTACCGGATACACATGCGGGATTATTAATATCGAAATTGACTATTGTTTGGTAACTACAATTTTTAAATTGCGAATTGCTTGTTCCGCAGAATGTAAAATTTCTTGCATATTCAATTGGGGATGTGACGCTGTAACCACAGGTATTTTTTACAGTAAGCCTTACAGAATTGCCGTAAGTAAAATTTGGCAGCAATTGTTGTAAGTTAAAATAGCCGCCATTCCAGTGCATATCAGCCGTGTCGATCGTTGTAGGAGAGGTAGTTGTAAAAGTTCCGCTGGTTGTTTCAAAAGTGTAGGTTAATGGAAAACGAAATAGTGATGCCTGCATAGCTATTGAAACAATGGCATCATGACAATTGATCATTTCAATTCTAAACGGTGCAGCAAAACCAAGAGAACCGATACCCGGATCGCTTACAGAAGCAACAATAGTTCTGTAACTACTACATGCGTCTGTTACTCTAACAGTATAATTTCCTGATATTAAATTATTAAAAGTATCAGTTGCCTGTGGTGCTCTTGTGATGGGCGAAGGATTGATTAACTCCCATGTAAATGGCGCGTTGCCGGTGCCCGGGGTTAGATTACCTACAATTTGTCCGTTGCTATAACCTGTGCAATATGGACTGGTTGTTTGAGGCATAAAGTCTAACGGCGTATAGCTGCCACCGATAGTAACACTTGTGCTGGTATTATTAGCAGCGCCATCTGAAACTTTTACAGTATAATTTCCAGAAGGAAGAGAATTGAATACATTATTGGTTTGCGCGCCTGGCGTTACAGGGCCTGCAACGATACTGTAAACCAAAGGTAATGCTGTGCTTCTTGCATACACAGTAATGCTCCCGTTATTAGGGCAAGTGCTTATCGTAGTTTTTGCAGAATCGATTGTTACCTGTCCTGATCCTGTAAAAGGCAGGAAGAACAGGCATCCGACGCAAAATAAAGGCAATCTTTTCTTCAGGCGATGTAAAAATATTTTCATAGCAATAACAGTATATTAACAACAAAATTCAATCTTTCTTCAATGAAGATATTCGTATTTCTAAAAATGCAGCTTGTCTTGCAATTATTTTTTTTGGTACAAATAGTTTTAAAATACCATACGTGTCAATAATTATTGTTGCAACATCGAATAATAATAAGTACCAGTAAAGCTTATTATAAAATATAATCATAAAAAAAACGCCGCAAAATTTGCAGCGTTTTTTTGTAAAAAAATTTTATTTCTTTATTGATCTCCTAAAGAAATCGGATAATCATATAATCCATCATAACCCGGATAAAATCCGCTAATCGTTAATGAAGTTTCTTCACCGGTGATCTTTTTAAAATCTTCTACATTCTTCACCTCTTTACCATCAACTTTTACAATAATGAAACCATCTCTCATTCTTGTCTGATCGCTTAATGCACCGGGATTTATCTTCTTTACGATCACACCGCCGGCAATACCATATTCCTTCGCTTTTTTAGGGTCGAGCGTAACCAGCTCTGCGCCTAGTTTTGAGATAGCAGAGTTATCTTCTTTAACGATATCATAATTACCCGCGCTGTTTTTTAATGTAACATTCACTGATTTTTCTGCGCCGTCTCTGGTATAAGCTATAGCAACCTTATCAGAAGGTTTAAAGCGAGATATCTGTTCAACAAGCTCTGAGCTTGAGCCTATCGGCACACCATTTATTCCGGTAATAAAATCGCCTTTTTTAATGCCAGCAGCTTCTGCTGCACCACCTTTTGATACATCCGTAACAAAAACACCGTCACCATCTTTAATGCCTTGTTTTAATTTTACATCATCAGGCAAACCATCGGGCGCATAAGCAACGCCTAAAAATGCTCTTTGTACCGTGCCATATTTTATAAGATCGTCTACTACTTTTCTTACAATATTTACAGGTATTGCATAAGAGTAACCTGAGTAAAAACCGGTAGGAGAGGCAATTGCAGAGTTGATACCGATCAACTGTCCGTTAGTATTGATCAAAGCACCACCACTATTTCCCTGGTTTACTGCAGCATCTGTTTGTATGTATGATTCAACAGGAGAACTTGTTTTTGTTCCTTTGTTTAAACCTAAGCTTCTTCCTTTAGCGCTAATGATACCGGCCGTTACAGTTGTTTCTAAATTTAAAGGATAACCGATAGCTAAAACCCATTGGCCAACTTTTGCATCATCAGAATTACCATATAATAAAAATGGTAAATTGTTTGCGTCAATTTTAATTACGGCAAGATCATAGGATGGATCTCTACCGATAACTTTTGCCGTATATGTTTTTTTGCTGCTAAGCGTTACCGTTACTTCGTCAGCTTCTGCTACTACATGATTATTGGTAACGATAAATCCATCAGCGCTAATAATAACACCGGAGCCTGATGCTCTTTGTTCGGGTATCACGCCATTTTGCTGGCCAAAAAACTGATTAAAGATATCATCGTTAAAAAGATCGCCAAAAGGATTTTTTTGCATCGGTAAATTATTACTTACCTGCTTGGCATTTGTTTTTGTTTTGATATGAACTACTGTCGGTAAGCTAACAGCTGCAGCGCTTGTGAAATCTACAATGCCTGTTGGCGGAGGAGTGCCATCCGGCAGGCCAGCTAAATGATAATTCGATGGAACCACTCCCTGAACCTGTCCGGCAAAGGTGTTATTTTTTGTTGTAAACTTGTTGTAACCCCACATAACACTCACGGCAGTTACAGCACTAATTGCAATAGTAAATGCTACATCTTTAAGTTTCATTTTTCGTGTTTTTATTTTAAGCGTTATTACTAAAATACAAAATAACGATAGAGTTTTTGGATTGCAAATTGCTTCAATTCACCTTTAACAATTTATTAGTCAAGAATCACGGGTTTGATTATAAAGTTAACAAAAATTCAACAGTATCTACACCATCTGCATAGTCCGTCAGGCTTGGATATTGCGCTTGTCCAAGTGGAATGTCGATACCGGCAATACATTGAATTTCATTGTTGTTTTTTAAAGAAGCTAACAATGGTTCTATTGCAGGATAAAAATCATAATTCAGCTGACTGATCGGAGAAAAATTCTGATCACTTTTTATTAATAATGTACTCTCATTCGTCATGTAAAAACGATTATTCATTAACTGGATGGTTAAATTATAATCGTAATTATTTTTATACTTATCGTGGTCAGCAAAATATTTGTATTGGTGAAAAGAAGCGAGTAACGGAATGAAATCATATTCTTCCGGAACAAAAATTTTAGTCACATTACGGCAACCTAATCCAAAATAGACATGGATATCATCAGATAATTTTTCCAGTTCTTCTTTTGTTTCATTACCTTTTAATACCGCAACAGAAGTACGGTTATGTCGGATAATGCTCGGATATTTAGAAAAATAATAATCAAAATAACGGGCCGTATTATTACTACCGGTCGCAATGTAGGCATCACATCCTTTCAGCATTTCTGCAAAACTGATACGGCCATCTAATTTTTCATCCCAGCTATATAATTTTTGTACAAGGTGCTTCAGTAACACATTGTCTTTGCTTGATAATTTAATGGTTTGTTTATGTCCGCTGATAAATACACATAGAAAATCGTGAAAGCCCACCAGTGGTATATTTCCGGCCATTACAATACCTATATTCTTTTGGGTAACATTATCTCCTAAATGATAATGAGCGGCCCAGGCAGCCAGCCTATCTTCCTGTAAAAAAAGATTGGCAATATTATTGGCAGCAAGGTCAATAAATTCGGGTGTAAACCAGCCGTTTTGTTTGCTGGCAGTGTATTTTACCGCTTCCCACTCTTCACTATTTTGCTTTATATAGATTCCTAATTGTACTAATAAATCAATTCGTTTTTGTAATTTCATTCCGTAATTATTACTTTTGAGCTGTAAAAGTATTTTATAATACTTCAATTTGTAAATCTAAACCAGAATTAAGACATGGCTATTAAAATAACTGACGAATGTATCAATTGCGGAGCTTGTGAACCTGAATGTCCTAATAACGCTATTTATGAAGGTGGTGTTGAATGGGCTATCGCCGATGGTACCTCAGTAAAAGGAAGTTTTACCTTGTTGGATGGCTCTACATTAGATGCCAGCCAACGCAATGCACCGGTTAGTGTTGATACGTATTATATAGTTACCAATAAATGTACAGAGTGCCAGGGCTTTCATGAAGAACCTCAATGTGCTGCTGTTTGTCCGGTTGATTGCTGCGTACCTGATGAAATGTACCAGGAAACAGTGGATGAATTATTGGCTAAAAAAGAAAAATTACACGTTTAATTTAAGAGCAGTTTATATTATTGGCGAGGGTATGAGAATACTTTCGCCTTTTTTATTTAATCAGTTCGTAGTTCAAAGTTTATAGTTTGGAGAGGGATTTAACCAAGAACTATAATTAGATTACAATGTTTACCTTAGTGATAACCGAATAGTATATGAAGAGAATAGTATTGTTGTTAGTGGTGCCTGTTTTAATGATGGGATGTGGGAATAAAAAAGCGGCAGTATCAGCTGATCCGCAGGCTGAATTGCTGAAGGCAGACAGGGATTTTTCTAAAATGAGTGAACAGGAAGGTATGAAAAAAGCCTTTATAAAATATATTGATACCGCAGGCGTTTTATTAAGACCGAATCAATACCCGATAATAGGAGCCGAAGCAGTTGATTTTATTAGTCAGGATGAAGATTCCACTTACTTGATGAGTTGGGAGCCGAAAGGGGGAACTGTAGCTGAGTCCGGTGAATTAGGCTATACCTACGGTGTGTACACTATAAGACTAAAAAGTAATAACAGGATCTTTCAGGGTACCTATATAAGTGTATGGAAAAAACAACGAGACGGCCAATGGCGTTTTGTTGTTGATAGTGGTAATGAAGGGGTGGGAAAATAATTCGTAGTTCTAAGTTCGTAGTTAGTAATTAACGAGAACTTTGTACTAAGAACTGCGAACTCAGAACTTATTCCGACTCATTAAATTTTCGTTTCTTTGTCTAATATAAATAACCCTTCAAAATACAAATGAAGAAAAAAATTGCGTTGATCACCGGCGGCTATTCCGGCGAAGCGGTGATCTCTTACAAAAGTGCTGTAACGATTGAGAACAATGTAGATAAAGACAAATGGGATTGCTATAAGATCGATATTAATCCTGCCGGTTGGTTTTACATGGGTGCTTCAGCAGAAAAAGTTATCGTTGATAAAAATGATTTTTCCATTACGTTAGATGGAAAGAAAATAACTTTTGATGCAGTACTGGTTGGCTTGCACGGAACTCCCGGCGAAGATGGAAAATTACAGGGCTATTTTGATATTTTAAATATTCCTTACACTTCCTGCAATGCAGCAACATCTGCATTAACTTTTAATAAAAGATATACAGTTGCCGTAGCAGCTTTTGCAGGAATTGATGTGGCAAGATCATTGCACTTATTTAAGAAAATAGCTGTAACACCTGATGCAATATTAAAAGAATTACAACTACCTGTATTTGTAAAGCCTAACAATGGCGGAAGCAGTATCGGTATGAGTAAAGTAAATAAATCGGAAGACTTACAAGCCGCACTGGATAAAGCTTTTAAAGAAGATGAACAAGTGTTGGTAGAAGAGTTTATCAAAGGCCGTGAGTTTACGATTGGTGTTTTTAAATCGAAGGGAGAAGTGATTGCTTTACCGATCACAGAAGTAATTACTAAAAAAGAATTTTTTGATTTCGAAGCAAAGTATGAAGGTGCCAGTGAAGAAATTACACCGGCTAAAATAGCGGATACATTAACGGAAAGAATTCAGAATGCTGCAAAAAAAGCATACACTGTTTTCAATTGTAACGGAGTAGTGCGTATCGATTTTATTTTGAATGAAGTAAATGAAAAACCATACATGCTTGAAATAAATACAGTGCCGGGGCAAAGTGCTGCCAGCCTTGTTCCACAACAAGTAATAGTAATGGGGTGGACATTAAAAGAATTTTACAGCGCGTTAATAGAAGAGTGTTTTAATTAATTAACCATTTATCATTAACCATTAACAATTATAAAGTGGCTAAAAAATTTAAGTTTTTTCAATCGTTTTGGGCTAACCTTGTAGCTGCGGGCGTGTTAGCTTTGTTGCTGATTTTTGGTGTATTACAAATGCTTAGTAATATCACTAAACACGGAGAGCATTTAACGGTGCCGGCTGTTGTAGGCAGACAAGCAACTGAAGTAATCGAACAATTAAAAGATTCGGGATTTGATGTTGTGATAGAAGATTCTATTTACACCGATACCTTACCAAAAGGAGTTGTATTAAAACAATTGCCTGATGCAAATGCTACTGTAAAAGTGAACCGTACTATTTATCTTACAACGAATAGAATGGTACCGCCACAAATTCCAATGCCGGATCTGGTAAATAAGAATTTGAATTTTGCCATTGAAGTTTTAAGGAAAGCGCATTTAGAATTGGGTGATACGATATTCAAGCCGGATTTTATGAAAGGTTCTGTAATGGAACAACGATTTGATGGCAAGAAAATAACGGCAGGAACTCAACTACAATGGGGAAGCAAGATCACATTGGTAGTTGCCTCGGGTTTACAGGAAACAAATATTGTAGTGCCGGATATTGTTGGAATGAAATTCAGTGATGCAAAAGCTTTGCTGGAATCTTTGGGTGTTGCAGTGGCAACGGCACCAAAGCCTGATGTGAGAGACACTGCTAACGCTTATGTCTACAAGCAAAATCCATCACACTTAGATGCACAAAAAAAGTTTGTGTATCTAAAAGCAGGTATGTTCATGGATGTTTGGTTACAGGTTGATGAACCTACCGATTCAACAACAACTCCTTAATAAATTATAATTGAAATAGAATGAAAACAATAACAGCAGAAGAGGTAAAAAAAAGAATGGATGCAGGTGAAAAATTAAACCTGTTAGATGTTCGCGAACCCGATGAAAATGCAGAATTCAATATCGGTGGTTTGTTAGAACCGGTTGGAAAAATACAGGCTTTACAAATTGACAATATTGAAGACTGGAAAGATAAAGAGATCATTTGCTATTGTCGTAGTGGTAAACGTAGTGGTACTGCTTGTATGATCTTAGAATCTGTCGGCTTTACCAATATTAAAAACCTTGAAGGCGGTATGCTGGGTTGGAGAGATAAATTCAACGTGTAAAAAATTATTGTCTGAACCATTGATTCACCTGATGAAATTGATTTACCTGATTTAGATAGAGATCAGCGTAATCAAAATAATCAACTTCAATCAATGGTTCAGACAAAATATTAAAAGTGCATATTAACGCCCACCATGTAGTTAATTAATGCCATCGGAAAATAGTTATTGTATGTAACGGGTGTTCCACTTTCTATATCAGTGTAAGTATATCCGCTGGCGTTATACTTTTTGCTGAACAGATTATTTACCTGCAGAATAATATCGATTTGCTTAGCTACAACATTGTGCAATGAATAACTTACCCTCGCATTCTCTGTAAAATATTCGGCTAAACTTCTGTTGGCACTCGACGTGTTATCCATATACTGACTACCAACATATTTACTGATCAAACTTATCTCCGCATTTTTTACCGGAATGAAATTTACGCTTGCACCAATAATTACATTAGGAGAGTAAGCGATATCGGTATTCTTGTGGTTTATTTGTTGTTGTCCTGTCCATGTGTAAGTTGAATCATACACATCTTCATATTCAGTAAAGGCTTTTATTTTATTCATACTGAATGTTGCATTTGCTGCGATGTTTATCCAGTTGGCTAATTTCGCGGTTCCTTGTAATTCTATTCCTAATCTATAACTGCTAGGTACATTCACTCTTGTATACGCACCAACACTATTTATTTGTCCGGTTACAATTAACTGATTCTGGTATTGCATGTAATACACATTTGCTCCCCAGCTGTATTTCTTTTTTATTTCCTGTACACCTAATTCAAAATCATTCAAACTTTCTGATGTAGGCTGGTTAGCGGGATTGGCCTGGAAGTCAGCATACGTAGGTTCTTTATTACCTCTTGCATAGCTAATGTATGCCTGCCATCCATTTTTCGCATAAGTAATACCAGCTTTTGGATTCACGAAATTGAATGTTCTGGCAACCTTCAAACTATCGGCAGGATCGGTAACAGCAACGGCTTCAAATCCATCAATGCGGTGATATACACTGCGGTATTGCACATCAACAAAAGTTGATAAATGTTTGGTTAGATTATGTTGCCATTTAACATAAATGTTTTCATCAGTTTTTAAAACAGGGTGATTATAATATTGGTAATCATCATTTGGAACACCACCTTTTGATGCCCATATTACATTGCCAAAATGCGAGCCTTCATATCTTGTCCAGCTGCCACCAATAGTTACAGCATCTTTTTTACCGTTATATTGTACTGAAGCGATCTGGCCGTAGTAATGATTGTCTAGCCATAGTTGTCTGACAATATCAGAATTTGTAACAGTATCATTTCCGTAAACAGCATTAGGTAGACCATAATAGGCATAGGAAGTTTGTGTATTATCGCCTTTTGCAATTTCAGCAGAATCGCCTTTGTATTCCTGGTAATAACCTCTTCCGTACGTCATAAAAACGGCAGTGCTAAAACTCCAGCGACTGTTGAATGTATGATCAAAAAATAACTGGTAATGATCTTGCTGATAATTATCCGTTTGATTGTTATAAGGTGTTCCCGGTTTCTCTGTACCCAAATCATTATACGTACGATTGGTTGCTAATGAATCTTGCGGAACACCATCCCAGGCCTGATAAGTTTTTTCTTTTCCTGAAAAGATATTAAATCGGAAAGATGATTTTTTTAAAAGATAGGCAGCAGATATAGCGAATGATTTCATATTGCTTTTTGCCCTGTCGATATAACCATCGCTGGTTATCTGGCTTAATCTCGCATCCAAAGTGAAATGTCCGTTGATCAATCCTGTTCCGGCTTTTATCGTATTCTTCCAGCTATTGAAAGAACCATAACTATTGTTCACATCCGCATAAGGGATCTTATTAATTTCATTTGTGGTTATATCTATCGAAGCACCAAAAGCACCTGTGCCATTTGATGAAGTTCCAACACCACGTTGTATTTGTATTGAACTTACAGACGATGCCATATCCGGAATATCAACCCAATAAGTACCTTCACTTTCCGCATCATTGTAAGGGATTCCATTTAATGTTACGTTGGTGCGTGTTGGATCTGAACCGCGAATGCTAATACTGGTATAACCTATACCTGTGCCGGCATCTGAAGTAACAACAACAGAAGGTGTTTGCTCTAAAAGAAAAGGAAGATCTTGTCCGATATTAGATTTGCTTAATTCTTTTGCGGTAAGATTTGTCTTAGCAAAAGGAGCAAGGTCTGTAGCTTTTACCGACGAAACTTCTACAGGTAACAAAGAGATCGTATCTGTTAATTTGCTTTGAGCAAACAATGCTGTTGAGCAGGCGCATAGCAATGCACTGACAATTATTTTTTTCATTCAATAAATATTTAGCTGAACATCCGGAAGAAGAGGGTTCTCCGATGTAAAAAAATTGTACTCCCTTCGCAGGCATTATCCTGAGCAGGTTTAACGGGTATGATCTCAGCCTCTGATTAAAGAAGCACCCCGGAAATTCAGACGATTAAAAGAGCGTTTTGTGATGCGAAGCTACGGTTCTATTTTTTAATTGTCCAAATTTATTTTGTCTGAACCGTTGATTGAAGTTGATTGATGTGATTACATTGATTTTTTTTTGTCTGAATTGGGATTCGTCAGATTGCGGGATTGATGGATTTGCGAATTAATTCCGCGACGATCTCTGCGAATCTGATAATCCATCAATCCCGTAAATCCCAATTCAGACAGAATATTCGCACAAAAAAAAGCTCACTGCAAATAATCGCAGTGAGCTTTCTATATCTTAATTAAAAATTATTTCTTCTTTTTTCCTTTCGTATTATAAGCCAGCTTAGCCGCTTCATACGCATTAATAATTCCTCCTGAAGTTGAAATATCTTTCATATCAACAGTTGTTTCTGTACCGGGTATTTTTACATTGCCGGGATCTTGTGCAGATGTTTTAAGGATATAAATTAATTGCTGTGGCGTAAGGTTTGGAAAATATTGTAACAAGAATGCCGCAGTACCAGCCACTACAGGTGTAGCCATACTTGTACCTGATGCATTACCATAATTATTGCCGCCTGGTCCTGGGATGGTAGAATAAATTTGTACACCTGGCGCAAATACGTCTACTTCTTTTTTACCGTAATTACTAAAGCTTGCAGTGATACCACCGTTTTTAGGATCGCCGCTTGCACCAACTGTTATCCAGTTTGTAGCTCTGCCTTTACCATCGATATAATTTGGATTAGGAAAATTATCTGCTGTATCAATATCTTTTGCATCATTACCTGCTGCATGTACCAATAAAACACCTTTACTTTCAGCATATCTCACGGCATCATCTACCCATTGTTTTTGCGGAGAAAAATCTTTACCGAAGCTCATGCTGATAACCTGCGCACCATTATCAACTGCGTAACGAATAGCGTTAGCAATGTCCTTATCATGTTCATCGCCATCAGGTACGGCGCGTACCATCATTACACGAACGTTGTTGGCAATACCGTTAATGCCAATCCCATTCTGACTTACAGCGCCAATGATACCTGAACAGTGTGTGCCGTGGAATGGTGTGCCAGACATTACATCGGTATTACCATAATCACGATCATTGATATTTGTTTCATCGTCCTGTACAATTTCTTTTCTGATATCCTTAGGTGGAGTAGTGGCAGCATCCGCTTTTCTTAACTCACCCTGCATTTGTTCGATCAGTTCTTTATTGCTGATATCGTTGCTATTGTTGCCATCACAAATAGTGATCATGAATGATTTTGTTGCTTTTGCATCTTTAGTTGTAGGATTGTATTTCAGGAGGTCATTACAAGTGTATTCATCTTTCCCCAGATCTTTTACAATAGCAGAATCGCCTGCCACAAATAACGGAAGAAACTTTTGCATGAATGCTATCTCATCTACATCAATACCGCCAACCACTTTGTCCTTTGCTTTTTTATACATTACAAACTGCAAAGAATCTGTTCTGTTAGTGAAGATGCTATCAACAGGTACGTTTCCGTATTTTGGTTTTAAAGCATAATAAACTCGTGCAGCTTCGTAGCTATCTGATTTTACATTACGGCCATCTTTACCACCGATAAAGTTCCAGCCGTGTATATCATCAATATGGCCATTTTTATCATCATCAATTCCGTTAGATGGAATCTCTTTAGGATTTACCCATATAATCGGCTTCAATTCATTTTGTGTAGTATCAATACCGCTATCAATAACAGCTACTAAAACCGTTCTGCTTTTTAATTTTTTTGCTTTTACAAAGGCATACGCTTTATCTAAACTGATACCGTAATATCCGGTAGTAGCTTTATCTAACTGATGCCAGTTTTTAGGAGGAGTTTTTGAGCTGTCCTGTGCAGAAACGGTTGAATTTAAAACGAGTATGGTAAAAAGTAAATAGAAAAATTGCTTCATTTGTATAGTTTATAGGTGCAATATATAATCATTTGTAATGTACAAATGATTTGTCGAAAAACTTAACAGATTATTAGATTTATAACGAGACAGAACGAACAAAATAGCCTTCAGGAAAGGATAGTACAGGTAAATCGCCTTTTTCAAAAATACAAAAAACACTACTGCCACTTCCACTCATTGATGCATAAATAGCACCCTTTTGATAGAATGTTTCTTTAATATTTTTTATGGCCGGATATTTTTCAAATACAGGTGTTTCAAAATCATTTATAAGTTCAGATTTCCAGGTGTTGATCGGTTGTTGAATAATTAACTCAATTGATTTCTTTGGAAGTGTTGGCGTTATTTGTGAAAATGCCCAACCGGTATTGATATGAATACCGGGATTTACAACAACAATTTGATAGCCAGACAAATCAATTTTTACCGGTGATAATATTTCACCGCGACCTGTTGCAAAACTTGGTTTATTAATAATAAAAAACGGACAATCACTACCTAATTGTAAAGCATATTGTATCAGATCAGCTTCTGAAATATGTAAGTTAAATTTATTATTCAGCAATTGCAATGTAAAAGCTCCATCAGCAGAACCTCCGCCTAGTCCGGCTCCTAAAGGAATAGCTTTATGCAGGTGCATAGTAATATTGGGAAGTTGAGGGAAATTTTTCTTCAATAAATGATAAGCTTTGATGCAGATATTGTTATCAATACTTCCATCAACGGCAATACCCGAGCTTGTAAAATTGATTGGTTGTGAAAGAGAAGGTGTCGGAATTATTTCCAGTGCATCTGTAATATGAACAGGGTAAAAAGCCGTCGCAATATCATGAAAACCATCTGCTCTTTTAGAGAGAATGTTGAGGCCGAGGTTTATTTTACAATTGGGGAAGGTTAGCAATGGTAAATTGTAAATGGTAAATGATAAATGGTAAATTATAAATGAATATAATGGAACTTTCGTTTACCATTTATCATTTACCATTTACAATTGAAAAGGTTATTTTCTCGCTGCAATCTCATCTCTGATCGCTATCGCTCTAATGTAATCTTCTTGTTCCAGAACTTCGCTTAATAAATTATTCAATTCTTCTAACGACATTGATTTTAAATTATCGCTTCCGCCTGTTTCAGTAGTGATAGGGGTTGTAGCGCCTGATGAAGATGTTTTCTTTTTCTTTTCATCGTCTTCCATCAATATACCTGCGCTATCTAAAATATTATCGTACGTAAAAATCGGACAACCAAAACGAACTGCCAGCGCTAATGCATCAGACGTACGGGAATCTATTTCCACCGTATCAGCTTCGCTACTGCAGACTAATTTGCTATAAAAAATACCTTCCTGTAAATCGTTGATAACGATCTCGTGAAGGTCAACATTAAAAGCAAGCATAAAATTTTTCATAAGATCATGGGTTAAAGGGCGACTTGGTTGCATTCTTTCCAGCGCTACGGCAATAGCCTGCGCCTCAAAACCTCCGATAACAATTGGCAGACGGCGTAAACCATTTACCTCACCCAGTACTACAGCATACGAATGTGTTTGCGTAATGCTATGTGATAATGCCACGATTTCCAGTTCTATTTTCTTCATAAAATGACTACGAAACTAAGGGATTTTGAGAAAATAATATATTGTTTTCTCCGGTTGTATTTTTTAGGTGTTATCCGTTAGATTCCTTTTAGTTTTTTAACGGCTGCAGTGATCTTTGGTACTACTTCGAAAGCATCGCCAACTATACCATAATCAGCTGCTTTAAAGAAAGGAGCCTCCGGATCTTTATTGATAACAACGATCACTTTACTTCTGTTTACACCGGCCAAATGCTGTATAGCACCGGATATACCGATGGCGATGTATAAATTGGGAGCAATGGCTAAACCTGTTTGTCCAACGTGTTCATGATGCGGTCTCCAATCCGAATCAGCAACCGGGCGACTACAAGCTGTAGCGGCACCTAATGCTTTTGCCAGATCTAACAAAATTCCCCAGTTTTCAGGCCCTTTTAATCCACGGCCACCACTTACTACTAATTCTGCTTCACTCAAAGGGATTTCTCCCGTTACTTTATTAGTAGCAGTTACCTGCACTTTTGGAGCATCTACAGTAGCAGCAAAATCTGCGACTTCGGCTGTTCCTGAACCAAGGCTGAAATTATATGAATTAGGACTTAACGAGATGATCTTAATAGCGCTTGAGATGCCAATATTAGCAAATGCTTTACCACTGAATACGCTCTTTTTTACCACAAAACCATTACTTGTAAGAGGAAGTGCAATTGCTCCAGCAACCAAACCAGCTTTCAATTTAACACTCAAACGAGGTGCGATAGATTTTCCTGCAAAATTGTTTGATAACACAACAATAGTAGCGCCGGTTGATGTAGTGGCTTGCGCAATCACTTTAGTAAATAACTGTGCATCTAAAGTGTTTAGCTTAGCGTCTTTAACGGTGTGTACTTTTTTGATACCATATTTTCCTAAATCGGCAAGGTTATCAGTAACGTTTCCTAAAACGATTGCTTCAGCAGTTGTACCCAATTGTTCGGCAACTTTAGCGCCATATGCTGCAGCTTCTAAAGATGATTTTTTTATTTGCCCATCTGCCTGATCTATAAATATTAAAACTGACATATACGTTAATTGATAATTGGTTAATGGATAGTTGATAATTTATTTAATTCGCTTTTTGCTTGTAATTACACTAGCTGTTAGCAATTTTAACAGCTCTTCACAATCTTTATTTAATGACTCATACATTTTCTTTGATAAAAAATCTGCAGCAAATAAAAGATCCAACCAGTATTTTGATTCATTTATTTCTTTCAGACCGACACTAAGTTTATGGATGAAGTCTTTTAAACTTTCAGCGTGTTCAGCTTCTCTTACTAATGCTCCAACTGAAGTGCCAGATCGAATTAATTGTTTTGAAATAATAAACTCATTGTGTTCTTTCTTTAAATATTTATATAAATTAATAATTCGAACAGCAAAGTCAAAACTTTTAGTCTTTAAAACATTCTCTTTCATAAGGATAATTAAGGGTGATGTATGGCCGAATCTACGAATTATCCGTTATCCATTAACCAATTATCCGTTAATCAGATCACTTTTGCTTCTTCGTGTAATAGTCTAACCAACTCTTCCGGTGTATCTGCACTAATTAATTTAACTCCGGCTTTTGCAGGAGGCAGATCAAAAGAAGTAATTGTAGTTAGTGCTTCTACAGCAACAGGATCAACAACTTTTAAAGGTTTTGTTCTCGCGCCCATAATACCCTTCATATTTGGTATGCGTTGTTCAGCCATACCTTTTTGACAACTAACTACAACGGGTAGTGCTACTTTATTGGTTTCTTCACCACCTTCAATTTCTCGATCGATTGTTGCTTCTGTTCCTGCTAAAGTGAATTTTGTTGCTAGAGAGATATAAGGCAGATCTAATAATTCTGCCACCATACCGCCAATAGATGATCCGTTATAATCGATCGTTTCTTTGCCTGTAAATATCAGGTCGTATGCACCTTCTTTTGCAATTGCTGCTATCTGCGAAGCGATATAAAAACTATCATGACTGTCAGCATTTACACGAATAGCTTCATCGCCACCCAATGCCAATGCTTTGCGGATGATCGGTTCACTATCTGCGGATGCAATTGTTACCAAATGTATGATAGTGTCTGCTGCGGCTTCTTTTAACTCAATCGCACGTACTAATGCGTACCATTCGTCGTACGGATTAATGATCCATTGTACACCCTCGGAAGCGAATTTCGTATTGTTATCGGTGAAGGCTATTTTTGCAGTGGTATCAGGCGTTTTGCTGACACAAACGAGAATCTTCATATAGCTTGTTTTATTAGTAAATAAGTTGTTTATGCAACGTTTGTTAAAGTTAGAAGTAAAAAGTGAAAAGTAAAAAATAAAAAAACGTTCAGCATTTTGCCAAAAGTATTCAGCATATTATGGAAAGAATAGAGAAATTAAAAGAGTTTTTAGCAGCATCTCCGGAAGATAGTTTTTTGCAACATGCATTGGCACTCGAGTATGTTAAAATAGATAACGATGCCGAGGCAAAAAAATTGTTTACCGCCATTCTTGAAAGGGAACCAGGCTACGTTGGCTCTTACTATCATTTAGGAAAGCTGCTGGAAAGAATAAACGAAATTCCGCTGGCAATAACCACTTATGAAAATGGAATGAAGGCTGCTAAAAAAGCAGGTGACAATCATTCTTATAATGAATTGCAGGGTGCTTATGAGGATATTACAGATTAATAAAAGGTTGTCTGGACCACTGATTAATCTGATTGGATTGATTTATTTGATTTCCCGCATCAGTGAAATCAAGAAAATCAACTTCAATCAATGGTTCAGACAAAATAACCAACAACATGAACCTACTTCAACAATACATTTCTTACATAAAAAAACAAGATCTTTTTCAACAAAAAGACAGGTTGCTAATTGCCGTTAGCGGAGGAGTTGATTCGGTTGTTTTATGCGAATTATGTAAACAAGCCGGATACGATTTCGCTATTGCACATTGCAATTTTCAATTGCGTGGAAAAGATAGTGACCGTGACGAAAAATTTGTTACGGCAATGGCGTTACAATATGGCGTACCATTTTATATTCAACATTTTGATACGAACACTATTTCAAAACAAGTAAAAAAATCTATCGAAGAAACGGCACGTGACCTGCGTTATAATTGGTTTGAGCAATTAAGAACTACGAATAACTATAACTACATATTAACTGCACATCATGCAGACGATAATATCGAAACCGTGATGATGCAATTCTTTAGAGGTACAGGCATCAAAGGTTTGCGCGGTATCGTACCCAAACAAAATAATATTATTCGGCCATTATTATTTGCTAAAAGAAATGAACTGGAAACATTTTTAGCGGATAATAATTTAACACATATTACAGATCACACCAATTTCGAGAATGATTATACGCGCAATCATTTTCGAAACAATATTTTGCCATTGATCGAAAAAAGTTATCCGGGTGCAAAAGAAAATATTTTGAAAAACATTACAAGGTTTACCGGCGTAGCAGAACTATACGATCAATCGATCGAACAACACAAGAAAAAATTATTAGAATTTAAAGGCAATGAAGTGCATATTCCTGTCTTGAAATTATTGAAGACTATTCCGTTAGAAACAGTAATGTATGAGATAATCAAAGACTATGGTTTTACTGCTCACCAAACAACTGATGCCGTTACTTTATTGCAAAGCGAGACCGGTAAATTTATTCAGTCATCTACGCATCGGATAATAAAGAATCGCAACTGGATCATTATTTCACCCAATCAATCTACTGAAGCACAGCATATCTTAATTGAAGAAAATGATAGCAGGATTGAGTTTGATAATGGAGTAATTGAAATAAGCAGATCTTCAAATTTTGCAATTCAAAATAATGCAACTGTTGCGCAGGTCAATTTGGATGCAGTTAAATTTCCACTGCTATTACGCAAGTGGAAGCAAGGAGATTATTTTTATCCGTTGGGAATGCAGAAGAAAAAGAAGTTAAGCAGATTTTTTATTGATCAAAAATTGTCTCTTAGCGATAAACAAAATACCTGGGTGATTGAGATGGATAAGAAGATTGTTTGGATTGTTGGGATGAGGATTGATGATAGGTTTAAGATAACACCTCCTACGAAAAATGTGTTAATGATAACGGTTAAGGCTAATCATTAGCAGTTTTTAATCCACCATTGCAGCTTGTGCTTTTTTAGCCTTTGTCGCTCAAGCCGCTTGGCTGCGTTCCTTCTTCAGCGCTACTTTGGCCACTGCCAAAATTTGCTGCGCATAATTTTGTCTGCCGTGCTTCGCCGGCACCGTAGCCAAAAAGGCGCTTTCGTAGGAACTGGTGGAAGTGAGAATTGTGAAATGGGACTGTTTATGCTTTATCTTTTAAATAATAATACTCAATTGCGTTAACCATTTACCATTTATTCATTAACCATTATTTTGCCGCTTGGCTGCGTTCCTTCTTCAGCGCTACTTTGGCTACTGCCAAAATTTGCTGCGCATAATTTTGTCTGCCGTGCTTCGCCGGCACCGTAGCCAAAAAGGCGCTTCCGCAGGAACTGGTGAAAGTGAGAATTGTGGAGTAGAATGTTTATACTTTATCTTTTAAATATAAATGGTCAATTGCGTTTACCATTTACAATTTATCATTTACCATTACAATTAATACATAAAGGTCTTTCTGAAATCAAACTCTTTTATTGATTGGATAAAGTTGGACACAATCGGTTCGCTCGAAAATAATGGAGCCATGGCTAAAACGAATATCACACCAAACAATGCCCCCCAGATATGTGCAGAGTGGTTGATGGTGCTGCCTTTTCTTTTTGATAAAAAATAAGAGATTACTAAATAGATAGCACCAAATAAAAAGCCGGGCATAAACACGGGGATAAATATTAAACCAACTCCCTGCAAAGGATTCATGGTGATGTAAGCAAATACTACTGCAGAAACAGCACCTGACGCGCCTAAGCTTCTGTAATTGCGGTTTGTTTTGTTATTAAAGAAAGTGGGGATTAAACACACAGCTAATGCTAACACATACATTATAAGATACAACGCTTTTCCCTTGCTATCGAAAACATATTGAAACATGTATTCCGTTCCGGTTTTTTGTTGCCCTTGTCCGAAAAGAAATAACGCGTACATATTAAATATCAGGTGCGGCACGTCTCTGTGTATCAATCCGCAGGTAAAAAAGCGATACCATTCTTTGTTCTCAGTTACTGCCGGTGGGTAAAAGATAAGTCTGTCAATTACGAGGTCGTTACTAAAACCCCAAAATGAAATAAGACTGGTAACAATAATAATGTAAAGCGTAATGCTGATCGTCATTTGTAGTTATTGATGATGATATTTTTCATTGCGTAAAATACTGCAAGCCCTGTATATCTGTTCAGCTAAGATAAGTCTTACGAGTTGATGAGGAAATACTAATTGCGATAAACTCCATTTATAATTCGCCCTCGATAATACTGCATCACTAACACCATACGCACCGCCTATTAAAAAGATGATATTTTTTACGCTCTCGTTGCCCCGGGATTGAATAAATGCAGCAACGCCTTCGCTGTTTAGCAGTTTTCCCTTCTCATCGAGTACCACTAAATAGTCATCTTTCTCTAATAAATGGAGAATTATCTCACCTTCTTTCTTTTTTAGGTCATTTTCGCTGAGGGTGCCTGCATTTTTTGGCATAGCTATAATTTGCCACTCTACAGGGTAGTAATTGGCTATCCGCTTGGTAAATAGCTCAATTCCTTCCTTTACATAAGGCTCATTTGCTTTACCGACAGACCAGAATTTAAGCTTCATAATATAATTTATCCGGCAAAAATGCGGAAAGAGTTGGGATGAATAAAATAAATCTCTATTTTTGCATCCCATTTGGACGGAAGGGTAGTAAAGCACTACTTCGAAATTCGGATAAACTGGCTGCGTAGCTCAACTGAATAGAGCGTCTCACTACGGATGAGAAGGTTTTAGGTTTGAATCCTAACGCGGTCACCAAACCAAGAGATTAGATATAATAACGCTTTAGTTTTTGTTACCAATTTCTATAATTTATCAAATTCGTATGCAGAAAATGGCTTATGGAATCGGGTTGTAATACACCTACATATTCAATAACTGATTTTATTACAAATTGTATATATCCAGAAACAGCAATTCTTCAAACCCGAGCAGTGATAGTCAAAATTTCGGGATTAGTGTAAATTTTACCACTCCAGATAATAATGGATTAGTAAATGGGAGCTATTTAACCACTTTAATTACAAGTTGCGACTTCTACATATCGTCAAATATTTATAGTCAACGAATTAAGTCAATAGTCTTTGTTGCATAAGGCCAAAGTGACCATGGTATTGGTATTTAAACTTCAAGGTAGCTATAGGCTGCCTTTTTTATTAAATGTTGCTTAAAATGTTATTTATATAATTGTGATTTTAGTATAGAATAGATACGTAATAACAAAAACGGTGTTTGTAATAACAGTAATGGTGTTTGTAATAACAAAAAGCCTGTTCATATTATTTGGAGTAAAATAAAGAGTTCTATCGATTATGTTTGCATTTCCTTAACAACTTAAATGTCTATTCGTATGTGTCATAATTGTTTAATAAACTAATTTTTTACCAGATGATTATTACCGTATCATAAGAAATTTGCCTTAACACTAATTGCGTTCCTAACAACTTATATTAATAAATCTTTATAAAAATTCTGACACTTTAAATTCATTTCAATTCCATTTGACCGTCTTGTAATAATATTTAACCATTGCGCTAGGGAAGTATGTGTTATAGCAAGAATATAAGCAGGATAACTACTTATTCTAGCATTTCATATTAACTAAGTTTAATATGAAATGGTTTTATATAATGGAGGATAAATAGTGTAATATTTTATAAAAGATCAATAAACCCAACCTATTTTACTTTTTAGCAGTATATGAGTAAAATAGGTTGGAATAAGTCTAATAATAAATGAAGCAAGCATTACAAATCTTTAATCATATACCTAAATAGAGTGAATAAGCTCTTATTGTTAATATTCCTAATGACAAACATATCTGTAATGGCACAGGTAGCAAAGGATAGTAGCCATTTAACATTATTAGATAGTAATAAACAGACAAATAACCTACTCTTTAAAACTATGGATTTTATTAGCACAGATTCGGGGATAATAACCAATCGTTATAAAAGGAGTTCGTGTAAGGGGTATACTATTACCAGTGAATTTGATCCATATTTAGGGTATACTATTCATGAGAAAGTAAAACAAACTGAATTGCCCAAAGTCAGTTTTCTGACGGTACATGGTAATATTGCGTATGATTTTTATTATCGTTCTAAAATCGATACACCTTTTGCCCAGCAAGATCTTCAAGAACATACAGAACGGGTTTATTTAAATGCATTAGTGGAAGGTAAGTATCCTATTAAAGTTGGATTTACTGCGCGACAAAGTAATTCTCCATACTTCAGTAATTTTTATGGAGTAAATTTTCAATTTGACAAATACACGTATAACAAAAATCTTAAACAGGATTTGATTAATCGCCTGTCGACAAAACTAATGGATCGTCCTGATTTTGATACTGTAAATTACAACTTACAAAAGTATACTGCACAATATGATGCCTTGAAAAACTGGACAGAAAGCCCATCCACATTACAAAAAATTATAGAAGAAAGAGAACGATCATATAATAAACAATTATCTATGAAAGATTACTCTAACCTAAATACGCCGAATCTTAATCCACCATCTGTACCCAAAATTGATATACCCGACTCATACAATAAATTTAAGTTTAAAGATAGTGACACATCTTCTTCACAACTAAAAAAAGTAGATAGTACAGCGGGAAAGTATATTGAAATTTATGATAAAGCAAAAAGAGATTTAGATACACTATCTCAAAAAATACAAATATTACAACGTAGAGCTGATAGTATAGAAAATGTAGCACAAAATAATCTTGCCGCAGCTAAACAAAAAGTGTACGCGGCAAAAGATGAAACTCAATTACAAAAAATAGCACTTGATTATGGAATACAATCAGACAAGGATTCAAAATTACAAAAACAATTATCTGCGATACGCAATTTTAGTATAGGTAAATGTATACTTAATTATACGGAGTTAACTGCACAAAACATCACTTTAACAGGTGTTAATGTTGAATATAATCCTTCTTATTACGCAGCTTTTGCTGCCGGTAAAATAGATTATAATTTTCATGATTTTTTTAGTACTAATACTGTTCCTAAAAGTACGGGCCAGTATCTTTTACTTGGCCGTTATGGGTTTGGAAATATAGACAAAGAGGCAATTATATTTACTTTATTCGAGGGGAAAAAGAATTTATCTCAATACACATCTGATAGCGTAACAAATTATGTAAACATTCTAGGGTATTCTATTCAAGGTATTTACAAAATAAACAAAAACACAATTGTTAGCGCAGAGTTTGCTAAATCAACTAAACCAGTTACAGGAAATTTGACAATACATAGTAGTGATCAGACAAAAGTATTATGGTCTTATGGAGATAAATCAAACATGGGAATAAATCTAAAGGCAGAAACAGTTATCCCACATACTAAAACCAAACTGAGTGGTTTCTATCGGACATCTGGGCAAAATTTCCAATCATTTAGCTTATTCAGTTACAATACAGATCAAACAGCATGGCAAGCAAAAGCCGAGCAACCTTTTTTGAAAAATAAAATAAGTGTAATCGGAATGCTCAGGCGTAATGATTTTACTAACCCTCTTATTGATCAGACTTATAAGACAAGTACAATTTTTAAGAGTATCCAAGTAAATGTTCACTTCCCAAAATATCCATCATTAAGTGTAGGTTTTTATCCTGGAACACAATTGTATGTTGTAAATAATCAACAGTTGTCACAGAGTGTATACTATATTTTAAATGGATCATTAGTGTATAGCTATTTTTATAAACATATAGGAATGAATTCGTCTTTTATCTATAATCGTTATTTTAATCATGCTACAGATTCAGGAATAGTGTTGTATCAGGGTGTAAATTATTATGCATCGCAAACATTATTCTTTGGTAAACTTCAGCTGCAAGGAGGGTATGCATATAATAAACAACCTGAGCTTGATTATTATACAATAGAAGCATCGGCCGATTATGCTTTAAATAGTTGGTTGAAATTGGGCGCGGGAATAAAAGATAATCAAGTTGCAAACGGAGCTGATTATTTTGGAGGAAGCGGACAAATTACAGCAGACTTTAAAAAGTTAGGAGGTTTTCAATTTCAATATGATAAATCTTTTTTACCAACAACAAGTCAAACATTATATCCAATCGAAACAGGTAGGATATCATGGTATAAATATTTTTAAAAAATCAGCTATTAGTAATTGCTGAAAAAAATGCGCATAAGTTTTAATTTTTAATGAATCTAACAGGTCTGAATTGTTAACAATCTTAACCATGAAAAAGGAAAATAATCCTGCTAACTTATATCTTAATCCTGTATGTAAATACTGGTTAACACTGATGTTTTTATTTTTGACTATAGCCTCAGGGTTTAGCCAAACTATTTGTGGCCCTAGCCAATGGGTTAAATTAAATTCTCCTGCCACGATTACAATTGATGGTATTATCGATACTACCTGGGCAAAGGTATCTCCGAATGCTATTAATAATGTAACAGTTGCAGACAATACTACTCAAAAACATTTTGCCGCGCAATGGAAAGGGATGTGGGATAATAATTATTTGTACTTACTGGTGCAGGTAAAGGATAGTGCGCTTAGAGTTTATCAGGGAACTGATAGTATATTCAATTTTGATGCGGTAGAAATTTTTCTTGATGGGAATAATAGTAGAACCCCGAATTATAATGGAGTAAACGATTTTCAATATTTATTCAGTTATTATGCAAGTGGATTAGGTGTTAAAACAATAGGGAAAGGTCCTAATGATCCGTTATCAACCGATATTTCGAATATTACGTATGCAGTAAATACGGTTTCTGACGGTTATAACATGGAGATAAGAATACCATGGTCAACAAATACAACTGGTTCTGCAAGCCACCCAGACGTACTTGGATTTGATATTAATGTAGATGATAACTCACATAATTTAGGCAAGCGTGATGAGCAAATACAATGGAGTAACAGCAGTACTGAAGATTATAATAATCCACAACTATTTGCAAGTACTCCATTGGTAGATTGTAATCCAATACAATTGCCATCACCTACAGTTACCACTTGTGGCCCGAGCCAGATGGCTAAATTAAATTCCGGTTCTATTTCAATTGATGGTGTTGTAGATACAGTGTGGGCAAAAGTATCATCGAATGTTATTAATAAAGTAACAGTAGCAAACAGTACTACGCAAAAAGGTTTTGCAGCACAGTGGAAAGGGATGTGGGACAGTAAGAATTTGTATTTATTAGTGCAGGTGAAAGACAGTGCATTACGACCTTACCTTGGATCTGACAGTGTATTTAATTTTGATGCGGTAGAAATCTTTTTGGATGGTAACCATAGCCGTACAGCAAACTATAATGGAGTAAATGATTTTCAATATTTGTTCAGTTATTATTTAGGGACAGGCGGTAAGAAAGTAATTCGCAAAGGCCCGAATGATCCTGCAGGCACCGATACAACAGGAATACAATACGCAGTATCAAATACCTCTGATGGATATAATATGGAGATTAGTATTCCGTGGTCAACCTATACAACTGGTTCGGCAAGCAGGCCTGATACAGTAGGTTTTGATATTAATGTAGATGATAACTCACATGATCTTGGCAAGCGTGATGAACAGATACAATGGGCTAATAATAGTACAGAGGATTATAATCAACCACAATTATTTGGTACTGTACCATTAGTAGATTGTAACCCTGTACAATTACCACCACCAACTATAACCACATGTGGCCCGAGTCAGATGGCTAAATTAAATTCGGGTTCTATATCAATCGATGGGGTTGTAGATACAGTATGGGCAAAAGTATCGTCAAACGTTATTAATAAAGTAACGGTAGCAAACAGTACTACACAAAAAGGTTTTGCAGCACAGTGGAAAGGGATGTGGGATAGTAAGAATTTGTATTTATTAGTGCAGGTAAAAGACAGTGCATTGCGACCTTACCTTGGATCTGACAGTGTATTTAATTTTGATGCGGTAGAAATATTTTTGGATGGTAACCATAGCCGTACAGCAAACTATAATGGAGTAAATGATTTTCAATATTTGTTCAGTTATTATTTGGGAACAGGAGGTAAGAAAGTAATTCGCAAAGGCCCGAATGATCCTGCAGGCACCGATACAACAGGAATACAATACGCGGTATCCAATACATCCGATGGATATAATATGGAGATTAGTATTCCGTGGTCAACCTATACAACAGGATCAGCAAGTCGCCCGGATACAGTAGGATTTGATATTAATGTAGATGATAACTCGCATAATATAGGCAAGCGTGATGAACAGATACAATGGGCTAATAGTAGTACAGAGGATTATAATCAACCACAATTATTTGGTACTGTACCATTAGTAGATTGTAACCCTGTACAATTACCGCCACCAACTATAACCACATGTGGCCCGAGCCAGATGGCAAAATTAAATTCCGGTTCAATAGCAATTGATGGTGTTGTAGATACAGTGTGGGCAAAAGTATCTTCGAATGTTATTAATAAAGTAACAGTAGCAAACAGTACTACACAAAAAGGTTTTGCAGCACAGTGGAAAGGGATGTGGGACAGTAAGAATTTGTATTTATTAGTGCAGGTGAAAGACACTGCATTACGTCCTTATTTGGGAAGTGACAGTGTATTTAATTTTGATGCGGTAGAAATATTTTTGGATGGTAATCATAGCCGTACAGCAAACTATAATGGAGTAAATGATTTTCAATATTTGTTCAGTTATTATTTAGGGACAGGCGGTAAGAAAGTAATTCGCAAAGGTCCTAATGATCCTGCAGGTACTGATACAACAGGAATACAATATGCGGTATCAAATACCTCCGATGGATATAATATGGAGATTAGTATTCCATGGTCAACCTATACAACTGGTTCGGCAAGTCGTCCTGATACAGTAGGTTTTGATATTAATGTAGATGATAACTCACATGATCTTGGCAAGCGTGATGAACAGATACAATGGGCTAATAATAGTACAGAGGATTATAATCAACCACAATTATTTGGTACTG
>Ga0210406_10000380_pt1 | contig 61428 bp, 52 predicted proteins | sample IncBWC30MmetaG_FD_155454 | JGI IMG/M metagenome (GOLD analysis project Ga0210406, IMG submission 155454) | Forest soil microbial communities from Barre Woods Harvard Forest LTER site, Petersham, Massachusetts, United States - Inc-BW-C-30-M | ecosystem: Environmental > Terrestrial > Soil >...
GGCATGACCCACGCCACCAAGCCAAATCCGGTCTTCGGTGGCTCGACGTATGCGCCAGGGCCATACTCCACAATCATTGCTTTAATCACTTGCTCGTCAGTCAATCCCTTATCCAGGTGGCCCTGAATCTCCTTGATCATCGTCTTCGCCAGGTCGCATGGACCGGAGAACGCTCCGCCGACGTGGTAGCAGGTCCCCGCCGACTGTTCGCACCCTCCGCAGGAGCATTTGACCAGCTTGCCCAACTCGTGCGCATGATCCAACGCCGCGCACACACGCACCACAGCGACCGGCGCAGCAGCCACCATTATTACCAGCAAGAGTGTGGAAATCCTCGGCGCTCTAGTCATGTCCTTCCTTCAGCGTCACCGAACTCGGCACCGCACCCGCAAATTCTCTCGCCGCTCCGGGTGCTTTCGTTCCAGCCAACACCAGCACTGCATGTCGCGACGGAAGCAGCGCGACAATCGTGCCCATCACCACTACCACTCCCCCAAACCAGACCCATTTCACCAACGGATTCAGGAAAACGTGAATCGTTGGCGCATCACTGCCCTGATTCACGCCCGCATACACCACATAGAGGTCCTCGCGCAGCGTCGAATAAATCGCTACCATCGTTCCCGACTCCTGATTTGCCGGAAAATTTCGCCGTTCCGGGAAAAGAATCATCACCGGCTTGTTGTCGCGCATGACTTCCACAATCATCCGCTCCGCCACAAAATTCTTTTCCTGCTTTTGGTCCATTGCCTGCAAGAGCAGTTCGTACGGTCCAATCTTCACCGTTCCGCCCACCGGAATCTCTTTTTGCACCTCCCTGGTGAATGCCTGCCCGGCCAGTCCAATGAAAATCATCACCATGCCAAAGTGCACGATATATCCGCCATACCTCCGCGTATTGCGCAGCGTCAACTCGACTGCCGAAGAAAGCCAACTCATCCCGCTCCGCACGCGAATCACCCTCGCGCCCCGGTAATACTCTGTCGCAATCGTCGCCGTTACGAATGTGCACAACAGAAAACAAACCAGCGCATAAAAATCGCGCGCCCCAAAAACAAACGCAAGCACACCGCCCACAAGCCCAATAACCGTCGGCCACAAGAAATTGCGTCGTAAGCTTTCCCCAGAAGTCTTCCTCCACGCCAGCAGCGGTCCGACGCCGGTCAGAAACAGCAGCAGCAGCCCCAGCGGAATGTTCACCTTGTTGAAGAACGGCGCCCCAACGCTGATCCGCGAACCGGTGAACCACTCCGAAAAAACCGGAAACAACGTGCCTGATAAAACTGCGACGCACGCCACTAGCAGTACAAGGTTGTTGAAAAGGAAACTCGATTCCCTCGAGACCATCGAATCGAGCTGGTTTTCGCTCTTCAGGTAATCACGATTCTTGAAGTAAGCCGCCAGGCAAACTGCCATCACGGCAATCAGGAATCCCACAAACCAATTCCCGATATTCGATTGCGCGAACGCGTGCACCGAACTCACCACGCCGCTGCGCGTCAGCAGCGTCCCCAAAATACACAGCATGAACGTGGTGAACACCAGCCACACGTTCCACACCTTCATCATGCCGCGCTTTTCCTGCATCATCACCGAATGCAGAAATGCAGTTCCGGTCAGCCATGGCAGCAGCGAAGCGTTCTCCACTGGGTCCCAACCCCAGTAGCCGCCCCAACCCAGCACCGCGTAAGCCCAATGCGCTCCGAGCAAAATCCCAACCGTCTGAAAACACCACGCAATCATCGTCCACTTGCGCGTCAGGTGGATCCACTTCTCGCCGGGATACCGCGCCAACAACGCCGCCAGAGCAAATGCAAACGGAATCGTAAATCCCGTGTAACCCGAATAAAGATTCGGCGGATGAATGACCATCTCCGGATATTGCAGCACCGGGTTCAGCCCATTCCCATCCGGGCGGCTTAGGTACTCGAGTCCGCCCGATGCTCCGGCCACCGCAAGCGACTTGAACGGACTCGCCACGAAATTGCTAATCGTCAAAAAGAAAAGCTGCACTCCGGCAAGTATCGTTCCCACATACGGCATCAATTCGCCGTGCTTGTTCCGATAAGCTACCAACACCGAAAAAATGTAAACCGACAGCAGAAAGCACCAGAAAAGCAGCGAGCCTTCCTGCCCCGACCACAGCGCCACCACCTTAAAAAACGTCGCCAGGTCCCGGTTGCTATGCGAAACCACATACGCCATCGAAAAATTATCGGTGACGAACAGATACACAACGCTCAACGTCGCTAAAAAAATCAGGGAACAAGCCGCGATTCCGGCTTGCCGTGCACTTTTGATTAAAAGGGGGTGCCGGGTAAAAATCGCCGCAACGCCGCCGAGCAGAGCATAGAGCGCGCAGACGAACGCGAGTAACAGTGCAAACGATCCAAAAACGTCCACGCTGCCTCCGTTAGCAGGTCAAGGCTTGCTGGGAGAATGTTAATCTTCACAAGCGGCCGGGCGCGCTTAACTCTTCGTCTTTTCGGGGCGCGCCACTTCGCCTGGCGCAGCTTCATACTTCGAGGCGCACTTCGCCTGAACATGTTCAGCCACAAAACGTCCGTCTCGGCTCAAAGTACCTTCAATCAGCGCCTGCGAATTGTCCACAAACGAATCGGGCAGAGGGTCGCTTCCCGTGTAGCTCACCGAGAGTGATTTTCCTTCTCCCAACAGCACAAAATCGGTATGTCCTGTCACCCGGTGAATGCTGCCCGGCTGAACCGTGCCGCCAATGCGCATCCGGTGCGCCGCCGCCGAACCTTTCAGCGTCTCGAGCTCCGCAATCGTGTGGTAGTAGGTCTTGCTTTCCCCATAGCCAAGCCACGCAAGAAAACCCATGGACAGAAGGATGATTCCGATTCCAATCCCGAATTTGTATTGTTTTTTCATAACGAACGCCCGTAAGCCTTGTTTCTTCCGCAATCTTATCACAAGCCCTAAAGCATCGAACGAAGCCGTGTCACACTCGCTGGGTTACTCAAATCGAACGGCGCTCCGCCATCCAGAAAGAGATCTCCGCCGATTTGTGCCGATTTCAGCTCCTCCGCAAGCGGCGCCATCGCAGCGGAAAACACCACCACGCGCTTCGGTCGCAACGATGTCCGCAGCCGCCTCAGCACGCTGGGCAACTTTCTCCTCAGCGATTCCGCCACCGCACTTCCCTGCTCACCTACGCATTCCAGAACATGCGTCAGCAGGTACCCCTTCTTCTGAAATTCCACCAAAACCGCATCCGCCGAACGTCCCGCATGCTCAATGTTCAACGCGCACAGCAAGTCAGCAGCCTCTCCCTTAAATCCACCGTCGGCCCCATCCCCATATAGAAATTCCCCCCCGCGCTCTGGCGATTGGGCGCCGAGGAAAACGGCTTGCAAATGAATAGGACGATAACGAGTGGTCTGTTCCAGCCGCCGCAGGCGGCGGGCAATGTGTTCTGAGGACGCGAGTTGCCCACAGCCGTCACACGGCAGAGGTTGGATAGCCGCTTGAGCAATAGTCATTGGACACTGTCCATGGTAGTGCAGCGCTTCTCGGAGAGCAAACTGCCTTCCGAAAGTTCGGGCTGTCCCACAAAAGAGTATTGACTGTCGTATTAGAGGACTGAGGGGCTATCAGAATCCGGCCTTGCTATGGCGTTACCGTGGCATCCTGTGGCAACTTAGAGCGCAAACACCACTTCAACTCCTGGCTCAGCTCGGAAATCTCCATGCCTTGCATCACGATGAATTTGCAGGCAAGCATCTCCCGCGATTCATCATCGTCCGGCAATTGACACGTCACGCGGCAGTATTGGCAATCCTGATTCCAGCAAAATCGCCCGTACGGAATGGTTTCCGGACTGATGAACTGAAAGCAGCGCAAGAGAGAATTGCGCTCCGGAACGCTAAACTTCTTTCCCAAGACGGAGATTTCCACAAGCTTTTCGTAAGGACGGAAGGGTTCGGACATAACGGTTTCCATTTTCCGCGGATCGGCTGCGCCAAACGTCGGCCCCCTGAACCAATCCGCTTTCCGAAGACACCTTCAGACTAGCTCCGGTCGGACACCGCGCCCACACAATCCTCAAGGTTGAGTTTCTTATCAGCTACGGGGGAAACCTGTAGTTACTCTACGCGCGCTGCGCTTTAAACCAAGCAAACAATCCAAGCGAAGCCAGCGCCGTAAGCATAAGCACCAGAGTCGAAGGCTCAGGGGTACTTACCGTGACCGTCGGCGTGGCAAGATCGACGAACTCATTGTCATCGAGCCCAAACCTTCCCCTAGCCTGCAAATCACCCGACAAAGGCAAAAGCGTTGGATGCTCCACTGAACCAGAGAACAGCTGGTCACCTAAAAACTCGAAATAATAATCGTGACCATCCGCCAAGAACTCCACCACGAACATTCCGCCTAGTGCCGCCGTCGCAAAATCCACGTCGTCTTCCACTGTGCTCAAGATCGTCGGCGTGGAGCAGGTGCTGCATTGAAACGAATACGTTATCGGCACGCCAAACACCGCAAAATCCCCGGCCGTAGCGTCAAAGAAGTCCGGCGTCGGATTCTGGGCAATCGAGAATGAGACGGAAAAACTACCATCCGGCCCGGCGAGTGGCGCACTGCCCGTGCTGGAGCTAAATGCACCTGTCACCGCGTAAGAGATCGGATCGGCCAGCAAGGGCGAGGTGAAAAAGCTCGCGGCAAGAAGAACTATTCCCAAACTGACGACAAAATAACGCATTCTGCCTCCGCTGCGAAGTTGTGTCTGCCTGATGCGGCAGGGTCGGGACGACCCACAGGCTCACCTCCTAAGAGCAAGTCTAGTACCATTCCATATCTTTGAGCTATAAGGGTTTATGGAAAATGGAGCGAAACAAAGGGGAATCATGGGTTAGTCCGTATCCAAGAAATTTCCCATCCGATTATCTCTAGACGTCGAAGAATTGCCCCATCTTGCGGAATTTCTCGTACCGCGCCTCAATCAAGTCTTGTGCCCGCTCGAGTGAAAGCTCTGCCAGCTGTCGTTCCAGCACATCTCCGAGGAATCGCGCCGCCGCCTCATGATCAGAATGCGCGCCTCCCTCCGGCTCGCACACAATTTCGTCCACAATGCCAAAATCTTTCAAGTCCTTCGCCGTAATCTTCATCGCTTCAGCTGCAGCTTCCGCCTTCGCCGCATCGCGCCACATGATCGCCGCGCACCCCTCCGGCGAAATCACGGAGTAAAAACTGTTCTCCAGAATGTTCACCCGGTCACCAACAGCAACAGCAAGTGCACCGCCCGAGCCACCCTCTCCCGTCACGGTCACGATCACCGGCACAGGCAGCCGCGCCATCTCCCGTAGATTCCGTGCAATCGCTTCCCCTTGACCGCGCTCTTCGGCGTCAATGCCCGGATAGGCTCCCGGCGTGTCAATGAACGTCAGCACAGGTCGCGAAAACTTTGCCGCAAGTTGCATCACACGAAGCGCCTTCCGATAACCTTCCGGCTTCGGTTGGCCAAAATTACGGATCACGCGCTGCTTTGTATCGCGCCCCTTTTGATGGCCAATCACCGCGACTGGCCTCCCGTGGAATTTCGCCAGTCCCGCGATAATCGCCTTGTCATCCCCGAACGCGCGATCGCCATGCAGTTCAATGAAATCTGTGAAGAGGTACTGCACAAAATCCAGGAGATAAGGGCGCTGCTGGTGCCGCGCGATCTGCGCGCGTTGCCACGGTCCCAAATGCGCGTAGAACTCGCGCCGCAATTCCGCCACTTGCTGGCGCACGCGCTCAAGCTCCGCATCAGCTTCTTCAGTTCCCGCCAGTCGTTTCAAATCTTCGACATCCTTCTCCAGCCGCTCAATCTCGAGCTGGCGCTTTTCACCTGGGACGGAGCGAACTTTGTCTTTTGCACTCATGCGTTTTCTAAGCTGCCGCCTGTTCTCCCTTGACCCCTCGAACCGCCTCGATCAATTCCGGTGTAATTCGCACCCTCTGTTGGGACGCAACTGTCGCAACGGTTCCATCCGGCGAGACCAGTTCAAAAATTACCTGGCTCATGCCAGGGGCTCCTGCGAATAACTTCTCCAGTTCATCCAGCGTATCCTCGGTCAGCGCCTGCACTTCAAGACGTACGCGAAATTCCTGATTCGTCGTGCGTTCGACGATATCCTCAATCCGACGCGCTTCCTGTAACGAAAGCCGTGTCCCCGCTTCCTCCACCTGCACGCGAACCTTCAGCAACAACGGCGTTCCCGGCTTCAGAGTATTTTCAAACCTCGCAAAGCTCTCCGGAAACGCAAGCAACTCCTGAATGCCCGTCATGTCCTGAATCGTGAAAATCGCCCACCGCGCGCCTTTTTTCGAACGCATCGGCCGCGTTCCCACAATCAATACTGCAACGGCGATCTCCTTGCCGTTTCGCTCGCCTTCCACTTGGCTGAGACTCGCAACTTTCCATTCCTCGAGCCGTGAGGCGTATTTATCCAGAGGATGCCCCGAAACGTAGAATCCCAGCATCGCATACTCGCTCGCCAGCCGCTCCTCCTCGCTCCACGGTGCGACCTCGCGCAATTCGAACGGAGCCGCCGCCGGAGCCGCTGCGGTCCCGCCAAACAGGCCGTGTTGTCCCGATTCTCGAATCCGCGACGCTCGCTGCAGTGCGTTCACTGCATCGTCCACGCTCGCCAGCATCGCCTCTCTCGGTCCGACCGAATCCATTGCCCCGGACTTAATCAAGCTCTCAAACACGCGCTTGTTCAAGAACCGCGGTTCGATTCGCTCGCAAAAATCATAGAGCGCCCTAAATGGTCCCTGCTCGTTTCGTGAATCGCGAATCGCCTTCGCCGTGTTCTCGCCCACGTTCTTAATCGCCGCAAGCCCGAACCGGATACATTCCCCTACAGGAGTGAAATACAAATCCGACTCATTCACGTCCGGCGGCAAAATCGAAATGCTCATTCCGCGCGCCTCGTTGATGTACTTCACCGCTTTATCTGCGTTGCCTGTTTCGGAAGTCAGCAGCGCCGCCATAAATTCCACCGGATAGTGCGCCTTCATATAAGCCGTCTGGTACGCCAACAGTGCATACGCGCACGAATGTGACTTGTTAAAGCCGTATCCCGCGAATTCTTCCATCAGATTAAAGATGCGCTCGGCCTTCTTCTCCGGAATCTTATTCTTCGCGCAGCCGTCCAGGAATTTCGCTCTCTGCGCCGCCATCTCCTCTTTTTTCTTCTTACCCATGGCGCGGCGCAAAATGTCCGCTTCGCCGAGCGAAAAACTCGCCAGAGCGTTGGCAATCTGCATCACCTGTTCCTGATACAAAATCACGCCGTACGTTTCCTGTAGAATCTCCTGCAATTGCGGAAGTTCATAAGCAACTTTTGTCTTTCCGTGCTTCCGGTTAATGAAGTCATCAATCATCCCGCCCTGAATCGGCCCGGGGCGGTAAAGCGCGTTCAGCGCTGTTAAGTCCTCGATGCGTGTTGGCTGATAGCGCCGCAAGATGTCGCGCATGCCGTGCGATTCAAACTGAAATATCGCGGTCGTATCTCCGCGAGAAAAAAGCTTGTACGTCGCCTCATCGTCCAGGGCCAGATTCTCCAGGTCCACCTGAATCCCGCGGTTTTGCTCCACCATACGCACCGCATCTTGCAAAACGGTAAGCGTCGTCAGCCCAAGAAAATCCATCTTGAGTAGACCGATCCGCTCCAACGCATTCATGTCGTATTGCGTCGTAACCTCATCGCGATTCGTCTTGTAAATCGGGACGAGATCTGTGAGCGGCACCGGCGAAATCACTACTCCAGCCGCGTGCGTGGACGCGTGCCGCGCTAATCCCTCCAGCCGCAACGCCACAGCCATTAAATCCTTGAGCTTTTCATCCGCATTGATCGCCGACTTCAGTTGCGGCGCTTCTTTCAGCGCGTCATCCAACTCAATACCGAGCGTCGTTGGGACCATTTTTGCAATTCGGTCCACTTCGCTGTAAGGAATATCCATCGCGCGGCCAACATCCTTAATCGCCGCCTTCGCTGCCATCGTTCCAAACGTGATGATTTGAGCCACGTTCTCGCGCCCGTATTTCTGCGTAACGTACTCAATCAACTCGCCGCGCCGACGCATGCAAAAATCAATGTCAATATCCGGCATTGAAACGCGTTCTGGATTCAGGAAACGTTCAAACAGCAAATTGTATTGCAACGGATCCACGTCCGTAATCCGCAGCGCATAACTCACCAGACTTCCCGCCGCCGATCCGCGCCCTGGCCCTACCGGCACTCCTTGACTCCGCGCGTAATGAATGAAATCCCAAACGATCAGAAAATAACCCTCGTACCGCATCTTCTGAATCATCTGGATTTCGCTGGTCAGACGCCGCTCATACTCTGCCAGCGGATTGCTAAGTGCACCGGATTTGGCCAACCTCTCCAAATGCGGCAGACGAGTCGTAAATCCTTCACGCACAACCATTTCAAAATAACTCCCGGCCGTATGCCCTTCCGGCACCTTGAATTCCGGAAACGGGTTCGCAATCCGCTCAATCTTCACATTGCAACGCGCAGCAATATCTACGGTCCGCTGCAGCGCTTCCGGTAATTCGCCAAACACCTGCGCCATCTCTGCCGCGCTCTTAAAATAGAACTGATCCGTCGGAAACTTCATTCGCCGCTCGTCGCCCATGGTCTTGCCAGTTTGAATGCAGAGCAACACTTCCTGCGCATGCGCATCTTCGTGATGCAAATAGTGGCAATCATTCGTCGCCACCAGCGGAATTCCTGTCTCCTTCGAAAGCCGCACCAGGTGCGGATTCACGCTCTTTTCAATCTCCAGTCCCTGATCCTGAATCTCCAAAAAGAAATTCTGTTTTCCGAAAACGTCGCGCAACCGGTACGCATTCTCCCGCGCCTGGTCGTAGCGCTCGTCCGCCACAGCTTCCGTCACGGCGCCGCGCAGACAAGCCGATAGTGCAATCAGTCCTTTGCTATGTTTTGCAAGCAGGTCGTAATCAATCCGTGGCTTGTAATAGAAACCTTCCAGGAATCCGGCGGAAACCAGCTTGATTAAATTGTAATAGCCCTCAAGGTTCTCGCAAAGCAGCACCAGGTGATTGCTGCCGCGCGTCCCGGGTTCCATGTCGTCCCGATCGCTTCCGTTGACAGGCGTTTTCTCCCCGCGGTCATGCCGGCTGCCCTTCGCCACATACACTTCACATCCAATAATAGGCTTTACGTCGCGCTTGCTCGCTTCATTGAAAAAATTCGCCGCTGCAAAAAGATTTCCGTGATCCGTAATCGCCACGGCAGGCATCTTCTGGCGCGACGCCTCGTCCAGAAGCTCTGTAGTCTCGCAAGCCCCATCGAGCAAACTGTAGTCGGTATGTACGTGCAGGTGAACGAACTCAGGGCGTCCCATGAATTCCGATTCTAAATCGCCTGTGCGTGAAATGCACGACGCAATCTGGCGTTTTCAACAGGCACAAAATGCTCCCGCCATGATTATTTCTTCTTTTTCTTCTCAGGTTTTTTCGCAGCCACAGGCTTCTGCCCTTTTGCGGGAGCAGCCGCGGGTTTCGCCGCTGGCGGCGCAGCTTTGCTGCCGAGCGACGCACTCAATTGCGCCTTCGAAACCCCTTTCCCGGGTTTCTTCTCTTTTCCCTTCGATTCTTTCGGCTTCGGCTGTTCCTTAATTCCAGAAAGTTTTCTCAAAATCTTTATGCGTTCCTCCGGCGTCTTCCCTCTGCCCGTCAACTGCATCGCGAAAACCTGATTAACCACAGCGTCGAACTTCGGTCCCGCAGGCATTCCAATTGCCGTCAATTCATTCGCTACCGTCGGTATTCCCAAGCGCAGCGGCCGCCATTTATTCAAGTACGCCCGAATCTTCGATACAGCCGTCGAATTCGAGGAAAACGCCAACAAATGCGCCAGCCGGTCCACCGGCATTCTCTCTAGAAACCGGTACGCATCAATCGGAGCCGCCATCTTCTTGCCAATCAGTTCCTTCTGCGCAGCCAGCGCCTCCTCTTCGAATCCGAGTATCAGCTCAACTTCCGCCGACCGGAAGCCCAGCTTGTTCAACAAACTTCCCTGCTCCCTGTCCTTTAGCCGCCCAAGAATCGCCAGCATCATCGGCGTTGCCAGCCGTGGCCGTAGCCCCGCCATAAACAGGTCGTCACGAACTTTGCTCAACCGGTTGATCGAATCATAGTCCGGATGTTTTTTTGCCAGCACCGGATGAACAGTCTCAAGCAGGTCGTGGTCCTCCCACGACTTCAAAATCGCTGTCGGATTCTCTTCCCTAGCCAGCGCGCGCAGTTCTGTTCCCGCATCATCCGGGGAAATCGTGTGCTGCAAATCGCGTTCAATCGCCAGGTCAAACCATTCTTGCGTGCGCTGCTCCAGTTTGAATCCCATCCGCGCCGCAAACCGCAGCACTCGCAGCAGTCGCACTGGCTGATTCGTAAAGCTATGAATGATCAGCGCCCGCACTTCCGCCCGCTCGACATCCGAAAGTCCGTTCGTCGGGTCAAGCAACAATCCGCGTGACGCCGGATTCAGCGAAATCGCAATCGCGTTCAGCGAAAAATCCCGCCGCCGCAAATCCTCCATGATCGTGGACCAACGAATCTCCGGCCGCGTCCCTGGCCGCACATAATGGTCATCCCGCGCCGCGGCGATACTTCCCTCGCAGTCACCCGAAAAGAGAATCTCTACATGCCGCAGCTTTTCATCTTCCGCTAACACTTTCGCGCCGCCTTTCTCTAATTCGCGCGCGATTTTCGAGGGGTTCCCTTCCACCGTGAAGTCGAGGTCGCGCAACGACGCGCCCGTAATCAGGTCGCGCACCGTCCCTCCCGTGAGATACACGTTATATCCGAGCGCAGCAGAAAGTTCCTGTACGCGCAGCAGCGCGGCTCTCTGCTCCGGCAACAGCCGGCTCTCCAGCAAAAACATATAATCAGGCATTGCACTCCTTCAGCGTAAGGATGCGGCCGCAACTGCTTCGGCGGCACCCGCGATCACTTCGGGCCCCCACGCTATGCGCGTGGATGATGCGCTTTGTAAACCTGCTTCAATCGTTCCTCAACCACATGGGTATAGATCTGCGTCGTTGAGATGTCGGCATGACCCAGCATCAACTGCACCGAACGCAGGTCCGCGCCACGCTCCAGCAAATGCGTGGCAAAACTGTGTCGCAACATGTGCGGCGTAAGTGCCGTTCGCAATCCGGCGCGCCGCCCATAAGTGGAAAGAATTTTCCAAACGCCGACTCGGCTGATCTTGCCGCCACGCCGATTCACGAAAAGCCACGAACTCGTCACGCCTTTCGCGCTGCGCACCAATTCCGGTCTTCCTTCGCGCAGATAGCGTTCGACAATTCCCAACGCCTTGCGCCCCACCGGAACGACACGCTCCTTGTCGCCCTTTCCGATACACCGCACGCAGCCGACCTTCGCATCAAGATCGCTTACCTTCAGGCCGGTCAGCTCCGATACGCGCAACCCGGTCGAATACAATACTTCCAGCATCGCGCGATCCCGCAACCCTGCCGCGGTCCCTCCATCCGGCTGCTCCAGCAAGCGCTCCACCTCTTCAAGGCGCAAATATCCCGGCAACGATCTCCGTATTTTCGGTGACTCCAGATTCGCCGCAGGATCGTCCACAATGGTTTCCTGGACCATCGCGTAACGAAAAAAATTCCGCAGCGTCACCAAATGCCGCGCCACCGTCTTGCTCTCCAGCTTCTCCCGGTACAGCGATGCCAGAAAATCCACCAAATCATCTCGCGAGATCGCTTTCAGTTCGAGCTTCCTCTTCTTCGCGAACTCCTCGAATTTCGACAGGTCATGCTTGTATGCCGAGGACGTGTTTGCGGAAAGGCCTTTCTCGACCTTCACGTGCGTCAGAAATGCCGCTATGGCATTCGAAAGTTCCATCACGTTTCCACGTACGCTTCCCCGCCGCGCTTCCGTCGCGTAGCGATCCCATAAATCTCTTCAATCTCATGACAACGGAAAATCCAGGCAAGTCCCAGGTAAAGTGCCGTCGCTCCCGCAATCAAACCCGTGAAGACCAGCAGTTGTACGATGAACCTCGAATGCATCGTGAACTGCGTATAATGCCCGCCGAACCAGCACGCTACGCCCATAATTGCCGCGCACAGCGAAATCTTTCCAAATGACTTCAGAATCTCTGTCGTTCCCAAAGCTCCGTACCGCAACCGGAAAATGATGAACAGCGCGAAGAAGTCGAAATAGCACGCCAGCGCCGTCGCCAGCGCCGGGCCACCGTTCTGCACCCGCTTGAAGAAAAATTCCAAAAACACAATATTGAGCACAATGTTTAACACCAGCGAGATGGACGCCACAATCACCGGCGTCTTCGTATCCTTCGTCGAGTAAAACGCTGGCACAATCAGTTTCACCGTAGCCAGTGCCGGCAATCCCACTGCGTAATAAAGCAGCGCCCTCGCCGTCAGTCGCGTGGACTCTGCCACAAAGAGTCCGTGCTGGAACAACACGCGTATGATCGGCTCGCGCAGAATCATAAGCCCCAGCGCCGCGGGAATCGTAATAAACGCCACGATCCTTACGGAAAACGTCAGCGTTTTCTTCAGAGCGCTGTAGTCATTCGCCGCCGCCTGATGCGACATCATCGGCAGAATCGCCGTCGCCACCGCAATCGCATATCCGCCGAGCACCAATTCCATCACGCGGTCCGCCACGTACAGCGCCGTCAAACTTCCGCGCGGCATAATCGAAGCGTTCGCAAAATAGGTATCCACAAAAAAGTTGATCTGCCCGATTCCAATCCCAAAAAATCGCGGCACCATCAAGCTCGCCACGCTTCGAATCCCGGGATGCGAAAACGAAATCCCAAAATCAAACTTCATCCCCTTCTGCACCAGCGATGGTACCTGCACCAAAAACTGCAGCGCTCCTCCGACCAGCACGCCCACCGCAAGCCCTATCGCCGGCCTGTCAAAGTACTTCCACACAACGCCCACGGAAAACACGATGATCGTCAAGTTCAAAAAGACCGGCGTCGCTGCGGGTAATCCAAAAATATGAAAGCAATTCAGGATGCCCATCGCCAGTGCAGCCAGCGAAATAAAAAATATGTACGGAAAAATAATCCGGTTCAGCTCAATCGCCTGCGCCCAATTTGTATTGCCCGAACTGAACGTAAATGCTTTCACTACAAACGGAGAAAACACGATTCCGAGCACGGTAATCCCCGCCGCCACCAGTGCCAACGTCCAAAACAACTTGTTCGCAAATTCCCAAACGTCTTTCTTTGGTTTTTCCCGCATCCAGGTCGTAAAGACAGGAATAAACGACGCCGTCATAGACCCTTCGCCCACCAACCTCCGGAACAGGTTCGGAATCCGGTACGCCAAAACGAAAGAATCCGCCGCCAGCGACGTGCCCAGTAGAAGTACAATGCGCTGGTCCCTTACGTAGCCCAACACTCGGCTTACGATGGTGACCAGGGTTATAATCGAAGCGGATTTGAGGATTTGCTTCTTGTCAGTCAACGGGTGGCCCTCCAAGGCCTAACCCCAATGAAAACAATAGGTTGACAGGTATTTCGCGCTTAACATAACATACGTTTTCACAAAGCGCAAATCGGACTTGCTTTTCTGGTGGTTGCGCCAAATTCGGGATTTCTGCCTGAACTTATTGGAAGATTGCGTTCTGGCCCAATTGGATTTCTTGACCGTGACATCGTAAGTCGAACATTGGAGTGCGGTTGCTCGTGGTTTTGGCGCGCTAGAATTCAAGGAGGATTCAGTTCTGGGCCGTTTCCATTTCTTGTTCGTGACACAATAGGCTGAAATTCAAACGGCCCAGAACGTTGTGTTAGCGCCCAGACTGCCCCGAATTGCATAGGAAACGGTTACCTTGAAGCTTCGCGCCCCAGCCTCTACGCATAAGAAAGTGGTCGTCTCTCTCATGGACCGCAAATCCATGAGGGGCTACCTCAATCCTACCCGTCTGGGCCAAATCAACCCGCTCGATCTCCTCACTCCCGATGGCGAGCACGAGCAAATCCCCCTCGAACGCATCCGTTCGCTCTATTTCGTCCGTGAATTCAGCGGTGATTTCGAACCCGAACGCAAATCCTTCCTCAGCCGCCCCAAGTTAGACGGCCTCTGGATCCGCCTCCGTTACACTGACGGCGAAACCCTGGAAGGCGTCGTGCCGAATGATCTGCTTTCCCTTCTCGACAACGGTGTCCAGTTCACTCCGCCCGACCTAAACTCCAACACAGACCGCATCTTCGTCCCCCGCTCCGCCATCACCCAGCTCACCGTCCTGGGCGTAGTCGGCATAGCCCGCCGCAAACCCGCCGTTGCCCTCCCCGCCCAGCCCAAACTGTTTTCTGAGTAGCGTCCGCTTTACGCCTGTGGCTCAGTTTCTAACTCCCATCTTCCGTTTCATTTCAGCAAATCGCGGGTCTTTGCGGAGCGGATCGTCCGCTTCCCTATCGTAGAGCCAGAACAACATCGTAGAACGCAACTCAATCAGCTTGTCAATCCACGCAAACGCCTGGTCGTAATCGCCTAGACCTGCATATGTCGTCGCGATATTGAACCCGTCCGTATGCCAGTGCTCTTTCTCCCAGCGGGCGAGCAGCCCTTGCAACTCCTTGCGCATCACCGTTTTTCGGTCCGCGCCGGATGATGTTTTCTTGAACTCTTCAATCTCCTTTGGCGTCGCGCCGTTCGCGATCTTCGATTGTACCCGCTCGTCTAAAGCGTCTTTTGGAAGGCCCTTGGTTTCGTAGCACCCCGCCATTCGGTCGTGAATCATCCCTAAATGCGTCGCATTGGGATCGAGCTCCATGGTTTTGCGGTCCTCTTTCAAGGATTCATCACAATGACCGTAGGACGCCAGCTTCGCCGCAAGCATGTTTCTCACCGGCACGGAAAGCGGGTCCACTTCAACCGCCTTCCGGATCTCCGCCAAAGATTCCTCTTGGCGTCCGAGAAGGCCCAGCAAGATTGAGTACGCGTGATGCGCGGTCGCATAATTGGGATTAAGCGCCGTCGCTCGCCTAAACTCCTGTTCCGCGCCTGGAAAGTCCCAATCAAAGCTCATTTTTACCAGTCCCAGGGAAGTGTGTCCCTCCGCGGAAGAGTCGTCCAAAGTAATTGCCTTTTGCGCCGACGCCTTGGCCAGCGGCATCCCTTCGAGTGGTGGTATGTGCCCCCACGCGTAGGACAAATAGAAATACGTATCCGCTAGCCCCGAATACGCTGGGGCGTAACTCGGATCACTCGCAATCGCTTGCTCGAAATTTTCTTTCGCCTTCTGTAACTCCGGTTCGGTACGGCGATTCCAAAAATAGCGGCCTCGCAAGTAGGAATCATAGGCCTGCGGATTGGCGGCGCGTCCCGACGCAAGATGTCGAAGGGCTTCCGGCGTCAGCGTTACACGAACTTCCTCTGCAATATCCCGCGCCAATTCATCCTGCAGGCTCATCGCGTCCCGCGAATCTCTTTCATACTTCTTTGCCCAAAGATGCCGGTCCGTCTTCGCGTCAATGAGTTGTGCGGTGATCCGGACTCGGTCTCCGGACCGCATGATTGTTCCCGCTACGACTGCTTCCACGTTAAGGGTGTTCGCAACTTCGGCCACGGGCTTCTTGGTATCCTTGAACTGCATCGCGGAAGTCCTTGAAGTCACTCGCAGTCCGGATATCTGTGCCAGATCGGTAGTCAGTTCGTCGGTCATTCCATCCACAAAATATTCTTGCTGGGCGTCGCCCGAGACATTCGTAAACGGCAGCACGGCCACGGACCCAATTCCTGCAGGACCTCCGGCCGCTGCAAGTCGCACCCACAACTCATGCACATTCGATCGATACGCAAATCCAACCAGAGCCAACGCCCCTATCCCGGCGGCTCCAATCGCACTCTTCCACCATCCGCCTCTGCGCTGTCTTTCTTTGCCTTCCGTGTCCCCAACCAATCCTTCCAGCTCAGCCATCACTTCCTTTGCCGACTGGTACCGGTTACCCGCATCCTTCTCCAGGCATTTCAATATTACTGCTTCGAAAACGCTCTTCTCTCCGGGGCTCCTCTTCGGCGGCGCTGGAACCTTATGCAAAATGTCATCAATCAGATGTGTCGGTATATCCTCTCGAAATGGCCGGTTTCCCGAAGTCATTTCGTAAAGCACCATGCCGAGCGCGTATATATCCGTCCTCGCATCCACTTCTCTGCCCAGCGCTTGCTCAGGCGCCATATAAGGCAGCGTGCCCACCGGCCCACGCGTCAACATCGCTTCTTCGTTCTTGCTGTGGATAGCTGTTTCTTCGCTGCCTGGACCCAATAGCTTCGCCAAGCCGAAATCCAGAACCTTTGCCTCTCCCCGGGCCGTCACGAATATGTTAGCCGGCTTAATATCTCTGTGCGCGATCCCCTTGCTGTGAGCGGCTTGCAACGCGTCTGCGATCTCCAACCCAAGTTTTCTGATTTCCGATGTCTCAAACGGGCCGGCGTTGATGCGGCGCTTGAGCGTCTGGCCTTCCAACAATTCCATCACAATGAACTGCCGCCCCTCGTGCTCACCGATGTCATGTATCGTGCAAATGTGTGGATGGTTCAGCGCGGAAGCGGATCGCGCCTCTCTCCGAAATCGTTCGACGGCGGCCGCGTCTGGAGGCCCGGCTTGTGGCAGAAACTTCAGCGCCACAAACCGTCCCAATCGCGTGTCTTCGCCTTTATAAACAACGCCCATTCCTCCGCCCCCGAGCTTCTCCACGACCCGGTAGTGCGAGATATTGGTCCCGACAATGCCAAGCGAATCGGCCCCAACTGGCTCCGGATTCTCCCTGGCAATCATCCGTCCTACATTCTGCATTGCGGGTGTTTCCAGAAAGTCTCCAGCCAGCTTTTCATGTGCCAGCAGCGATTCCACTTCTCGCCGCAGGCTTTCATCCGCCGAACACGATTCCTCCAGGAAACCCGCCCTTCGGTTCTCGGGAAGTTCCAGTGCAGCGTGATAGAGCTGTTCGGCGCGCAGCCAGCGTTCAGCTTGCATGGCGTCCCTCCTCTCCCAAGGCGCGAAACAGCCAAACTCTTGCAAGCCGCCAGTCCCGCAGCACCGTTTCTTGCGAAACTCTCAGCACCGCCGCCGTTTCTTCCACACTCATCCCGCCAAAAAAACGGTATTCCACCACATGACTTTTTCTCTCATCCAGCACGGCCAGCCGGTTCAACGCCTGATCCAGCGCCACCACGTCAATGGATTGCCCGTCCGCTGCTATCAAATCTTCCTTAATCGCAAGCTCCTCCGCTCCGCCTCCGCGTTTCAGCGCTCGCCGTGCTCGTGCTGCATCAATTAGAATTCTGCGCATCACCTTTGCGCATACAGCGTAAAAATGTGCGCGGCTTTGCAAATCCATTCCAGAGAACTCTACCAACCGAAGGTAGGCTTCATTCACGAGCGCAGTCGTTTGCAGCGTGTTGCCTGGATTCTCGCCATTCATGCAGCCGCGTGCGATTCGGCACAGTTCGCGATAGACGATCGGCATCAATTGGTCCAGTGCCCCGGATCGGCCGCCGCACCAATCCTCTAGCAATCGCGTGACTTCGTGGGATGAGGTCTCAGACATGGGCCCCGCTGGGTAAGGAAATCTGCACGATTTGCTTAACCCTACCATAACTTAACGCTTACCTATAGAAAGGAACCGGCGGAACCCCGCCCCCTCAAAAAAGCCTTACAGCTTTTCCCTCTGGTTTCCGCTTTAGAGAGTAGCGGAAGCCCTGGCTTCCCAAATCCCAACAGGGCCCGCAAATTTTGGCCCGACCTTTACGGAGGCTTCTATGACTCTCGGCAAACTCTTGAGCACTGCTCTGGTTCTATCGTCGTCTTTTTTACTTCTCGCGTTCGTACCTGCAAAGGGAAATCCCAAGGCCGCTCCCCCAGCCAGCTCGTCCGGTGATGATCGCCACTGCGTTCCCGTCGGCGGCATGGTCATGACCAATTTCGGCGCCATTGACCAAGCCACTACGCTCGGATACGCGACGGGCGACCTGAAGGGAGCCGTCGGTGCCACATTATTGGGCAATCCTCAGCCCGGCCCTGGTGGGACCTTCATTTTCCGCGTTCAGCATCACTGGGTAACGGAATCGGGAGATGCCATCAACGTTGATCCTGCCATCGCAACGACCGTGCCAATCCCTAACTCCAGCACTCTCTTTGCCGTGGTCACCTATCCCATTCGCATCACCGGCGGTACCGGAAAATTCGCCGGTGCCACAGGTAACCTCACCAACATCGGCGAAGCCGATCTTGTGAAAGGAACGGTTTTTCGCTATTCCGGCCAAGTCTGCTTCGCGGACCCCGAAGATCATTAATTCCCACTCGGTCCTCTTCATTCCTCCGGGACCGCTTCCTGCCATGACTAGCAGGCAGAAAGCGGTCCCCCTATTGGCGCACGATTGGCACCGTTCACTTTTCAGAATCAAGCGTTCCCTTTTCCGCGGTAGTATCAGTTCAATATAGTACCCATATTTATAAAGTAAATTATGTCTGTTAGCGTTCGCAGTGTGCAGCCCATTCCATTTTCGAACGAATCGCCGCAAACACGCTTCTCAATCCCGTTTGTTTTGCTATTCATGCAAAACCCTCCTCCCGCATCTCTTTTGTTTTGATAACCATGCAAAACCTCCCGGGGAGGGGGTATCTTGTCGCCAGTTCCCAACCAAATAAAGCGCGAATCACCCGAAGTCTGCGCCTCTAAGTCCTGTATTTGTCACTCTTACAAAAACAACCGGGGTGTACCCAAATTATTCCCATTTTGTGGGGTGCGCGCTATATCCTGTCACTCGCCACTCGTTTGCCCACAGTCGGGGCCCCTGCCCTACATGCTATTCTCCCTTTTCCATTCCAAGGAGAGCGCAAATGAAGCTGTCTGACCTCGCCCAAAAACTCGACTGCCGCCTCGAATCCCCCAACGACGTTGAAATCACCGGCGTCGCCGGCCTCGAAGAGGCTCAGCCCGGCCAAGTCACCTTCCTCGCCAACAAACGTTACACACCGCTCCTTAAAACCACCCGCGCATCCGCCATCTTCGTGGACGACAGTGTCTCCGTCGCTCGCGACCCCGGCCAGGCGCTTCTCGCCCTCGTCCGCAGCAGCAATCCCTATCTCGCCTTCGCCAAAGCTATCGAATTCTTCTACAAACCACCCTCTTATGCGCCCGGCATCCACTCGACGGCCGTAATCTCCACGAACGCAAAAATCGGCGCAAACGCTCACATCGGTCCTCATTGTTTCGTGGATGAAAACGTCGTCATCGGCAAAAACGCCGTCCTCCACAGCTCTGTTTCCATCTATCGCGGCGCGCAAATCGGCGACGACTTCTTCGCTCACTCCCACGCCGTCGTCCGCGAATTCTGCCGCGTAGGCGATCGCGTCATTCTCCAGAACGGCGCCGTCGTCGGAGCCGATGGTCTCGGCTTCGCCAAACGCAAGGACGGCACCTGGCACAAAATCGTCCAATCCGGTCCCGCCGTTCTCGAAGATGACGTAGAAATCCAAGCCAACGCCTGCGTGGACCGCGCCACCGTAGGTGAAACCCGCATCGGCAAAGGTACCAAGCTTGACGATCTCGTTCTCGTCGGCCACGCCTGCCAGGTAGGGCCAGACTCGATGCTCTGCGGTCAAACCGGCCTCGCTGGGTCCACCACCACCGGCCGCGGCGTAATTTTCGCCGGCCAAGCCGCCAGCTCCGGCCATCTGCACGTCGGTGACGGCACTATCGTCACCGCGCAAAGCGGTCTCCCCGGCGATACCGCACCCAACACCATCCAGTCAGGCTCACCCGCGGTGGATAACAAATTGTGGTTGAAAGTTACGGCAGCGATGACTCGCCTGCCAGATTTAGTAAAGCGCGTTCGCGAACTAGAAACAGAAATTAGCGCACTAAAACAAAGATGAATTGCATAACTAAATTCACGCCAAAGGTTTTTGCTCTTCCGGCAAAGCTTCCGCCATCGCCGAATGCACGAGCCGGTTCAATTCGTCCCGCTGCTCGAACGTATACGCCGACGCATCGATCGGCCCAAGGAATTCAACCGTGATCACTCCCGGATGGATCACCAGCGATCGCTTTTCCATTATCTTGTGCGCGCCCGCGCAAACCATCGGCACAATCGGCACGCCCGCCTTGATCGCCATCACCACAGCGCCGCGCTTGAACTCCTGCAATCGTCCGTCTGGGCTCCGCGTCCCTTCCGGATATACTAAAAACGATTGACCGCCTCGAATCGCTTCCGTCGCTTTTTCCAGGCTCGCAATCGCAGACTCGTGGTTTCCCCGCTCCACCGGAATGAAATGCGCCAGCGTAAATGCCTGCCCTACGATTGGGTATGCAAACAATGATTTCTTCAAGAGAATGGCAATGCGCCGCGGAATTGCTCCGACCACTGCGGGGGCATCCGCCGAACTCGTGTGGTTCGCCACAAACAAGCACGCCCCCGCCGGAATCCGCTCCGTGCCGGAAGCTTTTACTTTCACTCCGACGCAGCGCACAAAAAACATCACGCCTTTTACGCCGCCCCAATACAGCGCATTGGGATTGCGTGAAATGACCGTCCAGAGGAGGAGAGGAATCCCCACAACGATGATGTAGAGGCTGAGAAAAACTGCGATGAAAACCGTGCGCAACATTTGGCTGGAATTCTACCCTGCCCCACTCCCGAAGCAGGGGGCAAGTTTTTCTTTCGCGGTTAATTTGCCGCAGCGGTCGCTTTTTCCGTCGTGCCGCTCAGGATTCCTGAGCGTATCCGCTTTTGCTTTTCTCCGGCGGAGTCGTCTTCGGAAATTTCGTACGCGGTCTGCGTTCCCATCTGCGGCGAGGAATGAATCACTTTGCGAATTTTCAAACCGGCAAACGCCAGAAACGTTTCGTACGGAAACGGTTTTGTTCCACTCACGTAATCGTCGAAGAACTCCTTGCACGAAGTCTTCGTAGTTTGCGTGCAAACGTTTTCTAAATCTTCGCGGTCTCGATACGGTTTTCCGGTTTGGCCGAACTGTTCATTCATCGCGCGCACCATGTCGTCCAGGCTGCGCGCATTGTTCGTTCGCTCGCGAATCCAGAGATCGAGCAGCACTCCGAGAATTTCGCCTTTCGCATAATACGAAACGCTGTTCTCCGGCCGGTTGTAAACCGGATATTTCTCGAACCATGTATCAAAGCTCGATTGTTCCGCGCTCTGCCAGCGATTCGCCGGATGCGATTCGAGGCCCGAGATTTGGCGGCCGAGGTCGCCGTAAAACGCGCTCTTCGTCCAGGTTCCCGTGCGAACCAGCGCATAACGTTCGTACGTGCTCGTCACGCCCTCCGCAAACCAAAGCGACCGCGTGTACTGCTCCTTGGTGTAGTCCACGGGCTCAAGCGAAGCGGGGCGAATGCGCTTTACGTTCCACAGGTGAAAAAACTCATGAGCAGCCACGGATAGGAGAACGGTTTCATTGCGAGCGGAAATCGCGGTCGAGTTGGTGTGCTCCATGCCGACACCGCCAACGTCGTCCCCCACATGAAGAATAAACAGATAACGTTCAAAAGGAGCGTCACCCATCAACGCAAGTTCATACTTGCAGATGCGCGCCAGCTTCTCTCTGAATGTGTCCGGATGTTCGAGCTTTCCGTGAACCGCGACGAACACTTTCGGCAACCCGGCAAGGACGAATTGTTCGATCTTTCCCAATTCGATGGGCGAATCCACGAGCGCATCGTAGGTCGCTGCCTGGCCGGACCATTCAGGGCTTGGACCCCGCGATATCCAGAGCTCGGGGGTCGCAAGCATCCAGCCCGCAGGCAGATCCTCAATAGTCGCAGCGACTTTCTCTTGTCGGCGGTCGGGGACGTACATGAGGAGCATCGCGGGATTGATGAAGGCGTGTTCGGGGTTTAATTGGGAAGCGAAGGGGCCGATTTCGTCCCAGAAGGTGTCGTACTGAATCGTGATGGTTCCCTGCCCAGTAACGAGCCAGGTTTGCTTGTCGATTTTTTTGATGGGCAGCGCGCCGGATTCGTCTGTAGCTTTCACTTCGAGGACGTGGTTTGCGAAGTCGCGGATTTCGTAGAGCGCGTTCCACGCCGGCATTTGTACGGTCAGGGAACCGGAAACCGACGGAATCTTCATGGTGATGTGAAAAAGATGCTGTTCGGGATGGGCCAGAGAAATTTGATATTCAATCGTCGCAAAAGACGGAGAAGCCACTACTAGCAGGAAGCTGAGTAAGAAACAGAATCGAAATGGCAAAAGGGAAAACGGCCGGAACGATTTCACTTTCGCGCGGCCTCAGGGGTCAATTCGGCCGCGGACAGTTTCTCCACAAGTTTGTGGCAGAGGCCATCGAAGCTGCCGTTGGACATGATCAGGAAAAGGTCTCCACTTTTTCCATTGGACGCAAGATGTTCTGAAATGGCAGCAGAGTTCGACAAAACTTCGGCATCGATTCCCAGATTGCGGACGTCGGCTGCAACGCTTTCCGGATCGAGGCGATTTTCATCGCCAAGCTGCGAAGAACGAAATACGCCGCCCAGAATAACTTTGTCCGCGGTGGCAAGAGATTGCGGCAAGGCTTCCTGGAAGATTTTGCGGCGCATGGAATTTGAGCGCGGTTCAAGAATGGCCCAAATGCGGCGGTCGGGCCAGCGCCCGCGCGCGGCTGCAATCGTCGCGCGAACCGCAGTGGGGTGATGCGCGAAATCGTCCACGACCAGGATGCCGCCGAACTCGCCTTTCACATCGAGGCGGCGCTTCACGCTGCGGAAAGTTCCCAGGGCGTTTTGAATTGCGCTCACGGAAATGCCGCGACCGTGTGCCACGATGATGGCGGCGAGCGCGTTCAAGACATTGTGCTTGCCCGAAGCGGAGAGGTGGAATTTGCCAAAGAAATTGCCTTTGCGAAATACATTGAAATGCATCCCATCATCTGACGCAACGGGTTCGCTCGCGGTCCAGTCGTTGTATTGTGCGAATCCGTATGTGTGAACCGGGCAAAACGCTTTTTCCGCCGCGGCGCGGAGCGCGGGGCCGGAATCCTGCGTGTCGCCCCAAATGACGACGCTGCCGTTGCGCGGCACGAGATTTACGAGGCGCTTGAAAGCCAGTTGGTAGGTTTCAAAATCGCGATAAATGTCCGCATGGTCAAATTCCAACGACGTAATGATGAGATCGTCAGGATGGTAGTGAAAGAATTTTGGTCCGCGATCCCAGAACGCGGTTTCGTACTCGTCGCCTTCGAGAATCATTTCGCTGCCGTCGCCGAGTCCGTAGCTTTTGCCAAAGTTTTCTGCGACGCCGCCAATCAGAAACGTGGGCTGTTTCCCCGCAACGTGAAAAATCCAAGCGAGCATCGCCGTTGTGGTTGTCTTGCCGTGGGTGCCGCTGACTACGATGGAATGCTTTCCAGGCAAAAAGATTTCTTCAAGGGTTTCCGGAAGCGAGCGATACGGAATTTTCTTTTCAAGGACTTCTTCGAGTTCCGGATTTCCGCGCGCGATAATATTCGCGACAATGACGAGGTCCGGCGCCGGTTGTAAATGCGCCGCATCAAAATCGTGGAAATACGGAATGCCGAGTTTGTCCAAAAACGTCGACGCAGGAGGATAGACTCCGGAATCGGAACCGGTGATGCGGTAGCCGCTTTCTTTCAACATGCCAGCGAGCGGCGACATGGCCGAGCCGGCAATTCCGATGATGTGGATATGTTTTTGCGGACTCACGGGATGACGGTGCTCTCCAAAAATTCCAAGGTGCCTGATCCTTCGGCGACGAGCCTTGCCCGGATGCCCAGCGGAATGGTCAACATGGGCCGCGGCGTATGGCCAACGGCTGCGCCAAAAACGATGGGGACGCCAAGCGGCTTTAGGATTCGCTCGCAAACGTCTTTTGCGCTCGGGCTGCCTGCAACGGGCGGTTCGCAGTCCGGAAATTCGCCAAGTACGATTGCTTTCACGCCGCGGAACTTCCCCGCTTGCGTTAGATGCATCAGCGCGCGATCGATTTGCCAAGGCTTCATGCCGCGATCTTCAAGAAGGAGGATGCTGCCAGCCGTATCTAGCTCCCAAGGCGTGGCGAGAGCTGTTTCAATCAGAGTGAGGCAACCACCTAACACGACTCCTTCAGTAACGCCGAGAGTCATGGCTTCGCCGTTCAAAGCCAAATTCCAAGGGGACGGCGAGCCAAGGAACGCAGCCTCGAGAGATGGTTTGTCATATCCGCGCGCAGCGTTCGCTCCGGCATCGAGACCTGCGGCGGCCATCGGTCCATAAAAAGTGACCCAGCGAAGTTTTTGCCACAAGAGAATCTGAAGCGAAGTAACGTCGCTATAACCAACCAGGCATTTTGGCGAAGACGGAGGCTGATTCCAGAGGTCATCGAGCAGGTAATTCGATCCGTAACCACCGCGAAGGGCAAATAAGGCCGCGATATTCGAATCGTTCAGCATTGAGACAAAATCCTGGAAGCGCGATTCCGCTGAAGCAGCGAAATAACCCTGAGATTCACGAGCAAACTTGGCTTCGGGCGAAAAACCTAGGGAGCGCAACTCATGGAGACCACGTGCGATGCGATTTTCTTCCGCGGGTGAGGCTGACGCAAAGACGGCGACGCGGGCACCTTTGGCAAGCGCTCGCGGCTTTACTGCGGCGAACGAATCCCTATGTTCCGCTCGTGTCATGGACGCGGTCATCAAGCAGACTGCCTTTCGCCCGGCAGGACTTCAAACCCGAGTCCAAGAGAACAAAGTTTGGTCACGATCTTTTCTTCCTGCCATTCGCTGAGATCGGCGTCAAATTGGAGTATGTGCTTTCCTTCGGCCAAAGAGACGCTCAGGTGATCGAGCGGGAGTTTCAACTCGCCGAGAAGTTGACGAATTTCGGGCAAGAGCCCCGATGCGTTTTCAGCCGTCACTCGAAAGAGGACATATCGGGAACGCAATTTGAGAATCCTCTCCACCTGTATGAGCCCCGCCAGCGCAATGAGCATGACGATGCACACGAATCCGGAAACTTTGTAAAGACCCGCACCTGCGGTCATACCCATGGCAGCGGTCAGGAAAATTGTTGCCGCGGTCGTTGTGCCAACAACGGTCCCCCTCTCACGCAAGATGACGCCTGCACCAAGGAAGCCGATGCCCTGCACAACATTGGATGCAATTCTCGTCGTACTTGCATCCCCAGTAAGTTTTGCGAATTCGACGGAAACAATCGTGAACAAGGCAGCGGCCATGCAGACGAAGAGGCTTGTTCGCAGTCCAGCGGGCCGTTTGCTGCGGATGCGCTCCAGACCGACGAGCGAACCAAGCAGCGCGGCCCAAAGCAAACGATACACCATTGTGTCGAGAGGAAGCATTTCTTCGTAGCGCGGCCTGCCCTAGCGCGCTAAAGAAAAATTAACACGTTAGAGTTTGAACTGACTCAGTTTCAACATGTGGCGTGCCCTGGCGTGTATCTCTTTGGGCTTCAGGCGAGTCAGGCGATTGGGCCCGAACTCTTCGACCGTGAAGCTGCCCATCACGGTGCCGTAAACCATGGCGCGGCGCAAAGCGGCATCGGTCTTTTGTCCGGCGCCCGCGAGGTAGCCCATGAAGCCTCCGGCGAAGGCGTCTCCGGCTCCCGTGGGGTCGTGCGGTTCTTCGAGCGGAAATGCAGGAACGCAGAAGACGCCGTTCTTATCCACGAGCATTGCGCCGTATTCGCCGCGTTTTACCACCAGTGCTGACGGGCCCATTTTGAAGATGTGCTTTGCTCCGCGCAGAAGATTGTGCTCGTTGGAGAGTTGCCGTGTTTCGGAATCGTTGATTACGAGGATGTCCACGTGCTTGAGGGTTTCTTTGAGGTCGTCGGGTGTGCGTTCAATCCAATAGTTCATCGTGTCGAGCGCCACCAGCTTGGGGCGCTTTTTGACCTGTTGCAAAACGCTACGCTGAAGATTTGGCGCAATGTTTGCAAGGAATACGTATTTGGAGTCCGTGTACTTCTCCGGCAGTTTCGGATCGAAATCGGCGAAAACGTTCAGCTCGGTGGTGATGGTGACGCGCTCATTGAGATTTTGCAGATAACGACCGGCCCAGAAAAAGCATTTGCCAGAAGCTCGCTCGAGTCCAGTGGTGTCAATACGGCGACCACCAAAAATGGCCTCGTCCTTTTTCGAAAAGTCGTCGCCTACGATGCCGACGAGATTTACGTGTGAAAAGAAGCTTGCAGCGACCGCAAAATAAGTGGCGGCGCCGCCGATGATGCGCTCCTCTTTTCCGTAAGGGCTTTCAATGGCGTCAAACGCAACAGAACCTACGACGAGCAAGGACACAGAGTTCTCCTCTTCCCAAGTTTAGGAAATGTATTTTCCGATGATGGCCGAAAGATTCTTCTTTGTGGATTGTGGAACGAGTTTCGCATCAGTGATCAGGGCGTGCGCGAGCGCGGAGCCACACTTGCATTCCCGCGAGACCGGCATGGATTTGATCGCTTCGCACAGAACTTTTTGTGCGTTATCTGCGTTCTGCTGGAGCGTAGCCATGATTTGCGCGCCGGTAACGGATTCATGATCGGGATGCCAGCAATCGTAGTCCGTAATCATGGCGATGGTTCCGTAACAGAGTTCAGCTTCGCGGGCGAGCTTGGCTTCGGTGACGTTGGTCATGCCGATGACGTCGAACTCCAGCTTGCGATGCATATGGGCTTCGGCGAGAGTGGAAAATTGCGGGCCTTCCATGCAGATGTAGATTCCCTTGCGATGGACGGGGACGGCGCAGTGCACGCTTGCGTCGGCGAGGACGCGCGAAACCTGGCCACAGGTTGGCTTGTCAAACGTAACGTGAGCGACAAGGCCATTGCCGAAAAAAGTAGAGATGCGGCCCTTGGTGCGGTCCACGAATTGGTCTGCGACGAGAAATTCGCCCGGGCGCAGATCCTCTTTGAGGGAGCCGACTGCGCTGACAGAGATGATGCGCTCGACGCCGAGGAGCTTCATCGCGTAGATGTTTGCGCGGTAATTGATTTCGCCGGGCAGGATACGGTGGCCGCGGGCATGACGAGCGAGAAAAGCGACTTGCTTCCCTTCCATCGTTCCCAAGATCAGAGCGTCCGAAGGATCTCCAAACGGCGTTTTGATGCGGATTTCGCGCGCATTGGTGAGGCCTTGCATGGAGTAAAGACCGCTGCCGCCGATGACGCCAATCGTTGCTTGCGGCTTGCCGCTTGACTTCCTTAAGCCCTTCGACTTCTTTGCTGTCATTTCACTCTCCCAAAAAGCCGAAACGTGTGATTCCGCCTAGTGAAGCACATCCGCGCCGGCGAGCAATTCCGATACAGCCGTAAACGGGTCTTTTTTGCGTTGCGAAACTTCGGCGGCGAGACGGTCGAGCTTTTTCTCGCCTTCCTCGCCACGGAGGACTTGTTCGAGCAAACGAGATTCAAGGAGGCCGATGAGGCGGTTCTTCCAATGTTCCTTGTGCTTCTTTTCGCGTTGGCCGGTGGATTCGAAATGCGCGCGAAACTTTTCGATGGCAACGGCGAGAACATCTATGCCGGCATTCTCCGTGGCAACCGTGCGCACGACGGGAGGATGCCAGCCATCACGCGGCATGACAAGGGAAAGCATGGAATGGAGCTGCTCTTCCAGGCGGTCCGCTCCTTCGCGGTCAGCTTTATTGAGCACAAAGATGTCCGCGATTTCCATAAGGCCGGCTTTCATGCTTTGAATGTCGTCACCGAGGCCTGGAACCATAACGACGACAACGCAGTCGGCGAGGCGAACGATATCCACTTCGTCCTGGCCAACACCAATGGTTTCGATGAGGATTTGTTTTTTGCCGGCAGCGTCGAGGACGAGCGCGACTTCGGCAGTGGCGCGCGAAAGGCCGCCAAGAAAACCGCGCGTTGCCATGGAGCGAATGAAAATTCCGCGGTCGCCCGCGTGGCTTTGCATGCGAATGCGGTCACCGAGGATCGCACCGCCCGTGTATGGACTCGTAGGGTCAACAGCGATGACGCCGACTTTTTGATCGGCTTTGCGATAGTGGGCCGCGAGACGATCCACCAAGGTGCTTTTTCCAGTGCCTGGTGCTCCTGTGATGCCGGAAAGATAAGCACCGCCTGTGTAGGGAAACAAATTTTTCAGAAGCAATTCGGCTTCGGGCGCGTGATTTTCAATGGCAGTGATAGCGCGGGAGACGGCGAGAACTTCGCCGGCACGGACCTGCTGCGCCCAGTGTTCAACTGTAGCGGTCATGATTTTCCTGAAGGCAGCGGCCAGGCGCGAGAGGCATGCTTCTATTATCTACGATTTTTTGCCGAGAAGCTGGCGCGCGATGACAAGTTTCTGAATTTCGCTGGTGCCCTCGCCGATGGTACAGAGCTTGACGTCGCGGTAAAACTTTTCGGCGGGATAGTCCTTGATGAAGCCGTAGCCACCGTGAATTTGCACGCATTCGTTTGCAACGCGCACGGCAACCTCGCTGGCAAAAAGTTTGGCCATGCTAGATTCGCGGGTGAAGCGTCCGGTTTTTTGATCGGCGAGCCATGCGGCCTGATACACAAGCAGGCGTGCGGCTTCGACTTCCGTCGCCATGTCCGCGAGCTTGAATTGAATTGCCTGGAATTCGCTGATGGTCTTGCCGAATTGCTTCCGTTGCTTGGCGTAATTCGTGGCGGCGTCGAGCGCGCCTTGTGCCATGCCGAGCGCTAGCGCGGCGATGGAGATGCGGCCACCATCGAGAATGGCCAGACTGCCGGTAAAGCCTTCGCCTTCGGGGCCAAGAAGATTCGCAGCAGGGACGCGGCAATCGGTGAAAATGATTTCCGAAGTGTCGCTGGCTCGAAGGCCTAGCTTATTTTCTTTTTTGCCGGGGCGAAAACCGGGCATGCCTTTTTCCAGAATGAAGGCGCTGATGCCGTGCGAGGCTTTTGCCTTGTCGGTGACCGCCATGGCTACGCAGGTGTCCGCGTAGTGGCCGTTGGTCGTGAAGGTTTTTGAGCCGTTGAGGATGTAGTGGTCGCCCTCGCGGTGGGCGGTTGTGCGCGTGCCGCCCGCGTCGGAGCCGGCTTCAGGCTCGGTGAGGGACCATGCGCCGATCTTTTTTCCTTGCGCGAGGGGCACGAGATATTTTTGCTTTTGGGCCTCCGTGCCGAATTTGTAGATGTGATTGCTGCAAAGAGAATTGTGCGCGGCGACGATGATGCCGATGGAGCCGTCTACTCGAGAAAGTTCTTCAATGGCGATGACGTATTCGACGTAGCCGAGGCCTGCGCCGCCATATTGTTCGGGAAAGATGACGCCTAGGAGGCCCATTTCTGCGAGCTTCGGCATGATTTCGAGCGGAAAGTGGGAGACTTCGTCCCATTCCATGACGTGCGGAGCGATTTCGCCTTCGGCAAATTCTCGAATGCTTTTACGGAGTTGCTGTTGTTCATCGGTGAAGGAGAAATCCACGCCGCCCCCAGGGACTAAGTTTTTTCTATACCCAGACAAACTATAGTTTATAACGAGGCGGGTGTTGGACGCGACGAGATGGCGGCGATGTGCCTTGCGCGAAACGGTAATTCGAAGGGCGCGTCTTACGCGCCTGCACGGCTGGTTTTTGCGACCACGTCGCGCAGGATTTTGGCTGCACACTCGACACCGGCGCGGGCCACGTCGCAATGCGTAACGAAACGAACGGAATAAAGGGCGGTGTCGAGCGCCCAGATGCCGTGAGGCTGCAGCGCTTCGCAGAGTTGAACTGCGTTCAGGCCGGTAGCTTCGCAGTCAAAGATGATTATGTTTGTTTTCACGGTTGCCGGGTCGATACGCAGATTGGGAATCGCGGAGATTTCGTGCGCGAGGAATTGTGCGTTGGCGTGATCTTCGTGCAGGCGCTTCGGAGATTCTTCGAGAGCGAGGAGCCCCGCTGCGGCAATGACACCGACCTGGCGCATGCCTCCGCCAAACATTTTGCGATAGATACGGCCCTTTTCGATAAATTCGCGCGAGCCGACGATCATGGAGCCGACCGGCGCTCCGAGCCCTTTGGACAAGCAGAACATCACGGAATCGAGATTGCGTGTTATCTGCGCGACGGATTCGCCTAGCGCGACAGAAGCGTTGAAGATGCGCGCGCCATCGAGATGAACTTTGAGGCCGGCATCGTGTGCGTGAGCGCAGATTTCGTCCACTTGCTTCGTCGGATAGAGCGTGCCACCAGCCATGTTGTGGGTGTTTTCGAGACAGATTAGCGCGGTTTGCGAATCGTAATAGATTTTGGGGCGGATGACGGCTTCGATTTGTTTCCAATTCAGAATTCCGTCGTCGCCGCGGGCAACGCGCGGCATGCAACCGGCGATGGCGGACATTGAAGCCAATTCGTACAAATTCACGTGGCTGCGTTCTTCGCAAACCACTTCGTCGCCGAGATTCGTCCAAACTTTGATGGAAATGAGATTGCCCATGCAGCCGGAGGGAACGAAAAGGGCCGACTCTTTGCCGAAGATTTCCGCGGCGCGTTTTTCTAGACGATTTACGGTGGGGTCTTCGAGATAAACGTCGTCGCCGACTTCGGCTTCGGCCATGGCCCGGCGCATGGCGGGTGTCGGGCGCGTGACGGTGTCGCTGCGAAGGTCAACGACCTTGCTTATCGGAGTGACGCGGTCCGGGTCGGCGGTAGCGCTTGTTTTGCTGGTGCTCATTCGAAAGCTGACCTCTCTATGAGATTATCCCAGCAGTTCCACAAAAACTTCGTTCGAAATGCTGAGTTTTTTCGGCGCGAGGCGGACAATACTTCCTTCTCTTTCGATCAATCCAGCGGATTCGAGAGAGGATAGTTTGGTGTCCAGCGAAACGCCATAGGCGGATTCAATTTTGCCTAGGTCAATTCCGTTCAGCTGGCGAAGGCCGAGGAACATTTCTTCATCGAGGGCTTGCTCGCGTGTTACGGTCTCAATCTGTTCGGCGGGGAGTTTGTCGCTTTGGATTGAACCGATATATTGCATGGAATCGTGCGCGTTTGCCCAGCGCGTACTTCCGTCAAAAGAATGGGCGCCCGCGCCGAAGCCGAGATACGGTTCGCGGCGCCAATATTTTAGATTGTGGCGAGAGGCGCGGCCTGGCTTGGCCCAATTGGAAATTTCGTAGTGCTCGTAACCTGCGCTTGCGAGCTTTTCGCGGGCGAGCTCATAGGAATCGGCCATTTGTTCGTCCGTGGGAACGGCAGGTGCGCCGTATTTTGTGCCGAGGGTGATTAGTTCCCTTCCGAGGCGGCTGCCTTCGTCCACCTCTAGCATATAAATCGAGACGTGTTCCGGCTGCGAGTGGATCAGCTCTTCGAGAGATTGTCGCCAACTTGTTTCCGTTTGATGCGGGAGGCCGACAATTAAGTCGAAGCTGAGGTTTTGGATCCCGGCGGCTCGGAGAATAGGGGCAGCGCGGTAGATATCTTCGCGGCGGTGCAACCGTCCCGAGGCTTTGAGTTCGGTATCCGAGAAAGATTGAACGCCGAAGCTAACGCGGCTAATGCCAGCGTCGGCCCAGGCGACAGCTTTTTGTGGGGTGATCGTTTCGGGATCGGCTTCGAGCGTGACTTCTGCCAAATTGCAGGAAAAAGAATGGCGCACGGAATCCAGAATTTTCTGAATGTGATTCGGATCGAGCAGGCTCGGCGTGCCGCCACCCAGATAGATGGTATCCACAACGAAGCGTTCGAGATTATTGGCAGTTGATATGCCTGTGTCAGCGTGGAAGCGGCGATGGTTCGTGATTTCACGCTGCACGGCTTCGGCATACGGCGCGTATTTCTCCGTGGAGACTACGCCGGTGTGGAAATTGCAGTAGGTGCACTTCGTCTGGCAGAAGGGCACCTGAATGTAGATTCCGAGATTCATTGCGTCAGAGTTGACTTTAGCACAGCCTTCGCGGACGCGCAGTCGGGCTCAGTTGCGAGCTATTCGGGATCGGGGACAACCTTGATTTGCATCGTGCGCTCGCGTGGGCCGTCATATTCGCAGAAGAAGATGCCTTGCCAACGGCCCAAGACCAGGCGGGCGTTTTCGACAAAGACGATTTGGCTGGCCCCGGTGAGTACTGTTTTTGAGTGGGAATCGGAATTGCCTTCGACGTGGCGGTACGGTCCTTTGTTGGGGACGAGGCGGTCGAGGATGCCTTCAACATCGGTGGCCACGTCGGGGTCGGCATGCTCGTTGATGGTGACTCCCGCGGTTGTATGCGGCACGTAGACGTAGCACGTTCCTTGTTGCACGCCGGATTTTGCGACGACGGACTGCACTTCGTTTGTCACGTCAACGAATTGCGTGCGACGGTCGGTACGGACGCGAATGCTCTGAATTTTTGCCATAACGGAGGAAATCGTAGCACGCGCTGTAAGGTGGCAGGCTACGGAATCGGCACGAGGAAATGCTTGCCAAGATATTTGCCGGAAGAGTGTTTCTGCAGAGCGTCCAGGCCTTCCATTCCCCAGCGCGCTAGGAGCGGAAGAAGACAGAGTTCGCGCGATTGCAGCGCTTTGTTTGGATAGAGCAAGTTGTTCAGAAATTCCGCGTGACCGGCAAGGACGCTGGTTTTCTTGTCGCGCGCCCATCCCGCCTTTTGGCGGAGCTTTTCCGTTTGATAGGAAATTTTACGCTGTGCCTTTTCTATTGTCGCATTCAGCGTAGGATCGATTTTTGCGATTGGAGCATTCCAGCTCTGCAAAAGTTTGTGGATCTGCTTTGCGTCCCTCTCAAGTTTGTTGCCAAGATTCGCCTGCAGGTTTGCGGAGCCCAATTTGCGGCGAACCGTCTGGCTGCCGGCCCAAACATTCTCGACCGTAATTTCATATTGTTCGAGCAGGCGCTGCGCTTTGCTGTCCACCAGGGTGAAGCCTGCGCGCGGCAGAAAAACCGGCTCACGGCCAAGCAGCTTGTTGTAGAAGACGTCAGATTGCGCAAAATAGGAAATCTCGGAAGGGCCACCGATGTAGGCAACCGTAGGAAGAAGGTAGTCCTGCACAACGGGACGTAACAACGCGTTCGGACTAAAGGATTCCGGTGATTGTGAAATTGCGGTTGCCAGCTCCTGCAGAGACCAGGTTTTGGAGTCGGCCTGAAACTGCGTGCCGTTGGAACGAACCGCTTCGCGGCCCTTGTTCCCCATAAAGAAGAGTGCCGTGCTGCGGCCGGTGACCTTTACCTGAGCTGCATAGCCGGCGCGCTCCAGTTCTTTGCCGCGTGCAAGCAGAGCATCGTTCAATTCGTTTCGATCCTCCGCTGCTTGGCGGTAAATGGGTTCGGCGAGCCGATGCAGACGCGGATCGAGCGGATCTAGCAAGATCAATCCGTGCGCGGCGAAAAGGCCGGCAAACAATTTCCCAAAGGAACTTGTGTACGTTTCTTCCGGCCCGTAACTGCGGCGAAGCAACGCAGCGAGATCGCCACCAGCCGGTCCGCCGAGCATGACCGTAGCCGCGCGCACGAACTCCGTAATTTGCGGCCCGAGTTTTTGCGGCCCAACAGGAAGCGGCGATCCGGATTGTGCAGGCAATTCAAACTTTACGAGTTTGCCGTCTTGAAAAAAGGTAGCGTGGCGCACTTCGTCGAGGTCGTGGTCTTCCGTGGCCATCCAGAAAACAGGGACGGTATCCACGCCCGATTTCGTGAGGAGCCGCGCGGCTTCGATGGCCGAAAGCGCCTTATAGAATGAATAAGCAGGACCGCCGAAGAGTCCAACTTGCTGCCCGGTCACGACGGCAACTGCACCGCGCTCAAAACGGGCTATGTTGTCCAGCACAGCCTGGTTAGCGCCCAGCTGTTCGTTTTGTTCGCGCAAGACGGCCGCAACGGCGCTTCTCCGCGACTGAGGGTATTGCGAGCGCGCTGCCAACTGAGCCGCATTTTCAAGAGTCGGCTCGTGCCCAAAGAAGCCTTTTACTTTCTGGAAGTCGTCAAGAAACGCGATATGGAGCGGTGGCTGATGCGGCAGTTCGCGGAACGGGAGGGCGCGACATTGCATGGATTCTTAGATGATACCCGCGTCAAATGGTCACAGCAAATAGACGGACAAGCGGCGCGGACGATAGCCGGGCAAATTATTCGGAGCGGCGCCAAAATGGCAGGTAGTTAATACTTGCTAGCCCCTTACGGCCACTGCAGTAGGCTCAAGGCTTGCGGCAACTTTCGTGATGGCGGCTTTGGCGTGCTCGTTCAGAGACGGCAGGGGCGCCCGCGGTACGCCGCCGCGGTAACCGCGCAGGTCCATGACGAACTTTATGCTGGCGATTCCACCTTCAGAGACAACACGCTTCGAGACGAGAGCGAGCTTTCCCTGTAGTTCACGGGCCTGGTCATACATTTTCTGACGATAAAGCTGGTAGAGGGCGACGCATTTCTCGGGGAAGGCACTGGCCAGCGCGAGAATCGCGCCTACTGCTCCTGCGCTGAGCGATGGCATGACGACGCTCGCGGACCCAGTGAGCATTTGGAAACTACTGGAAGCGCCCGCCACGACTTCTACAATTCTTTGCACGCTGCCTGAGCTGTCTTTCATCCCGATGATGTTCGGGTGCTCGGCCAGCGCGACGATTTCCGGCGTTTCCAGCGTCACGCCCGTAAGCTGCGGCACGGAATAGAGCAAAATCGGAATCGGCGAAGCGTCGGCGACGGCTCGATAATGGGTTAGATAGACGTCGGGTTTGTATACGGGCTTGTAGTAGTAGGGCGTTTTGACAAGCGCTAGCTGGTAGCCAAGGTCCGCAGCCCGTTTTGTGCGTGCGATGGTTTCCGCCGTAGACTCCACGCCCGTTCCCGCGATCAAGCGTTTCTCAGGCGCCGCAGTTTCTTTGGCGGCCGCGAGGATCGCTTCACCTTCTTTTGAAGAGATGAGCACGGATTCGCCTGTCGAACCGAGAACGACATACCCCGCAAGATCGGTTTGATTGTAGCGATGAAGGTTGTGCTTGAAGTCAGCAATGGAAACATTGCCGTTCGCATCGAACGGCGTGGTTAACGCGGGATAAACTCCGGAAAGATCCACGGTCAATCTCCTGGAACGGCAGAGCCGGAAGCGGCTACTTGTCCGCGATGCAAATCCTGCAAGGCGGAAACTTCAGTGCCCTGTTCGAGTATCGCGCGAATACCGCGCGCTGCGGCGTTTCCCGCCGCAAGCGTCGTGATGCACGGAATGTTATAGCGAATGGCCGCGCGGCGAATGGATTTTTCATCGTAGAAGGATTCGCGGCCGAGCGGCGTGTTGATAACAAGATCGATTTTTCCAGTCTTCACAAGATCCACGATGTTTGGACGGCCCTCATTTACCTTGAAGACAGCTTCAGCTTCAATGCCCGCGGCGAGAAGCGTTGCTGCGGTTCCGCGGGTGGCGACGAGCTTGAAGCCGAGCGATTCGAGCTCCTTACCAAGCGAAACGAGATGCCGCTTGTCGCGATCATTTACGCTGAGGAAGACTGTGCCTTTTCTCGGCAGGCGTTGGCCGGCCGCGAGCTGTGCTTTGGCAAATGCCTGGCCGTAGGAAGTGGAAATGCCCATGACTTCGCCCGTCGAGCGCATTTCCGGGCCGAGGATGGTGTCCACCCCACGGAATTTGTTGAACGGAAAGACGGGTGACTTCACGGAATAGAAGTCGTGCACGGCAATCTCCGCGACGCCGTTGTGATGCACGAGCGGCAGCCTCATATCTTTCAGCTTCTTGCCGACCATGAGGCGCGCGGCGACTTTGGCGAGTGGCACACCCGTGGCTTTGCTCACGTATGGAACCGTGCGCGATGCGCGCGGATTCACTTCGAGCACGTAAACCGTATCGCGCTGAATGGCGTACTGCACGTTCATGAGGCCAACGACTTTAAGCGCGAAAGCGAGGCGCTTAGTGTAATCGCGAATCGTGTCGAGAACTGCCGGCGTCAGACTGACAGGCGGAAGCACGCAGGAAGAATCGCCAGAGTGCACGCCAGCTTCTTCGATGTGCTCCATGATGCCGCCAATGACGACGTCGGTGCCATCCGCGAGCGCGTCCACGTCCACTTCAGTAGCTTCTTCCAGGAACTGATCAATGAGAACGGGCTTGGCCGAACCCATGAGCGCTGCTTGCGCGACATATTCCTGCACGGTGTTCGCGTCGTATGCAATCACCATCGCGCGACCGCCGAGGACGTAGCTTGGGCGGACGAGCACGGGCAAGCCAATTTCACCCGCGAGGCGCGCGGCTTCTTCAGGCACAAGAGCCGTTCCGTTGCGCGGCTGCGGAATTTTCTGCTCTTCCAGCACGCGGCCAAAGCGCCGGCGGTCTTCCGCCAGGTCAATGGACTCAGGCGTTGTACCGATGATGGGCACTCCGTTCCGTTTCAATTCCATCGCAAGATTGAGCGGTGTTTGCCCGCCGAATTGCACGATGACGCCTTGCGGCTTTTCGCGCTCGACGATCGCAAGCACGTCTTCGAGCGTCAGTGGTTCGAAATAGAGGCGATCCGAAGTGTCGTAGTCCGTCGAAACGGTTTCCGGATTGCAATTCACCATGATCGTTTCGTAGCCGTCTTCGCGCAGCGCGAACGACGCATGGCAGCAGCAGTAGTCGAACTCAATTCCCTGCCCGATGCGGTTCGGTCCGCTACCCAGGATCATGATTTTCGGGCGCTGTTGCGCGTCTGATTCGTCCTCGTCTTCGTAAGTTGAGTACATGTACGGCGTGAACGATTCGAACTCCGCGGCGCAGGTGTCCACTCGTTTGAAGACGGGCGAGACGCCGTACCGTGCGCGCTGCAAGCGCACTGCGGCGGGCGTGGTCTTCCACATTTGCGCTAGTTGTTCGTCGCTCGTGCCCTGCCGCTTCACTTCGCGCAGCAGGTCCTTCGATGCCGTTTCCACGGTCACGCCGGCCGCGCGCTTATTCACGAGCGTCAGCTCTTGGATCTGCTGGATGAACCACGGGTCGATTTTTGTGAGGTCGCAGATTTCGACAGCGGGCAGGCCGCGGTCGACTGCAGTGAGCAGCCAATGAATGCGGTCAGGGCGCGGCGTCGCAAGTTTTTCACGCAGGAGCGAATCGGGAGTTTCCGCAGGAGCGCGCCAGGGGGTATGCGGCTCGAGCGAACGAATTGCTTTTTGCAGGGACTCCTTGAAGGTTCGTCCAATCGCCATTACTTCGCCGACGGACTTCATTTGCGTGCCGAGCGTGCTGTCCGCACCGGGAAATTTTTCAAACTGCCATTTCGGAATTTTTGTAACGACGTAGTCGATGCTCGGTTCGAAGCTGGCGGGAGTTTTCTTCGTAATGTCGTTAGGGATTTCGTCCAGGGCCATGCCGACGGCGAGGCGGGCCGCGATTTTCGCGATGGGGAAGCCAGTCGCTTTGCTCGCCAGAGCAGAACTGCGCGAGACGCGTGGATTCATTTCGATGACGGTCATGCGGCCGGTGTCCGGATTCACAGCGAACTGCACGTTCGAACCGCCCGTTTCCACGCCAACTTCGCGCAGAATGGCCGCTGCGGCGTCACGCATGCGCTGATATTCCTTGTCCGTCAGTGTTTGCGCGGGGGCGACAGTAATGGAATCGCCCGTGTGAACGCCCATCGGGTCGAAATTTTCGATGGTGCAGATGACTACGAAGTTGTCGCGAAAATCACGCATCACTTCGAGTTCGTATTCTTTCCAGCCGAGGACAGATTCTTCGACGAGCGCCTCATGGACGGGGCTCATGTCCAGGGCGTGTGAAATCGAATCGGCGAATTCTTCGCGGTTGTAGGCGATGGAGCCGCCGGTGCCGCCGAGCGTGAACGACGGACGAATAACCAGTGGGAAGCCTAGCTGTTCGCAAAGGCGCATGGCGTCCTGCGCGTTATTGACCAGCGCGGACGCAGGGACCTCCAGCCCGATCTTGCGACACGCGTCCTTGAACCACAGGCGGTCTTCGGCGACCTTGATCGCACGGAGTGACGCGCCAATCATTTCCACTTTGTATTTTTCGAGAATGCCCTCTTCCGCAAGAGCAACGGCGAGATTGAGCGCTGTTTGGCCGCCAACCGTGGGGAGAAGGGCGTCGGGTCTTTCCTTGGAGATGATTTCTTCGAGGTATTCCTTCGAAAGTGGCTCGATGTATGTGCGGTGCGCGAGCTCTGGGTCAGTCATGATCGTAGCCGGATTCGAATTCACAAGGACAACTTCGTAACCCTCAGCGCGAAGCGCTTTGCACGCCTGCGCACCAGAATAATCAAATTCGCAAGCCTGCCCGATGATGATCGGGCCCGACCCAATGATCAGAATCTTCTTGATGTCTTTTCTTTTCGGCATCTGTCCCGTTATCTCCGCGAACTTCCTGGCTGATGCCACTCTTTCATCATGTCCGTGAACTGCGAGAACAGGTAATGCGAATCATGCGGACCGGGCGAGGCTTCCGGATGATATTGCACGCTGAAAAGCGGCAGCGATTTGTGCCGAATGCCTTCATTCGTCTGGTCGTTCAGATTGATGTGCGTCGCTTCGACTTCGCTCGACGGCAGCGAATCGGGATCAACGCAGAAGCCGTGGTTCTGTGCGGTGATTTCCACCTGATTCGTAAGCAAATTCTTCACTGGATGATTCGAGCCGTGATGGCCGAATTTTAGCTTATAGGTTTTTCCGCCAAGCGCGAGGCCGCACACTTGGTGGCCGAGGCAAATGCCGAAAACGGGAACCCGCCCAAGCAGCTTACGGACATTTTCGACAGCGTATTCCATCGGCTCGGGATCGCCGGGACCGTTTGAAAGAAAAACGCCATCGGGATGCATACCGAGGATGTCTTCCGCTGAAGTTTTTGCGGGGACGACGCTGACTTCGCAGTGATGATCGGAGAGCAGGCGCAAAATGTTTTGTTTTATGCCGAAGTCGAAGGCGACGACGCGGAATTTTTTGCTGTCACCATGGGGTCCCGCTTCGCCCATTTGTTCGGTCCAGGGCGACGTAGCCAGATCGATTGAGCCTTGCGACCAGTCGTACGACTTCGCACAAGTCACGCGGCTCGCGAGCTCCTGCCCGGCCATCGTGGGCAATTGTTTCGCTTCATGAATCAACTGGTCGGCCGGCGTGCCATCCGTGGAAACGACGCCGCGCAACGCACCCACTTTTCGAAGGTGCCGGACAAGCGCGCGGGTATCAATGTCCCAAATGACGGGAATCTTGTGGCGATTCAGATAAAGCTGCGCGGTTTCCGACGAGCGCCAGTTCGAAGAGACTTGCGAGAACTCGCGCACGATGAGCGATTCGATGTACGGCCGAGCCGATTCCTCGTCGTCCGCGTTCGCGCCAACGTTTCCGATGTGCGGATACGTAAGACAAACGATTTGCCCCGCGTAACTTGGGTCGGTGAAGACTTCCTGATAGCCCGTCAGACTTGTGTTGAAAACGACTTCGCCGCCGCGGCGCGTGATCGCGCCCGCAGCTCTCCCGTTAAATACGCGCCCGTCTTCCAGCGCGAGAATTGCAGGTCGGTGTTGAACTTCCGTCAGTGGAGCCTCCGTGATTCATGATTATTTTTCTTTGGCCTCGGCCGACGACGAGAGCGAACCGAAATGGTCCACGGGCCAGTAGGCAAAAACCGCTCGTCCGTAAATAAACCGGCTGGGCACCGGTCCAAACACGCGGGAATCGTTCGAGCTGATACGGTGATCGCCCATCACGAAATACATTTCCCGCGGAACGCGCACCGGACCGTAATCGCTCAAATCTTCGTATTGCGGCGGCACGTACGGCTCGGCAAGTGCCCGGCCGTCCACGTAAACTACCCCGCCGCGAATCTGCAGGACTTCGTCCGGCAGCGCGATGATGCGTTTGATAAATGATTTGCTGCGGTCGAGTGGATACCAGAAGACAACTACGTCGCCGCGGCTAATCGGCTCGAAACGATAGACAAACTTGTTGATGAAGATGCGTTCCTGGTCGGTGAGGAGCGGCGCCATGCTGGTGCCTTCGACTTTCACCGGCTGATAAAGGAAAACGATGATGACGAGCGCGAGGCCGATGGCGATGAGGAGATCGCGCGTCCAAACCCGGATTTCGCGTTTCAAGGAATGCGTCGAGGCTGGCTTGGCGTCCGCGCCAATTGAGGGTTGTTCCGAGATCGGAGCGGCTGCCTCGGAGGGGGAAGACTGCAGTTTCTCGTCCGGACTCAGCATTTTTGTTGCCTAACAGTTATAGCACGCGAGCCGTGTGCTGCGCCAGATTCCACTTCGGCTGTATTGAGATTTTGATGCTGCGCTACTGCAGGCGGTTGTAGTCGAAGAGATGAAACTCCTTCGTGACGCCGAAGGTGAAGCCGGAGCGCGCGTCGTACTTGTTCAGGCCGCGAATTCCCGCGAGGTCCCAGGTAAACCCGCCGGCATTGATTTGAAGACCGAGACGCGCCTGGCCCGTGCTTTGCGTGCCGATGAGCGAGGTGTTGATGTTGCGGCTGGAGTAGAGGCCGTTCACTTCGCCTACGACGTTCACGCGTTTGTGGATGGGATAGCTGAAGCCCGCGCCGTACATCAGGACGTCGTTCTGGGTAAACAGGGCGTTGGGCGCCTGGAGAATCTCGATGCCCACATCGCCCATGAGCGTTAGTTTTTGCAGCTGCTCTTCGAGGGCGATCATGGCGAAAACATTGGTGGTGTTTGTGCCGATGCCTCGCGCTTGATCCGAGTTGGGCATGATGAAACCGAAGCGAAACGCCAAGCCGGGTTTCTTGTCGGACGGCTTTATGATGCGAATTTTTGTAGAGAGAGCAAAGTCGCCCGTGTCGTGCGTGGAGTTGACACCGGTAAGAGACAAGTCCGGAACGAAGGACGCGCCCCGCGATTTTACGTCGAGAAAATTCTGAATCGCGCCTTCGACTTGGATTTCGGCAATCTTGCTGATGCCCATCCGCAAATTGATTACGCCGACGGAGGTTTCATCGCCACGCAGGCCGGAAAGCGGGAATCCTACGTCCTGCAGGAAATCGAAGCCAACTTCCACACGCAGATCACCCGCCGGAACGGTTTCCACGTCGGTTGTGCGGAGAGGACGGTCTTGCGCATGCGTGGCAAATGCGAAAAGGCAGGTTACAACGGCGGCCAGGAGCATCTTGCGCATGTCCCGTATCGTAAGCAAAGTCCCGCTGCTAGCCAAGCGCATAATTAAGATTCGAAAGCGCGGCGACTACGGCGGTTTCGGTTCTGAGAATTAGACTTCCCAGAGAAGCCTGATGGAAGCCAGCCGATTCCGCCGCTGAAAACTCGTCGTCGGTCCAGCCGCCCTCCGGGCCGATGGCCAGAATGACCTGTTTCGCTTGGGCTCCATCCAACACTTCCTTCAGCGGCTTCGCTTCTGCTCTTTCGGACAAAATCACTTTCACTTTCGCCGTTTGGCGGTACGCTTCGGAGGGTTTTTGGACAGGCTTCAACTCTGGAACTTTCACTCGTCGGGATTGCTGTGCAGCTTCCATCAGAATCTTTTTCCAGCGCTCCGACCGCTTCTCTGCGGCAACCAGCAAAGCCTTTTCGCTACGCGCAGCGGCGAGAGGAACAATCTCCCGAACGCCCAACTCGGTCGCTTTCTCCAGCGCCCACTCAAAGGAGTCAAATTTTACGATGGAAAGAAGGAGCGTCGTTTCAAGAGCCGATTCCCTGCTGGCTATTGGCTCGACCAGCGCAAATTCAACGCGGTCTCGTCCAACTGTTTCGATGCGGCCAAGCCAAACGCGTTCGCCATCGCTTAACTCATAGAGCTGCCCAGGTTCTGCGCGCAGAACCCTGCCCAGATGATGCGCGGCGTCGCCGGTCATGGCCGCGGAATTTCCTTCGAATTGTTCGACGAAAAATCTTCTGCGCAAGCCTGGGCCTTCGACCGCGTTTTATTCCGTTCCGCTTTTAACCGAAGATGTCTTTTACTTTTTCGAAGAACGAAGAGCCTCGCTCGGCCGGTTTGTTTTCGACTTTAAGCGTTGTGGCTAGTTGCTCCATCAATTTGCGTTGGTCGCGCGTCAACTTCGTGGGCGTCAATACTTGCACGTGATAGTACAAGTCGCCGCGCCCGCCGCCGCGCGGATCGGGCAATCCTTTGCCCTTAATGCGGAAAACCGCGCCGCTTTGCGTGCCCTCTGAGATTTTGAGTTTTTCTTCTCCGTTCAACCCCGGTACCTGCAGTTCCGTCCCTAGCGCCGCCTGCACCACGCTCAAAGGAATCGTGCAGTAGAGATCGGCGTTGCGCCGTTCGAAAAACGGATGCTCCTTTACTTCGAGCACAACGTACAAATCGCCCGGGGAACCGCCATTGACTCCGGCTTCGCCCTCGCCAGGCACACGCAAACGCGTGCCGGTATCCACGCCGGGCGGAATTCGCAAGTCAATTGTCTTTTCTTTTTCGATGCGCCCCTGCCCGTGGCATTCGACGCAGCGCTCGCGAATAATTTGCCCCGCGCCCTGGCATGCCGGGCACGTTCGCGTGATCGTGAAAAATCCCTGCTGATACGCAAGCTGCCCGCGGCCGGCGCAAGTCTGGCACGAAGTCACTCCTGTGCCGGCTTTCGCGCCTGTGCCCTTGCAAGCTCCGCAGAATTCCTGGCGCGGCACTTTGACTTTTGTAGTTACGCCCGCCGCACCTTCTTCAAACGTCAGCGTCATGTCATAGCGCAGGTCCGAACCACGCTGGCTCCGCGTTCTCCCCCGCCGGCCGCCGCCAAGCATGTCCTCGAAACCGAAGAAATCGCCAAAGATGTCGTGGAAGTCCTGAAAAATCGTGCCGTTGAAATCCACGCCGCCGCCCGCAGAGCTAAGTCCCGCGTGGCCGTAGGTGTCGTACACTTGGCGCTTTTCGGTATCGCTCAGAATGCTGTACGCTTCCGTGCACTCACGAAAGTTTACTTCAGCCACTTCCTTGTTCTCGGGATTGCGGTCCGGGTGCCACTTCAGCGCGGCCTTGCGGTATGCACCCTTGATCTCTTCGACCGTGGCGCCCTTCGAAACGCCGAGTACTTCGTAAAAATCTCTCTGATGTCCCTTCGCCATGCGTGTTCCTGTGTCCTCAAAAAATGAATTTAATTGGCTGACCACTTCGATGCCTGAGCCGGATGCACGGCTACACGCACCATCGCGGGCCGCAATACGCGCCCGTTAAACACATATCCGGGCTGAAATACCTGCAACACCGTGCCATCGGCGTGGTCCGCCGTTTCTGCGCGATCCACTGCCTGATGTTGATGCGGATCAAACGGCTGGCCGACTGGCTCGATTCTCTCGACGCCCAATTTCGCCAGGTTGTCCAGCATCTGCTTGTAGATCAACTCGAATCCTTTGCGGTAGTTTTCATATTCCGCTTCACGGTGCGCCGCCAACGCGTGTTCAAAGCCATCCACAATCGGAATTAGAGCTTCCACGACACGCGCCGTGGCACGCTTGCTGTCTTCGAGCCGTTCCTTTTCAATCCGCTTGCGGTAATTGTCAAAATCGGCTTGCCGCCGCAGCAACGTTTGTCGCAAATCGTCCAGGTCCGCCGCCAGCTTCGCAACGTCAGCCTCCGCGCGTGCATTATCCGCGGACATCGCGTCGGATTCCGCCGCGTCCCGTTGTCTTTCGTCCAGTTTGTCCCGTTCTGCTGCCATAACTTCGTTCCCTTCTGTACCTTAGAATGAACTTTGTAACCTAAAGTTTGCCCAACGCTTCGCCAAATAACTCCGCAACATACGCAACCGCGCTGATGGCCCGCTCGTACTGCATGCGCGTCGGGCCAAGAATTCCCAGCGAACCTTGTGCGAGATCGCCGCGCGTATAAGCTGCACTAATCATCGCGAGATTGTCACCGGCTTGCGAAATCTCCTTGATGCCGATTTGCACCAGCACCGGCTCCGGCGCGTCAATACAAGCATTGAGCACGCTCACCAGGCGGTGCTTTTCTTCGATCGCTTCCAGCAGTTGCTTCAACTGCGCCTGGTTCGAAAACTCCGGCGCACCCACAATTTGCGCCGTTCCTTCCACGTACACCTGCCGCGCGGGCCCCTCTTCCAGCGTCACTGGGTCGCACAGCGTAAGCGCACTCTGAATCAACCCCTCATATCGCTCGCGTTCCGTCGCCAACTTGAGCAGTAAATCTTCTCGAATCGCTTCCAGCGTCCACCCGGAATATTGCCGGTTCAAAAACTCCGCCGTCGCGTCCAGTTCGCCCTGCGTAAATGAGCGATTCGGCTTAACGATTTTGTCGCGCGAAATCCCACCGGGAGAACTGAGCACCACGACCACGCGCCCGTCCGGAAGCAGCCACATCCGCGCATGCTCCAGAATGGTTCGCCGCATAGGTGGCGCAACAATGATACCAAGGCCGTTGGAAACTTCCGCCAGCACATGTCCCGCGCGCTCGGTAATCTCTTCCGTGGTTTTGGCCGAAGACATCTCGCCACGGATCCAATCGCGATCCCGCACGCTCAACGTGGCCTGCGCTGCGATTTCCTGGGCAAAGAAGCGGTACGCCGCCGCGGTAGGCACCCTCCCCGCAGACGTATGCGGCTGGTAGAGAAAGCCGCCGTCTTCCAAATCCGCCATCACGTTGCGGATCGTCGCCGGGCTCAGCGTTTCCTCAAATCGCTTGGATATCGCCCGCGAAGAAACGGGTTCGCCCGTCTCGATATACATCCGTACCAGATCCGCCAGAATCTGCCGGTTGCGCCGTTCTTGGATGGCCGCGTTCTTCATAGTTAGCACTCTACACACTACAGTGCTAACTACTATTTTAGGAAGGCTGTCAAGTCAGGTCAATGCAAGCGTGCTGAGCGGTTCCTGAAAACAGCTTTTGAACGCAGCGTGACGCGCAAAAACTCCTACTAGTTGTTATCAATCTGCGCGCGTTGCAGCTTGTCTGAATAGTCTATGTAGAGCGTCTTCCACTCCGTGTAGAAGTCAATTGCTGCAATCGCCGCTTCGCGGTGTCCGTTTCCGGTCTGTTTCGTTCCGCCAAAAGGCAAATGCGTTTCTGCTCCAATCGTCGGTGCATTGACGTAAACGATTCCGGTAAAGAGATCCCGCATAGCCGCAAACGCCTGGTTCACGTTGCGCGTGTAGATCGAAGCGGATAGACCGTACGGCACGCCGTTCGCAATCTGGACGGCCTCTTCAAACCCATCAAAAGGAATCACGGATACGACCGGCCCAAAAATTTCTTCCTGCGCGATTCGCATCTTCGCGTTCACGTCGCCAAACACGGTCGGCTCGTGGAACCAGCCTTTGGCGTGTGCGCCTCTATTGAGCCGATTTCCTCCCGTAAGAAGCTTCGCGCCTTCCTTCTTCCCAATTTCGACGTAGCTCATCACCGTTTCGAGTTGCTGCTCGTTGATGCAGGGTCCCATTTCCACGTTCGCGTCCAGACCGTTACCAACCCTCAGAATTTTCACTCGGTCCACAAACCGCTTCACGAATTCGCCGTACACCTTCTTATGCACCGCCACGCGGCTCGCCGCCGTGCAACGTTGACCGGTCGTGCCGAATCCGCCCCAGACCGCGCCATCCACGGCCAAATCCAAATTCGCATCGTCCATCACCACGATGATGTTCTTCCCGCCCATCTCCAGGCTGACGTGTTTGAAATCCGGTGCGCTTGCCTGCGCGATGATTTTTCCGACAGCGGTCGAACCCGTAAAACTCATCACTGGAACTTCTTTGTGTTTCGAAAGCGGCGCGCCCGCGTCCGGCCCATCGCCGCTTACCAAATTCACAACGCCCTTCGGCAACCCAGCCTCCGTAAGTGCCTGCACATAGTGATACGAAGAAAGCGGCGTATCCTCGGCAGGCTTCAGCACCACCGTATTGCCCGCAACCAACGCCGGCGCCATTTTCCACGACGGAATCGCCATCGGAAAATTCCACGGTGTAATCAGACCGCACACGCCGATGGATTGCCGCACGCTCATAGCAAATTTGTTCGGCAATTCCGACGGCGTCGTCTGTCCAAACAGCCGCCGCCCTTCGCCCGCCATGTAATACGTCATATCAATGGCTTCTTGCACGTCGCCGCGCGTCTCCGCGAGCACTTTGCCCATCTCGCGCGTCATGTCCTTGGAATATTCTTCCTTGCGCTGTACCAGCAACTCAGCGGCGCGATACAAAATCTCCGCGCGCTTCGGCGCAGGCACCAACCGCCACGTTTTGTAGGCTTCCTTCGCGGCATCCACGGCCGCGTTCACATCCGTTTCGTTCGAAGCGACGAAACTCCCCACCAATTCATCCGTATTCGCCGGATTGCGATTCTCATAGGTCTTTCCGCTCTTCGAATCCACCCATTCCCCGCCAATAAAATTCTTGTAAACGCGCGGAGCGACTGACGTAGCCATACTTCCTCCTGACTCGTGCCTGACCTTCGGTTTGTCCGTTGCGGGTACTCGTGCGAAGGCGACTGCGCAGAAACCTCAATGTAGCAGAGGCTTCGTAATCGCGTCAAATTGCGGGGGAAAACGCTACTGCCGGCGGTTTGCGGTGGCCCTGACGGTTGGTGCGCTGTCCGAAGAGGAACTCATTGGTGGAAGAGGGGCTGCAACGCCGGCGGTTTGCGATCCGAGACCCAGTTTTTGCAGAGTCCGCGCGTCCAATTTCCCGGAAGGATTCAATCCGTGCGCCGCCTGATACTTTTTCATCGCAGCCACGGTTGAATCGTCCCACTTGCCGTTAGGTTCACCGCTGTACGAACCGTCTTTTGCCAGCGCGCTTTGGATTTCAGAAATACGGTCCGCCGTCGGAGCTTTTTGCCCGCGTTGCTTGCTCGATTTCTTACTCTTATTTGTGCCGCGATGCGCGCCGGAACTACTCGCTGTGGGTTTCTTCTTGGCAGTTTGCGCCTGCGCCGCGTCAGCAGACACCCCCAACCCGGCTACCAAAGACAGCAGCAGGGCTGGGAGGACTACCTTTCGGCTGATCATTGTCGTTTGTCTCTATTTAGTGGGCGTTATCCGCCGGAACCACTCCGGGCAAAAACACCGTCAGGATTCGATCGTTGTCTTGCCGCCGCAGAACTTTGAAAACAACGTTCTGTCCCGGCTTCAATTTGCCAATGGTGGACTTATATTCAGCGATGGAGCCAACAGGCTGGCGGTTCACTTCGGCAATCACGTCGCCGCGAGCGAAACCGAGGTCATCGGCAAAGCTGGCCGGCTCGACGTCCGTCACCAGCACGCCCTTCTGCCCTTCCATACCGACTCGGTTCGCGCGTTCCGGAGTGAGGCTATCCACGCGCAGTCCGAATTCGGCCGGCGTGGAATCGTCCGGCTGAAGACTCATGCGTCCGGCAGAGTTGGGGAAAACGCGCGTGCGGTCTTCAACCATGGCGGTGGTTTCCTTCGCTTGACCGTCGTGCACGTAGTTCAGCTTCACCTTGCTGCCAATCGGGGCTTGTGCAATCGGATTCACCAAATCGTTGCCGCTCTTCACAGGCGTGCCATTTACACTGGTGATGACGTCGCCTCCCTTCAGTCCGGCCTTTTCCGCCGGGCTGCCGGGCTCAACGCTCATGATAACCACGCCATGCGGCGCGCCCAATTCCTTCAGCGTAATTGCGTTCGTGCCCAAGTCTTCCTGGAAGCTCACTCCAATCGAACCGCGCGTCACGCGGCCGTTGGACACGATCTGGTTATAAACATTGATTGCGACCGTAGAAGGCAGCGCAAATCCAACACCTTCATACCCGCGGCTGCCCGTGATGATCGCCGTGTTTATGCCAATCACCTCACCGGCCATGTCCACGAGCGGTCCGCCGGAATTTCCCGGATTAATCGCCGCGTCTGTCTGCAGGAATTTCTGGAACTGCCGCCCAACGCCAGCGCGATCCTTCGCGCTGACGATTCCCGCGGTCACCGTTGCTTGCAATCCAAATGGACTGCCAATCGCCAGTACCCAATCGCCCACCTGCACGCCTTCGGAATTGCCAAGCTTTGCAGTCGGCAGGTCTTTACCCGCGTCCACCTTAATGACGGCAAGGTCGGTCTCTTCATCCACGCCGACAACCTTCGCCGTGTACTTGGTGGTCTCGCCATTCAATTGAACTTGAATCTTTGTCGCCTGATCCACGACGTGATTATTCGTTAGAATGAATCCGCGCTTGTCCACGATCACGCCGGAACCAAGGCTGCGTTCGGCCGTGGGAGGCGCTTCGCCGCCTTTGCCGTCGAAGAACCGGTCAAAGAAATCCTGCATGGGGTCATCTTGTTGATCGTCCTGCTGTGGAGTGTGGCGCCTCTTGGCCGAAGGCTTCTTTTCCATCACTTGCGTGGTGGAAATGTTCACGACCGCCGGTTCGACGCGATTCACGATTCCCGCAAACGAATTTGACGAAGGAATCGCGTCCGGTACAGGCAATGTCGCCGCGCCCTTCCCGGCAAACGTAAAGTTCTTCATCGCCGACGTTTTGCCGGAGATTACCGTTCCGATCAGAATTCCGATCGTCAGCGTCAATGCGATGGAAAGCCCTGCAATCCACTTCTTTTGCCGAGACATTCCTGTTACAGCTTGAACTTGCTCACTCATTGTTCCCTTGCTCCTCTTTGTCCGCGGCCGCTTCCCTTTGGGAGCACACGCATGCTTCCCCTACTATAACACTCCGTCTTGCCCGGAGTTGTTCGGCGCAACCCGCCTGTTGCGCCTCAAAACACACTGGCCCTATGGCCGGGTTCGGCTCTGGAGATCTGCTATCTCACCACTAGTATGACGCATGACCCCATGGAATTGTTGTCAGGCACTTTGGGCATTTTGAAATAGTATTGACAATTTCCGGCGTTTGCTCCATAAATAAAGGAGCCGCGGTTGCGGCGCACGTGGCGATTTAGGGCAACTTGCTCCACGTAAAAAACTGCTAAAGAGCTTGACGAGTTTCCCAGAAGCTTTCTGAGACCCTCCTTGCACTCTTTGGCACGGAGGGATTTTCATTTTCACCCCTCCGCGCTGCCCTTTTCGCATATTCAGTTACACGTGCTACCGCATCTCTTGTGGCTAGGCTTTGCCTCGCGCCGCACCTTTGTATGGAGCGCGCAACGCCTGTGGAGGGGCGGGACTTTAGTCCGCCCCGGCCCTGCACGATTCAAACGCTTGTCATCCTTCGGCGAACCAAGAGGTTCGCCGAAGGATCTCAACCGCCGAACTACTGAGGATCTTATGACCGAACCATACCAACTTCGTTGTCGCGAATGTGGAAAGCTCTGGGGAAACGCTCCCAAATCCTTCTGCGAAGAATGTTTCTCACCGCTCGAAGTCGCGTACGACTACGATGCCCTCAAGAAGATTGCCCATAAGGAAAACCTCGCTTCTCGCTCTTTCAACATGTGGCGCTACTCGGAATTTCTTCCCTTGCCTGAAGGCTTTGTGCCTCCGAGTGCGGTTGGCGGAACGCCGCTGGTAGCTGCGCGGCATCTTGGCAAGAAGTGGGGACTGCAGAATCTCTATGTGAAGAATGACGCCGTCAACTATCCATCGCTCTCGTTCAAGGACCGCGTCGTCGCGACAGCGCTTGTTGCAGCGCGAAGATTTAATTTCAAAACGGTTGGCTGTTCTTCGACCGGCAACCTCGCAAACGCCGTCGCTGCGCAATCTGCCCAACAAGGATTCGATGCCTGTGTTTTCATCCCTGCTGATCTTGAGCCAGCAAAGATCTTGAACACAGCCGTGTACGGCGCACGAATCGTGCGCATCAACGGCAACTACGATCACGTAAACCGCCTGTGCGCGCAAGTTGCCGACCGCTTTCAATGGGGTTTGGTAAACGTCAATCTTCGTCCATACTACGGCGAGGGTTCAAAGACCCATGGCTTTGAAATCGCAGAACAGCTTGGTTGGACCCTGCCGGATAACGTTGTGGTGCCGATGGCGGGCGGCTCGTTGATTACGAAAATTGCGAAAGCGTTTCGTGAACTTGTGCTCCTCGGTTGGGTAAAGGAGAAGCCCGTGAAATTCTTTGGCGCGCAAGCCACCGGCTGCTCGCCGATTTCCGACGGAGTAAAACGCAACCTTGCCCGATTTGAGCCGCAGAAGCCGCAAACCATCGCCCGCTCGCTGGCCATCGGCAATCCAGCGGACGGCCCATTCGCGATGAAGGAGATTCGCGAATCCGGCGGCTGGGCAGAAGATGTCTCCGACCCCGAAATCGTCGAAGCGATTCAATTGCTCGCCGAAACCGAGGGCATCTTCGGTGAAACCGCGGCAGGCGTCACCGTCGGCGTAACGCAAAAATTGATTCAAGCAGGACGCATAGGCGCCAACGAAACTACCGTCGTCTGCGTAACCGGCAACGGCTTAAAAACCACCGATGCTATTGCAGCGGAATATCCGTTGACAGAAGCCATCGCCCCGCGCCTCGAAGCGTTCGAGGCATATCTGGATTCGCAACTCGCTACTGCTGCCGTCGCAAAAGTTTGATTTGATCCAAGGAGAATGAGAGCTATGTCCGTAACGATTGAAATCCCCACGGCGTTCCAACGCTTCACCGAAGGCACGCCGAAGTATTCCTGTAGCGCCACAACCGTTGCCGAAGCCTTGAACGTGCTTACGAATCAGTTCCCCGGGCTAGGCAAGCACGTCCGCGACGACCAGGGACAAATCCGCCAGTTCCTGAACGTCTATCTCAATGAAGAAGACATCCGCTTCCTCGGCGGCGAAGCCTGCGAACTCAAAGACGGTGACCGCGTGTTGCTAGTCCCTTCCATCGCCGGCGGCTCGTTGTAGAATTTTGTCCGGAATATGCCATACCGTGACTTCATCGCGTAGAAGGCGGAGTGTACACATGGCCCGGTGGATCGCAATACTTGCCGAAGATGTTTGTCGGCAAGGCTAGCCAACAACTTGACGGCTCCCGAGAAATCTGGAGATTTTTGAAAGCCAGTCTCTCCGGGCGTTGCCCGGGCACTGAGCCGTTACACTATGGCTGGAAAGCAGGTGCTCCATGATCGCCCGCGTCTGGTCTGCTCGCGCGTCCGCGCAAAATCTCGATGCCTATAAAACGCATCTCTCACGCAATGTTTTTCCAGAACTTCACTCGATCTCGGGATTCGTGCGCGCCGAGTTCTTCACACGCACAACCGGAAGTGAATTTGAAATTGTCGTCACTACTGTTTGGACCGGATTAACCGCCATTGACGCCTTCGCCCATCCTGACCGCGAAGCTGCGGTTGTTGCTCCCGAAGCAGCCGCGCTTCTCACCGATTACGACCGCCGCGTTCGCCACTACGAAATTTCGCTGGCCACATAACTCTTAGTTCCGCTTCAGGGTTTTTCCCATTTTCCGCTTTCAGCCGAACGAAAAATAGCGTCAATCACTTTCATGTTCGCAATGGCGTCTTCAAGCGGTACGGGCACCTCAGTGTTATCCCGGATCGCCTTTGAAAACGCATCGCCCTGAATCGTGTATTGATCTGCCGCGGGAATCATCTCCACGACGCTCGTTCCCCCAATGAACTCCATCCCATTTGAAATCGTTAGCGGCAATGGCTTGTTCGTCGGCGCATTAAACGGAATCTCCACGTCAATCCGGCCCGTCGTTCCGAGCAGCGTCATGTGTTGAAAATAATTCGTTTGCGTCCCGACGCTAAAAACGGCTTGCCCTTTCGAGAACTCCATCACCGCGGACGCCAGCCGGTCCGTGCCAAATTCCGGATCGTTCTCGATCGTCCCCGCCACGCGCCTCGGCTCCTCGCCATAAAACCAGCGAGACAGTGTAATCGGATAGCATCCGATATCCAGCAGCCCGCCTCCGCCCCACTCCACTTTGTGCCGCACGTTGTGCATGTCGCGATTGAAATAGCTGAACACCGTCACAATCGTATTCAGTTCACCGATACTCCCCTGTCGAACCAAATCGCGGGCGCGCAACCACTGCGGGTACGTCTTCACCATGAACGCTTCGCCGATCTTCATGCCGGTCCGCTCGCGCACCGCAAGTAGTCTCTCCGCTTCCGCCGCATTCAACGCGATCGGCTTTTCGCAAAGCACATGCTTCCCCGCCTCTGCTGCCTTCGCCGTCCACGGCACATGCAAATGATTCGGCAGCGGATTGTAAATCGCTTCAATCTCCTCATCCGCGAGCAATTCCTCGTAGGACCCGTATGCCTTTGCAATCCCCATTTCTTTCGCAGCAGTTTCCGCTTTTTTCAAATCCCGCGAAGCAATGGCGCTGATTTCACCCCAATGGCCCTTCTGCATCCCAGGAATCACTTTGCGAGTCGCGATGGACGCCACTCCCAACACGCCCCACTTCACTTTGTTCACGTTTCCCATCGTCCGTCCTTCGCCTCTCGCCGTCGCGGCAAATTTTCCCGGACACTATCTCACATCTAGCAGTATCATTCGTGCGCTCGCTGCAACTTCAGATTCCGGAGAGTTCTTCATGCGCCGCTCGATTCTCGTTCTTTCCCGATTCTCGCTCTATGTTTTCTCATTGCTTTTCTTGACGGTGCATCTCGCATTCGCTCAATCGCCGCAATTCTCCATTTCCTTTCCCAAAGAACGCAGCGCAGCTCCGCTCGATGGCCGCGTTTTCCTCTTACTCTCCGCCGATCCCTCAGCCGAACCTCGCAACCAGATCAGCATCTCCTACAAAACCCAAATCGTCTTCGGCGTGGATGTGGATCAATTGCAACCAGATCAGCCCATCGTCGTCACCGACGCCAACGCCTTCGGTTATCCAGTCCGTTTCCTCCACGACATCAAGCCCGGCGAATATTATGTTCAGGCCCTTCTCCACCGCTACGAAACCTTCCATCGCGCCGACGGCCATACGGTAAAACTCCCTATGGACCGCGGCGAAGGCCAGCACTGGAACACCGCTCCGGGCAATCTCTACAGCAAGCCACAAAAAATCACTGTCAACTCGTCCACCAAGCTCTCCATCGCTCTCGATCAGGAAATTCCTACCATCCCCGATCCCAAAGACACAAAATATATCCGCCATCTTCGCATCCAATCGCAGCTCCTCACCAAATTCTGGGGCCGCCCAATGTTCCTCAGCGCCAACGTCCTCGTCCCCGAGGGTTTTGACGAGCATCCCAACGCGCATTTCCCCCTCATGATTTCCGAAGACCACTTCAATCACGATTTCGAAGGACTCCGCACCGAGCCTCCTGACCCCAATCTCAAGCCCGACTATTCCGAACGCTTCCACATCTCCGGCTACAACCGCATCCAGCTGCAAGAGGAATACAAGTTCTATCAAACATGGATTTCGAAAGACTTCCCGCGCTACCTCGTAGCGCAAATCAATCACGCAAATCCGTACTACGACGATTCCTACGCAGTCGATTCCGCCAACCTCGGTCCCTACGGAGAAGCCATCGAAACGGAATTAATCCCCGCCATCGAAAAACAGTTCCACGCCATCGGTCAAGGTTGGGCGCGTTTCGTCTATGGCGGTTCCACTGGCGGCTGGATTTCTCTCGCCGTCCAAATGTTTTATCCCGATCATTACAATGGCGCGTTCGTAGCCTGTCCCGATCCCGTGGACTTCCGCGCCTACACCAACATCAATCTTTACTCCGACAAAAACGCTTTCTTCCTCCAAGGCCCGCACACGCAAATGGCGCAGCCTTCCTATCGCAACTATCTCGGCCAAACGCTCGCCACCACGCAGTCAGTCAATCAATATGAACTCGCGCTCGGCTCGCACGGGCGTTCCGGCGAACAATTCGATATTTGGCAAGCCGTTTATAGCCCTGTCGGCGCAGACGGCTATCCCCAGGCAATTTTCAACAAAGAGACGGGCGAGATTGACCGCCAAGTTGCCGCATATTGGAAGGTGAACTACGACTTAGGCGCAATTCTCGAACGCGATTGGTCCAAGCTCGGCCCTAAGCTCCAGGGCAAGCTGCACATCTATGTTGGCAGCGCGGACAATTACATGCTCAACGACGCCGTCTATCTGCTTGAGGATTTTCTAAAAGTGACCACAAATCCGCACTCCGACGCCGAAGTGAAATACGGAGACAAAGCCGAGCATTGCTGGAACGGCGATCCGGATTTGCCAAACTATCTCTCGCGCCTTCACTACAACACGCAATACTTGCCCAAAATCCTCGACCGCATGGCCAAAACTGCGCCCCCAGGAGCCGATTTGACTTCCTGGCGCTATTAGCTCGCTGCCTATTGAGCCGATTCTTTCTATCCTGCAGCGCAGGGCGAGCCCGCGAGCCCTGCGGCCTTCTCGTTCGCTGCGCCATAACTCCCCGTCTCGTCGCCCCTTATTGGTGGTAGTATATTGGTAGTATGAAAGAGAAGACTTCTGTCACACTATCTAAAGAAGTCCTGACGCAAATAGACCGGATCGCCGGTTCGCGCCTGTCACGCTCATCTTTTATCGAGCGCATTCTTCGTCGCTATCTTCGGGAGCGCACCCGCAAATCGCTTCATGCTCGAGATCTGCTTCGCATCAATGCCGCTGCCGATCGCCTCAATCGCGAAGCGGAAGATGCCCTCGATTACCAATCTCCGGCGGACTAATCTTCTCCTGCGAGAGCAAACATGAACCGAGGCCAACTCTATCGCGTTCACAAGCCGGGCGGAGATCCCAAAGCCTACCGCGCGTTTGTCGTCGTGAGCCGCCAAATCCTCCTGGACTCACGTTTCTCCACGGCTATCTGCGCCCCTGTGTTTTCCACAGGGGAAGGTCTGACCACCCAAGTCCCCGTCGGTCCGGACGAGGGGTTAAAACATCACAGTTGGATCACTTGCGACAATCTCGTCAGCATTCGCAAATCCGACCTGACGAACTACATTGGCAGTCTGTCTCCCGCAAAACTCACCGAACTTAATCGCGCCCTAAAAATGGCTCTCGATCTTTCCTGACTACAAAAGCGTCCCCTGCCCCCTCTCCAATTCCAGCAACTTCCTCTTGTTTTCTATCCCGCCACCAAATCCCGTCAAACTCCCATCGCTCCCAATCACGCGATGGCACGGCACAATAATCGGTATCGGATTCTGCCCATTCGCGGCACCCACCGCACGCACTGCCTTGGAATCTCCAATCTTTTTCGCCAGCTCACCGTAAGAAATCGTCTCTCCATAAGGAATCGTCTGCAGCGTCTTCCATACACGCTTCTGAAATTCCGTTCCCTCCATCAACAACGGAATATCGAATTCCCGCAACTCGCCCGCGAAGTACTCCTGCAACTGGCGCCGCACGTCAATGAAGAATGCCTCGTCCTCTTTCCAATCCTCGTGCGGCTTCTGTTTCGCGCCTCCGCGCAAAAACCACACCATACGCAGCCCCATCTCCTCGGCCACCAGTCGCAGCGATCCCACAGGACTCTCCATCGTGGCGTAGTAAATTCTCCCCATCGCTCTCCCCGTCTCCTATATGCTCAAGCAAAATTCCGGTATTGCCGCGCCTGGATTTAAAAGTCATAATCCCGCGCACAATCGCAACTTACAACAACTTTTGCTTCTCTCACGGAGGGAATGTGAAAAGACTCGTCCACCTTGGCTTTGCACTCGCCCTAATTTTCACAGCGGCTCAATTTGCCGGCGCCAAACCGCAAGCCGCTCCCTCGGCCCCAACATCACAACAAGCGTCTCCTCTCGCGACTCAGCCAGCCGCCGCTTCAACGGCCGACCAAACTCCCCAGCGCATCATCACCGCCTATACTCTTCCGCCGGACAGTTACAAGAAAGCACAGGACCTAAGCCGCATCTATCTCCGCTTTCGTCTTATCAGCTTCGTCTACTCTATTTTTGTTCTCTGGCTGATTCTTCGTTCTAGATTCGCCGCAAAATTCCGCGACGTCGCCGAGCGCGTCTCCTCCAACCGTTTCCTGCAAGCAGTCATTTTCGCGCCATTATTTTTCGTCTCCTTCGACATTCTCCAACTCCCCTTCGGCATCTACAGCAATTGGGTTCTCCGCAAATACGGCATCTCCGTCCAAGGTTGGGCTTCGTGGCTTTCGGACTGGGGCAAAGGCGAAATCATCGAGGCTATCCTTGCCATAATTCTTCTCTACTTGCTGTTTCTCGTGATTCGATCGAGCGCCCGCCGTTGGTGGTTCTACTTTTGGATGCTTTCGCTGCCCATTCTGCTTTTGCTCTTCTTCCTTCAACCTCTAATCATAGATCCGTTGTTCCACAAGTTTGAACCGCTCGCCACCAAAAACCCTGCGCTGACCACATCTCTTGAAAAACTTGTCCAACGTTCCGGAGAAAATATCCCGCGCGAACGTATGTTCTGGATGGGCGCGTCCGAAAAAGCCACCGATCTCAACGCCTACGTCACCGGCTTCGGCGCGTCCAAACGCATCGTCATCTGGGACACCACCATCGCCAAGATGAATACGCCGCAAATCACTTTCGTCGTCGGCCACGAAATGGGCCATTACGTCCTTCATCACATTCCCAAATTGCTCGGTTTCTTTGCCGCGCTTCTGTTCGTTTCGTTTTATGTCGGTTATCGCTCCATCAATTGGGCACTCGCAAAGTGGGGTCTCGCCTGGGGCATTCGCGGCGTAGATGACTACGCTTCTACTCCGTGCCTCATCCTGATTCTCACTCTCTTCTTTTTTGTCACAGGTCCAATCGCCGCCACATACAGCCGCCACTACGAGCATCAAGCCGATCAATACGGCCTCGAACTCACCCACGCGCTAACACCAGATTCAGGCCAAGTAGCCGCGCAGGCCTTTCAAATTCTAGGCGAAGTCAGCTACGACGACCCGAATCCAAACCCAATTCGCGTTTTTCTTTTCTATGATCACCCCGCCATTCCAGATCGCGTTAAATTCAGCCTGCACTACGATCCATGGTCGCAGGGCAAAGAGCCTGAATTCGTCAAATAATCGGGCCAAAAACTTTCTCTGGCATCACCTGGCCCAGGCCGTATAGAATCCTTCTATCGGCAGTTACGCAAATACACGCCGACGGTGAAATATGTTCCTCGCTCTCATCTCTGTCTCGGTTTAATCGCCTCCCGGCGAATTCCCTTTTTACCGTACTCTACCCTAAGGCTTCCGAACCGCGCCGAGCGTTCCGATTTATTTCGCGCTGCGCAGAAAGCATGCATCGTGACATGTCTATGCAATCTCAGTCCGCAACCGTAGCTGCGCCCTCCTTCTGGAGCTCCGTTCGCGAATCCCTGCGCGGCTCGCATCAGGATTTCACCACTGGCAACTTGAACCGCGCCATCATTCTCCTCGCCATTCCGATGGTTCTCGAAATGGTGCTCGAATCCCTCTTCGCCGTCGTGGACGTTTTCTGGGTCGGCCGACTCGGAGCCGACGCCGTCGCCACGGTGGGGCTTACAGAATCGCTCCTCAGTTTGGTTTTCGCTGTCGGCCTCGGTCTTAGTCTCTCCACCACGGCCATGGTCGCGCGTCGCATCGGAGAAAAAGATCCCAAAGCCGCCGCAGTGGCCGGAGTGCAAGCCATCGCCCTGGGACTCGCCGTCTCCCTTCTCGTCGGCATTCCCTGCTTTTTCTTCGCGCCGAATCTTCTTCGCCTCATGGGCGCATCGCCGCAAATCGTGCAAGTCGGTTCCGGTTATGCGCGTATCATGCTCGGAGGCAGCGGCGCCATTCTTCTTCTCTTTCTGAACAACGCAATCTTCCGTGGAGCGGGTGACGCCGCCATCGCCATGCGTCTCCTCTGGGTCTCCAACATCATCAATCTCATCCTCGACCCGTGCCTCATCTTTGGCCTCGGACCGTTTCACAAATTCGGCGTCACCGGAGCGGCTCTAGCCACCTTCACCGGCCGCAGCATCGGCGTTCTCTACCAGTTCTATCGCTTGCTGCGCGGCTCCGAACGCATTCGCATTCTCCGCGAACAAATTCATCTCAATTTCGAAGTTCTCTTTCGACTTGTGCGCGTTTCGCTCACCGGCATTCTCCAATTCGCTATCGCGCACACCAGTTGGATTGGCCTCGTCCGCATCGTCAGCGTCTTCGGCTCCGCCGCACTCGCTGGCTACACCATCGCCATCCGCATTCTCATCTTCATCATTCTTCCCTCGTGGGGACTCAGCAACGCGGCCGCAACCCTAGTCGGCCAAAACCTCGGCGCAAAGCAACCCGAGCGCGCTGAAAAATCCGTCTGGCGCACTGGCCTCTACAACATGATTTTCCTGGGAGTCGTCGGCGTCTTCTTCATTCTCTTCGCCGAGCCGGTAATCCGGCTCTTCACACACGACCCGGAAGTCGTTCCCCTGGCCGTCTCCGCACTGCGCATTTTCAGCTACGGCAACATCGGTTACGCCTACGCGATGGTCATGCTGCAAGCCTTCAACGGTGCGGGCGACACCATCACGCCCACCATCGTCAATTTCTTCGCCTTCTGGATGCTGGAAATTCCGCTCGCTTATTTCCTCGCCATCCACACGTCTATGAAGGCCCACGGCGTCTATTGGTCGGTCGTAGTCGCCGAAGCCTCCATGGCCGCCATCAGCATCGTCCTCTTCAAGCGCGGCTACTGGAAACGCCAAAGAATCTGACCATCCGGTTTCGCTCAGTTTCCTCCGCCGGCTGTTGCCGCATTTGCTGTCGACGTCGACGTGGCAGACTCTTGTTGCAGCTTCTGCAGGGTCACATCATCCAAAATACCGTTCGGTGGCAATCCCTCTTGCCCTTGGAATTGCGCAAGCGCGGAACGTGTCATTCGGCCAGAAACTCCGTCCACCGGCCCAGGCTGGAATCCCAGATATGTCAGATAAATCTGTGCCGCTCTCACCGCAAGGTCGGGAAGCAATCCCGTTGAAAACCTCTGAAACGCCGCAGCGAGCCGCACATCATATTGGTTCTCCGCAAAATTCGGCCCGTTATAGCCGCGCGCAAAGCTCGGCCAGTCGTGATTTCGCAGCGGCCGGTCCAGATGGTTGCTCAGCAGAAACCCGCACACTCCCTCCATCTGCTGATCTTCGGACTGCACCATCGCCGATACCATGGTTTCCACGTCGGCAAACCCCGCCACTACCGCGTTGAGCCCCATAATCTGCCCAATTCCCCACGAGGCGCTGCGTAAAGCCGCCTCGCGATTTAGCTGAATCGCTCTCGCCAATCGCGTGTACTGAAATGCCCCGCGGCTTCCATATCCGCCCGGCAAGGAGTTGCTGATGTCCGGATTTGCTACGTCAAACGCACCGCCCGTCTCTTTGTGGAAAATGTGCCGTTCGAATAAGATCTGCGGCCTCCGGTCCGGCAGGTATCCGCAACCCAGCGTCTCAACGGTCAGAACTGCCCATATTTCAGCGGCCTTGACGCCCAGTTTGTCACAGCCGTGACCAAGCCCCTCTGTCGTTAACGGCAGCCCAACTCCAGTAAATTCCGCAGCCATAGCGTCTCCTCGCGTCGCGCACGAACTCCGTCTCGACGAGTAGTGACATCCGACCTCATTTCATATCGGGGCAAGCCAAGAGGCCAAGCGGTAGGACAATCCTGTTCCCTTGGCTCCAGAGACGATTGCCGCCCCCTACAGCATTTACCTGGTTGTCGTCGGATTTGCCCCAGTCTATGCTCACCGCCACAATCGCTCCCGCCCGGTCTTCTAGGAGTTGTAGCCATGGGAGACCAATTCGCAATTCTCACAACCCTGTTCGAATTCTTCGCCTTTGCTCTCTTGGTAGCGGTAAGCGGAGTCGTTCTCTTCGTTCTGCTGGCCTGGTGGGACCAATCCATCAAGGAATTTAAGCCAAGCCCCCCGTCCTCGCCGTCCAAAGGCCGTCGCCGGCGCGCCGTTATGCCCCTCACCAAAATCGCCTAAGCGGGGTCCTGCAATCAGCCGGATTTGCTGGCGGGAAACCGCTTCTTGGAACGCTTGAAATGCCTGGCCGCTTCAAACTTGCGGCTTCTACGGCTTCGTTGTTGTTCTCTTTGGTTACTTCGAAATCCGGGCCGCATCAGTAGCCCCAAACTGGAACAGGATCTTACCGCTGCGATTCGATTTCAAGGATTGCTTGAATGCTTCCTTGAACTGGTCGAGCGGGTACACATGCTCCACTGCGGCGGAGAGCGATCCATCAGCTACGAAGTCTCCCAGCTTTTGGTAAATCTCTTCGATCTCTGTGCGCGGCGCGTTGCGTATCCAATTGATCAGCCAAAATCCGTGGAGGCCAAGACCACGGTAGATGAGCTCTCTGGGCGGGATAGCTGGGAACTGCCCACTTTGAAGGCCGTAGACGACGATCGAGCCGCCGGGTTTAAGCGATTTGGCCAACTCGCCCACGGGAGTTCCACCCACCGTATCGAGGACGAGACTCAGTTTCTTCCCGTCGAGAGCATCCTCAATATCCTTGTGTAGGTTGTCGCCTTGGAGGACTATGAGGTCACCTCCCCACTGCCGCACCTGTTCGGCAGCTTCTTCCCGCCGGACGACATTCAGCGTCTTGACTCCCGCAAGCTTTGCGAGTGCAATGATGTATTGCCCCATGGCTGCGTTGGCTGCGGTTTGGCCGATCCAGTCACCAGGCATCAGTGAAACGTATCGGTTCAGCAAGAGATAGGCAGTAGCAGGGTTAATCCCTATCATCGCAAGTTGCAGGGGATCCGCTTCGTCGCTCAGCTGCACGAGGTTGCGCATTGGCGCGACAACTTGGTCTGCCCAGGTGCCCTGCTCGTAGGTCGGGATAATCAGGACTCGCTTACTCTGCAGAGCAACATCAACCTTCGATCCGATCTTTGCGACTCGGCCAACACCCTCCGCGCCTACCGAGGATGGGAAGGTCGGCCGGACGCCGTACATGCCGCGGACAAACAGAAAGTCCGATGGATTGAGCGGGGCCGCTTCCATTGAAATGAGAACATCGTCCTGGCCAAGAGGCGGTTCGGAGACCGTCCTGAGTTCGATGACATCTGAAGGTTCGCCGTGAGCTATGAGTTGCAATTGCCGCATAAAAAAACTCCTCTCGTTCGAAACAGTTTTACGGTTTGACCGCGCGTGCCGAAATCCAGAGGGCGCCCGGATTAACCCGATGCGGATAAAGCCCCAGCATCATAGGCATGTTCCTTTCCTCCAATCTCAAGTCGTGTCACGCTGCATGTGCTTTGGATTATTGTTATAATCCATTCTGCAGGTTTCGATTCCCTCAATGGGGATTTGGATGCAGTGTTTTTTTGGAGGACCGATGCGCCATTCCAAGGCTGAAAAGCGAGAACTCATAAGCATATCGTTGCTATCGCCTCCAAGAGGTTCCGGGAAAAGGGGCTTGCCGGAATCGGATTCGCGGCGCGAACGAGGCGGACAAGGGCGCCGCAAGGTCGCAAGCAATCTTGACATATTGCGCACTCGTAGGCGCCATCGGCGTGGCGCGCGCCGTATCAGATGAGCAGCTTTCGCGCGAGATACTAAAGACACTGGCCGCACGTCTGAAAAGGCGAACTCACGCGGCGCCGGTTGCGGGCGGATGACGGGCAACCCGAAAGTTATTGGATGGGGAGCACACCTGAAGGCCAAAGAGTTCAGATTGGAATTAGCCCACGCCGGATTCCCAATGTAACCGCTTCGGTGCGGGTGGAAGCGCCTAGCTTGTCGAGAATCGAGCT
>Ga0210406_10000381_pt1 | contig 61190 bp, 51 predicted proteins | sample IncBWC30MmetaG_FD_155454 | JGI IMG/M metagenome (GOLD analysis project Ga0210406, IMG submission 155454) | Forest soil microbial communities from Barre Woods Harvard Forest LTER site, Petersham, Massachusetts, United States - Inc-BW-C-30-M | ecosystem: Environmental > Terrestrial > Soil >...
CTTATCGCTGACGTCGGTGAACGTGCCATCGCGATTGTTGTGGTAGAGCTTGGTTTTCTGGCCTTTGTAGTTGCCCGGATTGCAATACGAGCGGTAGCCGGGACGGCGCTCGCCGCACCAAAGATTTGTCTTCGGCGTCCATTCGATGTAATTGGTGACGACCAGATCGAGCCAACCGTCTTTATCGTAGTCGAACCATCCGGCACTGGTGGACCAGCCGCTTTCGTCCGCGACTCCAGCTTTGGCGGTGACGTCGGTGAAAGTTCCATCGCCGTTATTGTGATAGAGGATCGCGCGCCCGTAGCCCGTGACGTAAAGATCGGGGTAGCCGTCGTTGTCGTAGTCAGCGACGGCAACGCCCTGGCCGTAGTGCCCTTCTCCGCCGACGCCAGCTTTTTCCGTGACGTCGGTAAACGTTCCGTCACCGTTATTGTGGTAAAGAGCGGAACGAAGGGGCTGCGCTGGTTTATAGATATCGGTGGCAGCCGACTGCACAAAATAGAGATCCATCAGGCCGTCCTGGTCGTAGTCAATCCAGGCGACGCCGGTGCCCATCGTCTCCAGGTAGTACTTTTCATCGGTTTGCGTGGAGTCCTGACGAAAAGTGAGGCCCGCGGATTGTCGGATGTCGATGTAACGGACACTGATTCGCGAATCCTGAGCTTTGGGAACCTGGCCAGCTAGCACGAGTTGATACCTGGCGAAGGCAATTGCAGTGCTGAGTGCAAGGATTGCGCTGCAAGCGATGCCGAATTTGCGCGGCAGCTTCAAAGTGTCCGGTCTGCAATCGACAGTGCGAGTTGAAGTAACTGCTTCCTCGCCGCCATGGGCATCGGTTCACTGAGCGAAGAAGAAGCTGCCGGGGCATTGGCTAGAGCTTGTTCTATGCGATTCACGTCAAGTCCGCCAGCGGCGTTGCTGCCCTTAAAACGATTCAGGACTTCCCGGGCTTTGGTGATTTCTCCCGTTTGATAATAAAAAACTCCAAGCGTGGAATAGCTTCCGGGCCACTCCGGCAACAGGTCCACGGCGCGCTCGAGGTGTTGCGCCGCTTGCGTCGTGTTGCCTTGAAGCGCCGACACGATTCCCAAGCCCCAGAGGATTTTTCCCGAGCTTGGAATTCGCGCCAACCCTTTACGGAGTGTGTCTTCCGCGCCGGTGATGTTATTTTCGCGAAGTTCGACCAGCGCGAGCGAGAGGTAATACTGATCGTTGTCTGGATTGCGCTTGATGGCCTCGCGGAAGATTCCTTCGGCACGGGCCAAATCGCCAAGATGCGCGTAAATGTCTCCAAGAAGCGCCAGGAAAGCATCGTCCTGCTGCCCCGTTGCTGAAACCTGCTGCGAAGCGTCCAGCGCTTGAGAATATAGACCGCGGCGAAAGTAGGCATCGCTCAGGTTAAATTTGACATCGTCGGAATCAGGGTTGGCTTGCAAGGCGGATTGGAAGTGCCGGATGGCGTCGTCGTACAAACGGAAACGCGCGAGAAGCACACCGATGCCGGTCTGGGTGCGGTAGTCGCCCGCGCTGAGCTGGTCAAGCTGGGCAATTGCACTTCGGGCCTCTTCGAGCTTTCCCAATTTCAGATAAGTTTCCGCCAGCAAGTAGAGGTCTTGCGGCTGGTCCGGATGTTTCTCGATCTGAGCTTTGAGTTCGGTCAAATCGAGTTGCGTGCGGTCCTGAGCCGAGAGCGCGGACCGATTGTCAAGATAATCGAAAAGATGCTGGTAAGGATACGGGCCCGTCGAAGCGTCTTTCGAAAGCGTCTGGAATACACTCAGATCTCTCTGTGCGGCCTCCATTTGATGGAGGCCCCTCTCGACAATGGCGAGCTTGTAGTACCCGGCCGCGGCATTGCGGCTGACTTTGACGTATCTTCGAAGAAGCTGGGCGGCCTCTTCCAACCGTTTGCTCTCGATTCGCAGATTCGCCAATTCCAGCAGCGCGTCGGAAAAATCCGGATTCGAACGCAGGGCGTGCTGAAATAATTCTTCGGCCTTGGCGTGATTTCCCTGATGCTCCTCGATATAACCCATGTTAAATAGGCAGGAAGCGTTGTGTGGATCTAGCTTGAGACCTTCTTGAAAGTATTTCCTGGCTTCATCGAACCGCCCTAGATGACGATAGGAGAGGCCCATGAACGTATAGGAGCGCGGTGAGGGATCCAGTTGGATCAAGTTTTTGAACTCCTCGATGGCCTTCTCCGCCTTGCCGGACATGAAATAGCTCTCGCCCAAAGCGGCATGCAGATCGGCCCGTTTCGGCGCGATTTTCAAACCTGATTCGAGGAGCGGAATGGCGTCTTCGAAATAATTCTGCATCATGCTGACGCGCGCCAGGAGAAAAATGATGTCGGTATTCTCGGGCGCCAGTTTGTGGGCGCGCACTAGCAAATCCAGGGCATCTACAGCGCGCGTCTGATCTGCGCAGACTTGAGCGAGCAAATAGAGTGTCTCGGGTGAATCGGGCTTTAGCTTCAGAGCCCGATTCAGTGCCTGCTCGGCTTTCGGATATTCGAGACCGCGAAGATAGGCCTGTCCCAGGTTGAAAAGAATCTCAAATGTTTCCGGCCGTAAAGCGTTGGCTTTTTCCAATTCAAGTTGGGCCGGCCGGAACTGCTTTTCGGAAGCGAGCAAAACTCCCAATGTGAAATGCAACTGGACTTCATCTTTGTTCTCGGAGGAAAGTTCCGTTGCGGCCTTCACCCCTTCGGCCGTCCTGTGAGCTTGCAAGTACGCGCGGATGAGATTGAAGCGCGTTTCAACATTCGCTGGGCGCACGCGCTGAAAGTGGCCAATGGCTTCCGCGGGCTGCCCCTTCGCCAACAAAACAAGCCCGAGGTTGTAGTTCGCGTCGCGGTTTGCGGGGTCAAGGCGCAGTACGGTCCGGAACTCTTTTTCCGCGAGGTCGGGCTTCCCCTGCGCGATATAAACATTTCCGAGGTTGTTCCGGGTTCTTGTGGAATTGGGGTCGAGCTTCAGGGCATGCTGGAATGCGTCCAGGGAACTGACAAAGTCTTTTTGGTCGCTGAATATGATTCCCAATAAATTGTAGCCTTCGACGCTGGAGGGATTCCGCTCGAGCACCTCCTGAATCTTCACTTTGGCTTGCTCGAGCAAACCCTGGCTTAGAAGTTCTTCCACTTCATGGAATTGCGGCTGGCTCTTCGAAGATTGCGGAGCGGTGCTCTTACCAGAGACAGTTTGTTCGGCCGTGACTTCTCGCGAAGATAGAAGAATCACGACAAGCGCGAAAATCCCTGCCCATTTCGGCCTGCTGCCCAGGATTCTGGATGGATGCAAAAATGAAGACTCGGTGTTCATCCTCCCAGGATTCCTCCGTGCGGTCTCCGATTGCAGGAGTCGCGAGTTCACTTTAGCATTTCCAGTTCTTGCTGAGCCACTTTGTGCCGCGGTTGTTTTTGCAGCAGCGCCAGCAAGACTTCCCGGGCTTTCTGTTTCTCTTCCATAAGCACGTACAGACGCGCCAGATTAAGGTAGGCTTGGTCAAAGTTAGGCGCAACGTGGATGCACGTCTTGAATCGATCTTCGGCGTCGGAGTTTCGCCGCTCTCGCACAAAGAGCACGCCAAGGTTGTTGAGGGCGTCAGGATAGTCCGGGCGCAAGCTCACCGCCTTTTCCAAATATTGCGCGGCTTCTTCGAGCTTATCCTGCCGGGCGAATAACAGGCCGATGCTGTAGTTGACCTCGGGACTATCTGGCGTAATTTCCAGCGCGCGGCGCAGGAGCTTTTCCGCTTCGTCAAAGTTTCCCTGCCGGCGATAGACGTTTCCGAGATTCGCGAGCGCGATGGCGTACGTCGGGCGCAAGAGCAGAGACTGTTTGAAGTTGCGAATGGCTTCGTCAGTCTGGCCTTCTTGCGCGGCCACCATCCCAAGATTGTTCCAGGCTTCTGGATAGTTCGAACGCAGCTTCACCGTTTTCTCGAGGTACTGCCGCGCCTCCGGCAATGCGTTCTTCCGAAGATAGAGCGTTCCCAGATTGTAATAAGCCTCCGGATCCTGCGGCTTCGCGGCGATTACTTGCTTGAAAGAGGCCGCCGCTTGCTCCAGGTAGCCACGCTGGAACATCGCCACGCCATAAGTAAAGTCATTGCGTTGAAACACGTCCTGGTAAAGAGTTCCTCCAAAAGGAAGCGCCCGCCGGACTCGATCGGCTTCGGTAACTTGGGTGGATTTCAAATCTTCGAGCAAATGTTCAGGAAGCACAGTCCCCTGATAAATCTTGATGATCAGCCCAGCTTTGTCGAGCAGGAAAGAAGCTGGAAGCGGCAGGTCTCGGCGACGGTCGAACAAATAACGGTAAATGATGTTGTAGACGCCAGCCACGTCCGGCGAGGCAAGTACGTTGGGAAAACGGAGCGATTCTTTCGCCGCGAACACTCGCGCCGTTTCTGCATCGCCCGGATCGTTGACGTTGATGCCAAGGAGTTGCAGACCGCTTGTGGCGAGCGCCGATTGTTGCTTCTGCAGCAGGCTGAGCTGATCGCGGTAGGCTGGTGAAGTTGTCGCCCAAAAGTGAAGTAGAAGCGGCTTCCCCCGGAATGACCGCAGCTCTCGAATCTTGCCATCGATGTCGGGCAGAGAAAACTCCGGCGCGCTTAATGGCTCGATGAGCCAAGTCTCCACCGACGAAGGCAAAAGTTCTGGCGGCTGAGTTTCGCCGGCCCACGCATAAGCCGGGGGCGAAACCGCAAAAGGCTTGGCCAAAAAACCCTCAGAGCCTTCCTGAAATTCGATTCGATGGTTTACGGGGAGATGCTCGAAAACCTGAACCAATCCGCTGGGCCAACGGATCGAGGCGCGCACAGTTCCTTCGACTTTCCCAACGCCAAAGAGTAGCTCCTTGCTGTGCTGCGATAGAAACCCTGAACCGGCTTGGAGATATTTCGTCTGGCGATGGCCTTCGGCCTCGACCGTCACCGCAGCCCCAATCGCATCGCGATTACTTTTGTACCCTCGCAAACGGAATGCGATCGAATGGCCGATGTCCTTCATCGCGTTCCGCAATATCCGGAGTTGCGGCGCGTTTCGATTTTTTAGTATGACTTCCAATCGCCCGTCCTGGTCGAGGTCGGCAAGCGCGAAGGAGCGGCTGTCTTCGAGAAAATCCAACCCGACAGTGCCCGAGACGTCCGAGAACGTGCCGTCGTGATTGTTTGCGTAAAAAACATTTCTCTCGCTGCCGCTCCAGGAGCTGTCTGAGCGGATCAATTCGTTGATGGCGTTCCATCCCTGCTCGTATTGCAAAGATGGAGTCTGGTTCGGGGGTGATTTCGCCACCAACTGTCGCCAGAAAAAACTCGCAAGGTCGGCTTTGCCGCGCTCTGAACTCTCCGCTCCGGTGATGTAGCCGTTCGCAATGTAGAGGTCCGAGTAGCCGTCGTGATCGAAATCCCAAGCGTCTGAGCACCACGACCAGCGACCCGTCCCAACCCCCGCCTGGCCGCCCACGTTTTGAAACCTTCCATTCCCCAGATTTCGATACAGCGCGTTCCCTCGCGCATGCTGGCGATAGAGCGCCCGGATATTCTCGGGCTCTTTTTCGTGAAAGCGCTCTTGCTCTGACACGCGGATGCCAGCGCCGGACCACATGGCTGCGGCATAAATATCCATTTTCCCGTCGTTGTCGAAATCGAACCACGCAGCGCTCATCCCCGCGCCAACGTCCTCGACGCCCGCCTCCCTGGAGACACAGGAAAACGTTCCGTCGCCATTGTTGCGGTAAAGATTATTTCGTCCGAAGTCGTTGGCCACATAAAGATCTTGAGAACCATCATCGTTAAAGTCGCCCCAAGCGCACGCAAAGCTGAAACGGTCATTGTCCACGTTCAAGCCGGCCGCCTCGGTCCGATCCACGAAGTTGGCATTCCCTGTATTGCGAAACAAAAAATTGGGCGGGCCATTTCGCGCATCAAAATAGGGAGTGGGGTAGTGATACTGGTCGAGTCCCAGATAGTAGGTGTAAAGGCAAAAATAAATGTCGAGGCGGCCGTCGCCATCATAATCGGCGATGGCAGCGTGGGTGAATGTCCCGTGAGGAGGCCGCGCGAACTGGAAGGCATCGCGTTTGAGCGAGAACTCTCCATTGCCCTGGTTCAGGAAGAGCAATGGGCCGCCGCCGCAAATCACCAAAAGATCTTGCCGGCCCTTATTCTCGAAGTCCGCGAACAGCGCACAAGCCGTCGAATCCAGCACACCTACACCAGACTTTTCCGTGACATCATCAAACGTCCCGTCGCCGCGATTGTGATAAAGCCGGTTGGGAAGCCCCGCAGGCTGGCAGATGTAAAGGTCATCCAGCCCGTCGCCGTCGAAATCGCCCGCCGCCAAACCATTGTTGCCATACACATCGATGCCGCACGCCCCATCCAAAACCGTGCGCCAATAGTCCACTCCATGAACCAACTGGTTTCTGTATGAATCTGTTTGGCCCAGCGCCTGGGGCGTTATATCGATGAAAACGGGCCCGCGCGCCCGGCTCAACGTTTCTTCCGTGGCCTCCCAGCGAACAGCCCGCCACGCGTTCGAGTCATCCTGCTTCCACTCCGTCCGCCAAAGCCCGATGCGCTCCTCGCGCTCCAGGTCCATCCGCGTCCCGACAAAGTCATATCGAATGTCGACGTGGATTCTCTTTGGTGACCCGGCGATTTCTTTGATGCCGACGACCTCGAATTCTGCTGTCTCGAGCCGCGGCATCGGCGCCAGATAGCTCTTGATCTCCTGAAGAAGCCGCTCACGGCCTGCCACCACATCGCCAGAAAACTGCCTTCGCAGGACCTCAATGCCATTCGCCGAACGCAGAGTCCTTTCACGAGCCGGGACAAGCGACGTAGCTTCGACCGATGCGTCCAGAAATCTCGCCGCAACGGCAAGCGCCGGTGGCTTCGCCTTTAGGCCCTGGCTCCATTCGTTGAGGAGCCGCAAGATTTCAAACGCATATTTTTCGGAAACATATTCATCCGTGCCAGGAATGACTCGGCCAAGCACATCATCAAGAGGGGATTTCGACGGATAGTGCGGCGCGAAACGAAAATCGGCGAACGGAAATACGGGTGTCTCTTCGTCGGCCCCCAAGACCATCGGAGGAAACGGAAACACCTGCATAGGAGCCGGAAGAAAAAGTAGCGGCGACCATTGCATCCTTCTCAAGAAGGAACGACGCGACAAAATATTTTTTTCGTCTTTGTGACGCACTATTTGCCCGAATTCACTCTATCAAGGAATGCCTATTCAGCGGGAGCGGGCCCTGAGGAATCACCCAAAATCAACTCGGCAGGAATTTGGTATTCTCGCCCGTGAGGATCGGCCGAGCGCGAGAGTTCGTGAAGCGCATCGGCCGCCATCCTTCCGAGCATGTCGCGGTGCACGTCCACTGTTGTGATCGAGGGGTTGCTGTATTCGGCCAATCGCGTGTTGTCGAATCCCGTAACGGATATGTCCTGCGGCACACGGCAACCGGCTTTCAATAGGCCTTTGATGACCCCTACAGCTGTGAGATCGTTGACCGCCACCACGGCAGTAGGCCTCGGCGCCAGCTTTGCAATCGCCAGGCCCGCCGCCAATCCCCCTTCGAAGCGCAAGTCGCCGCGCAGTATCGGTCCCGGCTCGAGTCCCAAATCCCGCATGCACTTTTCGTACGCTTCCAGACGGACATTGTTGGACTTGAGCCTGGGCCGCCCGGCGATGAAGCCAATTCTCCGGTGCCCGTTTCCATAGAGGTATTTGACGATCTGCTCGACGCCAGAAAAATAATCAATTCTCAGGTTGCTCATGTAGCCGCGAACCGGAGCGAGGTCCAGGAAAGTCACGGCAATCCTTCTGCGCGCTAGTTCGTGGATCAGCTTCAAGCTGATTTCCGAGGTCATCACCGCCACTCCCCGAACGTTGTGTTCCATCATTCGTTCGGCCGCTTCGCGAGTTCTGCGGGGATCGTAATTGGTATCGCTGAGAATCGCGTCATAGCCCAGTTGGCGCGCACGAATTTCAAAACTCTTGATTACTTCAGGAAAGAATGGATTTTCAATGTCGGAGACGATGATGCCGAGTGTCCGGCTGTCGCGCGAGGCGAGGTGCCGCGCATGAACATTCGGGAAGTACCCGAGACGCTTGACAGTGGAGAGCACCAAGAGGTGCGTTCGCCGTCCCACCTTGCCGGTCTTGTTCAACACGTTAGACACCGTGGCGGTAGAAACGCCTGCGGCCTTTGCTACATCACGAATCGTTAGACCCATATTTCGATCACGCAGCTGTCCGCCGGATCCCGGAAAATTCCGCGCCCCGAGAGTATGTCGGCGACACGCGAAGTATAGATGAAAAAAATTGCTTGACAAGATGCAATGGACGGTGTATTAGGTGGCCCACTAGGTTAAGCGTTTAATTGGTTTGGGGGGCCCGATTTGGATAGCAGTTTCTTCCTTTCCGTGGCTCTGGGGTTTCACGAATACAAGCGTTGGTGCCGTGGAGCAGTATGTTTTTTTGCTTCGCGAGTTCGAGCTGGCGTTCCGTCAGGCTGTTGCCGCAGAGGCTTTTTGCGGACCGCCCAGGGAACAGGCTCATTGTTCCTTTGCAATGTTCGAGGGGTTGGTTGAAATGAAAGCGCTTGCGTAACTGGCCGAGTACTGCTGCACAGACACTGAGGAGGAACGCTTTATGAATCGTAAGGCCATTTCATCTGGGATCCTGAGAGCTTCCTTGGCGGCGACCGCTTTGTTGCTGATCTTGTTCTTGAGCGCGCGGCCTCTCCAGGCTCAAGTGGACTCCGGCAGCATCCTGGGGACGATTGCGGACGCCTCGGGCGCGCCAATCAACGGCGCCAAAGTCACACTGACCAACGAAGGCACCGGCGCAAGCCTCTCGATCACGACGGGCGCGGACGGGGCTTATAAGTTCACGCCCCTCAGAATTGGCAATTACAAAGTCACCGCCACCTTTCAGGGATTCCAGACCACCACGATAACCGGCATCGCGGTTGACGTGGGCGCAGACGTGGTCATTAATTTCTCCCTCAAACCAGGTGCCGTCACTCAGTCGGTAGAGGTCGTGGCGAGTATTCCGGTCCTCCAGACCCAAAACGCCGCGGTGGGCCAGGTCGTCGACTCTAAGAGCGTGAATGACCTCCCGCTGAACGGCCGCAATTTCACTTTCCTTGCCCAACTCTCCGCTGGTGTGAACACGCCTCAGGCCGACACACGCGGTAACGCAGCAACTGGCGCTTTTGCCGCAAATGGTTTGCGCCCGGCCCAGAACAACTACCTGCTTGACGGAATTGATAACAACTCCGACACTGTCGACTTCCTCAACGGCACAAATTTCGTCGTACTTCCCCCCGTGGACGCAATCCAGGAGTTCAAAGTTCAGACCTCGGGCTTCAGTGCTGAGTTTGGACGTTCTGGCGCTGCGGTCCTCAATGCCACCATCAAGTCCGGCACCAATGAGTTTCATGGCTCGGCTTGGGAATTTTTCCGCAACGACAAGCTGGATGCAGCGGACTTCTTTGAAAATGCTGGCGGCGTTCCGAAGGGCGAACTGCGCCAAAACCAATTCGGATTTACCGCTGGCGGGCCAGTGGTGATCCCGCACGTATACAACGGCAAGAACAAACTCTTCATCTTCGGGGACTACGAAGGACTCCGAAGGGTCCAGGGAACCATTCTGACTGGCACGGTCCCGACCGCCGCTGAGCGAGCCAGCTGGGACGCTGCCAGCCCGCTCGTTAACTTGCAAGACTACATCACTGGTCAGTCTAGTGCGACAGCGAAACCTGACGACTTGGGCCGGACGGCCCCTGTCGGAACGATTTACGATCCCGCGACAACCCGTTTGGTTAAGGCGGGAACTGTAGACCCAGTTAGCGGCCGGACTGCAACCACCACCGGCTTTACTCGCGATCCCTTCGGCACTTGCGCCGCCAGCACTTTGACTTTCACCGTGGCAGCCTGCAACTTGAACATGATTCCGTTCGGCCGGTTGAATGCCAACGCGATAAAGCTTCTCGACATCTACCCACACCCGACTTCTTCAAGTACGTTTGGCAATTTTGCGAACTCGCCGAAACTCTTTGAGCACAAGAACTCCTTTGACACTCGCATGGACATCAACATGAACGAGAAGAATCAACTCTTCTTCCGCTTCAGTTACGGTGACGACCCGCAATTCATTCCAGGCATCTTCGGAGGTGTGGCAGACGGCGGTGCCTTCCAGCAAGGACCGCAGACCGCCGATGGCCAGCAAACCGCCCTGGGTTACACCCATACATTCTCGCCGACGCTAATCAATGAGGTGCGTGCCGGATTCAATTACCTTCATACGACTCGAGAGAGCCCGGTTGCCGGCCAACAGGGATTGCCGGCACAGTACGGCGTTCAGGACATTCCTCAAACGTCTAACAACGGTGGCCTCCCCGCTTTCGGCATTGGCGCACTTTCGACTTTGGGCAGCAACGGCTTCTTACCCTCGAATGAAGTCAGTTCCACCTTCCAGCTCACCGACGATGTCACCAAGATCTATGGCAAGCACACTTTCAAGATGGGTATTGAGTATCAGCACGTCAAGTTCTCTACGCTGCAGCCGCCCTGGTCTCACGGCCAGTTCAACTACGGCGGATATACGGACTCTCCCGGGGGAACCGGAGGCAACGTAGGAATCGCGGACTTCCTCTTGACTCCCAAAACCTCAGCAGTGGGGGGCATCGATTACGTCGGCGGAGCCAACGGGGTCTTCGTCTCCAATATTTCACTAACCGACAACGGCAAGAACTACTACGGCGGCTACGTCCAAGACGACTGGAAGGTCAGTCCCAAGCTGACCCTCAATCTTGGCGTGCGTTATGATTTCTTTGGTCTCGTCTTCGAGCATCATTCGAATCAGGCCAACTTTGTCCCGGATGCGTTGGGTAAGCCCACGTACTTAATGCCCGGCGGCAAGGACTCTTGCAACAATACCTTCGTCTCCGTGAGCTTCACTAATTTGCTCGCTCAAGACGGCATCCAGTGTCTGGCCACCAATAAGTACGGCAGCGGCCTTGGAAACTCGCAAAAAAATAATTTCTCTCCGCGCGTGGGTTTTGCCTACCAATTCAATCCAAAACTGGTTGTGCGCGGAGGATTTGGAATCTTCTACAACGGATTTGAAAATCGTGGGTTCTCTCCAAATATCGGTGAAAACTACCCGTTCCAATTCAACTTCTCCTTCTTCCCTGGTCTTAAGACTACAAGCACAGGCGCATTTGACCCCTCAGGCCTGTATCCTTATGCCACCGCCGGACCTGGCGGGACTCCTTGCGGCGGAATCGGCGCAAATCCGATGAATGGCCTCGCGACCTTCGAGGCTGGATTTTCGTGCACACCGCTGAGTCCTCTCGCAGTGAACGCCAGTGGATTGGCCTTGCGCGGAATTCAGTTTAATTACAAAACACCCTACTCCATGAGCGGAAACTTGACCCTGCAATACCAAATCACGCCCTCGATGTCCGTGCAGGCTGCGTACGTCACTTCCTTGGGGCGCCATCTGGAGACCTTCCCGAGCAGCAACAATGTCCCGGTGATCACCGACAACAACGCCAATCAATCAACCCTTGTTCCTTATCCGGATTTCGGGCGCGGCAGTAGCTATGCCGCAACGCAAGGGAACAGCCACTACCACGCCTTCCAAAGCAAAGTCGAAAAGAGTTATGCAAATGGCCTGAACTTCCTGGCAGCTTACACCTTCTCCAAGACACTCTCCGACGCCGGCGACTTGCTCAACGGTGGGAGTGTCCAGGGCTACCGGGCGCCGAGCGTTCCCGGCCTCGGGATTCATTACGATTACGGCCTAGCCGGCTTTGACATCAGGAATGTCTTCCACTTCAGCGGCGGCTACGAATTGCCCTTCGGCAAAGGCAAGAAATATGCCTCCGGCGCCAGCGGTCTTCAGAACCAGGCGATTGGTGGATGGAGCCTCATATGGTCCGCGACTCTGCAAGGTGGTCAGCCCATCGGCCTTAGTTGTCCGAATGGTACAGCGGCGGGTTTGAACTGCGGGGACCTCCGGGTTGCCGGTCAACCTTTGGATCTCGGACTCCATACCGACGCGAATGGCAAGCTGAACTGGTACGGTAATCCAAAAGCGTTCGCTCAGCCTTGTGTCCTCGGAGCCGGCGGCGTACCCACTGCCACGCCAACGGGATGCGTGTCGTTAACGGGTGCTGCAGCCTTGGGTGGATTAACTCAAGTGCCGGGCCCCGGTTTCCACCGAATGGACTTCTCGATCTTTAAGAATTTCGACATCAAGGAACGCCTCAAGATGCAATTCCGGACCGAGTTTTTCAACGTCCTCAACCACCCGAACTTTAACGCGCCGAATTTTGGCGGCAATGGCGTCGTAGCCGTCTCCGGTGCGGGCAACTTCACCAGTTCCAACTTTGGTGAAATCGGCTCGACTCGTGACGCTCCCTACGATCCAAGGCAGATCCAGTTTGCCCTGAAGCTGCTGTTCTAATACTTGACACTTCACACCCCGCCGAGGAAGGCGTCCCGACCGGGTCGGGACGCCTTTTCGGTTTCTGCAGGCTGCTCAACTCGAGCAACGCAGTGCTACCATGCAGGCATAGTGACTCCAAGGGCTCCAATCATGGCTGCGGCGCTTCTGACTCTCCTGACATGTGCGTCCATGGCGTCTCCGGCTCGCGCTGAGCAGCAGGATTTGGATCGCGAATTTAACGTGGCCGTTAGTCTCTACGAAGCAGGCAAATACCCGGATGCTGCTGCGCAACTCGAGAAGCTAGCTCGTGAGGTGCCAGAAAGTTTCGAAGTCCAGGAGCTTCTGGGACTGGTGTACGCCGCGCAATCGCAGGACGCTAGAGCCACACAACACTTCCAGAAGGCCGTCAGCCTGAAGCCGGACTCCGCGCCAGCCAGAACGAATCTGGCCGCCAATTTCGCGCGCTTGGGAAAGATGGCTCTTGCCACGGAGCAGTTCAAAAAGGCGGTCGAACTCGATCCGAAGCGCTTTGAAAGCAACCACAATCTGGGTGAATCTTACGTACGCTCCGGCAAGGTCGCCGAGGCGGCTCCCTATCTGGAAAAGGCCCAGCAGATCGATCCTTCCTCCTACGATAACGGCTACGACTTATCCCTTGCTTACCTGCAAATCGGCCGGCTCTCGGAGGCTCAACAGCTGATCCAGGCTCTCTTGAAGCGGAAAAACACCGCGGAATTGCACAACCTGCTAGCCGAAGTGGATGAAAAGGACGGGAAGTTCGTCGAGGCGGCCAATGAATACGAAGTCGCCGCCCACATGGATCCCAGCGAGAGCAACCTGTTTGACTGGGGGAGCGAACTCCTTCTACACCGCACCCTCGGGCCGGCCATAGAAGTCTTCCAGGAGGCGTCTGCGCGCTATCCTACTTCGCAGCGGCTGGTCGTAGGACTCGGAATGGCTCTCTATGCGCACGGCAACTATGACGACGCCGTCAAATCCCTTCTGCGAGCGGCTGATCTCAACCCGACGGAACCCAACTGTTATTTTTTCCTCTCTAGGGCGTACGACAGTTCTCCCAGCCAGGCCGACGAGGTCACCCAGCGCTTCCGCCGCTTCGCGGAGCTGCAGCCGGACAACGCGCGGGCCCTCTACTACTACGCAATGAGTTTGTGGAAGGGTAAGCGAGCGCAGGATCCCGGCCTGGATCTCCATCAAATTGAATCGCTTCTGACCAAATCCCTCGCGCTCGATCCCAAGCTCGCGGAGGCGCACCTCCAATTGGGCAATCTCTACTCCGACAAGAATAAGTATGCGGAAGCGATTCCAGAATATAAGCGTGCACTGGCGCTCAACGCCGATCTTGCCGACGCTTACTACCGGCTGGGCCAGGCGTATGTTCGCACCGGCGAAAAAGACCGAGCCCAAGAGCTGTTTCAGGTCTACCAGAAAATCAACGAGCAGCACCTGGCCGATCTCGATAAGCAGCGCGCGGAAATTCGGCAATTTGTGTATTCGGCGAAAGATGCCCCTTCTGCGAAGCCGTGATTGAATTCGGTTTTTGCGGCAGCAGTATGGAAGAAGTAAGATGCAGCGCGGCAAACGGATTTCTTGACACCGCTTCTGCCGCGTCGTAGCTTTACGGAAAGCGTTCACTTTTCAAATGAATTCTCACTCTTCTCTACAGAACGCAAAGGACCGGGCACGCTTAGCCTCCAATCGTGCAGTCGCTCCTCATGAATTGGCGCGCCAACTTGCCTGGAGCCGCCGCGAGTTCATCCGTAGCGCCGCCGGAGTGGCCTTGGGCAGTTCCCTGCTGCCCTCCGGCCTTTTTGCTGGATCGGGCGTCCCTGTCAGCAAGCGAAAAGTCGTAGTGATCACGTTCGGCGGCGGCGCGCGCGATCAGGAAACCTTCGCTCCCGAAGGCCAGGAAAACATCCCGCACCTCATGCGTGAACTCATTCCTCAATCTTCCTTTTTCACTCAGGTCGTAAATCGAGGAATCCTCGGCCACTACGTGGCCACCGCCAGCTTGGCAACTGGAGTCTACGAAACCATCAACAACTTCGCTTCCCTTCCCCCGGAACACCCAACAGTCTTCGAGTACTTCCGCAAGGATTTGAAGCGCCCCGCCTCCGACGCTTGGGTCGTCGCCCCCAGCAATGGTTTCAATCGCATTGGCGAAAGCAGCCACCGTTCCTATGGCCCTGGGCTGGGAGCGAAAGTCATCCTTCCCAAACATCTCTTAACCGCAGCAACTTCTGGCAGCACCGACTACGAACATCTGCTCCGCGACAACTACGAGACACCCTTCTATACCCCCGAACTCGGTGGCAGCGAATTTGAACTCCAGCAATTGGGCAACCTGCTGAAGCTCTCCGTCGACGACTTCAAAGCTCACGCTCTCACCTTGTCCAGCCCCGACGAGCTCTCCGTCTACATCGTCCGCCAGCTAATGCGCCAGGCAGCTCCAAGCCTCCTGTGGATTACACTGCACGATATCGACATCGCCCATGCCGGGGCCTACTCGCTTTATATTGACGGCATCCGCCGCACCGATCGCCTCTGCGCCGACATCTGGAAAACCATCCAGAACGAGCCCGAATACGCTGGCAAAACCATTCTCTTCATCCTCCCTGACTTTGGCCGCGATTCCGACGACGATTCCGGCGGCAACGGCTTCCAGCACCATCGCACCGGCGATGCACTTTCTCGCACCACATGGATGATGGCCTTAGGCGCTGGCGTCCGCGAAGGCGTGGTTTTCGACCGTCCAATGGAATCAACCGACCTCGTTCCAACTCTCGGCTCCATCCTCGGTTTTTCCGCCGCGCTCGCGCAAGGCAAGCCGATACCGGAACTCTTGTAAATTCTATGCTCCCATCCGATCTCAAACCGGAGCAGTTCAATGGCTACCCGCCAGAAGCGCGAAAACTCGTCACCGCCTACGTTTCCGCGCTGCGCCGCCTGCCCCTGAGCTTTTTGCCCAGCCTCCTGCGCGAGGCCATCGAGTACGACTTCAAGTTCCCCGCCGAGCGCCGCGCCCTGGAAAAAGAACTCGCGAATCTGGACGCTCTCTCCGCCGACCAGGTGAAGGACTGGCTGCACAGTTTCACTCAAATCCGTCTTTCCTCGCAGCTTGAACATTCCGATTGGATCAACGCCCCCGCTCAATTCGTCGAGCAGCTTTCCTCCTACCTTTGGACCACCCATCAACTCGACGCCTTCCGCACCGCCGCGCTCGCCTACGCCGAGCGTTTGCGCGCCGTCGTGCCACCAGAAAAACCACCGGTTCCTCGGATGGGAATCACCATTATCGGCCAAGGCGTCAATGCGAATAGCGAGCCCCTCTTCCGCAAACTGCGTCCCCATGGCGCCTATTTCAAAGCCGTGAAGCCAGAAAACGGCATGCAATTGCTCCTTAAGATCGCCGCCGCCCGCGCCAAAGCCCATCCCATCCCCTACGCCCACTGGTACATCGATGGCGGCCAAGCCGCCGCGTATGATCCCGCTCTCACCTGCGTCTCCTATCGCGCGTTGGAACCGGTACGCGCAGCGCTTTCCGCCAAAATCCGCGCCGAGATCGAACGCCCCGGCATGGGCCCCGAAAATCTCCGCACCGTCCTCGCACAACTCCGCCCCGCCGATCTCGGCCTCGCAAATTCCAGCGACGCTGTTCTCGATCGCTTCCAGGTCAAAATGCTCACCGAAGGCTCCGGCACGCAAATTTTCAGCACCACGTTCGCCCAATGGACCGCTCGCGAAGCCCTCCGCCGCGCCCAACCCCTCACTCTCCTGGTCCGCTTCGCTCCCCGCCAGCGCCAAAAACCCATGAACGAAATGCTCTCCGCAAGCCACGAAGTTGCCGAACTCGATCCACTCGGCTCGCTGATCGACGCCGACATGGGCGCCTATTACAACTGGCTGAACCTCCAGCGCCTCCCGGGAGCCGAGCAATCCTCTTATCTGGTCTGGTTCGAAGGCCACAACGAAGCCATCGCCATCGGGCCCTCCGTGCCGCGCGGCACCGAATCCACCGCCGCCAGCAGTTTGGAACAGTTGTTGAACTGGGCGAGCTAGCGGCACAAAAAGTTTTGTTCGTTCGAAAGGACAATCATGGACAGACGCGACTTCTTGAAAACCACAAGCACGGTAATCGCCGGGGCCACGCTTGCACGCACCGCGCTAGCGGGCAATCCCCCGCTCCCCGCCGACCCCAAAGCCGACGGCCGCATCGTCCTCCCCATCAATCGCAATTGGCGCTACAACAAATCCTTCGTCGAAGGCGCCCACGCCCGCGAGTTCGACGACTCCTCTTTCGAACGCGTCGTCATTCCTCACACCAATGTCCCCCTCCCGTGGCACAGCTTCGACGATAAAACCTACGAATTCGTTTCCATCTACCGCCGCCGCTTCAAGCTGCCGCCCGAGGCCGCCGGCCACCACGTCTTCGTCGACTTCGAAGGCGTCATGACCGCCTCCACCGTCTGGATCAACGGCGCGCGCCTTGGCGAATATAAGGGTGGCTACACGCCTTTCTCCTTCGATCTCACGCCCCACATTAATTTCAATGGAGAAAATGTTCTCGCCGTCGACGTCGACTCCACCGAGCGCCCGGACATCCCGCCCTTCGGCCACCAGATCGACTACCTCACCTTCGGCGGCATCTACCGCGAAGTTTCCCTGCGCATCGTCCCCGGTACTTTCATCGAAAACATTTTCGCCAAGCCCAAGGACGTCCTCAGCGGCCACCCGACTCTCGACGTCGATTGCTTCCTCCAGCATCTCGAACCGTCGAAGGAACCTCTCACCCTCGAAGTGGAACTCCGCGAAGGTGACAACGTCCTCGCAAAAGGCGCGCAGAAAGTTCCCCCCTCAGACGCCGCCAAGGAACCGATGGTTCACACCGTCCACCTCGACAACCTCGGCGCCGTCAAACTTTGGGACCTCACTCATCCCAATCTCTACACCGTCCACGTCCGCCTAATGCGCGGCACGCAGTTGGTCGATAAAGACAAGCGCACCGTCGGCTTCCGCGACGCCCAATTCACCGACCACGGCTTCGAGCTGAACGGCAAAGTCATCAAGCTCCGCGGCCTCGATCGCCATCAGACATTCCCCTTCGTTGGCCAAGCCATGCCCGGTCGCGCCCAGCGCAGCGACGCCCACATCCTCCGCCACAAACTCCATTGCAACATCGTGCGCACTTCGCACTATCCGCAATCCCGCCATTTTCTCGACGCCTGCGACGAAATGGGTCTCCTCGTCCTCGAAGAAATTCCCGGCTGGCAGCATATCGGCGACGAACCCTGGAAGCTCATCTCCATCGACAACGTCGGCCGCATGATCCGCCGCGACTGGAATCATCCCAGCATCGTCCTCTGGGGCGTGCGCATCAACGAATCGCGTGACGATCACGATTTTTACGTCCGCACCAACGCCCTCGCTCATCACCTCGATCCCACCCGCCCCACCGGCGGCATCCGCTACTTCCAGGAGTCCGAATTCCTCGAAGACGTTTTCACCATGAACGATTTCGGCTTCCCATTGAAGCCGCCCAATCACCCGCGCTACCTCAACACCGAATTCGTCGGCCACACTTATCCCACCAAGACCATCGACCAGGTCGAGCGCCTCACCGAACACACCATGCGCCACGCGCGCATCCACGATCAGCTCGCTTCCAATCCACAATACGCCGGCGGCATCGGCTGGTGCGCCTTCGACTACAACACTCACGGCGACTTCGGCACCGGCGACCGCATCTGCTATCACGGCGTCACCGACATTTTTCGCGAACCCAAGCCGGCCGCCGGTTTTTACAAATCGCAATGCGATCCCGCCGAAGAAGTCGTCCTTGAACCCGCCTTCCATTGGGCTCGCGGCGACGAATCCATTGGCTTCACCAAAGCCGTCGTCTGCTCCAACTGCGATCACCTGAAGTTTCATATCGGCGAAAAGTTAGTCGCGGAAGTCGAACCCAACAAAGCCGAATTCGCCCACCTCCGCTATGCCCCGTTTGTCGCCGATTTGGGCCGAGCCGTTGGCAATTGGGGAGACTTGCGCATCGAAGGCTACATCCAAGGCAAGCAAGTCATCTCGAAAACTCTTTCCGGCCGCGGCGTCGACCAGAAATTCACTCTTCTTCCCGACGACACCAAACTTATCGCCGATGGCGCCGACGCCACTCGCGTCGTCCTCCGCGTCACCGACGAATTCGGCGCCATTCGCCCCTTTGCCAACGACGCCATCAAGTTCACCCTCGATGGCCCCGCCGAAATCATCGGCGACAATCCCTTCGCCCTGATCGGCGGCACCGGCGCCATCTGGATCCGCGCCAAGGAACAACCCGGCACCGTAAAGCTCACCGCCACGCATCCATATCTCGGCGCCCAGCAACTCCAATTCGAAATCGCCCCCGCCCCGCCAGAAATCGCCTAGAGGCGGTATGACTTGCCTTGCCTTTGTAGGGGCCGCCTTCTGAGGCGGGCCGATTTTGCCCCATAGCGGGCGATACGCATTTTCCTATAGGTGCGTCCGCCGCGGCGGACTGCGCCCTTCCCGCCCGGACGCAACCCAAATCTCGTTGCGGACTCAACGCCAAACTCCCCCCGAATTGCTATAATGCCCCCAGCGCCCGTAGCTCAGCTGGATAGAGCATCTGGCTTCGAACCAGAGGGTCGGGAGTTCGAGTCTCTCCGGGCGCGCCACTCTAACCCAGACCGCCAGAGGTAGGTAGTTTGTGTTTATAGTTGTGATGGTGCTTTTTCTGCTTCCTTGTTCGCTGCTTTGGGCGGCGTGGAGGCGCTTTGATCCAAGCGCAAGAGAAGAAGCACCTCGAAGTTGGAAGGACTACTGCGGCAAGTCGGCGCTAATCCTTGCCGCTTGCTCGACTCTATTGGAATTGGTCTTCTTCTATTCTTGGTTTCACAATGGTGGCAGTCCACATGGCATGATGCCGTCTCCTGGAATTTGGAAGTTCGTCGGCCGAATTTCTTTCTGGATTCTTATCGGTAGTGTCGGTCTAAGTGCGTTTGGAAGAGGTAGGTGGAAATTGCTCATTCCTGCCTGGGCCGCAGCCTACCTGTTCGTAGCTTACCTAGTTTTTATGCTCGAAATGGATTAGAGGTGCCAAGCATCAGTTAGCAGCATTTCATCTGGAAAAACTAGAAGCCAAGGCGTAGCATCCTGCCCATGTTCAAACTACTTTTTGTTATGCTCGCTCTTATGACTACCGCCTCCGCAGCCGATTTGCCATCCAAAAAATACATCAACCTCGCCGCCATCAAGACCATGGTCGCCGCCGCCGAAGCGGAAGCCAAAAAACGCAATGTCGAAGTCACCATCTGCATCGTCGACGAAAGCGGCAATCTCCTCTTCCTTCAAAAAGCCGATGCGGCCTCTCTGAACACCATCGTGTGGGCCCAGAAGAAAGCCCGCCACTCCGCCTTCTACCGCAGCCCGTCGAAAGACGCCGCCGACAACGTGAAAAAGGGCAATGTCGAAGCCCTCGCATTTCCGGACTACTTCCCCAACCAGGGCGGCCTGCCCATCCAGGTCGACGGCCAAACCATCGGCGCCATCGCCGCCAGCGGCGCCAAATCCGAAATCGACGAAGCCATCGCCCAAGCCGCCATCGACGCCCTCCTCAAAAAGTAGCTTGTGCCGTATCCAACGAGGGGTGCCCCACCCTCGGTTTTTGAGGGTGGGGTTTCTCCAACTCCGCCAGCAAACATTTAGGTTAAGCGCTTTACAAAACTCCCCTCAAAACGTACAGTTTCCCTTCACACCCATGCGAAATTCACATCTTGATACTTCTATCCGAGAGGAATCTGGTCTCATGAGCTCCTTAAGACAAATGTCCCTGCCTCTGCTTACTCTATTCGCCGCATTCCTGGCACTCGCCACGATCGCCCCCGCCCAATCCAGCTACGACCTTCGCTCCCCCGACAATCGCATCGAAGTTCGCATCCGCACCGCTCCCGTCCTCCGCTACGACGTTCTACTGAATGGCCGCGCGCTAATGCAAGATTCCACCCTTTCTCTCGACATTGATCACACCACTCTCGGCGTGAACCCCAAAATCCGCTCCGCAAAAAAACGCACCTGCGACCAAACCCTCGAACCTCCCGTCCGCCAAAAATTCGCCAAAATCCGCGAGCACTACAATGAACTTCGCCTCGAAATGGACGGCAACTACGCCGTCACCTTCCGCGCCTACAACGAAGGCGCGGCTTACCGCTTCGAAACTTCCCTTCCTCAAAAGGAAGTAAAGGTCTACGGCGAAGAAGTGAAGCTGAATTTCACTTCCGACGCCACCGTCTTCTATCCCCAGGAAGACACCATGTTTTCGCACAACGAGCGCAAATATCTCCCGCAAAAACTGAGCCAGATCCCAGCTGAGTTCATCGCCACCATGCCAGCCGTTCTGGACGCCGGCGATGGCGCCAAACTTGCCGTCGCCGAATCCGATGTCGAAGACTATCCCGGCATGTGGCTGCATGGCACCGCTGGACCCAGCCTCGTCGGTCACTTTTCCCATTACCCGCTCAAGGAAAAATTGACCGGCGACCGCGATTTCCGAATCGTGGAATCCGCGGATTACATTGCCACGACTTCCGGCACGCGCACTTATCCCTGGCGCCTCTTTGGCATCGTCGATCGCGACGCCGACCTCCTCACCAACCAGCTCGTCTGGTTGCTGGCGAAGCCCTCACAATTGCAAGACACCTCCTGGATCAAACCCGGCAAAGTAGCCTGGGACTGGTGGAACTACAACAATATCTACGACGTCGATTTCAAAGCCGGTGTGAACACCCAAACTTACAAGTACTACATCGACTTCGCCGCGAAATACGGCCTCCAATACATCATCCTCGACGAAGGCTGGTACAAGCTCGGCAACGCGCTCGAAGTCGTTCCGGAAATCAACATGGAAGAGCTGACCGCCTACGCCAAGGAAAAAAATATCGGCGTCATACTTTGGGTCGTCTGGAAGTCGCTCGACGATCAGTTGATCCCCGCTCTCGATCAATACGCCAAGTGGGGCATCAAAGGCATCAAAGTCGACTTCATGCAGCGCGACGACCAGAAGTTGATCAACTTCTATTTCAAAGTCAGCAGCGAAACTGCCAAGCGCAAAATGCTCGTCGACTTCCACGGCGGCCAGAAACAAATCACCATGACCCGCACCTGGCCCAACATGATCAGCGGCGAAGGCGTCCGCGGCATGGAGTGGAGCAAATGGAGCGCGGAAACCGAGCCGAAACACAACGTGACGCTTCCCTTTACAAGAATGTTCCTCGGTCCCATGGACTACACGCCTGGCGCCATGCGCAATGCCACCAAAGCCTCTTTTGCACCCATTTTCCAGCAACCCATGGCCCTGGGCACGCGCTGCCACGAACTCGCCATGTACGTGGTCTTCGAGAGTCCCCTCCAGATGCTTTCCGACAGCCCTTCCAACTATCTGCGCGAACCGGAGATCATGGACTTTCTCGGTCCCGTTCCAACCGTTTGGGATGACACCAAAGCCCTCGACGGCCGCATCTCCGAATACGTTTTGGTCGCCAGAAAAAGCGGCAACGACTGGTATGTCGGCGCGATGACCGATTGGACCGCGCGCGAACTGGAAGTTGATTTTTCCTTCCTGCCCGAAGGCAACTTCACCATGGACGCTTACCAAGACGGAGTGAACGCCGATCGCATGGCCAGCGACTACAAGAAAATAAAAATGCAGGTCAACAAGGGCACTAGGCTCAAGATAAAATTGGCGCCCGGCGGCGGCTGGGCCGGTCGCATTCACCCATAGCGCGGCCGAGCAAGACGGGGGTGCCGCACCCTTAGGTTTTTAAGGGTGCGGGTGTTGACTTTGTCTTTCTTCAAGAACAATTTTCGGATAAGTCTAAAGACTGAAGGGGGATACACACATGTCCACAACTTCCAGACGCCGATTCCTAAAACAAGCGTCCACTGCGGGAGTAGCCTGCTCCGCAAGCCTTCTCTTCGGCCGTTCGCTCTCCGCTCGCGCGGCCAGCGAACCCGTTCGCGTCTACGTCGATTCGAGGCGCACCATCTCTCCCATCGACCGCAATTTGTTCGGCTCTTTCCTCGAACATCTCGGCCGCGCCATTTACGAAGGCATTTCCGATCCCGGCTCCAAGCTCTCCGATTCGAACGGCTTCCGCAAAGACGTTATGGACGAAATCCGCCATCTCGGCGTCCCCATTATTCGCTATCCCGGTGGAAATTTCGTCTCCGGCTACAACTGGCTGGACGGCGTTGGCCCCAAGCAGGATCGTCCCCGCGTTCTCGACCGTGCCTGGAACTCCTCCAATTCCAATCAATTCGGCACCAACGAGTTTCTCGCCTGGTGCAAAGCGGTCGGCACCGAACCGCTCATGGGCTTGAACTTCGGCACTGGCACTGCCGAGCAAGCCGCGGATCTCGTGGAATACTGCAACGTTTCGAGCGGAACGCGCTGGAGCGACCTCCGCCGCAAACATGGCATAGCGGAACCCTACAAAGTGCAGCGCTGGTGCCTTGGAAACGAAATGGACGGCCCCTGGCAAATCGGCCACATGTCCGCGTTCGAATACGGCATGAAAGCCGCCGACGCCGCACTCCAAATGCGTGCCGTCGATCCTTCTCTCAAACTCGTGGCCTGCGGCTCGAGCGGTCCAGGCATGCCCACCTACCTCGAATGGGATCGCGAAGTTCTCGAACAATGCTACGACCACGTCGATGGACTCTCGCTGCACCGCTATTTTGAAAATGCGGAACCGCCGGGAGGAGACAGCGCAAAATTTCTGGCGATGAATCTCAGCATGGAGAAACAGATTGCGGAAACCGTATCGGTTTGCGATTTAGTGCGCGGCCACAAACGTTCTCCGAAAAAACTATGGCTTTCTTTCGATGAATGGAATGTCTGGTACCGCGCGCGCAAAGGTGACGCTGTAAATGGCCACGGAAAAGAAGCTCCCCACTTGCTCGAAGAAATTTACAATCTCGAAGATGCGCTGCTGGTCGGCGGCTTGCTCAATTCGCTGGTGCGCAATTCCGATCGCGTGAAACTCGCCTGCCTCGCGCAGCTCGTCAACGTCATCGCACCGATCATGACCAACGCGGACGGCCTGTTCCGGCAAACGATTTATTATCCGTACAGCTGGGCGTTGCAATTTGCGCGTGGCGCAGCCTTGAATCTTTTAGTGGAATCATCCACCTACGAAGTCGCAAAAATGGATCCGGTTCCGCACGTCGATGTGGCCGGATCATTCAACGGCGGCGACGGGAGCGTTTCCCTTTTTATTTTGAATCGCGACTTGGCAAATGCTCACGATATCGAAATTAATTGGGAAGATCGTGCGCCAAGCAAACTCTTGAATGCGTCGCTGCTCACGGGCGACGATCTCAAAGCCGTGAACAGTTTTCAAGCGCCACAAAAAGTCGCGCCGCAAACTTTTGCGAAACCCACTACAACGGGAAACCGCACAAAATTTGAAGTGCCGGCGCGTTCCTATACCGTTCTTCAGTGGTCGATGTAGCCGCGAAAAGCGCAAATCGAAATCGCGATTAGCGGCGCGGTTCCCTGCCCTCGGCATTCGGCGTTTCGGGCGAATGTGGCGTGAAAAACATCGCTCGCGCGCCGAGAAATAGCATGATCGCGCCGAAGATCAGCAAAACTATGCCCCAGTTCAGATTGACATTGATCCCCAGCGACTGCACGTAGAGGGCCGGGTTGCTAAACACGCCGAACCCGATCAGCATGATCCCAAAAATCGTGAACAACATTCCAATCGGCAAACGTATGTCCAGTCCCATGAGTTCCCCTCTCTAGCGGAAAACAAGATTCAGCAAAACAGTCGCTGCTAAAATCATGGCTCCAAGATAAATCGGCCGTTTGTACCAACTTAAATGTCCTTCCGAAGGGCGCTCGGTCATGGAATAAACGAGGCCCACAAGTCGCGATTCCTCCGGAGCTTTGGTCACGAGACTCACCAGAATCGTCACCACAAAGCAGGTAGTCCACGCATAGATCGCGGTCCAAAAATTCTGCGCCATCTCGCTGGGATAATTGTGGATCACTGCCAGCCACCCACCCTTGATGCCGGGGATGGCGCCCTCGGAAAGCGTCAGGCCATGGTGAACAGCGGCAGCGCAAGTTCCGGAGAGCAACCCGATGAACGCGCCGTGCCCGGTCGCGCGCTTCCAGAACATGCCCAGAAGAAACGTTGCGAATAATGGCGCATTCACGAACGCAAAGACGAGCTGCAGCATATCCATGATGTTGTTGAAGCGCGTCGCCAAGTACGCGCCTGCGACGGACAGCGCAATCCCAAATATCGTGGCCATTTTGCCCATCATTAAGTAATGTGCGTCGCCAGCGCCAGGATGGATGTAAGGCTCGTAGATATCGTGCGTCCACACCGTGTTGAACGCGGTCACGTTGCCGGCCATGCCGGACATGAAGCTGGCGAGCAGCGCGGTCAGGCCGAGGCCGAGAATCCCTGTTGGAAAATAATGTAGCAACAGGTTGGGTACGGCGAGATCGTAGTCCAGTTGCATGGCCGTTGTTGTCGAGCACACAGGCTGGCCTGTAGTGGCGTCGAGTTTGGCGGGGATCAAACCTTGTCCCGCGGGAGCGGACACTGCAGAGCCTTGCGGGCCATTGATGATCGGAGGTGCTTGGGTAGGCAGCGCAATGGCGATCAATCCAGGAAGAATCACAAGGAACGGAAAGAGCATTTTCGGAACGGCGGCAATGAGCGGAGTGCGCCGCGCCGCAGCCATGGAATTCGCAGCCATGGCGCGCTGCACCACGAGGAAGTCCGTGCACCAATATCCGAATGAAAGCACGAAGCCAAGCCCCATCGCCAGGCCGAACCACTCCACGCCGAGCCGATTGGTGTGCGGGTTGGCCATGCCAACCCACGAATGCACATAAGACGGACCAAGCGTTGTTTTCAAGCCTTGCCAGCCGCCGACATTCTTTAAGCCCAGCCACACGAGAGGAATAAATCCGGCGACGATGAGAAAAAACTGTAAGACTTCGTTATAAATCGCGCTGGTCAGCCCGCCAAGATAAATGTAAGTGAGCACCACCAGCGCCGAAACGATAATGCCGGTATGAAAAATCCACGCTTGCGGAAGGCCGAGCGCGCGAAATGGCGCGTCCAGGAAATGCAGCGTTTGAATCAGCTTGGCCATTGCATACATCGAAATCCCGGAAGAAAAAATCGTCATGATGGCAAACGAGACGGCATTGAGTCCGCGGGTTTTTTCGTCGAAGCGCAGCCTCAAATATTCCGGGACGGAGCGGGCGCGGGAGCCGTAATAGAACGGCATCATAAAGATGCCGACGAACACCATGGCAGGAATCGCGCCAATCCAATAGAAGTGGCTGGTGAGGATGCCGTACTTCGCGCCGGAAGCGCCCATGCCGATGACTTCCTGTGCGCCGAGATTGGCGGAGATGAAGGCCAGGCCACAGACCCATGCTGGAATCGACCGGCCAGCGAGGAAGAAATCCGCGCTTGTCTTCATATAGCGCTTGAGCGCCGCGCCAATGCCCAGGACGAAGGCGAAGTACACAGCCATGATGACCCAGTCGATGGTGGTTAAGCCCATTCGTCCGATCTCCTCGAGTTCAACAGATTGAGCCAAAGTAGAGGCTGCAAACTGCTGAATTGTACCCACTTACGAGCGTTGAGGCTACTCGAATTGCTTGCGAAATTGAGCGAATTGTTGCCGCAGATCGGCGAGCTCTTTTTCAAGATTGCCAGCGTTTTGGCGAAGGGCGGACACCTCCTTTTCCACCAGCGCGAGGCGCTCGGCGTCGGCGGAGTTGCTTGCGGCGCCCGCTTCGGCTTCCGATTTCGGCTGGAAAACTTCCACGTCGCCGGACAAGAGATGGGCGTAACGGGACTCCTTGGTGCCGGGTTGCCGCGGAAGAACTCTGGCGAGCGGGGGCTCGCGCTTCATTAAATGGTTGAGACTGGATTGCACGGCGCTCAAGTCGTCGAACGGATGCATGCGCTCGGTGCGTGTGCGAAGTTCGCCGGGGGTCTGCGGGCCGCGGAGCAGCAAGACGCAGAGGATGGCGATTTCGTGGCGATAAAAGTTGAAGGCTTCCTGGAGGCGGTGTTCGTACTTGGTGACGCGGCTGTCGGAGGCGCTGACGGAGCGGACCAGGGATTGCCCGTCGAGCGAATGCAGGGCCTGGCGGACGGCGGCTTCGTCGAGATTCATGACGGGTTCGCGGTTCGATTTCTGGTTGCAAGCGTTGACGAGGGCGTTCAGGGAAAGTGGATAGTACTCGGGAGTGGTGATTTCTTTTTCGATGAGGGCGCCGAGGATGCGGCATTCGACTTCGTTGAGGAGGATGTTCACGGAGTGGAATGATACAACGGATGATGACTTCGAACAGACAGGGGATAGGGGGTAGAGAGTGGTGAATGCTTGGTACAGAGTTCCAGAATGGGAATTGTTGGTACACACCCCGGCAGTTTTCGTAAGAGTGACAACCAAAGGGGTTGCAGGATACGGAACTTGGAAGAACATACGGAAGATAAGAGAGGGGCCAAATGGAAATGGAGGAGTCGGCGAGAGCGCGGGGCAAGGAAAGAGAGAGGTTCTTGGTTGAAAGATGTGACCCCCGTGTTTTTTGTAAGTGTTGCATTTAAAGGATTTAGCTTTTCTGTAAGTCTTTTGTTTGCAGCACTTGCAGGGGAACCATAAGTGTTGCTGCCAAAGGACTTACGCGGACGCTGTGTTGGCGAGGAAGTAATTGGGCTAAGGTGAAAGGATTTCGGATGAGTTAGAAGGACCGCGTGGCGGGCGAGCATGGCTGGCGGGGCACCTTCTTTTCCGTCAGGATCAGGATCATCGATCGCCAAGGCTACGGCTGGCAGGCGAAGGATGCCGCCGACTTAACAGAACTATTATAACACATCCGTACAATTTATCAATAGTTATCTATAAGTGGTTTGGATGCTGAGAGATAGCAGGGATGGTTAGAAAATAGTATCAGGGAAAGTCGACCGGGGGACGCTCTGAAGTGCGCCCCTACAATTTGAAGAGTTGGCGTGGCGGGTGGTTACTGTTTGCCAGCTAAGCGCGGGGGCTGTCCTGCGGGCATGCGGCGAACGGCGTAGTCTGTATCTATTCGCAGCCGATGACGCTTGCTAACCGATCCCGCCTCTGCTGGTACGAAATCCTGGTGACATTTCTTGCGCTTCTGCTGACTTCAATCATGCAGGCGGGGTGCCGTCGTGCGCAGAAGCCGACACTGGTCGTGACGGAGCTGCGAATTCCCACGAAGGATTCAGACTATCGGGGCCTGGAAGCCGTGATGGTGCGGCCGGATGACAATGCGGCGCACCCGCTGGCGCTCATGACGCATGGGACTTGGGGCGGCCCGGTGGAGCGCTCGCAGTCCACTCCGCTTAGATTCATTCCCCAGGCGCGCGAATTCGCGCGGCGCGGGTGGACCGTGGTGATCGTGATGCGCCGGGGATTTGGCGATTCCGGCGGGATTTATATGGAGGATGCTGAGGAGTGCAGCCTGTCTCCGAACCCGGCGTGGTCAACGCAACAGGCAGCGAAGGATCTACGCGAAGCCGCCACTTACCTTGCTACTCGCCCTGAGGTCGATGGATCCCGGATGATTGGCATCGGACTTTCCACGGGCGGGCTGGCCATGTTGGGACTGTCGGCCGACCCGCCGCCGGGACTGAAAGCGGCAATCAACTTTGCGGGCGGCCGTGGATCGGATGGCAAGGATCATGTCTGCAATCCGGACGCTTTAATAAGGACGTTTGGCGATCTCGGCAAACGTTCCAAGGTTCCCACGCTTTGGGTGTATGCAGCGAACGATCACTTCTTCGGCCCGCAACTGGCGCAAAGGCTTGACCAGGCGTTCGTGGACAATGGGGGAAACGCCCGATTCATCGCCACTGGCCCCTTTGGCGCGGACGGCCATGAGCTGTTCTCTCAGCAAGGGGCACCCATTTGGACACCTCTCGTTGATGAGTTCCTGCTGAGCCAGAATCTCGAGCTGAGGGACACATTGTTGCCGGATCCCCCGCCGGACGTGGCATCGCCTTCGCCTCTTGGACGCGAGGGGCATAAACAGTTCGAGACTTACTTGTTGAGTGCTCCGCACAAAGCGTTCGCGATATCACGGAGTGGCGCTTTCGGGTTTAGCTATGGTCAGCGAACCACGGCGGCTGCCGAAGGGAAAGCCCTCACGAACTGCAACAAGTTCACGTCGGGTGAGATTCCCTGCACGGTCGCAGTGATTGACGACGAGAAAGCGGAGAATTGACTCCTGTTTCGGAGCAGGCTCGAGAAATGGTCTGGCTGACACCTGTACCGTTAGCTCGCTGCGCTTTTTCCAAGGGTGCCTTCGGTACCAACCGCGAGCGTGACGAGCGGTGAAGTTTTGCCGTAGAATGAGGAAAGGATAGCGCCATGGCGAAAGCTACGATTACGATTCCGCTGGACCCGCAAACGGCGCGGGCGTACGACTCTGCTGCGCCAGAGCAGAAGAGGAAGATGCAGGCGCTGCTGAGCCTTTGGCTGCGCGAACTGGCCGCCGGTGAAACTCCGTCGTTACAGCAGGTGTTGGATAACGTTGGACGGAAGGCGAAAGATCGAGGGCTCACACCAGAGATGCTGGACTCCCTCCTGAAGGGCGCGTAGTTGCGCTGCGTTTTCGATACGAACGTCTTAGTCAGTGCCCTGCTCCTACCCGGTTCGAAGCCTCGCCACGCACTGAACAGGGCTTTGCGAGAAGGAAGAGTAATGATTTCCTTCTCGGCCTTAGCCGAGCTCCATGAAGTCTTGAGCCGAAAGCGGTTCCGCCGGTATGTGGAAGAGGAAGATGTTCGATCCTTTCTCGCGGCCCTGACGCGCGAGGCGGAATGGGTGGATGTGGAGATACAGATACAAGCTTGCCGTGATCCAAAGGACGACAAGTTCCTCGAATTGGCAGCGAGTGGCATGGGAACGCATATCGTTACGGGCGACACTGACTCTTCTAGCGCTGAATCCCTTCCGGGGCATCGCGATTCTTCCTCCTCATTCGTTCTTGGAAATCGGAAAGTAGAAAATCGAAAAGAGAAGAGAGATTTCTCACATTCGCAGACCGACGCTTTCGCAGGAGCGAAGAAAAGTCGGCCTGCTTTCGTTCGAAATGCCGGGTGGTGGAGGCTCGGAATGCTGCGGGGAGAGGCGCGGCCTTCTCTGTTCTCTATAAGTTTGGCGTTGTACTTCGACCCTGTTTATCCTGCATGCTAGGAAGGAATCCTTCGAGCCAGGAGAAACTGTTTATGCCCAATCCAGCCGTGCAATGCTTCTCGCGCAACCTTCCTTTCTCAAGGTTATTTTCAATGTGCTTGGCGTGTGCTTTGTCTGTTTTCCTTGTGGCTCTCAGGGCAAGGGGACAATCTGCTGATTCTGGCAAGGAAGAACTTCGCACGGATGAACTGGGCAAGCTGAATCGGTCGGTGGAGGCGCTGATCAAGAAGGTCTCGCCTAGCGTCGTGCAGATCCTGGTGACGGGGTATGGACCGCTGGAAGGAGAGCATGGAAACGCCGCGTCGGTCATCGGGAGGCAGCGGGCCATTGGGTCGGGATTTGTGATCGATCCGAGCGGGTACATCGTGACGAACGCGCACGTGGTAAATGGGGCGCAACGCGTGCAGGTGGTGCTACCTCCCGCGATTGAAGAGCTGCCACTGCGGGCAGCGCTCTCGACGCGGACAACGGTCGTTTCCGCAAGAATTGTCGGCGTGGCGCGGGACATCGATCTCGCGCTCATCAAAGTGGACGCGGTGAAACTGCCGGCGCTCGGTCTGGCCGACTACCGCAAACTGGGACAAGGCGAACTGGTTTTTGCGTTCGGGAGCCCGGAGGGGCTGCGCAATACGGTGACGATGGGAGTGGTTTCGGCGGTGGCGCGGCAGATCGATGCGGATTCACCACTGATCTACATCCAGACAGACACAGCCATCAATCCGGGAAATTCCGGGGGGCCACTGGTAAACGTGAATGGCGAAGTGGTGGGAGTGAACACATTTATATTGTCGCAATCGGGAGGAAACGAAGGCCTGGGATTCGCCATTCCGAGCAGGGTGGTCAACGTGGCGTTTCAGCAATTGCGCAAGTACGGCCATCTGCACCGCGCTGAGATTGGAATTGGAATTCAGACGATCACACCCACGCTGGCGGCGGCACTGAATCTTCCACGCAACTATGGCGTGGTGATATCCGACGTGCAGCCGGGGAGCACGGCGGAGGCAGCGGGAGTGCAAATCGGAGATGTGCTTGCGGGTGTCGACGGGAAAACAGTCGAAAATTTGCCGTTTGCTGCGTTTCATTTTTTGTCGCTGGAGACGGGAGGCAGCGTCCACCTTGATCTCGTGCGCGGCAAAGAGCGTTTCGCTCTCGATGTGAAAGTGATGGAGCCGCCACACGATATGGATCAAATCGCGGCGCTTGCCGATCCGGAGAAAAACCTGGTGCCCACGCTGGGGATTCTGGGAGTGGAGATTGACAAGAACATTGCGGCCATGGCGACGGATTTGCGGGACCCGTTCGGAATTTTGGTGGCGGCTCGCGCGGCGGGGGCGACCGTTGAAGTTCCTCTGAACAGCGGCGACGTGATTCGCACGTTGAACGGGCAGCCGATGACGACGCTCGACCGGCTGCGCAGCACACTGAAGGCGTTGCCGCCGGGAGCGCCGGTGGCTTTGCAAATCCAGCGGGACCAGAAGCTGCTCTTCCTGTCATTCACACTCGACCAGCCGTGATGGAAACTGGAGTTGAGGAGAGGCGAAGAGGGGGCAGGAAAGCTTGCTTCCAGAGGAGGGGTGTGGATAGAGTACGAGGCATTCCAAGAGGCAACGCGCATGGGAGAGAAGATGGACGGGCAAACGTCCACGTACGATCTCGTAAAGCGATTCAAACGAGGGGACACGGAGGCCTTCAGCCTGGTCTTCGGGAAATACCAGCGGAGGCTGGCGGTGATGGTGCATTACAAGATGGGCGCGGAGCTGCACGGCGCGATGGAAGTGCAGGACATTCTGCAGGAGGTGTTTCTGGCGGCGGCACGGGACATGAAGCAGTTCACGTATCAATCGCCGGGCAGCTTGATGGCGTGGCTATCGCGGATCGCCGACCACATGATCGTGGATGCGGCGCGTTACCAGAACAGGGAAAAGCGCCGTGCGGAGGAAATGCTGCGATTTCGGTCAGAGAGCAACCCCGCGGGGCCGGAGCCAGTGGATTCGGAAACGCCGAGCCGATTGTTTGCGCGCCAAGAGACGATGCAAATCCTGCTCAAGAAGCTGGATGCACTTCCGGCGGAATACCGGGAGATGATCGTGCTGGCGAAGTTTGAGGGGCTGACAACGAAAGAGATCTCGGAGCGGGTGGGAAAATCGCGAGAGAGCGTTGCGCTCTTGTTGCACCGGGCTTTGAAGCGCTTTCGCGAGTTGGAAGCCGCGGCGAAAACTCCATGAGCAGTGAAGATCCAAGAAACGATTCGGAGACAGCGGCGGGCGGGGCGGAGAGCGCTTCGCAGAAAGAGCGCGACCTTGCTAACGCGCTGGCGGCGTATGTGGACCGCCTGGCGCGCGAAGAAACGGTGGACATCGATGAATTCTGCAAGGGCACTCCGGGGCTGGAGAAAGAATTGCGGCCGTTGTTGGAATCGCTAACGGAGATGGACAGACCTTCTACCTCTTTCCCTACGGCGCCAGCGCAGGAAGCGGCGGAAAAACTGCCGGAGACGCTCTCTGGCCACAAGATACTCGGGGAAATTGGGGCGGGCGGGATGGGGCGCGTGCTGCTGGGCCACGACGAACGGCTGAGGCGCAAGGTGGCGATCAAGACGCTAAACCGGAGGTACCGCGATAACGATTCTGTTCGTACACGGTTCATGCAAGAGGCGCGCGCGCTGGCGCAGATCAGCCATCCCCACATCGTCCGAATCTTCAGCCTGGGCCAGCCGGAAGAGACGCCGCATTTCGTGATGGAGCTAGTGGAGGGCAGTTCCCTGGTCGAGGCGACGCGTGCACTGACGCTGCGGCAAAAAGCGGAGTTGCTGCAAAAAGTGGCGCTGGCCGTGGATTTTCTGCATGCGCACCAGATTCTGCACCGCGACCTGAAACCGACCAACATCCTGGTAGGGACTGACCTGCAGCCGAAGATTCTTGATTTCGGCCTGGCGCAACATTTGGAGAGTGACGGCAAGCGGATGACGCGCCCGGGCGAGATTATGGGGACGCCGGATTATTTTTCGCCGGAACACACGGTGCCGGGCGCGCGATTCGATCCGCGGAGCGATGTTTTCTCGCTGGGCACAGTTTTGTACGAGGTTTTGACGGGCAGCCTGCCCTTTCATGCGGAATCGTTTGGCGAACAGGTAAGGCTGATCCGCGAAGAACTGCCGATCCTGCCGCGGCGTAGGAATCCCGAGGTGCCAGGAGAGTTGCAGGACATTTGCCTGAAGGCGCTGGAAAAAAAACCGGAGAACCGCTATGCGTCGGCAAGAGAGATGGCGGATGACCTGGAACGGTTTTTGGCGGGGGAGAAAGTACATGCGGCGCCGACGACGTATTCGAGCTTGGTGTCCGGAAAAGTCGAAGAACATCTGCGGGAGCTGGAGGGCTGGCGGGAGGATCAGATTGTTTCGGACTTCGAGTACGACGCGCTGCGAAAAGACTATGGGCGGCTGATTGAACGGGAGGATGCGTGGATCTTGAATGCACGAAGGCTCTCCCTGCCGCAGGTGAGCCTGTATCTCGGAGCATGGATAGTCACGGTTGGCGCGGCGCTGTTGTTTCTGTTCCGCTTCATCGATTTATCGGGAACGCTGGCGGTGGTGGCGGTTAGCGGAGTCGCCGGATTGATGACGTACCACGGCGTGCGGCTTTGGAAGTCGGGGCAGTTGAGGATCGGCATCGCGTACCTGCTTGCGTTCTGTCTGCTCCTGCCGATCGCATTCCTTGTGGCGTTTGGGGAATACCATCTATTTGCGAAGCCTGCCGCGAAATTGGACTGGGAACTGCTGGGTCGCATTTCAAAGACATTCAAGCAAACGACGAACGCACAGATTTGGTGGGCGGTATTCGTTTCGCTGCCCGCCTACGTGGGGCTACGGCGATTTACGCGGTCGTCGGTGTTTTCGCTGGTGCTGGCGGTGATGGCGGCATGGTTGTGCATCGTGACGCTGCTGCGAATTGGACTGTTGGAATGGCTGGACACGGATCCTGGGAAATTTTATTTCCGGCTGATCTTTGTGGCGCTGTTGTTTTTTGTGAGCGCCTTCGCGGTGGAACACGCGCAATTCCCGAACGACTCGCGATACTTCTATCCGTTCGCGGTGGTTTTCACGTTTGTGGCGCTCAGCGGACTGGCGGCGGTACACAAACCGTATCAGGAGTGGCTGGAGAAAACGTTTCCCTGGACGCGCGGACAGATCGAGTACCTTTTTATCATCAATGCAGCAATCTACCTGCTGCTGCAGGCGGTGTGCGATCGTTTCTCGTCGGCGCAGATGCGGGCGGTGGCCAAGGCTTTTCGGTTTGCGGTTCCCGGCCACGTGCTGACTTCGTTGCTGTTTTTGGGGCTAGCGGCCACGGAACGATGGGATGGCCACCTGGATGATCTTTCGATGAAGAGAGAGGCCCGTGCATTTGAGATTCTGGTTCCGGTGATGGCGTGCGCGTTCGTCTATGGAAGCATCCGGAAACAAATGAAGAATTATTTCGTAGTGGGGATGATTTTCCTGGCGATTGGGCTGGTGCGGCTGCAGCAAGATATTTTCAAGCAGCAATCGCGCTGGCCGATTCTTCTGCTGATTCTAGGCGCGCTACTGATGGTCAGCGCCACGCGATACTCCGCCCTCAAGATGGCCTTAGCCCGGATGGTTCGACGCCGGGCCTGACCGCTCCAGATTTATCCCCGAGTTAGTGCAATTCCCGCACAGGTTTGACGCTATTCCTTAATGAAGGGGAAAGATGGCCTGAAGGGCTTGCGCCTACGGTTGGCGGTAGGCCGGGGCCGAGCCCTTTGGGAGGAGTACGACGATGCTTAGAAAGATGCGGGGGCCGCGCCGGGGCGGATGGATGTTCGGCGTGGCGTTGGCGCTAGCTGGATTCGCGGCAGCGGGTTGCGATGATAGTGGAAATCCTTTCGTGGTGTCATTGAGCCCGTTCTATTCGAAAGTGGATTTGGAGACCACCCCCGGACTAGCAGGCACCTGGAGGGACAAAGAAGGGGATGTAAGTTTCACGTTCGCGGCGGAAGCGGAGAAGGAGTACACGCTGGTCGTCAAGGAGAGGGAGGGGGGACAGGAGACCTCGGGCGAATTCGAAGCCCATCTCATGCGGTTGGGCGGATCGTGGTTTATTGACTTCTATCCCAAGAACAGTAACCGGGAAGATGAGTTTTACCGCGTGCATTTTTTCCGGGGGCATTCGATCGCGCGAGTGGAACTTGGGCAAGACTCGATGGAAGTGGCGTTTCTGAGCGCGAGCTGGCTGAGCACACGGATCGAGGAGAAAAGCATCGATACGCCGCACGAAAGGCCGGATGGGTCGCTTTTGCTGACGGGAACGACCGAGGAAGTGCAAGAGCTGGCGTACTTGTACGGCAATGACGAGAAAGCATTCGCAGATCCTCTTTCTTTGGAGAAAACGCGAGTGAAGGAGGATGGGCAATGATCGCCATTCAATCGAAGGAAGCGATGCAAATTTCGAACGACGCGCCGGACGAGAGGAGCGGAAATAACGCAGGCGCGCGCGACCGGCTGGATAGCTGGAAAGAGATTGCTGCTTACTTGCGGCGCTCGGTGCGCTCCGTCCAGAGATGGGAACGGACGGAAGGACTTCCCGTCCTTCGTCATCGGCACACGAAGGGTGCAACGGTGTACGCCTACCGGGCCGAAGTCGATCAGTGGTTGGGGGAAGCGAGGACAGTTGTTAGTCAAGCATGGAAGAATCGTTCCGAACCAACAGAACAATTCCAGCATATTGGTGCCGTAAGTCGATGAATGCTTGGAAGTGGTTTGGATGCTATGGAATGGACGAGTGTTTTGCGGGCGCAAGAGCGATTCAGTGCTAGACTCCGCCCAGGCAATGATCAAGGAGCCTCGGGGAGGGTGTACTCGAAGTCGTAGGAATGCTTGCCGTCGGCGATGGTGATGTTGAATTTGCCGGTTAGACCGAGGAGTTGGCCCGTGCCCGAATCCGGAACGACGGTAATGGAGAGTTGATAGGTGCCGCGGTTCATGGTGCCGGTGTGCTGGAGGACAAAAGTGCCGGTGCGACCGTGCAACGCACCGGTGACACGCTCGATGGCGACGTAGCCGGCGGAGCCTTTGACGTCGGTGCCAGCGGTCAGCATAGTTCCCTTGCTGGTGGCTTCCAGATCGCCGCGGATTTGTTTGTCGATGGTCATCCTGCCGAGGGTGGCGTCCTCGAATTTGCCGTCAGGAGCCTGGGGAGTGAGTTTCACTTCAAACGTTCCAGTTGCATGTGCCGGCATGGCGGTTCCCTTCGGGACTGAGTTTTGACCTGAAAGATTGGAACGCGTGTGCGCCGAGGCGCCGAAGACAAGGAATAAACAGGCTGCGGTGATGACTGCAATTTCGAGGCGCGATCGGGTTTTCATAGTTGCTCCATTATGCCCGCAGTGGACTCTCTAGTGGAGAGAATCGGGCACTATAGTGAACTTTCCGGGAAGCGCGCAACGCTAAGTTATGCCGGGAACGCCACGGTGTGTTAGTGTAATTTTCCCAAAATTGTGAAGAGGGGATGATGGCGAAACCGAAAGTGTTTGCGACTCACAGCTTATTTGATGCGGCGCGCCAAATTTTGCAAGAAAGGTGCGAGGTTGAATACTGGGCGAAACCGGAACGTCCTCCGCGGGAAGAAGTGATGCGGCGGGTGAAAGACAAGGACGGCCTCGTTTGTTTGCTGACTGAGAAAATCAACGAGGAATTCCTGAGTGCGGCGCCGAAACTGCGCATCGCGGCGAACGTGGCGGTGGGATTCGACAACATTGACGTGGCCGCTTGCACGAAGCGAGGCGTGGTGGCGTCCAACACACCCGGGGTGCTGGATGAAACAACGGCGGATTTTGCGTGGACGCTGCTGATGGCGGTGGCGCGGCGGTTGAGCGAAGGCGAAGCCCTGGCGCGTTCCGGCAATTGGAAGAATTGGGACCTGGATCAATTGGTGGGCACGGATGTTTGGGGAAAGACGCTGGGAATTGTGGGATTCGGGCGCATTGGACGAGCAATGGCGCGGCGCGCGGGCGGTTTCCAGATGAAGGTGATTTACACGGATGCGATGCGGGCGCCTGCGGATGTGGAGAAAGTATTGAACGCGGAATTTCGGGAGATGAATGCGTTGCTGGCGGAATCCGACTTTGTAAGCGTGCATGTGCCGCTGCTGCCGGAGACGCGGGGATTGTTCGACGCACCAAAGTTTTATCGCATGAAGCCGACGGCATTCCTGATCAACACGGCGCGCGGGCCGGTGGTCGATGAAGCCGCGCTGGTGGCGGCGCTGGAGGCCGGCAAAATTGCGGGCGCGGGACTGGACGTGTACGAGAACGAGCCATTTATTCATCCCGGGTTGAAACGCGCGAATGTGGTGCTGGCGCCGCATATGGCGTCGGCGTCCCTGGAGACGCGGACAAAAATGGCGTGCATCGCGGCGGAAAATGTCGTTTCGCTGTTTGCAGGCCGGCGGCCGCCAAACATCTTGAATCCCGAAGTACTAAAGTCATCGTAACGGATCTCCTGGCAACCCTCTCATGCCCCAACTGAAGCAACTGGCACGGCAGATTTTCCACGAAACGCTGGCGGCCATCGATATTCCCGCAACAATGCAGCGCAAGCTGCAGCGCAAGGGAACGGTATTGAAGTGCGGCGACGCGAAAATCGATCTCCGTGATTTCGAAAAACTGCGCGTGGTGGCCATCGGGAAAGCCGCGCATGCCATGGTGGAAGGGCTTGAACTGGTGTTAGCGCCATTCTTAAGGATTGAGGGCGTGGTTTCCGCGCCGGCGGCGCCACGGAGGCCCGCGGCGGGAATGAAATACTTCACCGCGGGCCATCCAACGCCGAATGTTGAGAGCTGGAAGGCGGCAGAGGCAATTTTGTCGCTGCTGAAAAAATGTGATGAGAAGACGCTCGTTTTTTTCCTAATTTCGGGAGGCGGATCAGCTCTCGTTGAGTTGCCACTGGATCCGGCGCAGACACTCCAAGATGTTCAGACACTACACCGCGCCCTGGTTACCTGCGGCGCGCCGATCGAGGATATCAATACGGTCAGGAAACACCTTTCGGCGGTGAAAGGGGGCCGGCTGACCGCAGCGGCGCATAACGCAACAAAAGTCACACTAGCGGTAAGCGATGTACCGGTGGGAAAGGAGTGGGCGCTGGCATCAGGTCCGACTCTGCCCGATCCCACCACCGTTGCGGACGCGAAGCGCATTATCGCTGAGTACTCGCTGCGCGAAAAGTTTTCACCAGCTCTGCAACACTGGCTCGACAAAGCTACGATACCGGAAACCCCGAAGGCCGATGCCGCCGCATTTCACAATTCACATTTCCTCCTGTTGCTGGGGATGGATGATCTCTTTCACCCCGCGCATCACGCCGCGGAAGCGAAAGGGTTCATCGCCTGCTGCGACAATGCCACGGATGATTGGCCAGTAGAGAAGGCCGCGGATTACTTGCTGGAACAGTTGGAGGGGCTGCGGAAGACGCACCAGGGGCACCGAGTCGCGTTGATTGCGGATGGAGAGGTGAGTTCACCAGTGACCGGGAACGGAGTGGGAGGAAGGAATTCCGCTTTCGTACTGGTTTGTTTGAGAAAAATTGCGGGAAAGAACATTGCCGTGCTCAGTGCGGGAACCGATGGAATCGACGGAAATAGTCCAGCCGCCGGAGCCGTGACGGACGGCGAGACATTGAGGCGGGCTGACGCGATGGGGCTCGATCCGGTGGAAGCGTTCCAGCGGAGTGATGCGTGTGCGTTTTTCTCGAAGCTGGGAGATGCAATTGTTACCGGACCGACGGGGAACAATCTGCGGGACTTGCGGATTTTAATTGCGGAGCCGTAGCTCGATTCAATGGAAGAGAAGAACTTAACACAGAGATCGCAGAGAACGCCCCAAGCCGGCCGGGGAAAACACCGTCCACGGAGAAAAGAAGGATCCCGCTCGGCACCCGTGCCTTGATACTACAAGCACTCAGTCCTTTGGCGGCGGGAGGCGCTTCTCCATAGACTTGAGACGCTCGCTCATTTCCTGAAGCAAGCGCTCGAGCTTTTCGAGCCGTTGTTCGGTGGCCGACGGTCCAGCAGCCGCGTTTTCGGAAGATTCTTCTTCCGTTTCGCCAGCGCTGGGATTCGATCCGGGTTTTCCGTCCGCGGGTTTCTTCAGGCGCGCGATCTGTCCTCGGATCATGGGCACCATTTCGATGCTGAGATCGTCAATCTTCAGCAATGCTTCCAAAGCCGGAATAGCGGTAGAATCGCCGCGTGCGCCGAGCGCGTAGATCGCCGCCATGCGAACGGAGAAGTGCGGTTCCGCCAGATAGTCGGCGATCTGTTTGGTAATGTCTTTATCGTCCTTCTTCAGACGCCCGAGACTATTGATTGCCGCAGTGCGCGAATCGATGGGTTTGCCGGCGGCCGACCACTGCAAAAGCAGCGGCACAGCTTTGTCGTCGCCCAACGAACCGAACGCGCGAAGAGCGGCGTTACGAAGAAAGCCGTCCGGCGAATCAGAGGCGACGGCAGCCTCCAGCGTCGCAAAAACATCAGGCCCCTTCAAGCGGCCAAGCGCTTGCAGCGCGGCACCACGCGCGCGATAGGAATCATCCTGTTTCGCTATCGCATTGAGCTTCGCTGTGACAGCGCCGTCCGCTTTGATATTCCCGAGCGCGCTAACAACACGGCCGCGAACCCAGGACACATCATGCGAATCTACAGCGGCGAGAAGCAGCTTGGAGGCGGAAGCCCCGTCTAACTGGCCGAGTGTGTCCGCAGCCGTGGCGCGAACTCCCCACGCTTTATCGCTGCGCAGCGCTTCTCCGAGCGCGGCGACCACTTCTTCGTCATTTTTCATCTTCCCGAGCGCAACAACCGCGTCGGCGCGATCGGCAAGATCCGCGGCGTTCTTCAATTGATAGAGCCATTCCTTCTTTTCTCTATGGAACTCAGCCGACTTGAGAACGTGGCCGCCCTTATCGAAAAGAACCATCAACGGAGTCGAATTCGCAGGCAGCCAAAAAGACTGCTTGTCCTTGGAAACAGTGATGTTGTAAAGCTTGGGTCCCGACGCGGTGGTGATCTCGACTTCCATGGGCACGCGGAACAGGCCAACACGTCCCTCGATCTTTTGCGTCTGCTTGACGGCCAGCGTCACCTGGCGCTTTTCGCCATCGTAGGTGTAGCTCAAGTCGAACTTCGGCGCTCCTGCTCCATACACCCATTGGCTAAAGAACTGGTCGACATTGGTATGCGAGGACTCTTCGATGGCCTTCGCCAGATCCGCGGTGACCACGTTTTTCCCGCGATTCACTTCGAGGTAGCGCTTGACGCCCGCATAAAAGGCGTCGTCGCCGATCTGGTGGCGCAACATGTAGAGGACCCAGCCACCTTTGTTGTAAGAGTTCTCGTCGAATTCGCTGGAATCGTCAAAGTCGTGGCGCACCATCGGCTTGCTCCAGAGATTGCTGCTCTGGAACCACTCGCGCCTGTTCGTCCAGCGCTCGTAATCGGCTTGATCCTTGCCGTAATGCGCTTCGGTCCACATGGTTTCCGTGAACGTCGCGAAACCTTCATTCAGCCAGATGTTGCCCCAGTCCTTGGTGGTGACCAGATCGCCGAACCATTGGTGGCCGAGTTCGTGAGAGATCAAGTCGTCTTCGCCGGTGGGATATTCGGGAGCAAGCTTGGGATGCTTGAGCGAACTGCTGTTGTTGGTTGTGGCGCTGGAATTCTCCATGCCGCCGGCGACAAAATCATCCACCATTGCCTGCGCATATTTTTCCCAGGGGTAATCGCCAAACTTCTTGCTGAAGAGTTCCAGCATGGCCGGCGTGTGTCCGTAATTGATCGGGAGCCGGTCGCCGCGCCCCTTCGGCGCATAATAGGTTACGGGGATGCCGTGCCAGGATTCCTTCACTTCATCGAATTCGCCGGCAACAACGGTGATCAGGTAGGTGGAACTCGGCACGGACTCTTTCCAGTACCAGGTTTTCAGACCTTTGCCGGCGTCAATGACGCTGATGAGCTTGCCATTGGAAACGGTAATCCAGGAGGCAGGAACCGTGAGGATTGTTTCGGTGGTGAGCCGATCGTTCGGGTAGTCGTATGTCGGCAAGTAGTAGTGCGTGTCCTCCGACTCGCCTTGCGTCCAGATCTGGCTCGGGCGGTCCGGATAGTCCTTGTCCGGCAAAATGAAATACATCCCTTTTACGGGCTTGCCTTCGTAGCGGATGGTGATCTCGAATTTGTCGCCGGCCTTGGCCGCTGCTGCTAGCGGGATAATCAACTTTTCCGCCGTGGTCTCAAACTTCGCCGCCGCCCTGTTAACCGCCACTTTCTGGATGGTTAGGCCCGCCGAATCGAAAACAATTTTTGAAGTGCCGTCGCGAAGAATGGAGAGCGCGTGCGTAACCTCTCCAAGAACTTTTTTCTGCCCGAGATCGAAGCGCATTGAAATCTTGGAGTGCTGCAGGTCATAGTCGCGGCTGCGCGCATAAGGCTCATCGGCGCGGAGTGGCTGCGTGGCGATAAAAATCGTCAGTACTGCCGCAAGCGCAAAAAACGGCGCGCGACTACGACGGTGTCTTGAGTTACGAAGAAATTCCCCGATCATTCAGCTGTGCTCCTGTAAATGGTGTGCCCTGCCCGCTCTAGCGCGGCGATGGCTGCCGGCAAAGTTTCGGAAGCGACGAGCAGGTAATCCGTGTCAAAAGTTGAGACAGCAAACAAACTGATTTTTGCTTCGGCAAGCGGCGCGGCGAGCGAAGCCAGTACGCCGATCTCCGACAAAACGAAGGGTCCATGAACCTTCAGGACGCGCCAGCCCGGTTGGGACTGGACGCCCACGGGAACGCGCGAAAGTTCGGTCACAACGGAAAGTTCATCACCAGTTCGCGTGACGGAAAAGAAGGGACCTTGCGTCGCCCACTGAGGGATAGGCGCATCGGAAGCAAATCGCGAAATCGCGAAGCGCTCCGGAAGAAGTGTCAGTTCAAGATGACGGGTCGCGGCGGCCATTGAGAGCTAGAGCAGGCTCCTCACGAGACCACCATCGACGGCAATGGAAGTGCCGTTGACGTAGCTGGCGCGTTCCGAAGCAAGGAATGCGACCACGGCAGCAAATTCCTGGGGAGTGCCGATCCGGCCAGCGGGGATTTCGCGTTCCCAACTGGCGAAGACTTCTTCGGGCTTGGAGCCGGTGCGCGCAGAAATAGAGGATGCCAAGCCATCGAGCCGCGCCGTGCGCGTGAAGCCTGGGCAGACGTTGTTCACCGTGATGCCGTCGGCGGCATACTCATTGGCCAGCGTGCGGGCCAAGCCGGTGACAGCGGCGCGGATCGAATTCGAGAGCAACAAGCCTTCCACCGGTTGCTTGACCGCCGACGAAGTAATCGTAATCAGACGTCCCCACTTGTTTTTCTGCATGCGCGGCAGAACTTCCTTTGCAAAATAAATGGTGCTCATCAGAAGCTGGTCAACAGCGGAGCGCCAGGCTTCCGGCGGGGTGTTCTTAAACAAGTTAGACGGCGGGCCACCGGAATTGGTAACGCAGATGTCGACACGGCCGAAGCGGGTTTCTACGGCCGCAATGAAGTCACTAACCTCCTTGGAATCAGTCACATCCAGAGCTCGGTGAAAAACTTCACGGCCGGTAGTTTTCTGCATTTGCGCGGCGGTTTCTTCCAGTGCGCCTGCCGTGCGGGCGCAAATCGCAACGTGCGCCCCTTCGCGCGCGAGTTCTTCCGCGACGGCGCGGCCCAACCCTTTGCTGGCCGCTGCGACAATGGCTACCCGCCCTGTGAGTCCTAGTTCCATTCTGCCACCTCACTCAAAACTTCAATCGTCTCGCGAAACGCAAAGCGCGTCAATTGTCGCGCCCTCCTTGGCTCACCATCAGCTTACGAAGAATTTTGTTTGCCTGGCGCGGGGCGCGGCACTAAGATGCAATCCATTGCAGCGCGTGGAGGTACCTATGCGGCATAGAAAGTGGTTGAGTGGTGCGCTATTTCTTCTTGGCTTTTCAGCGGGCCCGGCGTTTGGGCAGCAGATTGGCAAGTTTGTACCGATTCAGGCCGGATCGGATGTCGACCACGCCTTGACGGAGATCAACGCGGCGACGGATCCCGCTCAGAAGCTGGCGCTAATCGACAAGTTCGCGGCCGGGCCGGGCAGCGAAGGCGACAATCCCATCGTGGCCGACGGTCTCTACGTCGACTACTACATCGAACAAAAGAGTTACGACAAGGCGATGGAATATGGCGACAAGCTCTTCGCTTTGGATCCGGATAGCTTTCAAAACGCGATGAACATGATTCGCGCGGCTTCGGAAAAGGGAGATTCCGAACGCGTCGTCGGGTACGGGGAAAAAGCGCAAGGAATTTTGAAGCGCTTCAAAGAGGCGCCGGCGCCTTCTGGAACCGCACCGCAAGTTTGGGAAGAGCAAAAGGCCAAGACGCTGGAGAGCAACAAAGAAGGCATCGCTTACATCCAGCAGGCGATTTACAACGGCGCGCTTCAGGCCCGCGACCCGGGAAAGCGGGCCGCCCTCCTGGTGCGATTCGCGCAAGCCTTCCCGGATTCACCGTACACGAATCAAGCGCTCGGCGTGGCCGCCACGTCCTATTCGCAGGCGCAGAACGTGCCAAAGATGCTGGAAGTGGCGAACGGCCTGCTGGCCAAGGATCCCAACAATCTGGGCATGCTGCTGGTGCTCTCCGATTATTATTGTGACAAGCCCGATCAGTTCGCGAAAGCCGAACCGTACGCGAAAAAGGCAATTTCCGTGCTGGATTCGGCGCCAAAGCCAGAAGGTTTGACCGACGAGCAGTGGGCGCAGCAAAAGGGCTTGCAGAAGGGACTCGCTCTGAGCTCCTTAGGGCAAGTGAACATCGAAAAGAAGGACAACGCTCAGGCGGTGGAAAACCTGAAGGCGGCAGCGCCACTATTGAAGCCCGATGACGGCAGCTACGGGCGAAATCAGTACCGTTTGGGATTTGCGCTGGCGAACCTGAAAAAAACTGCCGAGGCGAAAGAAGCGTTCACGCAAGCAGCGTCTGTGAATGGTCCTTATAAAGCGCTGGCGCAGGACAAGTTAAGGGCCGCCGCGGGACCGGCCACAGCCCGAAAGAAAACGCCCTGAAGGCATGAGTGAATCGCAGCGGGTGGTCCGCGCATCTAACTCCCGGGCATAGGATGTAACAAGCGTGTCTGGACGAAGGGGAGACTTACATGGCTGAGATTGCGACATTTGGAGCGGGATGTTTCTGGGGTGTGGAAGCGGCGTTCCAACGCGTGCCAGGAGTGATCGATACCGCGGTGGGCTACAGCGGCGGTGAGATGCCCAACCCCACTTACAAAGACGTCTGCACCGATGAGACGGGTCACGCCGAAGTGGTGCAGGTGACCTTCGATCCGGCAATATTGAGTTACGAAAAGTTGCTTGATGTATTCTGGCAGGCCCACGACCCCACTCAAGTAAACCGTCAAGGACCGGACTTCGGCGCGCAATACCGCAGCGCGATTTTCTTCCATTCGCCGGAGCAGGAAGCCGCCGCCAAGAAGTCTCGCGCCGCGCTGGACGCCAGCGGCAAACTTAAGCGGCCAATCGCAACAGAGATCACGTCCGCAAGCACATTTTACCGCGCCGAAGAGTACCACCAGAAATATCTGCAGAAGCGCGGCGTGGCCTCCTGCCACTTCTGAAAATTGCGCGCGGAAACTACGGTGTTTTCTTTGCAGGCGTCTTGGATGATGCTTCCACTGCTTCCTTGAACTTCTTGAAAAGCGGAAGGTCGGGCGCATCCAGTCCATGATCCAAAGTGCCGTCCCAATGAGGGCTGACGAGTGAGCCGTCGGGGCTCCTCGTGTAGACAAAAAGCACATCGTACGGCGAGCCGGCCTCACCGCCATACGCTGGTCCGCCTGCCGTCTGGGAAGGCCCTCCGGGAGACCGCGGACCGCGCGACACCCTCACCCCAGCATGCGCATCGGCGATGCGGCCCTTGCGCACAACGAAAACCAAATCCGCTTCACTGCGCCTGAAAGCCAACTGATAACGGCCCCACGTGCGCAGGGCTTCTTCTACGCGGGATACCGCAGTCCGGTCTTCCGCTGAAATCCGAGGATCCACCGTCGTGTCATTGACTGGCCCATAGACAGTTTCAACAAAAACGAATTGGGATGTCGTGAAAACCTTGGGGAGTTGCGATTCCTTTTTCTGAGCAAAAACCGGAATGCACAACAAGAGGACGATTAGCCCGAGACACATTCTGCGATTCATGGCTGACCTCTTTCTCGCTATCTTTACCGTCTCTCAATTACCCTTACTTTAATCGAGATTGGCTAGAATGGATTGATCCCTTGCTCACTGGATGCAGAGAGATTCCACCAGGTTGTCTTTGTACGGTACCAATGGAATTCGGCATCTAAAGCAAAGTCACCAGACGTGAAAGAAGATGGATCAGGACCCGCAGAGGTGGCGGAGAGGATGGAATTCTGACGAGTCGCGCTGCTGTCTGCTTTGGGCCCGAGCCGGCGAGCCCGTTAATCAGCCATTCAATGGCGCTGAAACAACGCTTGAAAGTCCTCGCTTAGCAGCTTGTCAAAAATCCTAGTTATTAAAGGACATTGAGATTATGGCGGAGAGGGTGGGATTCGAATGCTCTCCAGGCCTTGGAAACGCGTAACTTATTGATTCTAAGTTACCCCCAAAAGCCCAAAAACGACTGAGCTAGGTACGTGGTAGGTACACGGAAAGTACGCGGCTCTCCGAGCCGCCCTCCGCGTCTCTGCCGCGAGACTGGAGCCAGTCGATGTCTGAATTCCCTACTGATAAAGCACTCACCAGTGTAGGTCTCACCCGCCGGGATTTCCTCGCCCGCTACGTTGATTCTCAGCGCAAGCGCGTGTGCGAACCCATCGAACGATTCCACGTCCGAATCCTAACACGCTTCTACATCGATTTCCCGGAGTTGCTCGCGGAACCGTCCTGGACGCGGGCGGATGAGGAAGCCCATTTTTCCCAGGCTGAGTATTTCAGCGGCGTCACCAACCGTGACGCGCCGTAAAAGGAGGAACCATGTCCCAACGGGCGCAGGATCGGCGCTGGCAAACGAAATTCGCCGCTTTCGTTTCGGAATTCGGCGCAGAGCGATTGGCCGAAATCTTGGAGGTACGGCCCCCGGCTGTCTACCAATGGGTGAAGGGTCACACAGCGCCCACAACGGCGCGTGCCTGCGCCATTCTGCAAATCGCCGCCCAAAACGGCTTCGAAATCTCGCTGGACGACATCTACCAGCGATCTCGGAGACCGATCCGATGAAATGGCCCACCACCACTCTGTTGTGGCTGGCCTATTGTGCTCGCGGATTCGAGCCAACCGAGCGCAGCGACAAGATGCGGCCCATCTTCACAGAAACTCGCGGCCGCGAAAATCATGAACGACCAAGACGCCAAATTCCGCAGTTTCGCGGAGCGAACCACACCGAAAGTCGCGTGAGGAAACTCTGTGCAAATCCGTTGAGGAAAGGTGGAAATCGCGGTGAGAGTGCCCGCGATTTTAGAGCGTTTGCGCTTTTTGCGCTTTCTATTACTTCTGTCTGCGGCGGCGCGAAATTTTCTCAAGCACTGATGTTCTCTAGTCCTCTCCTACTCCTAAGAAGACAGAGAAAGAGAAAAAGAATTATAGATGCGAGCGCTGTTGAAAGTGGAAAACCCCACAAAAAACAAACAACAAACCTAAACAAAAAAACCACAACCTTCCGGGCTAGGGAAAAGAAAGCAATGCAAGGGCCAATCCACACGGCGGCAGAATGGGCGCAGATCGCAAGAGAAACGAAAGGCCAAGACCTGTGGTCAAGTCACACGCTTACACAGCTATCACTCAATCGAATCGTGCTATACAACGAGCGCGGCGACCGTTGCCCTGTCGATTCTTGCGGCGCTGGGTGGAATACCGGGCTTACTCGTTCCGGCGCGGTCGCAATGGCCACCAACCATCCCAGCGGACAGCGCATCTCTGTCCGAAACACGCGCAGGAATTCGCAGAAATCTACGGCCTGGATTGGCCATGCGAAAACGAAGTGCCCGATGAATTACCAGCAGAGGACGCAATCGACTGGAGAACACACGGAAAGCGTGGATCATCTTGACCGCGGACATTTTGCGATGGAGACGGGCGGCCAAATCGGGGATGAGGGCGACTGAAAACAAAAGGAGTGAGAGCGGGGTATGAAAGACGACAGATCTAAAAGCCTGGTGCAGCAACAACTTGGTTATCCACTAGCACCGTTTGCCATGCTCAGGTTGGCCCGTGCTCTGCGCCAAGCAGTCGAGAGATGCGGCGAAGCGGGAGACGCGGCGCTGGAAGCACGCTGCAAAGACCAGGACAAACTGGACAGCATCAAGCGCGGTGAAGCGTTCACGCATGAAGAGGCGGGGCGAGCGATGCAAGAAATCGTGCGGCGGGGCGGGAGTAAACCAGTATGATAACTACACGAACGGAGAATAAGAAATCACCAGTGTTTATGCTGGTTTCACGGGTCCTCTCCGGGGGTATCGGCGTTCGCGGGTCACGGCGTGCGCGCCACATGACTAGCGACTGAAAAAAATCGCCAGACTTCACTTTACTTCGGAGGTTGTTGATAATCCATGAGTGAACAGAACTAACGCAATAACTGGCCGCAGAAAATCTCGCCCGAAGCTGCCGGAAGAAGTGCTGTCGGTGGGCTCCGGGATCCGCGACGCGTGTCGGCAACGTGAAGAGCGCCATCACAGCAAAGTTTTCAGCTTGCTCTTGCATCATTTGCCGGCCCTTTGAACATGTGAACCTCGGTGCCCCGCTGTTCGAACGAAACCTCGTCCATCGCCAGCTTCATCAGATGGATGCCGCGCCCATGCTCGGCTTCGAGATTATCGACTGACAGGGGATCAGGAACCGCGCTCGGATCAAACCCTTGACCTTGGTCCGAGACGGTAATGGAGATTCCCTTCCCGACCTTGCAGCGGCACCGGACGTGAACTAACTTGTGGGCATCCAGCCGGTTGCCGTGAACGACTGCGTTGCTAAGAGCTTCCCGGAGCGCCAGTTCGACGGCGGTTTCCTCGCCCGTGACGCAATGGGACCCTTCGACGAGCCGCATCAGCCGTTCCACTAGCGGCGAGATGGCGCTGATCTCGCTTGGTATCCAAGCATCGATTTCGAGCAAGGAACCTGCGCCTCGATCGGCAAAAGCTGGCCAAAGATCGGCTCTCACATTCACTGAGCGTGAGTCATTCATGGCAGCACCTTCCGGTCAGCTATGCGCCAGCCAAAGGCCATAGCGCACGGAATCCAACAGTCCAAATCCCTTGCGATACCGCAGAACGCAGTACCACTTGTTCCACTTGCTGAGGAATATGAGAACCGGTGACATAGCGCGCCCCCTCATCTGCATTACGTTCTTACACATGCGGTAAGGGCAAGACGCGCGCCAAACTGACAAGATCGTAAGTCGCTGAATTTTCGAGAGAAGACGACAGAAGTCGAAAATGTCGAAGTTGAAGATGTCGAAAGAGTGGAAAGCGTCGACGTGATTCGGATGGCTATGAAAAAGGGGGAAACGCGGCTCAGTCGTATCGCTTCGCATAGAGGCCGAGCTGTCTGTATTCGTCGCCAAAATTGCAGGGCGCAAAGGGCGTCGGACCAGCCGATACCTAATATTGCCAGTCATCTCTCCGGCTCCTCTACATTTCTGCGAATCTTGCGGGCCAGCTGTTTCATGACGTGTTTTGTGAACACTCCCGAAGAGCGGAATCTGACACCTTCTTTCATCAGTTCAAGCAATACGTTTTTTCCGTCTTCGCTGATGCAAGTCACGTTCCTCAGTTCGACCACCAATTTACGACCCCGCAGCTCCGCTGCAGCCATTCGACACTCGTTCCTCAGCTCAGCCGCCCACGGCGCGGCCAGCTTGCCCTCCAGCACCAACCGTCGCCGATCGGGAGTATCTAGAATGGAGATCTTCAACATTTGTTCTTGCTCGCACCGCCGGTTAGGGCAAAACCCGTTCCAAACCCGCGGTACCGTAAGTCGTTGAATTTTCAGGGGAAGATCCCAGAAGTCGAAAATGTCGAAGTTGAGGAAGTCGAAAGGGTTGAAACTGTCGAAGCCATTGGGGGCTACAACATTCTGGAGAGGCGCGTTGTGCGGTTAATTCCCAACCGTGCGGCAGTCCCTTGGGATGGTCTTCGATGAGGCGTCTGTCAAAGTTTATTTAAGCCGTCGAGCGCGGCTACCTTGTAAGCCTCAGCCAGGGTTGGATAGTTGAAGACCATATCGCGGAAGTATTCGACCGAGCCACGATAGAAGAGTACCGCCTGACCGATATGAATAATTTCAGTCGCACGTTGCCCTAACGCGTGCACGCCAAGTAACTCGCGAGTTTCGCGATGAAAAAGGAGTTTCAACATGCCGACTTCGTCGCCGAGCATCATGCTTTTCGCCAGTTCAGAATACCTGGCGATGCCTACTTCGTAAGGAACCTTGTTGGCGGTTAGCGTTTCCTCGGTCTGGCCAATCATAGAGATTTCTGGAATCGTGTAGATGCCGTAGGGGAATAGGCCGGGCATGTGCTCAAAGGGAATTCCAAACATATGGCTGACGGCGAGGCGCCCCTGTTCCATCGATGTGCTGGCGAGCGCCGGAAATCCGATAACGTCGCCTGCCGCATAAATGTGTGGAACACCAGTCTGAAAGAATTCATTCACTTTCAACCTTCCGCGCGAGTCTGCGGCTAACCCAGCGGCTTCCAATTGGAGCTGATCAGCGTTAGCCTGGCGGCCGACAGCGTAGATGAGCGCCTCCCCGTGCACCCTCTTGCCACTCTGCAGGTCCGCAAAAACAAAATCGCGTTGGGGATCGATCCCAACTTGAGCTACTTTTTCCCCTAGACGGAAAGTGACGCCCAGCTGCCGCAAGTGATAGCAGAGCGCCTCGATGATTTCCCGATCCGCGAACTCAAGAATCGTCGGATGCTGATCGATCAATGTGACATCGGCGCCCAAGGCCGCCATGAATGAAGCATATTCCATGCCTACCACACCGGCGCCGACGACGATGATTTCCTTGGGGATGCGACCTAAGCCAGAAAGGTGATCCGTATCCACGACGCGGTGATTATCGAAAGCAATCTCTGGGCTGTGTGCTGGTCGCGTGCCGCAGGCGACAAGTACTTTCTCGGCTCTGAGTTCCGTCTTTTCGCCGTCGCCTTGAACTTCCAAGGTATGAGGATCTAGAAATACCGCGCAGCCTTGATGGACAGTGACCCCGTTGCGCTTTAATTGCGCTCGAATTACCTCAGTCTCTCGCGACACAATGGCGCTGACCCGTGAAGCTAGATCTTGAACAGAAATGTCGCCATTTGGCTTACCGTATAGGGAGTTTACGGTGGAGCCAGTGAGCTGGAAGATGGCCTCACGCAGTGTCTTGCTTGGGATTGTCCCAGTATGAACACAAACGCCTCCCATCATGACGGTGCGGTCGACTAGAGCGACGCGCTTGTGAGCCTTCGCCGCAGCGATCGCGCCCTTCTGCCCCGATGGACCGCTGCCAACAACAACCAGGTCGTAAGCCAGGAGGCTCATTTTCGAAACTCCGATCGCCAAGGGATGACAAGGGCAAGAGACGCGCCAAAACGAGCAGACTGTAAGTTGCTGAATTTTCGGGAGAAGACCGCCTGAAGTCGAAAGTGTCGAGGTCGAAGAAGTTGAAAGAGTCGAAGCTGTCGAAGCTATTGCCTAAGGGCAACCGGCAGAGAGGTGGGGTACAACTTAAGCGTACTGCTTCGGGTAGATGCCGAATTTTTTCATTCGGGAGAGGAGAGTCGTGCGGTTCATTCCCAGGCGCGCGGCAGCACCATCGGCACCTCCCACGCGCCCCTTGCATGCAGCAAGTGCGCGTATGATCTGATCGCGCTGCTTTTTTTCATATTCGTCAGCAACGCTACTTTTGTCACTTTGCGAATTTGTTCTTTCTCCAGCGACTTGTTTAACTTCATGCAGGTCGGTATGCACGAACGCTTCCGTATTGGTCTTTCGGAGTTCTGCAAGTGGAGCATCAAGTGACTTGCCCCTCGTCAGGATCACGGCTCGCTCAATGAAATTCTCGAGTTCACGAATATTGCCGGGCCAGTCCCAGGTCCTCAGCCCTCTCATTGCCGCCGTAGGAATCGCTTCGATAGGCTTTTGCATCTCCTTGGCGAACTTTTGGACGAAATGGCTGACGAGCAAAGGAATGTCTTCTTTGCGGTCTCTCAGCGGGGGAATGCGGATCGGAAACACCTTCAACCGATAATACAAATCGCTGCGAAATTCCTTGTTCGCAATCATTGTCTCGAGATCGCGATTCGTAGCTGCCACCAGGCGGACATTCACCTTGCGTGTGTGCGTGCTGCCGAGACGTTCAAATTCCCGCTCCTGGAGAGCCCGCAGCAGCTTCGGCTGAATCTCAAGGGGGATGTCACCCACTTCATCTAAAAAGAGAGTGCCTTGATCCGCGAGCTCCAGCCGTCCAATTTTTTGGGAGATCGCGCCCGTAAACGCTCCCTTTTCGTGGCCAAACAATTCGCTTTCCAGCAACCCGGTTGGTATGGCGGCGCAATTCAGCTTCACGAGAGTCCGCTGTTTGCGGCGGCTTCGGTCGTGAATCGCCCGCGCAATTAGCTCTTTTCCCGTTCCGGTTTCGCCAAACAACAGGACAGTAGAATCGCTAGGCGCAACTGTTTCAACTTGTTGCAAAACGTGCTTTAGCGCCGGGCTGTTCCCGATGATCTGCTCGAAACCCATCTCGCTGCGAAATTCCTCTTCCAGGTAGAATTTTTCCTGGGCGAGCTTGTCCTTGAGTTCGGAAATTTCCCGGTACGCCAACGCATTTTCAACGGCGATTGCTATCGGTCCTGACGCCCGGCTAAGGAAGTCAACATCTTCCGGAGTAAACGGAGTCTCTGTAGTGCGTACAATCGACAAAATTCCGAGGGCTCGGCCGCGATTCACAAGCGGAATATTGCAAGCGGCTTTCAGGCCCTCCGCAGCAGCAAGCCCATATGGATCTGGCTCGAGTTCATCACGATCCCGCGTGTCAAAGACTACCGGTTTCAAGCTATCGATCGCTCTCTTAACCGCGGCGCTTGGGGTAACGAGCAACTCTTCCCTGATGACCCCCTTCCCTTGCGGAAAATCCATAGCAAATACCCTGAATTTTTCCGAGGTTGAATCGGGCAACGCAACTGTTACGGCATCGGCGTGTATGACTTCGCGTATGTTCGCTGCAATCGCGCGCAAGACCTCCCGCAGGTCGAGGCTCGACGTGATTTTGGCAGTCAGATTCAGGAGCAGCTCAAACCGCTCGTTTTGACGTTGAAGTTTCGTTTCAGTGCTCATGGCTATTCAATTCAAGCCCGCCGATTAGAACCGTGTACTTAAAACCCGTGATTCATCGACTACGTCCATTGAGACACTCCCTTTCGATGATTAGGAAACTTATCCAGACGAACTGACATGTCAAGTTTTTATTCATAGATATCAGCGCTTTAGATGAATCCTATTGAGCAAGAGCCTCAAACAACCATTCACGTCGAATCGGCGGTGCGAATACCAAAGGAAGCCGCGCGAGGTGTTGCAAGTTCGGGGATCAACGCTTTTTTCGGCCGTTCTGATTCACTGCCAACTTACTCCACAGGTAGAAAGCTAGCCAATGACTGTCAGTGTGAAAAAAAATAGTCTCGTGCGCGTTTTGCGCATCGAAGAGAGGTGCGCGAGATCGTAGTCTGGTTGAGTTTGGGACTTTTGCTGGTTTGGACTATCGGTCCATTCGCGGTTCTTATCGTTTATCACGTTCCACGACTCCGCAGATTTCTTGGACTCGATGATCCCATTAAGTGACCCTGGGATCTCGGCATCCCGGAATGAATGGGACCCGAGAATTCTGACCGCAAGTACCTGGAAAGATTGGCTTCCCCCCAAGGATTCGACTCCTGATGCTGATCCATAAGTCACGGCTTACCTTCCTACTATAGTAGCCATTCCGAGTCGTTTCGCCAGCTTCGACAGTTTCAACAGTTTCGACATCGCTTAGCTTCGACACTTTCGACTTTCGGCTCAACCTTCTCCTGAAAATTCAGCGACTTACGATTTTGTCAGTTTGGCGCGGCTCTTGCCTTTATTCCGCATGTAGCCGAAAGGCAGTGTTCAAGACTCTGGGCTCGCCTTTCGCTGCCACATAGCTAATCAGGAGGTTCGCTATGAACCACAACGCAGAACCAACTATGGCCTGCATGACTGATGCTGCACCGGAACAAATGCTCGTCGCTGCCGCCAAGAACGGAGACGAACAGGCGTTTGAAATTCTCTTCAAGCGTCACCGGCAAAAGATCCTTCGTGTTGTGCTGCGATACGCACATGTCCGGGAGGACGCGGAAGACATTGTTCAGCAAAGCTTCCAAAAGGCTTTCGTCTATTTGCACAAGTTCGAAGGGAAATCCGCCTTCTCCACTTGGTTAACGCGGATCGCTATCAACGAGGCCCTGATGTTACTGCGCCATGGCCGCGCGATGCGCGAGGTGTCGGTCGACGATCACGGCGAGGCCGAAGGAAATGCAGCCAGTCTGGAAATGCCCGATTCAAGTCCCGACCCTGAAGCCAGCTATCTGCGGCGGGAGAGAGCGCAAATTCTGTCAGAGACGCTTGGGAATTTGCGACCGGGAATGCGGAAAGCCATCGAGTTGCGGGAACTCGCAGAGCTATCGACTGAGGAAACTGCCCAACGTATGGGTGTCTCGGTCGCGGCCGTCAAAGCACGAATCTTCCATGCGAGAAAGAAGTTACAAGCAAAATTGAGCTATCTGAAATCCAATTGCACGCATAGGAAAAACACTACCGGTATAGGCGAGACCACCGGGCACATTCCGCAACGTCAGCTCTGCAACGCTTCTGCTCTGTGAGGAAAGCAACATGTTGAAGATCAGCTTTAGTGAAATACCTACGGAAGAGAAATGGATTCTAGAGGGCCGCCTCACTGAGCCCTGGGTTCGAGAACTGAGGACAAGCTGGAAGAGGAATCATCGGACAGCTAAGGAGCGTGCTTGCATCGTGGACCTGAACGAAATTACGTTCGTCGACAAGAGCGGCGAGCGACTTCTGCGCGCCATGGTGAGGGGAGGAGCGCAATGCATCGCCAGCGGGATCTACATCATACTCATTCTTGAGAACTTGACCAGCAAAGGCAAAGGATCGGTCCTCAACCGGCTTGGCGAACTCTTCCTTGCGGCTGTGGTAGCAGCATTCGCCGTACGCTTTGGAGCGGAATGCATTGCCACTGGTGTTTACATCAAACGCGTTTTTGAGCAATTGACCACCAAAGGCAAAAGCTCGATCCTCAACCGGCTTACCGGGTTTTTCTTTGCGGCCGCGGTAGCGGTATTTGCCATCCTCATTGGTGGCACAACCGCCAAAGCGCAGAACACTGCGATCACCGGAAGCGTGCCGAGTGGACTTGCCAGCGATCAGGTTCTCGAGTTGACGCTTCGAGACGCCATCAAGATGGCCTTGCGATACAACCTCGGAGCGATCGAAAGCGGACAAAACGCTCAGATTACCCGCGGTCATCGGCTACTAGCGCTTAGCAATCTGCTGCCGCAGGTAAGCGTCGGCGCTTCGGAGAACGTCCAGCAGGTGAACCTCGCGACGTTCGGGCTCAACGGGCTAAAAACAGGAATTCCCACCGTTGTTGGACCATTCAGCTACAGCTCTGTGGACGCGAGCATCAACCAAACACTCTTCAGCTATGAATCCATCCAGCGGTTTCGCGCAGCGCGCACTGCTGAACAGGCGGCCCAACTGAGCTATCAGGACATCCTGGATGTGGTCACCCTCACCGTCGGCAACGCCTATTTGCAGATCATCGAGGCAGACTCTCGAATTAAGGCGCAGGAAGCCCAGGTCCAGAATGCGAGAGCTCTTTACGATCGGGCAGTCGATCAGGTGCAGGCGGGTACGGCTCCGCGAATCGAAGCAACACGCACCGAAGTCCAGTTGCATACGGAGGAGTACAACCTAAGCATCGCACGCAACAATTTTCAAGTAGCGAAACTAGCCCTTGGACGCGCGATCGGACTCCCGCTCGGGCAGCAGTTTGAACTGGCCGACGCGCTCCCTTATTCCGACATCAGTCCGCTCAGCGTCGACGAAGCGCTGCAAATTGCGTACAAGTCGCGCAGCGATTTCCGTTTAGCGCTCGCCTCCCAAAAGGCCGCCGCGCAGACGCTTTCGGCTACTAAAGGCGAACGCTATCCCGTCGTAGCCGTGAACGGAGACTACGGCGACATTGGGCCAACATTTGGCCACTCGCACGGTGATTTCACTTTTCAGGCTGGGATCAGAATTCCGCTTTTCACCGGCGGACGGATCAAAGGGGACATCACGCAAGCGGAAGCTGAATTGCGCCAGCGGAAGGCCGAAGCGGAGAACATTCGCGGGCAGATTGACTATGACGCGCGAACGGCCTTTCTCAATCTCAATGCGGCCAAAGAACAAGTCGCGGTTGCGAAACAGAACGTCGAACTTGCCAATGAGAGCCTGGCTCGGTCGAAAGACCGCTTCACTTCCGGAGTGACCGACAGCGTAGAAGTGGTCCAGGCCGAGCAGGCTCTCGCCAGCGCCAACGATCAATACATAACCAGCCTCTACAACCACAATTTCTCAAAACTTTCGCTGGCTCGTGCACTCGGAGTAGCACGGACGAATTACGAACAATATCTAGGAGCAAAGTAATGCCGAACAAGAATGGTACGCAAACCATGGACCCTGATGAAAAGCTGACAATTAATCTTACGGACGATAAAGCCGGTTTGCCGTCGAAAGAGGGAACCGACAAAGTCTCAGCAAGCCGGCGCAAGAAAGTCCTCGTGATCTCGGCTGTGCTCGTGGTTGCCATCGTAGCCGCCTATTTCAGTTGGAATGCTTTTCGCTACGAAGACACCGATGACGCGCAGATAGACGGACATGTTATGCCCCTGAGTGCCCGAATCAGTGGGCACATCCAAGAGGTGCACGTGATTGAAGGCCAGCTTGTCCGGGCCGGCGATGTACTTGTCACGATTGATCCTGAGGACTACAAAATCGCGGCGGAACAGGCGCAAGCAAATATGACGAATGCCCTGGCCACAGCCGCGAGTTCACACTGGAGCGTGCCGATTGCCTTCACAACGGTCTACAGCAATCTGGATTCAGCGAAAACGGCGGTGGCTAACGCCGAAGCGGGGCTCCGGGCAGCCGAGCAAAATTACGAATCGTCCAAGGCTGCGCTGACGCAGGCCGAGGCCAATGCCGTCAAGAGCGATGCAGACCTCGAACGCGCCAAACAGCTCGTCGCGAAGGAAGATATCTCCCGCCAGCAGTACGATCAGGCGATCGCCGGGGCAACAGCAAACCGAGCGGCGGTCGTCTCAGCACAGGCCGGCGTCCACGCCGCCGAACAGGTCGTGCAGCAAGCACAAGGGAAAGTTCTGCAGGCCAAAAACGACTTGAAGACGGCAGAGACCGCGCCCGACCAGATCTCACTGATGCGCGCCAATGCCCTAGCAGCCGATGCGCAGGTGTCGCAAAGAAAGGCGCAATTCGCGCAATCACAATTGAATCTGAGCTACACCATCATTCAATCGCCGGTGACGGGAATCATTGGAAAAAAGAGCGTCGAAGTCGGTCAGAACGTGAGTATCGGCCAGGAAATGCTGGAAGTTGTGCCGCTCAATGATGTCTGGGTTACCGCCAATTTCAAGGAGACGCAGCTCGAGCACATGCGGCCTGGGCAACGCGTGAAAATCAGAGTGGATGCTTACGGTCGCGCGTGGTACGGACACGTGACCAACATGGGCGGCGGCACAGGGTCAGTTTTTAGTCTGCTGCCTCCCGAAAACGCGACGGGCAACTACGTGAAGGTCGTGCAGAGGGTGCCGGTGCGCATCGATTTCGATCGCACCGAGGGGCAGGACTTCAACGGAGAGGGACTGTTGAAGCCGGGATTGTCAGTCTTGCCGGACGTGAGGGTGCGATGAGCACAGCGGGCGCTCTGACGACTGAGCAAGCCACGTGGCAGCCAAAGGTCAACCCATGGGTCATCGGCGTCGCGGTTTCGCTGGCTGCGTTCATGGAGGCGCTCGATACCAGCATTGCCAACGTGGCCCTTCCGCATATTGCGGGCAGCATGGGGGCGAGCAATGATGAGAGCACGTGGGTGTTGACCAGCTACTTGGTGTCGAACGCCGTTGTGCTTCCGATCAGCGGCTTCCTCGTTGGCTGGCTCGGACGCAAGCGTTTCTTTCTGATGTGCGTCGCCTTTTTTACAGTTAGCTCGTTTTTGTGCGGCGTCGCGCCGAGCCTCGGACTGCTGCTTCTTTTCCGAGTGCTGCAAGGCGCCTTCGGTGGAGGACTGCAGCCGATGACACAAGCAATCCTGGCGGACACTTTCCCGCCGGAGAAACGCGGGTTGGCCTTCGCATTGTATGGAATCACAGTCATCTGTGGCCCAGCCATTGGTCCTACGCTGGGCGGCTGGATTACGGATAACTATTCCTGGCGCTGGATTTTCTATATCAACGTTCCCGTGGGAATTCTGGCTGTTTTGCTGGTTTCTCAGCTACTCGAAGATCCACCCTACTTGTCCCGTCTGAAAGGCACGATAGCGAAATTCGACTACATTGGGTTTGGCCTGCTCGCCCTCGGTGTAGGCGCTCTCCAGGTTGCGTTGGACAAGGGACAAGAAGACGATTGGTTCGGGTCGCGGTTCATTACGACACTGATCATTCTTGCGGCCGTCGGTTTGGTATCCCTCGTTATCTGGGAGTGGCGCCACAAGGAACCCATTGTGGATGTCCATTTGTTCAAACAGTTTAATTTTGCGAGCTGCAATCTCATGATGTTCGTGCTTGGCGCCGTTCTGTTCAGTTCCACCGTCCTTCTTCCCCAGTTTTTGCAAACGCTCATGGGTTACACCGCGCAAACGGCCGGCATGGTCATTTCGATGGCGGCTATTCTTCTGGTTTTCCTTCTGCCGGTGGTCGGGCGCCTCGCCGGGCGCTTTCAGGCGCGGCACCTTCTCGCTTTCGGCTGGATCGCGCTCGCTGTGGCCATGTATTTCTCGTGCAACCACATCGATCTACTCATCAGCTTTCGTTCTGCCGCGTGGATGCGCATTTGGCAGTATCTCCCGGTTGGATTTCTATTCGTCCCGCTCACGATGGCTGCCTATGTTGGCCTGCCGGAGTCAAAAAGCAATGCTGCGGCCGGTTTGATAAACTTCACGCGCAATATCGGGCAGAGCGTAGGAACTTCGGCGGTGACAACGTTGCTTGCACGCCGAGGTCAATACCATCAGTCAGTTCTCGCCGAGTACACGCGGTCTTATCGATTCAATGAGGCCGTCGCAGGCTTGACGAACCGTCTGACACATGTCGGTTTGAGCATCCACTCCGCTCACCAACAGGCGCTTGCCAGAATGTACAGCGTGGTGATGGCACAGGCGCAAGCCCTCTCCTACGTTGATATCTACTGGCTGCTGGCTGTGACTTCCGCTTTGATGTTCTTATTGTGCTTCCTGCTTGCCAAGAACGAGCCCGGCAAGGGCGGCCAGGTTGCCGTTCACTGAATATTTGTTCACTGATGACTTTGTTTCATGAACTCGCCACGGCGGCTCTTCTGATCACACTTACTTTGTGGTTGCAGTGCGGCGGCCTGGTGGCGCTCATATTTTGGGTCCGACGCGCTGTGGCTCGCGATCTCTACAGACTCGGGCCCTTTCGCTCTGCCGCACTTATCGTGCGACTCACAGCCGCAGTAATCCTTCTGCACGGAGTATTAATTCTGTTCTGGGCCGGCTGCTATCGCTGGCTTTGCTTACAGTCGTGGGAATCTGCTTTTTACTTCTCGGCCAGCAGCTATGTCACCGTGGGGTATGGAGACGTGGTCCTGCCGTCCAACTGGCGTATGTTGGGACCGCTGGAGAGCATTATGGGAGTACTAATGTGCGGAGTATCCGTGAGCGTTCTGTTTGCTACAGTCACCCGGCTCGTAGGTCGCGAGGCGCGATCCTCTCATTAGTGAGCCTGATCAGCCCCCACGAAAACTGATACTTGAAGTCATACCAGATCGAGGCCGGCTCAGGTGAATGGTACGTTTTCGCGGTTAATTTGGCGTTGCTTGCCATCGTCTTGCGTAATCACAGCGAATATACGCATTCCTATTCAGATTGCTTCGCCAGCTTCGACAGTTTCAACAGTTTCAGCGTCGACAGTTTCGACTTCGAACTACTTTCCACTGAAAAATCAGAGACTTATGGCTTCGCAGGTTTGGCGTGTTCCTTGCCTTATCCCGAGTGGGAGGAATCATGAAATGAAGTCGATTGTTGTTCTGGGGGTGTTAATGGCGATGATGCCAATCACCTTATCTGCGCAAATCAAATCGGGGGATGGTAGCTCGAAGGCACCAATTGTCATTCCGGATTCGCCACAGGACGACACAGCCCTCAAGGACGCTCAGAGTGCCTCAGATGTCGTGCCCCGCGACCCGAAGGAATTGTTGCAAGAGTACGAGGCAGAAATGCAGGCCATCACGCAGAGATTTGCTGCAGCCCTCGTGAGCGTCACCGAGGCTGTAGGACGAGGAGAACTAACCAGCGAGCAAGGGCAAAAAATCACCACTGAGCTATATCAAGTGGCACAAATGAGATTTGAACTGCTCGGTGCCTGGCGAATCATGCTGGAACACGATCTGGTGCAAGTTCCAACCGCTGCTGCTCCACCAGCTCCCGCCATAAGTGAAAACAGAGAAATCGTAATGGTCGCATTGCCGTTCTCATCATTTGAACTCAACCCATCCTTGGCTGAGTACTTGAACTTAAGTCAATCACAAATTGAAGCCATCCAGCAGGTAATGGCACGCGAACGGGGAAACGTTCAGCCTCTGATTGCGCAACTGAAAGCCGCAAAGGAGAAGCTGCTGGCCGCCGATGCCCGGCAGCCCAATGATAAGAACATCAAAGTTCTTGCTGACACTCAGGCAGGTCTGTTGGCGAAGTTGATCGTAGCCAATTCTCGCATGCAATCCCAGATCTACAAACTTCTCACGCCGGAACAGCAACAGAAACTCGACTATCTGAAACGGAGCAACGAACCAGCCACGATCGTTGCCAGCGCCAAATGACGCTTGGCTCTAAGTTCCCGGAAAGGATCCGGCAAAACGGAAACGACGGCCAATCGAAGTCAAAGGAACCTTTTGTACAGGACGACAAGACTATGAAAGCACCTAATCTGGCCACGAAAGCTCAGAACATGCCAACAGGCATTCGGTCGGGTGTGCCGGAAGAAACAGGCAAGAACGGACCATCCTTCGCAGAAATTCATGAGCGAGCGCGTGAGGTCCACATCGAACGTGGCGATCACGTTTGCGACATGGACAACTACTTGGATGAGTGGTTGCAGGCGGACCGCGAGCTCCAAGAAAAGTACAACAATAGCTCTTGCGAGTAACAGGAAAGATGATGCTAAAGGAGACACAAATGCGAATTCAACAAAACGGGAAACTACTTTCGTCGGCACTTGTCGTAGCGCTTATGTTGGTAACAGCGGGGACGTTAGCCGCGCAAGACGTGCGCTATAACTCCATGCCGGGGGCAGATTTCTCGAAATACCACACCTATAAGTGGGTGAACATCGGGGGCGCTCACCCCGACCAGATCATGGATGCGGAAATCAAGCAGGCTATCGACTCACAAATGGCGGCGAAAGGGATGACCAAAACTGATGGCGACAAAGCGGATCTTTATATCGGCTACCAGACCGCTGTCCAGCAGGAAACACAATGGGATGTCGAAGGCTCGCGAGCCTTCGGCATGGCCTCGGGATCGTGGACTAGTTCGACGATCAGTGTCGGGAGCCTAGTTATTGACATGTACGACCCCGGAAGGAAGCAGCTCGTCTGGACTGGAAGTGCGACCAACACAATTGACACCGGCTCAGACCACGAAAAGCACATGAAAAAGCTGGACAAAGCCATGGCGAAATTGCTGAAGAACTACCCTCCTAAACAGAAGTAGAGGTTATAAGTCTGCAAGGAGCAGACCAATTATGCTTCGAATACCAGAAGATTCTCGCGCACCGCGACGCGCTTTAATTTCAGCGGGCAACCATAAAAACATTGGAACGTTCCGAGTGGATTCACATCTATCAAATGGGAGCCGGATGGACATGTCTCTTCAGAGAAAACTTAGCAGCGTGCGGCGTTGAAAACCGTCCCGTCCCAGCGGCCAGGCCTTTTGAAGGAAACAACAACGCTGCTCGAGGATACGCTGAACCTCGCGGTCAGAGCGGCGTCCGCTCGGGTGCCTTCAGCAACTA
>Ga0210406_10000383_pt1 | contig 60970 bp, 51 predicted proteins | sample IncBWC30MmetaG_FD_155454 | JGI IMG/M metagenome (GOLD analysis project Ga0210406, IMG submission 155454) | Forest soil microbial communities from Barre Woods Harvard Forest LTER site, Petersham, Massachusetts, United States - Inc-BW-C-30-M | ecosystem: Environmental > Terrestrial > Soil >...
CACCGCGGGATCTCATTGAGCTCTAGAGCAGGCATGAAACGCAAAAAACCCAGCAAATCCAGTCCGTCGTTCGCCAATCCTGAAATTCAGCAGATTGAGCAGCTCCTCCAGTTCATGACTGAACATAATTTGGAGGAATTTGAGTACTCGAGGGGCGATCTGCGAATAAGGCTGCGCAAGCCTTCAGCGGGAGTAATGCTTTCCGCCCCAAGGATGATCGCCGCGCCGGAGATTATTGTCCCTGGGTCGGTGGAGACTCCGCAATCTTCCTCCGGCGGCGGCCAGGCACCTGCCGCTGAGATGCGATCCACGGAAGATCTGCACCTCGTCAAGTCACCCATCGTGGGCACATATTATGAGTCCCCCAGCCCCGGCACGGAGGCCTTCGTGAAAGTAGGCACTTTCATCGAGACTGGCAAAATCCTCTGCATCGTGGAAGCGATGAAACTGATGAACGAGATCGAATCCGACGTGACCGGCGAGGTCGTCCGGATCTTCGTCGAAAACGGACAGCCGGTCGAGTACGGGCAGCCGCTCTTCGGCATCCGTCCGAGCCGGAAGAAATAGCCGGCGCCCCAGACCATGTTCCAGAAAATCCTAGTAGCCAATCGCGGGGAGATCGCCCTGCGGGTCATCTGCGCCTGCAAGGAACTGGGGATTTCCACGGTTGCCGTTTATTCCGAGGCCGACCGCAATTCCCTCCACGTCCGGTTTGCGGACGAAGCTGTGTGCATTGGCCCGCCCCGTAGCAGCGAGAGCTATCTGAACATTCCCCAGGTGATCAGCGCCGCCGAAATTACCAACGTGGACGCCATTCACCCGGGTTACGGGTTCCTTTCTGAAAACGCTAATTTTGCAAAGGTCTGCGAAGCCTCGGAAATCACCTTTATCGGCCCCCGGCCGGAAATCATCGAGATGATGGGGGAGAAGGACCGCGCGCGGCGGGAAGTGCAGACCGCTGGTCTGCCGACGATTCCCGGCAGTGATGGTGTCATCGAAGGGGAAGAGCAACTCGCTAAAGAAGCGTTGCACATCGGGTATCCGCTGATTATCAAGGCATCGGCCGGGGGAGGCGGGCGCGGGATGCGGATGGTCCGCAAACAGGATGAGCTTCTGGCCGCGTATCAGGCGGCTCGCAGTGAAGCGCAACAAGCCTTTGGCACGCCGGACGTCTACGCGGAAAAGTTTCTCGAACATCCCCGCCACATCGAATATCAGGTGCTAGGCGACCAGCATGGGAAAGTGATCCATCTCGGCGAACGCGAATGCAGCATCCAGCGGCGCCACCAGAAATTGGTGGAGGAATCGCCTTCACCGGCAATGGACCCGAAACTGCGGAAGGATCTCGGCGCTAAAGTGGTGAAGGCGCTTGAAAAGATTGGCTACACCAACGCCGGGACCGTCGAGTTCCTAATGGATCAGGACGGCGCGTTGTACTTCATTGAAATGAACACTCGCATCCAAGTCGAGCACCCGGTGACGGAACTCGTTACCGGCGTGGATTTGATCAAGGCGCAGATTCGCATTGCCGCCGGCGAGAAAATGGAAGATGCCACCGGCGCGATTATTCCATCGGGGCACGCCATTGAGTGCCGAATCAATGCAGAGGATCCGGTGACTTTTGTGCCCTCGGCGGGGCGCATCACGACGTTCCAGGCGCCAGGTGGCACGGGAGTGCGCGTCGATTCCGCCGCTTATGCCGACGCCGTCATTCCACCGTACTACGATTCGATGATTGCAAAGCTGATCGTCAAGGGACGCGACCGAACTGAAGCCATTGGCCGCATGAAGCGTGCGCTCGAAATGTTCGTCATCGAGGGCATCAAGACGTCGATTCCGTTGCATCGCCGGATTCTGGCCGATCCTGATTTTGCAGCCGGGAAATTTGATACGCACTTCATCGAAAGATTGCTCGGAACGAACGGAAAATAAACGGTGAAGCGCCTTGTTCTACCTCGGCTGTATGTGATATTAGACGCAGCATTGCTTACCGTTCCCGAAACAGAGTGCGCTGAAAAACTTGCGGCCGCCGGTGCCCGGTTGCTTCAGTACCGGAACAAGCGGGCGTCCGCTCGTGAACTCTTTGAATCGTCGCAGCGGCTCGCTTCTTTGCTGATCCCGCAAGATGTGACTTTTGTGGTGAACGACCGCGCCGATGTCGCGCTTGCCGCGGAAGCCAGTGGCGTTCACGTCGGGCAGGAAGATTTGGGCGTGGAAACCGCGCGCTCCGTGCTCGGGGCTGGGAAGCTGCTGGGTGTTTCGACGCACAACCTGGAGCAGTTCAAAGAAGCAGCTGCAACGTCCGCTGACTACGTAGCCGTGGGACCGGTGTTTTCCACGTCCACAAAGGCCAACCCGGATCCCGTGGTTGGAATCGAACTGATTCGCCGGGTTCGTTCCCTGACCGACAAGCCGATTGTGGCCATCGGCGGGATAACCCTGGAGCGCGCCGCCGAGGTCATCCGAGCGGGCGCCGATTCCGTCGCGGTCATCAGCGACATTCTCCTCGCGCCAGAACCGGGCGTGCGGGCGCGGCAATATATCGAACTTCTCGATACCGCGAACCATGCGGCTGCGGTCTGAGGCACTACGGAATGGCTGACACCACGCACGCCACGTCACTAGCCAACACCAAGAGCGAGCCGGGTTTTGTGCGCGCCATAGGATTGTTCGATGGCACGATGATCGTCGTTGGCTCGATGATCGGTTCGGGCATTTTCATTGTTGCTGCGGATATTTCGCGGCAGACCGGCTCCCCGGGTGGCCTCCTGCTCACCTGGATTCTCACGGGACTGTTGACGATTTCCGCCGCGCTTTCTTATGGCGAGTTGGCAGCGTTGTTTCCGCACGCCGGTGGTCAATACGTTTATCTTCGCGAAGCGTACTCGCCGTTATGGGGTTTTCTCTATGGGTGGACACTCTTTCTGGTGATTCAGACGGGCACCATTGCGGCCGTTGCCGTGGGTTTTGCGCGCTATCTTGGCGTTCTGTTTCCGTCGATCTCCCCGACTGCATGGATTGTTCATCCCATTGCACTGGGTTCCAAGTACGCCATCAGCCTCTCGGTTCAGCAATTGGTGGGCGTGCTGATGATCGTCTTCCTGACCTTCATCAATACCCTGGGTGTGCGGCTTGGGAAGCTGATCCAAAACGTGTTTACTAGTGCCAAGACGCTTTCCCTGATCGGATTGATTTTCCTGGGAATATTTGTGGGGAGAAATGCGGGAGCCCTCACTGAGAATTTCAGCCACTTCTGGGCGATTCGCAACGCCCAGCCGATCGAGCCCGGCGCCAATTTCCTGAGAAGCATTGTGCCGACAGTCACAGCCGCGAGCGGCGCATTTGGCTTGCTGGTGGCCTACGGTGTGGCCCAAGTTGGTTCGCTGTTTTCTGCGGACGCCTGGAACAATATCGGTTTTACCGCGGCGGAAGTGAAAAACCCGAAGCGCGACGTGGCGCTTTCGATGGCTTTCGGTACTATCATCGTCATCACTCTGTACTGCCTTGCAAATCTGGCCTATCTCTTCACGCTGCCGCTGGTGCAAATTCAAACCGCTCCCGATGATCGGGTAGCCAGCGCGGCCCTGAACGCCATCTTCGGGCCCACTGGCGCGATAATCATGGCGGTGGCGATCATCATTTCGACTTTCGGATGCAACAACGGTTTGATTCTTGCCGGCGCCCGCGTCTCTTACGCGATGGCCAAGGATGGCCTCTTCTTCAAGTCCACTGGCACACTGAACAAAAAAGGTGTTCCCGGATCTGCGTTGATGTACCAGGGCGTTTGGATCGTCATCCTGATTCTGCTTCGCACGCGGCATGAGGATGCGCCTGGAGTGGTGACCTATGGCAATCTCTATAGCGACCTGCTCAATTACGTCGTGTTTGCCGCACTGCTCTTCTACGTGCTGACGATCATCGGGATTTTTGTGCTGCGAATAAAGCGGCCGGATGCCGAGAGGCCCTATCGTGCCTTCGGGTACCCGTTTATCCCCGCGCTATACGTATTGGCTGCGGTCGCGATCATGCTTGTGCTTTTGCTCTACCAGACACAAACCGCAGGAAAGGGTTTGGAAATCGTTTTGATTGGAGTTCCTGTCTATCTGCTTTGGTCGTGGTGGTCCCGGCGCGCAACTTCGGCTGCCGGCAGAGAATAAGCAAATTTTCTTGTAGGGGCGCAGCATGCTGCGCCCCTACAATGCTTAAGTCCAATTTGGCAGTCCGCCAAGAAATCGGGGCCGACCCCCAAAGGAGGAGTTGCATGGGCAACCCCTTGTTCGCAACCAAGTCGCTCGACACGCTGATGAAGGAAGCGGGCGACACCGGAGAACGTAGTCTGAAGCGCGCCCTGGGACCGGTGAACCTCATCACCCTGGGAATTGGGGCCGTCATCGGCGCAGGCATCTTCGTGCTGACCGGATCGGCGGCCGCGCTCTATGCCGGCCCGGCCATTATGCTCTCCTATGTACTCGCCGGGACTGGCTGCGTGTTCGCCGGTCTCTGTTATGCCGAATTTGCTTCGATGATTCCCATCGCCGGCTCCGCCTATACGTACGGCTATGCCACGCTCGGCGAACTGATTGCCTGGATCATCGGATGGGATTTGATCCTGGAATACGCGTTTGGCGCGGCGACCGTTGCCAGCGGCTGGAGCAGCACGCTAGTAGCGTTCCTACAGGACTACGGCATCAAATTGCCGCCGCAAATCTGCGACGTGCCCGGAGCTCTTTGGGTCATGGTCGATGGCCGGTGGGGGCCGGCTGCCACTTTCAATTTGCCAGCTGATCAACTGGCGGCACTGCCGCACGCCACGGCCAAGTTCAACCTGATCGCCTTCCTGGCTATCCTTGGGGTTACCACCATCTTGATCATAGGAATCAAAGAATCTGCGAATTTCAACACTGCCATCGTATTCGTGAAACTTTTTGCGGTGCTGACTTTCATCGCCGTCGCGCTGCCTTTTGTTCTGAAGCACCCTGATATCGCTCACGCGAACTGGAAAGTGTTTCTGCCTCCCAACACAGGTACCTTTGGGTCCTACGGATGGTCCGGAGTCTTGCGAGGCGCCGCGGTTGTTTTCTTTGCGTACATCGGTTTCGATGCCGTCTCGACCGCAGCTCAGGAAGCACGCAACCCACAGAAAGATATGCCCATTGGCATTCTTGGTTCGCTCGTGATCTGCACGTTCTTGTACATCGCGGTGTCCGGGCTTCTGACCGCCACGGTTCACTACTCGCGCCTCAACATCGGTGCGCCAGTATCGCTGGCCATTCGCGAAACGGGCGTCAAATGGGGCAGCTACGTCGTAAACGCCGGCGCACTGGCCGGTTTAAGCACGGTTATGTTGGTCATGTTACTGGGGCAATCGCGTGTGTTTTATTCGATGGCCAACGACGGCTTGCTCTGGAAGTGGGCGGGCGATATCCACCCGCGTTTCCGCACTCCGTGGAAGTCCACGGCAGTTACTGGGTTTGGGGCCGCCATCTTCGGTTCGCTTGTTCCCATTGGCAGTCTGGGGCAGATGGTGAGCATTGGTACGCTACTGGCTTTTGTCATTGTTTGTGCGGCGGTGATGATTTTGCGCGTTCGCCGGCCGGACTTGGTGAGGCCCTTCCGGACACCGTGGGTTCCTTTCGTGCCCATCATGGGGATTATTGTCTCGCTGGGGCTCATGGCAAGTCTGAACGGAGTTACGTGGGTGCGGCTGATTATTTGGCTGATCATTGGGCTGGTCATTTACTTCACCTATGGCGTGAAATACAGCAAGGTCCGCAACGGCGCAAAGTAATTCAAGAAGGGCCGGGTGCCTGGCATCCGGCCCTCATTTCTCCCTCGTGGTTCTCCTCCGCGGGCGGCAATTCTTCAGGTAAAGTATTGTTTCCACTGACGGAACGATGACACCCTTCCGCGCCAGCCTCAAAGAAGCTTGGAGCCGCCTCACGTGGCCCGATCTGGCCTCCACGGCGGTAGTAGCCGCTGGATTGCTAGCGTCCATTTTTGCCTTCAATGGCGGTTTTTTCAGCTTCTTGAAATATCTCGCGGTTCTTGCCGGCATTTATCTGCTGGTGCGCCTGATTGGCTGGTGGAGAAACCGCCTGCTGTGGAGCTTGCGTAATCGACTGATCGTCGCCTATCTATTCATCGCGGCTGTCCCCATTTTATCGATCGTGATCCTGGCGGTCCTGGCGGCCCGCATTCTCTATTCGCAATTGGGCGCCTATCTCTTGTACGAGGATATCCACCAGCGCATCGAAATGACTGCTGATATCGCGGAACACATCGCCATCGCACATCAAACGCTGCCCCCGACTGTCACCGATGCGGAAGCAGAGCGCGTCCTCGCGGCGCAGTCCCAGGCGGTCCACGATCGCGAGCTCCCCGGCTTGAGCATTGCCTTTTCGAAGGACCACAAACTCGCGCAAAAGGTGATTCCGGCGGGGAAGAAATCCTTTTCGGGCTTGTTGCAGGAAGGCGACAAGCTTTTCATCGCCAGCCTGCGCATCATCCCGGATCGCAAAGGGGAGCGCGTCGTCACACTGCGAGTACCGGTCAACCCCGAGTTTTTGAGTACTGTCGCCCCGGATCTCGGGAGCATCCAGCTAAACCTCATGGAGCGCGACACCGGAGGGGCGCAACCCGGTCTCAAATACAGGTCGGGTGACACGGACTACGTTGTGGCGCGCCCCATCGTGGCGAGCAACCGAACCTTGCAAGCAGCCATACTGTGGATTGATAGCCAGGTAGACGTGGTATCGAGGCTGGACTCCGTCTACGTCGGGCCCGATGGCCGGGTCGAGCACGTGCGTCCGGTCTTTGCCGCCTCCAATGCACGTCCATCCCGATTGAACGGCCGGATTTTTACGTCACTCGGAGAACTGCGCGGCTCCTATCTTACTTTTTTCGTTTTAGTGCTCATTGTCTTCGTGCTCGTCGAAGCGGCCGCGTCTGCCACTGGATTCGTGCTCGCGCGCAGGATTACCCGCGCGGTCGCCGATCTCTACCGCGGCACGCAATACGTCCAAGCCATGGATTTCTCGCATCGCGTCCATATCGAGAAGCGCGACCAACTGGGTGAACTCGGTGAATCATTCAACAGGATGACCGGTTCGATCAGCCAGCTTATCGAAGAGGAAAACAAGCGCCGCCGCCTGGAAAACGAAATTTCCATCGCTCGCGAAGTGCAAAACCAGCTTTTCCCCAGTACCTTGCCATCCGTGCCTGGCGTTGAAATCGAAGCTATCTGCAAGGCGGCGCGTTCCGTCAGCGGCGACTACTACGACTTCATTCAGCTCAGCCCCACGCACATCGCCATCGCCATCGCGGATATTTCGGGGAAGGGAATTTCCGCAGCCCTTTTGATGGCCAGCCTGCAGGCGGCGCTGCGGAGCCAGCTACTGGTCGACGGCAGCGAGCGCTTGAGCATGGTCGAACTAGTCTCCCGGCTGAACAAGCATTTGGTTCGCAATACCGGTGATGACCGCTTCGCAACCTTTTTTATTGCAGTCTACGACAGCGCTACGCGCACCTTGCGCTACACCAACGCCGGCCACCTGCCAGCATTTCTAATCTGCAGTGGTGCCGCGAAACAATTGGATATAGGCGGCATGGTCCTCGGCGTTGTGGAAGATTACGCTTATGAGGAAGGCTCGATCACTGTAGCGCCGGACTCTCTGCTGATTGGATACAGCGACGGCCTCATCGAACCAGAAAACGTTTATGGTGAAGAATTTGGAATTCGCCGGCTGCAGGAAGCCGCCCTCCACGTGCAGGGTGCCGCCCCCCTCATGGTGGCGGAGTCGTTGATGGCCGCGGCCGAAGAGTGGGCTGGGACTCCCGAACAAGCCGATGACATGACGGTAATCGTCGCGCGGCTTCGGTAGTACCTCCGCTGCGGCTAGGCTATACTGAAATTTCTTCCGACAGATTTTGACGGGGAGAAGAATGTCGCTTCGCAATCGGGTAGCGTTGGTAACAGGCGGGAGCCGGGGCATTGGCCGCGGGCTGGCATTGCGGCTGGCGCAGGATGGCGCGCGCATGGCCATCGCTTATCGCTCCAATAAAACTGCCGCGCAACAAACACTCCGCCAATTGCAAGCCAGCGGAGTGGATTGCGTTGCCGTTGAAACCGACATCACGGATTCGGGCCGTTGCGACCAGTTGGTCAAGACGGTTGTCGATCGCTTCGGGCGCCTTGACGTCATCGTCAACAATGTGGGCGATTTTCGCTGGGGCACGTTGGCGGAATCCTCGCTGCCGGATTGGCAAGGCATCTTCACTTCAAATCTGTACACGGTTTTGTACATGTGCCGGGCCGCGTTGCCGCACATGCGCAAGGCTCGCTGGGGCCGCATCATCAATATGGGCGCCGTCGGCGCCGAACGGGCCTTCGGCCAGGCGAAAATTTCGGCTTACGCCGCGGCAAAAGCCGCCGTGGTGGCGTTGTCTCGGTCCCTCGCCCTCGAGGAAGCCAAGAATGGCATCACCGTAAACGTCGTGAACCCCTCGAGCATCGATGAAAATGAACTGACGCTGGAGGAGGCTCGCAAGATTCGCGACGCGCGTTTCCCCATCGGGCGTCCGCCGACCGTCGAAGATGTTGCCGCGACGGTAGCCTTCTTCGCCTCCGAAGAAGCCGAATACGTCACCGGACAAGTCATGAACGTGAGCGGCGGCTGGATGCTGTGATCGCGCCTTGAGCCTCCCATGAAAGCTCTCACCGCTGCTGAAATGCGCGAAGTCGACCGCCTCACCACCGAGCGTCACGGCATCCCCAGTCTGCAATTGATGGAAGAAGCGGGGAAGCACATATCCGATGTCGTGCGGCTAAAGCTTTATGGAAATGCGGGGAGTGCTAACCAACGTGTTGCCTTCCTTTGTGGAAAAGGAAACAACGGTGGCGATGGACTCGTCGCCGCGCGTCACCTAAAAGAAGATAATTTAAGCATTAACTTAAAATCGATCGTCTTCCTGTTTGGATCACCGGACGAATTGCATGGCGACGCCGCTGAGAATCTATCTCGCTGGCTGAAATGTTCGGGAGAAGTTATCGAAGTCAAAGACAGCGCAGCTTTGGAGGCCGCCTGGCCCAAGATCTCGTTTGCTTATGCCATTGTCGATGCTTTGCTCGGGACAGGACTTCGCGGTCCCGCAACCGGGATCATCGCCGAGGCCATCGCTCGACTCAACAAATTCTCAAGAAACGCGACGCTCGCGCGCCCCGCTTTTATTCTTGCCGTTGATATTCCTTCCGGATTGCCGTCTGACGGCCAGTCCGCGGAAGGGCCTGTTTTGTTCGCACACCAAACTGTCACGTTCACTGCGCCGAAGATAGGCCAACTTCTTTCTAATCAAGCTGGCTGCTGCGGGCAACTCGAAATTCGTCAGATCGGTTCACCCGCTACACTGGTGGAGGAAATCGGCCACGGCTCCGCTCGTTGGGCCGAGCCGGACGAATTCGCAGCGCTCCCGCTGGTCCGCGCAGCCGATTCTCATAAAGGAACGTACGGCCACGTGTTACTTCTCGCCGGTTCGGTGGGAAAAAGTGGCGCTGCCATTCTCGCGGGACGCGCGGCATTGCGCTCCGGCGCAGGACTGGCCACGATTGCTACGCCAGAGCCAGTGCTGCCCATCGTCGCTGCGGGCCAACCCGAGTACATGACCGAGCCGCTCAAGGCCACGAAATCCGGCGCGCTCTCTTTGCGAAGCCTTGTGGATGGCACGTTTGGCGAATTGGAAGAAGGGAAGAGCGTGCTTGCCATCGGCCCCGGTCTTGGCACCCATCGCCAGACCCAGGAATTCATTCGCACGATCGTCACCCAAACCGAACTGCCGGTCGTGCTCGACGCCGACGGATTAAACGCATTTGCTGGCCAGGCCGACAGGCTCCGCAAACGAAAAACAAAATTTCTTGCTATCACTCCGCATCCCGGCGAAATGGCGCGCCTCCTCCGAGTTTCCACAAAGGATGTGCAGGCCGACCGTCTGAAAGTTGCTCGTGAATCCGCCCTCAAATGGAACGCACACGTCATCCTAAAGGGCTTTCACACCATTATCGCCTCGCCCTCCGGCGATCTCTTCATCAACACGACCGGCAACGCGAGCTTGGCCAAAGGTGGCTCGGGTGATGTGCTCACAGGCCTGCTTGCCGCGCTCACAGCTCAGTTTGGCACTCAGGACTGGCATCGTGTCCTGACGCTTGGCGTCTACCTGCATGGGATCGCCGCCGAGAACTCCGCCCAAACTCCCGAGCTTTCCGGTGTGCTCTCCCAAGAAGTCGTGCAGGGCATCCCATCCGCCCGCGGTAAGCTCATTCGGGAGCTTCAGCGTGGCTGAAGAGTTCATCACTCATTCCGCCGAAGAAACCACAAGCTGGGGCAGAGACTTCTCCAAACGCCTCCAACCCCCTGTACTGGTCCTCCTCACCGGCGACCTGGGCACCGGAAAGACCACGCTAACCAAAGGCTTAGTCTCCGGCCTCGGCGCTGCCAAGGAAGACGACGTCACCAGCCCCACGTTCACGTTGGTCCACGTCTACGGCAAGCCCGCCAAGGTCTACCACGCCGATTTATACCGCATCGAGAGCTTCCACGATTTTGAGACTCTCGGCATGGAGGATATGTTCGCAACTCCTTCCGTAGCCATTCTTGAGTGGTCCGAGCGATTCCCCTTGCAGTCTCCCTGGCCACAGGTCCGTATTCGCCTGGAGCATCTCGGAGGCGACGCCCGCCGGATTACTGTCCTCTAGGCTGCCGGCAATCGGCGCCCGGGACCTATCCTTACTCTCTGGGTACGGAGGGCGTCCGGACCTATTGCTCCTCCCCCCTGCGGCTGCTAACGTAAAAATAGCCATTTCTGGCTATGTAGATGCCCAACGAACTTCTAATACCCAGCGTTGCCGAAGAGGCCCGGACCGAACTCAAGAGCTACAACGTCACTCTTCCCATGGGGTCGCTGGCGATTGGGGTGGATAACATCCACCATGACGTTTTCTTAAGCCCCAAGTTCGTGCAATCCGCCCGCGACTATCTCTTCGACGTTATTCGCCAGTACACCAGCAGCACCTATTTGCCAGGGATCGAACTGCGCCCTACACGAGGACCGGATAGCGCTGCCTTTCGCAAATTGCTCTCCGAGATCCTACAAAGTGCTCTGACCCAGGCCAAGTATCACAAAAACATAGAGATCGATGTGCTTTTCCGGCTGGGTTTGCTGAAATTCCTCACCTTCGAAATCGGCAATCAATTTGCCAACCTGATCCTCGAAGGCAAGGAATGGATTCGCAAGCGCGGCGAACACTTCGAGCGCAGCCAGCAAGCGCACGTCATCAAGGCGCGCTTATCCGAGCTGCAGTCCGCCCGGCGCGGAGTCATCCGCAAGGTGGGGCAGCAGGTCGCACAGATTGTCGCCGATGTGGAAGACGTGGTCATCGCCAAAGCCCGTCGCGCCCTGTTTGGCGATGATTTCGTTTCCTACTACGAGCTCTGCAAGAACCGCTTGATTTTCCTCGACGGCGGCAAGGACGACGTTTTCTTTCTCGAGCACTACGTCCTCCTGGGCAACTATGCTCGCGACCCTGACCGCTTTGAGGCCATGGACACTCTCTTCCAGGAATTCATTCGCGAAGCCGGCGTTACGCTCGGCCATGACCCCGCGCACACGGAAGCCATCCAGTCGCATACTGGGCTCTTGGAAGCCGCGCAGACGATTCGCGCGGATATCGCCGCTCTCGAGGAGCAGCGTGAAGCCACACGCAAGCGTCTCGACCGCGGCGATAGTTTCCTCACGAAATTTCTAAGTTCAGGCGACCCCGCCGACCTGAAGGCCTCCCTGAATGACATTGAGCAACGGCTCAAGCACCAGGAATGCAAGCTGGAGGAAATGGGGCCGCAGATTGACGCGGCGCGGCAGAAACTCGATTTCTTTGTAAAAGACCACGCAGGGAAGCTCGGCGAATACCTAAACGAGCCGGAAAACGCCAAGCGGCTCTTCGATGCCAGTTCCGCCAGCGAGGCTGAAGCGCCTACGCGTGCGCGCTTGCTCGCGCAGCTCGTTGACCGTCTCGAACATCACGAAATTCTGTATCACGTTCTGGCCAGCTATGAAATACGGCCCATTGCTTCCGATTACTGCCCGCCGGTGCACTTGCAGCAGCTCCGCAAAGCGCTCGTTTCCAAAGAGGAGCTGAAGCAAGTCGAGCAGGTCATCAAGCAGGTTCCCGCGAAGAAATTGTCCCTAAAGGTCATCGAGGAACTCTCGAAAAAAATTCACCGCTATTCCCGTGAAGAAATGCAGGCCCTGATACTGAAGTTTGCCGGTGACTTCCTTCGTTTGCGAAGGGATCTGCATGACTCCGACCATTTGACCACCTGCATGGAGCGCGTCAATCTGGTCACCACCGAAAAAGCGCGCGAACTCTCCCGCTTGAACAATCGCCTGTACGAATGCGTTCTTCCCGAGGAAGCCCGCCCGGAGCAGGACAACGTCATCTCCCACGTGATCATCAAGTCCGACGTGCGTGGTTCTACGCGCATGACCCAGGATTTGCTTTCACGCGGCCTTAGCCCCGCTTCGCACTTCAGCTTGAATTTGCACGAGCCCGTCAAAAAGCTACTGGACCGCTATTCCGCAAAAAAAGTCTTTATCGAAGGCGACGCCATCATTCTGGCCATTTTCGAGACGGAATCCACCGTGGCCTATGCCCGGCCGGTGGCGAAAGCATGCATCCTCTCGCGCCAGATTCTTGCCGTCTGCAACTCTTATAATGAGCGCGCATCCTCCAGCGATCTGCCGGCTCTCGAACTTGGCCTCGGCGTTGCTTTTCAAGGTTCCGCGCCGACTTATTGGACCGACGGCGATTCACGCATCATGATTTCAAAAGCGTTGAATCTCTCCGACCGTCTTTCCGGCTGTGCCAAGCTGGCCAAGCGCATGCTCACCGGGCAAAAAACCCACTTTTCCGTCTTTCAATTTCTGAATACTATGGAAGGCGCTTCGGCGGAAGAGCTGGATGAATTCCTGGTGCGCTACAACCACAATGGCATCGAGCTCAACGACGAAGGCTTTCAAAAACTCTCCGAGGAAATCTCACTCGAAAGCATTGAAACCAAGCTGGATATGCCTTGGGGAAAACAAAACGTCACCCTGTATTACGGCGAAGTGCCCCTTGGCGAGTCGGTGGAATTGCTCGTTCTGCGCAAGGCGTTCGCGCGCCAACTGCTCCCGGACGGCAAGATCGGCGGGCCCACGACCCATCCGTATTATGAAGTCTGCACCAGCCCCGCGCTCTACGATCTCGTCGCCGCCCTGATTCGCACGCAGCAAGCCGCCCTCGCCTCCCAGCGCGCTTGATTTTTCCTTCCACCAAAGTCCCCGTCCCTAAACCTCAAGAGTCTGTACCGCAACTCTATCCGGCTCGAGATTTTCCACCAGTCACCAGTCACGAGTCACCAAGCACCGGTCACGACTCATGCGTCACACGGTATACTGTTCCCGGAGGCGAAAAGCGTCCGGTGACGTTCCCGGCCTTCAAAGCCGGTGATTCGGTCCTTCGCGGGTCGAATGGTGGGTTCGACTCCCACACGCTTCCGCCACATCTTGTTCCTTCTGAAACACTTGGCTTTTGTGCGAAAGAATATAATGGACTACCACCCTCAAGTCGTTCCGCGCCTGCGTTAACCGTGGATTTATGTCCGGGGATGTAACATTTTCCGCGTCTGAGAACGTCTAATCGGTGACATGAAGTATGGGTGTGCCCGGTCCGGCCTCATTTCAAGGAACCAATTCTTAACATGCCACGGCCACCTCGGCGGATGGAGATTTGGAGATGAACATCGGTAAGCGGCGCGCGTGTCAAAAAATCTGGCTCACGTCAGCGATTTGCCTGACTCTGACTGGCGTTCGCCCGGCATCTGCTCGGCCTGTGCTAGCACAAGCCGCAACTCAGCAATCCGCGCAAACCTCTGCTGCGGCGCGGCCCGTCGGAACCATCAAGTCGATTTCCGGGAATACCATCACGTTGACACCAGATTCAGGAAACGACGTGGTCGTTCAAGTTCAGGACGCCACCAGGTTCGTCCGAATTGCTCCTGGACAAAAGGACTTGAAAGACGCCACTTCGATCCAGTTGACCGACATCCAGCCAGGTGACCGCCTCCTGGTGCGCGGTAAGCTCGCCGAGGATGGAAAATCCGTTCTCGCCTCTTCCATCATCGCCATGAAAAAGGCGGATATTGCGGAAAAACAGTCCCGCGAACGCGAAGAGTGGCAGAAGCATGGCACCGGGGGACTGGTGGGTAGCGTAGACGTCGCCGGCAATACCATCAGCATCTCTCTGCCTGCCGTTGGCGAAAAGAAGGCGGTGGCGATCCATCTTTCAAAAGAAACTGTCCTGCGCCGGTATGCTTCCGATTCCGTGAAGTTTGATGACGCGAAACCAGCTCCTCTCGATCAGATCAAGCCCGGCGACCAGCTTCGCGCCCGGGGCACTCGCAGCCCCGACGGCACCGAATTCACCGCAGATGAAATCGTCTCCGGCACGTTTCGAAATATCGCCGGCACCATTTCGGCGCTCGACGCTTCCGCTGGCACCATAACCGTCCAGGATTTGGCTTCGAAGAAGTCTATCACCGTGAGAATTTCTCCTGAATCGCAATTGCGCAAACTTCCTCAGCCGATGGCGCAGCGAATCGCAGCGCGTTTGAAGGGCGCCCCGCCGGATGCCGCCGCGACGCAAACTGTGGGCAGCGATGCTCCAGCCACGAACGCCAGTGGAGGGCAATCACCGAAGCCCAATGCTCCCTCCTCCGGCAACTCAGCGCCTGGCGGCGGCTCTGGCGGAACGGGAAGAGCCGGTGGCGCTGGAGCTACCGATCTGCAGCTGATGATTAGCCGTATGCCTGCCGCTACACTGGCCGACTTGCAAAAGGGCGACGCCGTCATGATTGTCGCCACTGAAGGCGGCCCCAACGGCCCGTCTATCGCCATCACCTTGCTTGGGGGAGTTGAGCCCATCCTGCAGGCTTCTCCCACCAGCAGTGCTTCCACAATTCTTTCGCCATGGAGCCTTAGCACTGGGGGCGGCGGGGAAGCGGCCACGCCGTAATGCTGTGCAGTCCTGCATCCCGACACTTTCGCTCAGGAGATCTGATGGGTTTTCGGCACGTTCGAATGACTCTTTTGACCTTGCTTCTTCTTCTTTCAATATTCTCCCAGGGAGGGAATTTGCTCGCGCAGACTCCATCTGGCGGGCTAAGCGGCGTGGTTACAGACCCCTCCGGTGCATCGATTGCGAAAGCTTCCGTCCGCCTGACCAACGCTAGCGGCGCGTCACTGGACGCCACGACCAACCGCGACGGCTTGTACGAATTCAAAGGCTTGCTTCCAGGTTCGTACACACTAAAGGCTGTCGCCAAGGGTTTCGCTCTCTTCACCCAGGAAGATATCCAGATTCTCGCCGGCCAAGTCCAGAAGTTGAACGTTGGCCTCGTCATTCAAATGGAAGAAGAAAAGGTCGAGGTTTCGGACTCCTCCGCGAAAGTCGATATCGCTCCTACCAACAACGCCGGCATGATAGTCATGCAGGGCAAGGATCTCGAAGCGCTCTCCGATGATCCGGACGAGCTGCAATCCGAGCTTCAAACCCTCGCGGGCCCCTCGGCGGGTCCCAACGGCGGCCAAATTTACATCGACGGTTTTACCGCTGGCACGCTCCCTCCCAAAGCTTCTATCCGTGAAATCCGCATCAATCAAAATCCCTTTTCCGCGGAGTATGACAAGCTCGGCTACGGACGAATCGAAATTCTCACCAAGCCCGGGACGGATCAGTTTCACGGCCAGGCCTACATTTCGGGAACCACCGCGGCATTTAACGCCCGCAATCCTTTTAGCAATCTGCCCGCTGGCATCGCCCAGCCCGGCAATCATTCCGAGCAATACAGCGGAAACATTGGCGGTCCGCTTAGCAAGAAAGCTTCGTTCTTCTTCAACGTCGAGGGGCGCAACGTCATCGACCTAAAAATCGTGAACACGCCATTCGTCGATCCCACCACCTTCCAGATCGTTCAGTTTAGCGATGCTGTGTCCAATCCCGGCAGACGCTACAACATCAGCCCGCGTCTCGATTACCAGATCACCCCCACCAACACGCTCACCGCACGTTACCAGTATTTTCACAACACCGATGAGAACGAGGGAACCGGCCAATTTAGTCTCGCGCAACAGGGTTTCAACGTCGTCAACGCCGAACAGACCTTGCAAATCAGCGACACCCAGGTTGTAAACGCCAAGATTATCAACGAAACCCGCTTCCAATTCCTGCGCACCACTGAGATTCAAACTCCTGTCAGTATCGTGCCTACTATTCAGGTCCAGGGCGCATTCACTACGGGCGGCAACGTTCAAGGTGTGCTCAATGACGCCCTCGATCGCTTCGAAATCCAGAACTACACCTCGATGGCCCTGGGCAAGCACTTCGTGAAATTTGGAGCACGGGTGCGCGTGAACCGCGACGAAAACTTTGAAACTGCCAATTTCAACGGGTCCTTTTCTTTTGGTACCAGGCAGACTCCCGCTCCCAGCGCCGCTTGCCCCGGCCCGAGCGTTCAACTCGACGGAATTCACGCTTACCAGCAGTTGGTGATGGGTTTGGCAAATGGGCAGAGCGAGCAGAGTCTCATCAATTGCGGGTTTGGCCCGACGAATTATTCCGTGACCGCCAGCCCCGTGGGGAATCCCACCGTCCGAGTGAACTGGTTCGACGCCGGCCTATATGCGCAAGATGACTGGCGCGTCCGCCCAAATCTCACCATGAGTTATGGCTTCCGTTTCGAAACCCAGAACAACATTTCGGATCACGCCGATTTCGCTCCGCGGCTGGGAATCGCCTGGGGCATCGGCGGCACGCCCAAAAATCCGCCCAAAACTGTGCTTCGTGCCGGCTTTGGAATGTTTTATGACCGCTTTGGCTATGACCTGGTGGCCCAGCAGCAGCGCCTCAACGGACAAATTCAGCAACAGTTCATCGTCAATAATCCCAATTTTTATTTGAGCAATATTCCGCCGGTCAGCCAACTCCAGCTCTCCGGCGCTCCTTCAACTTTCTATGAACGCAATTCGCATCTGCGAACGCCCTACACCATGCAAACCGGTGTGAGCATCGAACGCCAGCTTGGCAAATCGGCGAATCTCGCCGTGACGTACCTGAACGCCCGTGGCGTCCACGCCTTTTTCACCAACAACATCAATGCTCCCGATCCTGCAAACAATGGACTGCGCCCCTTGCCGAATGAAGGCAACATCTTCCAGTACCAATCGGACGGAGTGTTCCGGCAAAACCAGCTCATCGTGAACAGCAGCATTCGCATGGGAACAAAGCTTTCCTTTTTCGGCTACTACACGCTGAACTACGCGAACAGTGACACTGGCGGCCCCGGTTATTTTCCTTCGAATCCCTACGATCCTATCGAGGACTACGGCCGCGCCTCGTTTGATGTTCGCCACCGCATCTTTTTCGGCGGGTCCGCCACTTTGCCCCACGCCTTCCGGCTGAGTCCGTTCATGATCGCCAGCTCCGGCAGCCCGTTCAACGTCACTACCGCGCTGGACCCCTTTGGTGATTCCTTGTTCAATCAGCGCGCCGCCTTTGCGACTTGCCCGTCGACTTCACCAACCGTGAAGCAAACGCCGTATGGCTGTTTTGATTCGAATCCGCAGCCGGGCGAAAAAATCGTGCCCATCAATGACCTGACCGGACCGGGGAAATTTACTTTGAATCTCCGGCTGAGCAAGTCGTTTGGCTTTGGGAAAAAAGCGGAAACTGCAAACGCAGGCCCCGGCGGCGGTCCCGGCGCTAGCGGCACTTTTGGACGCGGCCCTGGTGGAGGGGGAGGGCCGGGACAGCGCGGCGGTTTTGGCGGACGCGGCCCTGGTGGACCTGACGGCAACCCCACCAATCATCGCTACAGCTTGACCTTTTCGGTTGCCGCGCGGAATATCTTTAATCACGTGAACCTGGCGACGCCTGTCGGGAATCTGAGTTCGCCGCTGTTTGGCCTCTCGAACGGACTCTCTGGCCAGCCTTTTTCTCAGTCGACGTCGAACCGCCGTATCGATTTGCAGACGACGTTCAGCTTTTAGTTATTTTCTTTCTCTGCGAAAACGCGGCGGGCAGGTACTCGAAGGATGCGGAAGCGAAAAAAAGTATTGGACAAGGGTACCGAAGCGCGACGCGCGGCGCGCAATTCCGGAATTGCTCCGGCCGTTACACGGGTCATTCCCGACAAGCGCAAACGGCCCGCGAAGCACAAGAAACTATTGATTGAAGCCGAGATCGAATAGGCTCCAGGTCGGTTTTTGCGCGCTCGCGCCGTAGTTGAGGTTGTTTCCGCCGGAAAAGCGGGAGCCTTGCTCCCGCACTCCCAAAAGTCAGGCCCGACCGGGCCTAGTTTTTCGACCCTCATCCCGGTTTGTTGGCAGGGACTACTTCGTCGGGACGGAACAGCGCTGCGAGGGATATTTTTTTGCGTTCTGCAAGTTCCGCCGCGATTTTCTCCAAATCCTTCTTGTCGAACCCCATGGAACTCACCTTCACCGTTCCGTCGGTATCAATAAGAAAAATCGTCGGTACGTTTGTCAATCCATATCCATTCGAAACCACGTAGCCATCTTCATCATCGAGCAGAATGGGAAAGGTTATTCCGTACTCCTTCGCAAAGTTCGCCGTAGCCCGCTCGTCGTCTTGCGAAATCCCGAGAAAAGTCACGCCGTCGCCTCCATACCGCTTGTGGAGGCGTTCGAGAAATGGGAACGTGAACTGACAAACGGGGCAGGATTTTTTGAAAAAGGCGGCGACCACCGGGCCGCGCTCCATCAGGGAATTGAGCGAATAGTCCTCATTGTCGAGAGCCTTGAGTGAAAATCCCGGAGCCGTATTCCCAGCAACGATGTGCGTCATGTGATCCTGTTTTCCCATCCAGCGTGAAAGCCGCCGCAGAATTCCCATCGCTTCAGTGTAGCGCAGGGCAGTGGACTGCCGCAAAGCTCCAGAAATCCAGGTTTATAATCAAGACTCTGGAATCATGATGAGGTGACTCATGGCGGGAATCGCACCGCGAGGTGTAGAAGTGCCGGTGATCGAGACGGAGCGGTTGCGATTGCGGGGGCATCGGCCTGAGGATTTCGCAGTTTGCACGGCCATGTGGGCCGATCCCGTAGTCACCCGCTACATCGGCGGGAAGCCGCTCTCGGAAGAGGATGTTTGGGCGCGCACCCTTCGCTACTTGGGACATTGGGCGTGGCTGGGATTTGGCTATTGGGTGATGGAGGAGAAAGCCACCGGGAACTTTGTGGGAGAAATGGGATTTTCAGACTGGAAGCGGGAGATCGAACCGTCTCTGAAAGGCGTGCCGGAACTTGGGTGGGTGCTTGCCACGCACGCCCATGGGAAGGGTCACGCAACGGAAGCGGCGCGGGCCGCGATCGCCTGGGGCGATTCGAATCTCATGACGGCCCAGCCCGCGCTAGGGAAGACGGTGTGCATCATTCACCCCGAGCACCTGCGGTCGATTCGCGTAGCCGAGAAGTGCGGATTCAGAGAAGTGCTACGCACGGCGTACAAAGCGGAGCCGACGATTTTGTTTGCGCGATAGGGGCACTCGAGATTTTCGGGGTTCAATGAATTTGCTTGGTCTTGCGCTGCATGTAGTCCATCAACAAGTATTGGCCGAGGGTGTACGGAGTGGTGAAGTAGGCTTTGCCTTTGCACATTTCGGTGATTTTCTGGACGAAGTGGACGAGCGAGTAATCGCTGGCGAGCATGAACGTGTTGATCATGATTCCGGCGCGCTTGCATTTGTTTACTTCTTCGAGCGTCTGGCCGACCACGAAGGGATCAAGCCCGAATGCGTTTTTATAAATGCGGCCGTCTTCGAGCGTGAGCGCGGAAGGTTTTCCATCCGTGATCATGATGATCTGGCGCATGTCTTTTTTCTGGCGTAGCAGGATGCGCTGGGCCATGCGCAGGCCTTCGCGCGTGTTGGTGTAATACGGGCCCACCTGTACGCGGGCGAGTTCGCCGATGGGGACTTCTTCCGCGGAATCGTGAAATAGAACGAGGCTTAGCGTGTCGCCGGGATATTGCGTGCGAATCAAATGCGATAGCGCCATGGCCACGCGCTTGGCGGGAGTGAAGCGGTCCTCGCCATAGAGAATCATGCTGTGGCTGCAATCCAGAAGGACCACCGTGGCGCAGGAACTGTGGTACTCGCACTGGTGGACCATCAAGTCGGAGTAAGTCATCTCGATGGGGACTTTGGCGCCTTCGCGGCGGACGGCATTGAAGAGCGTGGCGCTGATGTCCATGTTGAGGGTGTCGCCGAATTCGTAGGGGCGTGAAACGCCGCCGGATTCGACGCCGGTGGAGAGGTCGCGTGTATCGTGCCGGCCAAAGCTGCTGCGGCCAAGCGAGCCGAGCAAATCCTGCAGGGTCTTGAATCCTAGAAAATCGATGGTTTTGTCGGTGATTTCGAAGCGCGCTTCAGGCTGGCGTTCATGCGGCTGGCCGAGTTGGCCGCGGGCGGAAGTCTGCGGTGGGGGCGTGATTTGCGGAGGTTGCTGCGGATTGATGAAACCTTCGTTGGCCAGGCGCTCCGTGATTTTGTCGAGGAGATTCTTGATCGCCTGGTTGTTCATGGCGCCCGGGTCCTGAAGCATTTCGCGGAGTTCTTCGCTCATGGCGTCTTCGGGGAGCAGATCGCCTTCCTGGAGTGCGCGGAGGATCGCCTCGCGCAGAGCTTCCATGGAACGCTCCTGGTCCATCTGGGAGACGCCGTAGAATTGCGATTCAAAGCCGCTCTGGAGAAAAAAATCACCGAGACGTTTGATGAGTTCTTCCAGGTCGACAGCGTCAGCTGGCTCGCCCGTATATTTTCCGTACCTAATGAACTTCATTCCCGCTCTTCCCCTGCGCCACGTATCAGGAACGAACTCTGTCTCTGCGTTCTCTTTCTCTTCAAACTTAAAACAAACAACTTAAAACTTAGAACTAATTAAATTGCCGGCGCGGGGGGCGCGGCGGGCCTTCGCGCGAATCGCGCTGCTCGGGTTGCTTGGGCTTCTCCGCGAAGTAGCCGCGCTCTTCGCTGCGGCCAATGCGGCGATGCGCCCACAAGCCCTCGAGGATCATTTCGGCGGCGGCCGCGGCTGGCCCCGACTCTTTGCGGTCTTTGACGCCGAGTCTATCGACATGCTCCATCAGTCCCTGAATCTTCGAGAGTTGCTGATGGCGCTCGTTGGTTGTAGCAAGTTCTGGAAGCTTTAATTCGCCGCCCAGTTCAAACCATTGAATGACCGGTTGAAAATTGATGTCGGTGAAATGTTTGCTGAAGACGCGGCCGACGGCGGTGCGGATAAGTTCGCGCGCGATCGTGTCGGCGCCCTTCAGCTCGCCTTCGTATTCGAGCTCCATTTTTCCGGTGATGGCGGGAAGCGCGGCGTAAACGTCGGCGACTCGCGCAATGACACTTTTCTCGCCGTTGCGAGCGGCGCGCTGCTCGGCGCTGCTGACCAGGCTTTCCAGAGTGGTGATGGGCAGACGCTGGCTGACGCCGGAACGCCGATCCACACGCTTGTCCTCGCGGGCTTGGAACGCGATTTCTTCGACCACCTGGCGAAGATATTGTGGGACATCGATCTTCTTGCCGGAGTCGCGGCCTACCCAGGCCTCTTGCGCGGTGATGGTCATTCCTTCTTCGACGCTGGCAGGATAGTGGGTGCGAATCTCCGCGCCGATGCGGTCCTTCAGCGGAGTAATGATTTTTCCGCGCGCCGTGTAATCCTCGGGATTGGCGGTGAACACGAGAAGCACGTCGAGAGGGAGGCGGAGCGGGTAACCCTTAATCTGGATGTCGCCTTCCTGCATGATATTGAAAAGGCCGACCTGGATTTTTCCGGCAAGGTCGGGAAGCTCGTTGATGGCAAAAATCCCGCGATTGGCGCGCGGGAGCAAGCCGTAGTGGATAGTGAGTTCGTCGGAGAGGTCGCGGCCTCCACGGGCCGCGCGGATGGGATCGACGTCGCCGATGATGTCGGCCATGGTCACGTCGGGAGTGGCAAGCTTTTCCACGAAACGAAGGTCGCGGGGCATCCAGGAGATGGGAGTGTTGTCGCCTTCGGCGGCGATTTTTTCGCGACACGCCCGGCAAATTGGATTCAGCGGATCGTCGTTGATTTCGCAGCCAGAAACAACGGGCATCTCAGAGTCGAGAAGATTGATGAGTCCGCGAAGAATACGGCTCTTGGCCTGTCCGCGCAAACCGAGAAGAATAAAATTGTGGCGTGAGAGCAGGGCATTGACGATTTGCGGCACAACAGTGTCTTCGTAGCCATGAACACCGGGGAAAAGGGTCTCGCCCTTTTCGATGGCGCGCAGCAGATTGCGGCGGATCTCGTTCTTCACCGAACGAGACGCGCTGCTGACATCAAAATCAGGGATGCGTTTCAGTTCGCCGAGCGTCCGCGGTTTCGTATGTCCTGAGGATTGCATCGATGTGCTTGCCGTCATGGGTCCTGTTCCGCGAGCCGCGCAAATCGGCTCGCCACAAACTAATTCAAACCGTGTCCGTTGCCGGCGGCGCGCTTGCGCAAGGCACCATTATTCTGTAGATGCGGGGCCCACTCGCGAAGGTACGCTACCAGTCGCTCCTGCCGGTCGGCCTCCGACCGCAGTTCGAGAATTTGCTGTTTCCACAATAGGTCCATGGGAAGCGTTGCAGCAACGAGATAGGAGAGTTCCTCCGCCGGAGCGCCTTCGAGATTTTTCGGATAGTCATCGAAGATCAGCGTATGGCAAGCCTCGAAAAGCTCGACGAGTTGACCCTGGACGCGTGGATCGCCGGGATTCTCTCGATCATCAAGGTAGTCCACTTGGCCTTCCAGAAGAGGGTCTTCCTGGAAAAGTTCGACGACGCGGAACGGGGCACGGCCGGCCGTAAGAATGTCCATGCGGCCGTCGTCGTACCGCTGCACGACCGCTTTGATTTCCGCGGTGCAGCCGACGCGCGCGAGCCCCTTGGGAAGGGAGAGAAGCATGCCGAACTCGGATTTTTCCTCGAGGCAGGTTTTCACCATTTCGCGATAACGCGGCTCGAAAATATGCAGAGGAAGCTCCGCGCCGGGAAGGAGGACGACGTTTAACGGAAACAGCGGAATGCGTTCAGGCCGCATGGGTCCCAGCCCAAATGATAACAGAGAGTGGGACGGCTGGTTATGAATCCTGAGATGTGGGAATATGCCCTCGCGGACGGCGTGTCAGGCAGATTTATCTTCCGTTTATCATGGAATAGCGAGAATCGGGCACGGCTTGCCGCAGCAAATCAGCGAGTGACCCGTAGAGCCCTGCGCAGGGATGCTCCGAATTACTGGATTTCCTCAGGGCAGGCTTAGCCAGGCGGTGGAATCGATGAACTATGCAGCTCTGTTGCAGTCCGCACTTGTGGCGCTGCTTCGCAACAAGATGCGCAGTATTCTGACGGTGCTAGGCATCACGATCGGAATTGCCGCCGTGATTTGCGTCGTGGCGATCGGCAAAGCGGGGCAAGCGCGAGTGGAGCAGCAACTGAACAATCTTGGAGATAACTTCGTCTGGGTTGAGGCCGGCGGCCGGGCGGTGAATGGTGTACGCACTGGCACGCATGATACGAAGACATTGGTGGTGGCCGATGCGGTGGCCATCAAGAGCCAGATTTCGCTGATTAAGAGCGTTTCGCCGAACGTGGATGATCCTGTCCAGGTTGTGTATGGAAACCAGAATTGGCACACCTCCTACCGCGGTGTTTCGCCAGAGTACTTCGAAATCAAGCGCTGGTTTGTGGACCAGGGAGCATTTTTTTCGCAGGACGATGTGGACCGGGCGGCAGATGTTTGCGTGCTTGGGCGAACGGTGCGGGACCAGCTTTTCGGGGTCGAAGATCCGATCGGCAAGGTCATTCGCGTGACCAACCTCCCTTGCAAAGTCGTGGCTACGCTTATTCCGAAGGGGCAGTCGCTTTCCGGACAAGACCAGGACGACACCATCATCATTCCTTACACCATGGCGCAGAAGAAATTGAAAGGGATTACCTGGCTCGACGACATCCTGTGCTCGGCGACTTCGGCGGACGCGGTGAAAGTGGCTGGCCAAGAGGCCACGGCGGTGCTGCGGGATCGCCACCATTTGCGCCCCGAGGAAGAAGATGACTTCAACATCCGGAATCCGGAGGACATTATTCAGGCGCAACTGGACGCCAGCCGGACGCTGACCATTCTCTTGATTGCTATCGCTTCGATTTCGCTGCTGGTTGGCGGAATCGGGATCATGAACGTCATGCTCGTTTCAGTAACAGAGCGGACGCGCGAAATCGGCGTGCGAGTCGCCGTTGGCGCAACGGAAGAAGCCATCCAACTGCAATTCCTCGGAGAATCGATCATGCTCAGCCTGGTGGGAGGCGCCGCGGGAGTGCTTTTCGGCATTTTTGGCTCCTACCTCGTTGGACAAACGTTGAAATGGCCCATCCAGATGTCACTGGAGTCCGTGGTGATTGCGGCCATCTTTTCCGTGGCCGTTGGCGTATTTTTTGGATATTACCCGGCGCGAAAAGCTTCGCTGCTCGATCCCATCGAAGCCCTGCGATATGAATGAGCATCCGGGAATTGAACTTCAGGACTGGACATGAATTTGAATGGAAAATGGATCATCCTCATAGGTGTCGCCGTCCTTGCCGGGCTCTTTGTGTTTTTCGGACTGAGCCGCAGCACGCAGGCACAACACTTCACGGCCAAGGCGGAGCGCGGAGATATTCACGACGTGGTAGACGCCACGGGAACGATCAATGCCGTGATCCTGGTACAAGTTGGTTCACAGGTCTCGGGCACCATCGCAAAGCTAAATGTGGACTTCAATTCTCGCGTGCACAAAGGCGACATCGTCGCGCTGATCGATCCGGCACTTTTCCAGGGTGCGCTGCTCCAAGCCTCCGCTGACCTAGATAACGCCAAAGCTAATCTTGTAGCGGCAAGAGCCAATCTGGATAAGGCTGCGGCCACGGCGCAACAGACCAAAGCCGACTACGACCGGACCGCGGAGCTCACGACGCAAAAAATCATGAGCCAGCAGCAACTGGATCTGGCGAAGGCGAACTACGATTCGGCGAAGGCTGGAGTGGGAGCCGCCGTAGCAAACGTTACGCAGGCTGAAGCACAAGTTAGCCAGAAGGCGGCGGCGCTGACGGTGGCGCAGACAAACCTGAACTACACGGTGATTCGATCACCGATTGATGGGACGGTGGTGGCGCGCAATGTGGATGTGGGGCAGACGGTGGCCGCGTCGCTGCAGGCGCCGACGATTTTCACGATCGCGCAAGACCTTACGAAGATGCTGGTTTATACGAAAACGGATGAGTCCGACGTAGGCAACATCAGGCCCGGAAAAGCGGTCACGTTTAAGGTCGATGCTTTCCCGAAGGACACATTTCACGGAGTCGTCAGCCAGGTGCGGATGAATCCGACGACGGTGCAAAGCGTGGTGACGTACGACACGATCATCGAATTCGCGAATCCGGAGACGAAGCTTTTTCCGGGAATGACGGCGTACGTCGCCATTCCGGTGGATACGGTACAGAACGTGTTGAAGGTGCCGAACACGGCGCTGCGCTATAAGCCGCCGATGGCGCCGGAAGAGATTCTCACCATCTATAAGCAATATGGAATCGACGGAAATGAGAAGCTGCAGGCTGCTGATGATCCTTCCACGCCGGGCGGCGGCCCGAAGGCCGGCGCGGAAAATCAGAACGCACCTCACGCGCCGCGATCGGAGAATGCGGTGGTGTGGAAGCTGCACGCGGACAACACCATGGAGCCGGTGAAGATTTCGCTGGGCATAACGGACCACGCGTATACGCAAGTGGCTTCGGTGATCAAAGGGGAACTGAAAGAGGGAGACGCGTTGATTATTCGGTCGGTTTTGCCGAAGAGCCAAGCACCTGGAACGTTGCGGCGCTGAGGATTCGCGTGGGAAACGTTGCAGAAAAATCGTCGATGCAGTCTGCCAGTCAAATCGAAGCTAAGGAAGCTGCTGCCGCGGCGAATGCCGTCCTCCGCATCGAAGGCGTGCACAAGTACTACGATTTGGGAGAGACGCGCGTGCACGCGCTGCGCGGCGTAAGCGTGGAAATTCAGCGGAACGAATTTCTGGCCATCATGGGAGCGAGCGGGAGCGGCAAGTCGACGTTCATGAACATACTTGGGTGCCTGGACCGTCCGAGCTCGGGGAAATACTTGCTCGAAGGGATCGATGTGTCGAAGCACGACAAAAGGGCGCTGGCGCTGATCCGCAACCAAAAAATCGGGTTTGTGTTTCAGGGATTTAATTTGCTGGCGCGGACGACGGCGCTCGAAAATACAGAATTGCCAACCCTGTACACAAAGATTGATAAGGCCGAGCGGAGAAAGCGCGCCGTGGAGGCGCTGGCGATGGTGGGGCTTGCCGACCGTGCGCAACATTACCCTTCACAAATGTCCGGAGGGCAGCAGCAGAGGGTGGCGGTGGCGCGAGCGCTGGTGAACCGCCCGTCCATATTGCTGGCCGATGAGCCTACGGGCAATCTCGATAGCCGGACGTCGGTGGAAATCATGGAAGTTTTCCAGGACTTGAACGACAAGGGATTGACGATAGTGATGGTTACGCACGAGCACGACATCGCGCAGTTTGCGAAACGCGTGATGGTGTTCCGTGACGGAAAGATTCGCAAAGACGAACCCGTGCTGAACCGGCCAAGAGCTTCGGAAGTCTTGAAGACCCTGCCAACCCTCGAGGATTGACCTCCATTGGTGAAGTGATTTCCGGCCAACAATGGCCAGCCCCCTCCCCCTGTTTTGTGTAAGTGTTGCATCTACGGAGTTTAGCTGAAAACTCAACTGTATCGTAAGTCGTTTGTTTGCAACACTTGCGTTGGCGGGTCCATAAGTGTTGCAGGCGAAGGGCTTAGAGCAAGACTGGGTAGCCCCCTCCGAAACGTTGAGGAGGGGGGTACACCCCCCATTCCTGCATGCACTTGAAAGCAAAAGGGTTGCAAAATGGGCTCCCGTAAGTGCATGAAAAGGAAGGGAAATGAACGGAGGGAGGTGAGTTCCAAAATGGGAAAAACAGGTCACAATGCAGGCACTTGAGAAAGGATCAAGGGCTCGGCGAGCTTGCATGGCGGCAACGACAGAGAGTGTAGCACACCTTAATGAAAATGTTAAGTGTTTTGCAGCGCGCGGTCGAAAATAAGGGTCGAACGGCTATTAGGGCAGTTGAATGGTTTTCGTGGATGCGAGACAAGCAAGAAAAAAGCAAAGTCAAAACCCCCACGCTTCAAAAACCGAAGCATGCGGCACCCCTCTCATTTTAACGTTCTAAGGGCCTGTCATCTGCCGAGGAACGAAATGCTCGAACACGGCCTTGTGCAGAAGGGCCGGAGAGAGAGCCCCCTGGCTGAGGATAAAGTCGTGAAATTTCTGTTGGTCAAACGCTGGCCCCATCGCCTTCTCTGTGTCGGCACGCAGGCGCATCAGTCGCGTGTAGCCGTAGAAGTAGGAGGTCGCTTGCCCCGGATTATTAAACGTGTAGCGTTCCAGCTCCTTATTCGCCAGAGTTTCAGACAACACTACGTCTGCCATCAGGAGTTTCTTCGCTTGCTCGGGTGTTATCTTGCCCGCCTGCAGTTCTGGATCGAGGAAAGCGCGCGCAGCCCGCATCAGTCTTTGCTGCAATGACATCAACTGGCCATCCAAGGGCATGTACGGTTTCAGGATGGCCTCCGCATACAAGCCCCAGCCTTCAACGTTCACGCTATTCATTGCGAACTCTGAGCGAGCCAGGGAGACACCCTTTTCTACCATTGCGTCAAATTGTAAGTCGTGTCCTGGTCGGCCCTCATGCGCCGCCAAAGTCCACGAAATGGCAGAAAAGGTGTAATCGTCGAGCCGTTCGGTGGTGCCCGGCTTTGCGCTTGCTGGAGCAGGGACACGCAACGGCAGCACAAAAACACCCACCTCTCCCGTGTTGTTTATCCTCTTCGGTGCCACATGGTAGGGCCCCGGCGTGTCGGCGCTTTCAGCTTCGCTTGCGAGCTTGATCTTCATGGGGCGGGCAGGTAACGTTACCAATCGCGCTTCTCGGATGATGCCCTCAATCGCTCCAATACACCTTTCGTAGTTCGGGAGAATCTCGGGACCTTCCCACTGTTCCTTCTTGAGTGTGCGGATTACGTCGCGGTAGTCCGTCGCATGGATTCCCTTTTCCCGCGCGACTCTTGGAGCAAGCGCCATCAGTTCGCTCTGGATTTCATCAAAGCTGGCGCGCGCCAGTGCGGCAAGCTGCTCCGGCGGCATTTCCACTCCGACTCGTTCCAGAGTGTAAGCATAAACTTCGGGTGGCATACGGAAATCGGTTCGGGTCCTTGGCAAGAGCTCACGCCGGACAAATGCGTCGAATTGCGTCAATTGTTCCCGCAGCTTGGTATACGCAGGCTCGTAGCCTGGGATGCGATATTTATCAAACAGCTTGGCGATAGCACTGGCATATGTGTCACTGTTCGATAGATTCCTCTCCACCAATCCCTTGAAAGGCCCGAGTAATCCGGGCACAGTCAAGCGTTCTCGCATCCGGTCCTCACAGAGCTTTGGCAGTGGCTCGTATCCCGGTTCCATTCCCGCGTATTTGCGAAGACGAACAAGCGCTCTCACTCGCTTTTCCTGAGGCACTTGGTCATCGAGGAGCGCTTCGATACCCCAATAGGCGATCTCGTTGGCGTCGCAGAACGGGATGAAGTATTTTTTTCGAATTTCTCTCCCGCGGATGTCGTTGCGGGCGCTGTTGATCAAGATCTCCAAATCCTGACGAACAGAATCATCTTTCTCTTGCTCCAGGCGCTTTTCGAGTTCGGTGATCGCTTGCTTGGTAGCTTCCCCGTGTCGCTCTTCGAACTGCGGTTTCAAGTCAATGATCTCTTCGTCCAGCCCAGGGATCCCCAATGCCCCGGCCCCTTCAGGGTAGAAGAGCGCGTTGACTTCCAGAAGTAGGTTCGTATTCTTATCACTTCGGGTGACCCACTCAGGTGTGTTGCGCGATGTCAGGGGCGAGCCAACCGGCTCTTGGGCGGACACGGCTCCAAATAGACAGACGGCAATTAAGGCGTTGGCCGCGAATTTCCTTGCCATAGTCGACGAATATTAACACGTTCGCACTCGCGGGCGATTTGTTGGTCAGGAGAGATCGGCGAGCAGGGCTTCCATTTCGGAGCTGGCGTGGTTGTCACCTTTTTTTGCGGCGGCAGCGATGCCGGTTGAGAGGATTTGCCGGGCTTCGGCGGTGCGGGATTCGCGCGCGAGGAGTTGGCCGTACATGAGATAAGCGGGGATGTAATCGGCGTTGCGCTCGAGAAGAGCACGGAAATGGGTGTCGGCGGCTGAGGGGTCGCCACTGTTCATGCACTCCATGGCGAGGCCGTAGCGGGAGAAGGCGTCATCGGGTTTTTGGGCGACGAACTCTTCAAGCAACTGGCGGCGGGTTTTCTTTTGGTCGGTCATTGGGTCTCTCGTATTATACAGGGCGGAGAAAGAAGAAAAAGAAGCTAACAGTCCCGACAAGGTCGGGATCTTCGATCGACAGTCGACAGTTGAAAGTTCAAAGAAGGACAAAGATTTAACACCCCGACTTGGACGGACAGACGCTGGACACGGAGCGCACACAGTTCGAAGAGAAAAGCGGGAAAAGGATAACGCAGAGACGCAGAGTTCACAGAGAAGAGGCGACGGCGCGAAGGGCGAGGAGATGGAAATGGAACGGAATAGAAGAGAGAATCGAGAGCAGGGAATCAAGCTGAAGGGGAAGCCGGTGGCAGCTTCGCGATCGGAGATGACCGAAATCGTTCTGCCGGCGCAGACGAATCCTCTGGGAAAGCTTCTGGGCGGGCAAGTAATGCACCTTGTGGATATGGCTGCGGCGTTGGCGGCGCATCGGCACTCGAACAGCTACGTGGTGACGGCTTCGGTTGATTACATCGATTTTCGGAATGCGGTGAACCTTGGGGAGATTGTGACGCTTAAGTCGCAGGTGAATCGCGTTTTCCATACTTCGATGGAGGTGGGTGTCGAAGTCTATTCAGACAATGTGCTGCGCGACGAGCGCAAACATACCACGACGGCGTATGTGACATTTGTTGCGATTGACGAGCACACGCGGAAGCCGAAGCTGGTGCCACCGCTGATTTTGAAGACGGCGGGGGAGAGGAAGCGGTATCGCGAGGCGGCGGAACGGCGGAAGACGAGGCTAGCGTTGCGTTATGGAAAGTGAGCGGTTTTCAGTTGTCAGTTTTCAGTGAGAGCAGAATCAAAAAAGCCTTCGATGCCAAGGTGTTGCCAAACAAGGGCGCAGCATGCTGCGCCCCTACAAGGACCAACGAACCTTTCGCCATGTGTTTGTACTGCTCAGCTGCCGAGATGGTTGCGGACTTCTTCGGCGACAGCAAGGGTTTGATCGACGCAGGAGCCGATGGCGGGGCCTTGGAGGTAATTGCCGGTCAGCCAGAGGCCGGGGAAGCGCGAACGAGATTTTGCGACGGCGGCCAGGCGGTCGCCGTGACCGAGGTTGTATTGGGGCAGGGCGCGTGGCCAGATCGTGACATTGGAGAAGACCGGTTCGCTTTTCATGGAGAGGACTGGGGAGATTTCGCGGTGTACGAGCGATGCTAGTTCTTGGGCATTCAATTTCGTCGCGGTAGGGTCGCTTGCTCCACCTACGAAACTGGTCAGAAGGGCTTGGCCTTCTGGAGCGCGGCCGGGGAAGAGCGAGGAGTTCCAGACGGAGCCGAGGACGCGGAGGCCGGAGGAGCGAGGCACGAGAAAGCCAAAGCCGTTTAGGGAGTGCCCAATATCTTGCTGGCGATAGCCGAGAGAAACTACGGCGACGGCGGCGTAGTCGATGGAATTCAGTGCAGAGAGAAATGAGGAATCTAGTTGTGAGAGAAGGCTTCCGGTGATGTCCGTGGGTGTGGCGAGGATCAGGGATTTGGTCGAAACGGATTCGATGCTGCTGCGGCTCTCTAGACGCAGATCGAATGAGCCAGTACTTTGGCGAGAGATCTCGGCAACTTTAGTTTCGGTCAGCAGAGCGGGACCGAGATTTTTGGCCAGCGCGCGTACCAGCGTTTCGTTGCCTTCGCGAAAAGTTTGCAGGGCAGGGAGCTCGCGCGGGCCCTTTTTGGATTTGGCTAGACGCATCATGCCACGAACGATACTGCGGGTGGCCCTTTCGGCTTCGTAGAGTTGAGGGAAGGCGCTGCGAAGGCTTAGGCGTTCTGGATCTCCGGCGTAAACGCCGGAAACGAAGGGGCCTACCAGGCGATCGAGGAGTTGAGGAGAGAATTTTCGGCGGACGAAGTTTGCGACCGATTCGTCGGCATCGGGAGGGGTGCTTCTGCCGAGGATGTCGCGGAGGAGGGCCCACTTCGTGGCGCCATTGATTATGGAACTCATGAAAAACGCGGGAGGACTGAGGGGCGCGGGCTGGAGCTTGCCGTCAATCAGGACATAGCGGGGGGCGCGTGGCGGGGCTTGCAAAATTTCATTCGAAATACCAAGTTCCTCGCAGAGCTCACGAAGGGCGCGGGTCCCGCTGAAACTCTGCGGACCCAATTCCAGGAGGAAGCCGTCGCGATTGACGGAGTTGATGACGCCGCCTGAGCGTGGAGATGCTTCGACGAGTTGCGCGTCGATGCCTGATTTGCGCAGGGCGTAGGCGCAGACGAGGCCGGAGATGCCGCCTCCGACCACCAATGCTGGGACGTGACGGGTCACAGGGCTGTGAGCATCCTCGCAGGATCAGAGAGTTTTTGAAAAGAGTGGCTTGGCGGTGAGCTTCTGTTGTTCGAGATACGGATCGAAAACCATGGCCAGATTGCGAATGAAAATGCGGCCGAGCCAGGTGGCGCGGATTTGGCCGTTATCGAGGAGCACGAGGCCGTCCTGGCGAGAGGGTTCGAGGCGGCGGAGTTCTTCGGCGAAGTGCTGATCGAAATCGATGCCAAATTCGCGCGAGATTTCGTCCTTGATGACGATGGTGTGGCAGAGCAGGCGGCTGATGACGGCGCGGCGCAATTTATCTTCGCTGGAAAGCTGATAGCCGCGCATGGTGGCGAGGCCGCGTTCGGCGACGGCCTTCTCCCAGCTCGGGATGTCGCGGAAATTTTGCGCATAGGCGTCTTGAATGCCGCTGATGGCGGTGATGCCCATGCCGTAGAGGTCAGCGCCGGCTTTGGTGGTGTAGCCCTGAAAATTGCGGTGGAGAGTGCGGTTTTGCTGCGAGACGGAGAGTTCGTCACCGGGTTTAGCGAAGTGGTCCATGCCGATGTAGAGATAGCCAGCTTCGATGAACTTCAGCAGGCCGGCACGGAAGATATCAAATTTTTGCATGCCTTCGGGCAGGTGGGCGGCGAAGGAGCCTTGCTGCTTCTTCAACCAGGGCACGTGGGCGTAGCTGAAGAGCGCGATGCGATCGGGGGCGAGGCCGATGATCTGATCGACGGTGTGGGCGAAGGTGTCGGCGGTTTGGTAGGGCAGGCCGTAGATCAAATCCACGTTGATGCTATCGAAGCCGAGTTCTCGGGCGGCGAAGAGCAGGTCGCGGGTCATTTCATAGGGCTGGATGCGGTGAATCGCTTCTTGTACCTCGGCCTGGAAGTCCTGAATGCCCATGCTGAGGCGGTTGAAGCCCAGCTTGCGAAGAGTTTCGAGATGCTGGCGGGAGGTTACGCGGGGGTCGACTTCGATGCCGATCTCGCTGTCGGAGTCGAAATGAAAATGGTCTTTCGTGAAGGCGAATAGATCTTCGATTTGCTCGGGCGTGAGATAGGTTGGTGTGCCGCCGCCCCAGTGGAATTGGACGACGGGGCGGTTTTTCGAGACGCTGCGGCTGATGCGCTTCATTTCTTGCTTGAGGACGTGGAGATAGGGCGGGGCGACGCTCTTGTTTTTCTGAATGACGACGTTGCAAGCGCAGAAGAGGCAGAGGCTTTCGCAGAAGGGAATGTGCATGTAGAGCGAGACGGGCGTGCGGGCGAGTTCGGCTTCTTCGTGAACCCTTTCGAGATCGTTGGGGCCGAAAGCGTCGTTCCAGACGGGGGCGGTGGGATAGCTGGTATAGCGCGGGCCGGGGCGATTGTACTTGGCGAGAAATTCTTGGCCAACATGAAGCTCGCCGCGCATTTGGTCCAGACTTGGATGAGCGAGTGCCATGCTGAAAGGTCTCCTACCGCACCTGTGCTGCGGGCCGTGCGTGTTGGATTAGCGCGCGCTGGGCCGTTTCGACAAAGAGCTGAGCGTTTTCGACAGGCGTATGTTGCAAAATGCCGTGGCCGAGATTCAGGATATGACCTTGGCCAGACAGAGAGTTGATGGTGGCGAGGGTCGTATCGCGAATTTTTTCTGGCGGGGCGAACAGAACGGCGGGATCGACGTTGCCTTGCAGGGCGATTTTTGGACCGAGCGTCTTTCGAATCTGCGCGAGGTCAACGCGCCAATCGACGCTGAGGACATTTGCGCCAGAGCGCGCCACCGCCGTGAGCAAATGTTGGGACGCTTTAGTGTAATAAATCACGGGGACCGAACCGCTTAGGCCAGAGATGATTTCCTGCACGGCGGGTAATGCAAATTCTTCGTAGTCGTGGAGATTCAGTTCGCCGCACCAGGTATCGAAGAGTTGGACGGCGGCTGCTCCTGCGGCGATTTGCGCCTTGAGATAGGGAATCGTCGCCTGAGCGATGCGGTGGAGCAGTAGATGGAAGGTCTTCGGCTCGCGGTAGAGAAAACTCTTGACGGTGGCGAAGCCCTCTTTGGCCTTGCCTTCCACCATGTAGGTGGCGAGAGTCCAGGGGGCACCGGCGAAGCCCAAAACGGGAACGTCGGGGCCGACCGATTTCACGATGCGGCGGATGGCTTCCGGCAGGAAGCCGGTTTCCGCCTCGGGGTCGAAGATCTTGAGGCGGTCGACATCGGTCTTGGAGCGGACCGGATTGGGCAGGTTTGGGCCGGCGTCGCCGAGTTCCAGGTGCAAGCCCATGGCTTCAGCGGGGATCAATATGTCGGAGAAAACGATAACGGCATCAACCCCAAGCCTGCGAAAGGGTTGGATGGAGACCTCGACGGCCAACTGGGGAGTCCTGCAAACCTCAAGGAATGCGTGCTTTGCGCGGATTTCGCGGTATTCGGGAAGGTAGCGGCCAGCCTGGCGCATCATCCACACGGGAACACGGGGAACGACCTCGCCGCGACAGGCGCGGAGGAATAAGTCTTTCCGATTGATTGCCGGACTCTCTGGGGGCATGTTTCGCCTATCCCATGAAGGATAGCAAATCTGAGCGGGACTTGCTGAAACGACTACTCGGTGCCGCGACTTGTGCGAGTACCCACAGGTGTGGGCTATACTCGAAATGATCAATACCAGATGGCTTCTGCCAGCCAGGACCATGGGCAGTACTGTCAGTGTTGTGCTGAGCCGGGGGCTCAGGTTTGAGGATGAATCATCTTTTTCCGATTCTGACGGCTTTCGCGTATGTCCTGAGTTTGGGGCTGTATGTGCGCTTCCTGGCTACGGGAAACAAGCTCACGGGCAGATTGGGGACGCTGTTTCTGGGACTGGGGTTGATTGCGCACTATTTTGCGCTTTTGGAGAGGTCGCGCGGCTTACACACGGTTCCTTACCATGATTTGTATGGTTCTATGTCTCTGTTCGGATGGCTGCTGGCGCTGACCTATCTGGGTTTGGAGCTTTATCACCGGCAGAGATCGGTGGGGGCGTTCGTGCTGCCGTTTATTTTGGTGTTTTTTCTGGCGGCGCACCTTGCCCCAGCGGACCGGCTGTCACCTCCTAAAGTGCACGGAGTGGTTTTTGCGCTGCACGTGACTCTGAGCATTCTGGCTTACGCGGCTTTCGCGCTTTCCTTCGTGCTCAGCCTGATTTTTCTGGGGGAGGAGCGGCTGCTACGAAGGCATAAACTGGGCGAAGTGGTGTGGCGGCTTCCGCCGCTGGAACTGCTCGATCAGATGAGCCGATCGAGCGTGCTGGTAGGGCTGATTTCGATTGCCGCTGGAACGGCTCTGGGCTTCGTGTCGGTGGATCAACTGCCGGGGCAGCATTCGTTTTTCGATTCCAAATACATCATCACGCTACTGGTGTTGGCGTTGTATGCGCTTTACTTCCGGCTAGCGGGAACAGCGGCATGGCGCGGGGCGCGTGCTTCAAAATTGTGCATCTTCAATTTTGTGATCGTGGTGCTGAGTTTTACGGTGGTCAATCTGTATCTTTCGCACAGCCACCGCTACTTTTAGGAGCGTTGAACAGCGGCATGGAAATTGTTCTAGTCGGACTCAATCACCGTACGGCGCCGGTTGAGGTGCGAGAACGGGTGTCGTTCAACGCGGAGCAAACCCAGCGCGCGGCTGAAGAACTGCGCGCGCGGGGAATCCTCGAAGAGACGCTGGTGCTTTCCACGTGCAATCGCAGTGAAGTATATGGCGTGCCGCCGGAATCTTCGCATGAATGCGCCCCGGGTCTTTCCAGTTTTCTGAGCGAATTTCATTCGGTGCGGCCGGATGTCCTCAGCGTTTCGCTTTATCACCATTACGATCACGAAGCGGTGCGGCATCTGTTTCAAGTTGCGGCGGGGCTCGATTCGATGCTGCTGGGCGAGGCGGAAATCCTGGGGCAGGTGCGGGAAGCGTATCGCTTCGCGCATGAACACGGAGCGACGGGGCCAGTGCTGAATCGCCTTTTCCAAGGCGCGCTAGAAGTGGGAAAGCGCGTGCGGACGGAGACGGAGCTGGGCACGCGGCCGATGTCCGCGGCGGCGGCGGGAGTGAAGCTGGCGGAACGGATCTTTGGGAAATTGAGCGAGCGCAAGGCGCTGGTGGTGGGCGCGGGGGCGATGAGCGAGCAAGTCGTCTCGCATCTGCGGGATCGTGGAATCACGCAGCTGCACGTGATGAATCGCTCGCACGACAAAGCAGAGGAACTCGCGAAGCAATTTGGCGGGAAAGTTGTTGGATGGGGCGAGTGGGATCGCGCGCTGCAAACGCCGGACGTAGTGGTGGCGTCGGTGAGTGCGGAAGAGCCGGTTTTGCGGCGAGATATCGTGGGGCGGGCGATGGCGGCACGGGGAAACCGCGCCCTGTTCCTGATGGACCTGGGTGTGCCGAGGAATATTGAGCCGAGCGTGGGGGAACTGTACAACGTCTACGTTTACAATACAGATGACTTGACGGAGATCGTGCAGCAGAATCGCAGCGCGCGAGAAAGCGAGATTCCTCTCGCGCAGGAAATTGTCGAGGAGCATGTAAGCAAATTCTTGTCCTGGCAAGCGAGCGTGGAATTGGTGGGGCTTGTTGATGCGCTGCGCGCGAAGCTACGCGAGGAGCGCGCCACGTTTATCCGCTCGCGCACGGAGCCGATGAAGCATTTGTCGGAAGCGGATCGGGCGCAGGTAGAAAAATTGATGGATGAGATGCTGGAAAAGGTGCTGCTGGAGCCGGCGCAACGTTTGCGGGGAGAGAGAGAACTCCGGCGGAAGATTCAAAATGTAGAAGCACTGCGAGACCTTTTTCTTTCGAACCGGGAGAAGCCGTGAGAATCCTGCGGATCGGCACGCGCGGCAGCATGCTTGCGAAATGGCAGGCGGAATTCGTGCGCAAGCAACTCTTTGCCGCGACGGGCATGGAAGCGGAAACTATTATCATTAAAACCAGCGGGGACAAGATGCAGCAGGCGCCGCTGACGCAGATTGGCGGCAAGGGAATTTTTATCAAAGAATTGGAAGAAGCGCTGCTGGAGGAAACCATCGACCTGGCGGTGCACAGCGTGAAGGATATTCCGACGGACATTCCTTCGCGGCTAATGTTTCCCGCGGTTTGCCGGCGCGATGACGTGCGCGATTGCCTGGTCGGCTCGACGCTAGCGAATCTGCGGCACGGTGCGCGCGTGGGAACGAGCAGCCTGCGGCGACAGGCGCAATTGAAGCACCTGAGGCCGGACCTCGACCTGCGCGACCTCCGTGGAAACGTGGACACGCGCTTAAGAAAAGTGGAGAGCGGGGAGTACGAGGCGATCATGGTTTCCAAAGCGGGGCTCGATCGGCTCGGGCTGAGCAAGCGCATTGCAGAAGTGTTGTCTCCGGATGTGTGCATGCCGGCAGTGGGGCAGGGGGCGATCGCGGTGCAGTGCCGCCTGAAGGACACGGAAGCGGGGGATCTATTGGCGCCGTTGGATGATGCGGAGACGCGAACCGCGATCATCGCGGAACGGGCGCTGCTGGCGGCATTGCATGGCGGGTGCCAGGTTCCGCTGGGAGCGTGGGCGCGCGTGGAGCGGGGAGAACTCTTGCTGGAGGCGTGCGTTTGTTCCGTAGACGGAGAGCAATACGTGAAGCAGCGCGCGACGGGTCCGCGGGATCAGGCGGCGCAACTGGGGGAGCACATGGCGCGGCTGCTGATGGAAGCGGGGGCGCAGTCGATCCTGGAAGAAGTGAGCCGGCAGCGTGGATGAATCAACGCCAAAGAGCTTGGCGGGGAAGCGCATCGTCATTACGCGTTCGGCAGTGCAGAGCGACGCGATTGCGCGGGAACTGACGGCTCGAGGGGCGATTCCCGTGGTGTTGCCTCTGGTGTCGTTCGCTGAACCAGAAGACTTCGCGCCGCTTGATGCGGCGATCATGGACATTCAGCGATTTGATTGGATGATTCTGACAAGCGCGCAAGCGGTCCGTTCCGTGGCCAAACGCTGTAGGGACCTGAAGCGCGAAATTGTTGGCGCTAAGTGCAAGCTGAGAATTGCGTGCGTCGGACCTGTAACAGCCGAAGCTGCGCGGCAGGCTGGACTTCCGGTCGAGCACGTGGCCGAGACGCACAGTGGTGCGGGGCTGGCGGAGGAGATGGGAAGCAAGCTGGCCGGAGCAAAAGTCTTGTTGCCGCGAAGCGATCGCGCCAATCCGGATTTGCCGGTGGCGCTGAAGCGGCATGGCGCGGAGGTCAGCGAAGTGATTGCTTACCGCACGCTGCGGCCGAGCGCTGTGGATGAAAAAAATCTGAGCCAGATCGCCAATGGGGAAACGGATGCGATTTTGTTTTTCAGCCCTTCGGCGGTGCAACATTTTGCGGAGTTGCTTGGAGGCGAGCAATTGCGCGTTCTGCAGGACAGACTGGCCATCACGGCGGTTGGACCGGTGACGGCTAACGCGTTGCGCCAAGCAGGAGTATCGCGCGCCGTGGTGGCCGCGGATACGACTGGTGCGGCGGTGATCGAAGCGCTGGAAAAGCATTTCGAGGGAGCCCGGAAATCGGCTCCGGCAGGAGTGAAACAAAAATGAGTTTTCCGACCCATCGGCCACGGCGTTTGCGGCGCAGCGAAGCGCTGCGGGGCCTTGTGCGAGAGACGCGGCTGACAACGGCAGGCCTGATCTATCCGATGTTCGTGTGCCCAGGGACGAAGGTCCGGCAGGAAGTCAGTTCCATGCCGGGAGTGTTTCAGCAGTCGGTCGATCAGATTGTGGAAGAGTGCCGCGAGGTGGAGTCGCTGGGAATTCCGGGGATTATTCTTTTTGGGTTGCCCGAAACCAAGGATGCGCGTGGCGCTAGTTCGCTCGGGGCACAGGGTGTTGTGCAGCGCGCGATTGAAGGGATTCGCAAAGCGAAACTGAAGCTACTTGTCATAACGGATGTATGCCTTTGCGAATACACGGATCATGGGCACTGCGGCGTCATCGAGAACGGCGAAGTGGCTAATGATGCCACTCTGACGATTCTTGCGGAGCAGGCGCTCTCGCACGCGCGGGCGGGGGCAGATATTGTTGCGCCTTCCGACATGATGGACGGACGAGTCGGAGCCATTCGCGAAACGCTGGACGAGCACAAGTTTGAGAACATCGCCATTTTTTCTTATGCGGCGAAATATTGTTCTGGTTTCTACGGACCCTTCCGGGAGGCGGCGCAGTCCGCGCCTCAGTTTGGCGACCGGAGGAGCTATCAGATGGATCCGGCCAATGTGCGGGAAGCGCTGAAGGAAGTGGAGCTCGATCTCGACGAAGGGGCGGATATGGTGATGGTGAAGCCGGCGCTGGCATATTTGGATGTAATTCGGCGGGTGCGCGAGGCATTTGATGTTCCGGTGGGTGCTTACAACGTCAGCGGAGAGTACGCGATGGTGAAAGCCGCGGCGAAAAACGGCTGGCTGGATGAAAAGCGGGTCGTCTTGGAGATTCTGACGGGGATTCAGAGAGCCGGAGCGGAAATTATTCTTACCTACCATGCCAAGGATGTCGCTCGCTGGCTGAAGGCGTGATAATTTGAACGAGCAAACATGAGTACAGCGCAACCTCGATTGAAACGCGAGCGCAAGCGTTCGCGGGAGATTTTCGAACGCGCCGAGAAGGTGCTTGTAGGCGGCGTGAACAGCCCGGTGCGAGCGTTCCGTTCCGTGGGTGGTGAGCCACTGATTATCGAGCACGGCAGCGGACAATATCTCTACGACGCGGACGGGAACGAGCTGCTTGACTATGTGTGCTCGTGGGGCGCGATGATTCTGGGGCATGCAAATCCGGCCATCAGCGAGGCGATTGCGGACCAGGCAAGACGGGGCACGAGTTTTGGTGTGACTACCCAATTGGAATTGGAGCTCGCTACGATGATTACGCGGGCGATTCCATTCATTGAGAAGATTCGGTTCGTGTCGAGCGGTACGGAAGCGACAATGAGCGCGGTGCGACTGGCGCGCGGGGTGACGAAGCGCGACTTCATCGTGAAATTCGAAGGGTGTTATCACGGACATGCGGACAGCTTCTTGTCGCAGGCAGGATCCGGCCTCGCTACCCTCGGGATCGCTGAATGCCCGGGCGTGCCCGCGGCGCTGGCGGCGTTAACGTTGAACGTGCCGTATAACGATCTCAACGCGGTCGAGCGCGTTTTCCAACAGCATAAAGATAAGATTGCGGCGATCATTGTCGAGCCCATCGCTGCGAACATGGGAGTTGTTCCTCCGGAGACGGGGTTCTTGAAGGGATTGCAAGAAATCAGTAAGAAGAATGGCGCGCTGTTGATTGTGGACGAAGTGATCACAGGATTTCGTTTGCGGAATGGCTCGGCGCAGGACCTGCTGGGTGTCGAGGCGGATCTTACGACACTCGGAAAAATCATTGGCGGGGGAGTTCCCGTGGCCGCATACGGCGGACGGGCCGAATTGATGGACCAGGTAGCGCCGCTCGGCCCGGTGTATCAGGCTGGTACGCTCGCCGGAAACCCGCTGGCGATGCGAGCTGGAATCGCGGCACTTCAGCAACTGACCAACCCTGGGCTATACGAAAAGATGGCGGAATTGGCGCAGCGGCTAGTTCTTGGGTTGCGTGAGGAACTGGCTGATGCTGGAGTACCTGCGCAGATCAACGCTATCGGCTCGCTCGCGACGGTTTTCTTTACAGCGGAACCGGTAAAAAATTACAACGACGCCAAGCGTTCCGACACCAAGCGATATGCGAAATTCTTCCGCGAGATGCTTGACCGAGGCGTATTTTTGGCGCCGTCGCAATTTGAGGCCGCGTTTGTTTCGGTAGCGCATACATCCCAGGATATTGACCGGACGCTGGCGGCTGCTCGCGAGTCACTCCAGGTGATTTCGTCTGATTCTGCCGTTTAAACTTGCGAAGGGAGAATTAAGCAATGGGCGAGGGTATCGAACTTCCTGAGAGCCGTCACGAGGACCATCCGCTGGTCCTCCCCGTCTCGATTACGATCTCGATCATGGCGGTTTTTGTAGCGGGGGTTTCGCTGCTCGGCCACAGGGCGCACACCGAGGGGTTGCGCCTGGAAACACAGGCAGCGAGCCGCTGGACGCAGTACCAGGCGAAGAGCATCCGGCTCCACGAAACTCAGGAGATTTCCGACGTGGTGAATCTTGTGGCGCCATTGAACAAGGATCTTGGCGAGAATCTCAAAGAGAAGTATGCGAAAGAAGTACAGCACTACGAAAGTGACAAAAGCGACGTCAGCAAAGAGGCAAAGAATCTGGAAGATGAGCGCGATTTGACGGTTCGCCAAGCAGACCGATTCGATGGTGGAGAAGCGCTTCTGGAAATTGGGCTGGTCATCTGCTCGATCACGCTGCTGACCAAGAAAAAATTCTTCTGGATCGGTGGCGTCCTGATTGGAGCAGCGGGCATCGCGCTGGCAGCCACAGGTTTCTTCCTTCACTGAAACTAAGCGCGCGCCGGCGGTTGGGAACCCTTCAACAAAGTGATTTCCTGCGTGAGGCGGTCCAACTTGCCAAGCAATTCCTGGTGGCGCACGTCTTCGGTGGCAGGTTTCTTTCCAACAAAAGTAAGCGTACCGCCCGGCTCCAGGACACATTGGTCGACGTCGGCAAGCGAGTCGAAGCCTTGCTTCCGAGCCGCAGCTTCAAGCTGAGCTATTGTGATCAGCTCTCTCTTCAAATTCCGCGCGCGCAGCTTGCCACCTTCCACTAAAACGTCAGCGCGGCCTTCGACCAACTGGTCAAGCTTCCTGTGGTCGTAGAGGAAGCGAACGACAAGATAATTGGTGACCAGCAGGGAACTGGCACCGATGATTCCGCCGAGGACGCTGTTGTCTTCGCCGATGATGGCGTTCTGAACGGTGTTGGACAGCGTCAGCAGGACGACCAGGTCGAAAGGATTTAGCTGCACTAGCTCTCGTTTTCCGGAAAGCCTGAGGCTGATCACCAGGAATGCGTAGACGACAATTGGCCGGAGGATTTTTTCGGCCAGAGGAAGTCCCATAACGAACATATCTTTCCAAATATTGTGCATAGCCGGATGGCCTCCTTGGAGTGCCCGCGCGGATGACCACGACGGGGCGTACTCGTTGTCAAAGAACGAGGGGAGCGTAACACGCTCAGAATGGGAGTAAAAGGCGGCCTTTCTACATGGCGGTCCTGACCTTTGGTACAGTCATATTTTCGCGACGTTTTCTTATTCGGGTGCATACACCGGCGCGGCGCTTTCGTATGATTGAAACGATTCGATTTCTGCCAGTTTGACAAGCCGTCGAAGCAAGTAAGAGACAAATCCTAACGGAGGACGCAAGACCCGCTCTTGCCCGCGATGGAATATTGCGCAGGCTAGTATCGCGAGCAGCCATCAGATGAATCAACGTGCCCCCTTCGCGCAAGGCATCGTGCTTGGACCGGAGCAAATCGCCACGCTGCTGGACTCCGTCCAGGAACTGCTCACAATTCTCGGCCCAGAGGGAAATATTCAATTTGCAAGCGCGGGTTTTACGCGCCTGCTTGGCCACAGCACGGAAGATCTTGTTGGCGGAACGATTCTCGAGCTCGTTCATCCGAACGATGTTGAAGGGACGCGCGAATGCCTTCGCGGGCTTTCCGTGAGCCACCATGGGGAATTAAGGAGACGCTGCCGCCTGCGAAGCAAAGACGGGGGCTGGCGCTGGTTTGACGCGGAGGCTCGCGATCACTCGAAATTACATGGAATCGAAGGGATAGTCGTCAGTTTTCGGGACGTCACCGATCTGCATCGCATGGAGGCGGAGCGTCAGGTCATCTCCGAAATCGTGCAGGCCCTTAACCAGACGGCCAACCTGGATGAGCTATTGGGAGGCATCCACCTGGCGCTGAAGAAAGTCGTCTACGCGGAAAACTGCTTCGTGGCCCTGCATGACCAGGTTACGGACTCCTTTACTTTTCCATTCTTTGCGGATCAGGTTGACATGGCGCCTGCACCACAAAAAGTAGGCCGCAGCTGCACGGCGCTTGTGTTTCGGACAGGTTCACCGATGTTGATACCGCAGCACGAGTTCGACCGGCTCGCCGCGAAAGGGGAAGTCGAACTCGTTGGTTCACAGTCGCCCTCCTGGTTGGGTGTTCCGCTCAAGACACCGACTGCCACCATCGGCGTCCTCGTTGTCCAGCATTACCACGCCGAAAATGCCTACGACATACGCGATCTGGAGTTTCTAAGCTCTGTCGGAGGGCACATTGCCTTGGCAATCGAGCGTCGGCGAGCGGAAGACGCGCTTCGCAAGAACGAGGAAATGTTCCGGTTGCTATTCACCTACAATCCGCTCCCCACGTGGGTGATGGACAGGGAATCACTGAGATTCCTGGAAGTGAACGAAGCGGCTGTTCTTCAGTATGGATACTCGCAAAATGAATTCAGGCGCATGAGCGTCCTTGACCTTCGCCCCGAGGAGGAACGGGCAAAATATCTCGATCAATTGAATCGGATTCCTGACGAGGGGCTCTATCACGGGCATTGGAAGCACCGCACGAAGGATGGAAAAGTCATCCAAGTTGAAACCATTTCTCACCAATTGGAGTATGCCGGAAGGCGAGTCCGGCTGGTGGTGGCTCAGGACATCAGCGAAAGGCACTTGCTGGAGCAGCAGCTGCGGCAGTCTCAAAAAATGGAAGCCGTTGGACGCCTGGCGGGCGGCGTCGCTCACGATTTCAACAATCTATTGATGGTGATCAAGGGACACACGGAGTTGCTACTGAACGTCCTCCCAAGTGAAGAAAAATATTCGAGAAAAATTGAGCAGATCGACCGCGCGGCGGATCGCGCGTCCACTTTGACGCGCCAGCTCCTGGCATTCAGCCGCTTGCAAGTTTTGCAACCGCAAGTGATCAATCTGAACAGCGTCGTGGAGGAAATGGGAAAGCTGCTCCCCAGGTTGATCGGCGAAGACATCGAACTGGTCATCCGAGGCTCGGAAGACCTCGGGGCGACACGCGCGGACGCCAGCCAAATGGAACAAGTGATTATGAATCTGGCCGTCAACGCGCGTGACGCTATGCCCGAAGGCGGGCGCCTGCTGATTGAGACCTCGAATGCCGAACTAGACAGCAATTACAACGCGGTGCATCCCATTGTGCGGCAGGGCCGCTATATTCTGCTGGCTGTTTCGGATACTGGCACGGGAATGAGCGCCGAAACGCAGGCGCGCATTTTTGAGCCGTTCTTTACGACCAAACCACAAGGAAAAGGCACGGGCTTGGGCCTGTCGACGGTGTACGGAGTGGTGAAACAGAGTGGCGGATTCATCTGGGTCTACAGCGAAGTCGGAAGAGGGACTTCGTTCAAGATTTATCTGCCGCGGGTGGATCAGCCCATTGAGCGCGCCGGAGCAGCGCGAGTTGTGTCGGAAGCGCCGCGGGGAACGGAGACGATCCTGCTCGCCGAGGACGAGCAGGACGTTCGCGAAGTGGCACGCGAGTTTCTGGAATCAGGCGGCTACACCGTGATCGAGGCGCGCGACGGTACAGAGGCGTTGAAGCGAGTCGAGAAATACGATGGTGCCATCCACTTGATTGTTACCGACATGGTTATGCCGGGAATGACTGGACAGGAACTTACGGCGAAACTGCTGCAGCGTCGCCCGGAAATGCGGGTTCTGTACATGTCGGGATACAGCGAAAGGGCCGCGGTTGACTCCGCGCGAGGCGACTCCGCGATTCGTTTGCTGACGAAACCCTTCAGCCGCTGGGCGCTACTTCGCGCGGTGCACGAAATCCTGAAAGAAGCCTGAAGTCACCGGCAGTCCTTTGCCAAGACGGGGCAGCGACGAATTCTAATGCAACTTCGGATGTTTCTTATGCCAGTCGGTATGGGATTGGAATATTCGTCCCGCCTGGATGACCGCAAAATCGTCACCGGCTCTGCCCACAAATTGCAATCCGACCGGGAGATTCTTATCCGTGAATCCGCAAGGAACAGACATCGCCGGCAGGCCGCAAATATTGCCGAGGCCACCGAGAGGATCGGGAAACACGAGACCGGTCTCGAGATTCAAAGTCAGCGGCGTTGCGCCAACCGGCTGTGCGGCCGCCGCCAGCACGTCAAACGTGTCGAACATGGAATCCATTTTTTTCTGAGCGATTTCTCGCACCTTAAGAGCCTGTAGATAATCGGCCGCGGAATACTGCTCGTTGACGTAGCCGGCGATTTGTCCGAGCGGATCAGTCAATTCGCTTACGCGACCGGAGCGAATCAGGGATCGGAATGAAGCGGCAGACTCCGCGGCAACGATGAGACCGCCGGCTTCTTCCCAGGGACCAACCGGCAAAGTAACATCCTTCACGCTCGAAAAATATTTCTTGAGAATTCTGGTGGCGGCTTCGATGGGTTTTGCAACGCCTGGTTCGAGCCATTTCCAGGCATTGGTGAGCCAGCCAATTCTGAGCGGGCGCGAATGCAATTCCATCGACGGCGAATAGGTGAACGCGCCCTTGTCGATGGGCACCGTGCCGCGATCCCTTGGATCATGACCTGCGATGGCGGCGAAAATTCGCGCGCAATCTTCGGCGCTCCGGGCCATCGGGCCGATCTTGTCCATGGAAGGCGCGAGCGCCATCGCGCCGTAACGGCTGACGCGGCCATAGGTGGGCCGAAGGCCGCTGACCCCGCAGTAGGCCGAAGGACAGATGATAGAGCCCCACGTTTCCGTGCCTATGGCAAACGCGGCCAGCCCTGCAGCCACAATAGCGCCTGAACCGGAGGATGAGCCGCAAGTCCAGCAAGCCGGGTCCCAGGGATTTTTGGCTTCACCTCGCAACGATGCGGACGCAAAGCGGTAGCCCATCCCGCCCGCGAGCTCGATCATGGATGCTTTGCCGAGCATTACGGCTCCCACGCGGTTCAGATGCTCGATCACCGTCGCGTTGTAATCGAAAACCTGGTTGGCAAACGGCTTCGCGCCCCACGTGGTTGGCAATCCTTTGACTGCCAGCAAGTCTTTGGCGGCGTATGGGATGCCGTGCAGCGGGCCGCGATAGTGGCCATGTTGGATTTCTTTTTCCGCGGCCTTGGCTTGTTCGAGGGCGATTTCGGGCGTCAAAAGTGCGTAGGCATTAAAGCGCGGTCCGAACTTTTGGCTGCGGTCAAGGTAGGCCTGCGTCAGATCGACGGGCGAGAGTTTCTTCGATTCGATACGTTTCGCGAGTTCGCTTACGGAAAGATAGAAAATCTCTTCGCCAGGCATTCGGGAGGCTCCTCAGGAATTCTTCGGCGCACTTGCCGGTTTTGGTATCGCCGGCCTCGGCGAGGGCTTTCTTTCTCTCTCGATGAGTGGCTTCAGATACAGGCCCGGGCCATCCCCGTTTTCCGCTGGAAACGCGCGAAGGCGCTCCAGCGGCGGCTGAGCTTCCGTTGCCAGCCGGCGAATATCGGCTTTCTGTGCATCGGAGAGCCGGCTGCCGTATTGAGCAAAAATGGATTGAATCCGTGAATCGACTTCGGCTTGGCCTTCCGGCGACAGCTTGGGAGCATTCGCGGGTTGCTGTGCAGGCAACGCCGCCGAGACAGATTCCGCGCTTAGAAGATTAGAGGGAGTCAGCGTGGCGGCCGCAGAAACGAAGGCGGCGCGCCGCGCAAATTCTCGGCGGGAAATCGCCAAATCCTTCTGATTCCTCATTGTGGGTCCCTCCGTTCCATCCAGGAAATGAAAACGATGCGTGAAAGGCGCAAAGCGAGGCTACTGAATCCGTGTCCGAGCGTCAACAGGCCATGATGGCGACCGTGAGTTGTAAACCCCGCGATCGTGGCGGGCTCGAAATAACGCACTTCGAAGCTCTTAAGCAATCGCCCGGACTGTGGGAGCTGGGATGTCTACGGTTCGAAACGGAAATGGATGGTAATGGTGACGTGTGCCGGAACAGGCTGGCCGTTCCTAGTGGCGGGTTCGTATTGGAATTCCTTCAAGGATTCAACTGCGGCAGGGCGCAATGACGGGGGTCCCGAGATGACGCTGATAAAATTCACCTCGCCCGCTGTGCCTACGACCGCGTCGATCACGACGTTCCCGGTTTCGAAGTCCCGCAAGGCTTCCAGGGAAGCCACAGCTCGCACCGATTTGAGCAGTTTGGGAGGCACTAATCCGCTCTCCGCGTCGGAAGGCGCAACCGAATTAGGCGCGGCTTTGCCGGTGGTACGGTCCGGTGACCGCTGCGTTGCCAGCGTGGTTGACGGCGAAGTCTTCCTGACAGACGGCCGTGCTTCGGAACCGTTTGAGCCCACCCGTTGAGTAGAGAGCCCAGCCGCATCCTTTTCCTCGGGCGAAACTGTGGCAGGCACTGCGGCCTTCTGCGAAGGCGTTCCCGCTGATGTTATGGGCGCATCGCTCGCCACTCTCGCATTGCTGAAGTCCATGGGGCTAGCCGTCTCGGGGCTTCCCGGCGGCAGCGAAGTGTTCGCATTCCCAGCCCTCGCGGGCCGGCTGCTGGACGATTTTTTTGCCCCGGACTGCCACGGAAGCCAATTCTTGAACCATGCAGCCCCGACTACGGTAGCTACCAGCGCCGCCGTAAGCAGCGCGAGACGCAGGACTCCCCCGCGGAAATTAGGCGTGAAACTCCCTCGGGCCCGCAAAGAGCGCTTGCGCTTTGGCAGCGCCATACTGAAATCCAGCGAAGGCTGCGGCAGTTGTATCTGGTCTTCGGCTGGCCATTGCGCTGGTGCAGGCTTTTGCTCGACAGGAATGGCATTGTCCGTTGAGACGCCAGCAGTGGCATCGCTGGATCCTATGACTGCCTTCGATTCTGCGCTATGCACGGCGTCCGCCAGAAATGCCATGGAAGACTTCGCAACCGAGGGTGGCACCGACGCTGGTGCTGGTACTTGAGCGCTTTCCGTGGGCGTTTGCGCAAGCAGAGGTTCTCCCCGCAGCGCAGCCACATCGCGCTTAAAATCCTCTAATTCCTCGATCGTTGGCGTTGAAGGCAATTCTCCAGGCTCATCTGCAGTTGCTTCCGCTGCGATCACCATCTCTGCCGTTTTCGCGTCCAGAGCGTTCTTTGGCAACAGGGCGGATGCTGCGGAGAATTCCATGCCCCAAAAGCGCGGAGCGGCTTCGGCGAATTCCAGTTCCACAAAACATATCGTCGGCCGGTAGGCGCGCTTGCGTTTCACCTGAGCGACGACTTCGCGCTTGGATTCGACATTCGCTAGGAACAGCAATTGCCCCGGCGACACGGCCGCCGCAAGCTGGATCACCCCACCTGTTTCGCAGACCAGGACGGAACTCGTTTCTTCAGTGAATAGCTGTCGGTCAACCGCGTTCTTGTCGCTGGGCGCACCAGTGGCGGTCACACGTACTTCGTGCGCAACCATGTTCGCTTTATGAAGTGGTTTAGGTGTTGGTGCGGGAGATCCGACTTCTTCCAATTCGACCGGAGTTTCCTCGAACGGCTGCTCCGATGGCTCTGCCGCCGGCGGAGAAGTCAAGAGCTTCATGTCCTCTGCGGAAGACAATTCGTTCGATCCTTTCCCAGGGTTGCGAGAAGCCCCGGGTAAATTTTTGGCTGGGTGCGAGGGTCCGGGTTGCGGACGACCCCACCCATCCATTTTCTGTCCGCGGCGAGCTGGCTAGCTATGGTACCAACGTACTTGGTGCCACATTGAACACAGCCCAGCCACGCGAAAATCTTCAGATACCAAGTGCTGCTAGCTCACTTCCGTGAGCGAGCGAATTTGTGCTTCCAAAGCCTGATTATATTGTCGTTCAATCTGGAGTTCCGTTTGCAATTTTTTCACGAGCAGATCCAGGTGGGCAATCTCTACGCGAAGCCGCTGCACGTCGGCCGACGTTGGGGCTGGCCGAGCAGGAGCGCCCGCCGATTGGTGAGGATCCTGCTGAGGCTGCGAAGGCTGTCGCGGAATGAACGCTTCGGCGAGTGCGCGTGGCCAGGCCGATTCGGGAGTAGCTGGAGCCGACGGCGGAGGCGCAACCTGGCGAGGCGCGGCTGGCGCGGGAGGCGGCGAAAAGAGATTACTCAGGGCATTCGAAGGGGCTGGACGCTCGACCACCGGCGCGGGCGTCGCGCTCTTCGGCTCCAGAAGGCTCTTCACACGGCCAATCAATTCCTGCGGCTGAAACGGCTTGCGAATCAATTCATCCGCTTTTACCGACACCGCTTTGTCGGCGACGCTTTTGTTGACTACGCCGGACATCAGCACAACCGGAGTGCCGCTGTATTCGGGATTCTGCTTGATCTGGCTGCAGACGGAATACCCGTCCTGATCGGGCATGATCACGTCGGTGATCACCACGTCGGGACGGTTTTGTTCGAATTGCGCAAGTGCGGAGGCCGCGTCGGCACAGGTGATCACATTGATGTTCTCACGGCGAAAAGCAATCTTGATGACTTCGCGCATGGTGGCGCTGTCATCGATAAAGTAGACAGTAGGTGTCCGCTTGGACGGAGCCTCGCCCACTGGTGGCATGGTCATCGCTTCGCTCATAGCGCTTCCTTGTCCGCCATGTCGCGCGTTCCTTCGTCGAATTCGCGCATGGCATCCAGCATGAGATCGGTGGCCGAGCGCAGCACGGTACGCTGCGTCGACGTGGTCCCGTAAGTAAATTTGTAAACGCCTTCGTTGCTGCTACCGAGGCTCTTCAAAATGTGAATAACAGCTTCGTCGCCGAACAGATTGCCGCACTCCGCGTGCGTGATGGCTCCGGCGTCGTAGAACAGCACACCATCCGTTTCGCCGGCATTGATGTGCAAGGCGCCAGTCTGATGCGCGTGCCCCAGCATCTGCATAACGCCAGTGAGGTCGTGGTGCGTGAGGTTGCCGCTAAGGCTGGTATCAGACTGGTCCAGCATTTGCGTAGGCTGAAAACCTTCCGCTTTGCTGACGATGATCTGTTTTACGTGAGCGGCGATCACCGCGGGTTGCCGGTTGCGGTCGATGTAATCGTCGCAGCCGGCCTGAAACGCTTCCATCAAGGCCCGCTGGCTTCCATCGCCAAGCGCAATGATGGGCAAATTGGAATTCTTTGGGTCCGCGTGAATGATGCGTGCGATCTCCAGAGCGCCCATTTCGCGCATGTTTGTCGCGCAGAGGATGGCGGAGGGTGCGTCGTATTCGAGCGTGGTGAGCGCAAAAGCCGCTTGGGTGCTGGACACCACATCAAAGCCCTCGCGCTTCAACGCATCGCCGAGGCGCTTGGCAAAATAGACGTTGCTGTCGATCAGCAGCACTCTTACGGGACGCCCGGAAGGGATCACGGCCGCGCCTCCGCACTTTGCAGAGCCGCGGGTTGCGCGAGTGCTTGCTCGGGGCCGGGCGTGAGGGTATCAAGGTTCAAGACTTCGATCACGTCACCGTCGTGCGAAAGCCAGCCCGCAACGTGCGGCGCGTCAGATTCCGATGCCGCCATCATTTCCGAATTGATCAGTTCACACTCGCCACTAACCGGCACCGCGATCCATTCCTTCAGCGTGCCGTAGTTGCGCACCGCGATCAGGTAAAAGCGGCGCGACGTCAGGCGCTTTCCCAGAAGCATTTCCGAAACGTCGCACACCGGCACAATCCGGCCGCGCCGCAGGATTACGCCCTCCAATTTCGAGGTGCGGTGCGGAAAGCGAAAAACCCGGCTCGGGGCAACGAGCTCAGCAATCTGATTCGCCGAAACGGCAAAGCGCCTTTCGCCCAGCCGCAGCAGGACGAAGGATTGCAACTCGAGTTCGGCAGATACCGTCATTGCGCAGCGTTCGTCTCCTCGAGAGCAACTGCAGCGGAATTGTCCGATTGAAGGAGCGCTGCATCCAGTAAAGCAAGTTCTTCGGGTGACAAAAACCCTTCCGGTTTTACCACTGGCACGACGGTCTGGTCGAGGGCGGTCAGTCCCCGGTACCACTGCCGTTCTTCGTGACAGAAAGAAAGGGGCAGCGCCTGCAGCCGGGTCATGGTGGTCATTTTGTCGATGCCGTCGATCAAGAGAGCCGTGCGCGTTTTTCGAAGCACAAAGAGCAATGCCCCTTCGGCTGCATGCAAGCCAAAATGCATCGCGCCATTGACGATGAAAAGAGAGCGATCTCCGCGCCGCACTACGTGCCGCACTTTTCGAATCCCTGGCGCGCTAATTTCGACGGCGGCGCCGGACATGCTGTCAGCGCTGCGCACTTCCTGCACGGAAGCGGACGAGACGGCGAACAATTGTCCGCTGACACGGAACAGAATGATCTGCTCGGTCTTCGCGGAACTTGGCTTAACCGGGGCTGCTAAACGCATCAGCGAACTCCCGCGGGTGCTGTGCGGCAAATTCCCAGGACGCGCTTTTCGATCGCGGCGTAGACATCATCGATGCCGAGTACCTGATCGACGGCGCCTGCTTTGATGGCTTCGGCAGGCATGCCAAAAATCACGGAGGTCGCTTCATCCTGAGCCAGAACCAAGCCGCCTGCGTTCTTGATGGCCATGGCACCGGCGGCTCCATCGTTGCCCATTCCTGTGAGTACGCCTGCAATGCTGAGAGGGCCGGCGAAGGCGGCGACGGATTCCATGGTGACGTCAATGTTCGGCAGGTAGCCGCTGATGCGGCCGGACGTGCCGTCGAGCTGAATTCGGCCAGTCGGAGTGACGCGAAGATGCTGACCGCCCGGGCAAATGTAAAGTGTCCCGGGTTGGAGGGATTCATTGGCTTCCGCTTCCTTTACACGGATCTCGGTGAATTCAGCGAGTTGCGCCGCATATTGCGTCGTGAATGCTGCCGGCATGTGCTGCACAAGAATCACGGCGGCAGGGAAGTCTGCCGTGAAGCCTGGAGCGATGCGCATCACGGTAGCGGGGCCTCCTGTGGAGGCCGCGAGAACGACTACAGGAAAGCGCTGATCGAGTCCGGAAGTTGCCGCCGGGCGGGCGCTAACGGGCACGTGTGCCGGAGCCTTGGAACCGTTTGAATTCTGAATTGTGGACGCCAAGCGCGAGGCTGTACGCACCACGCGCACTTTGGCGGCCATGCGCATCTTGCGCAGCAGGTCTTCTTTCACGCTCTGCATGTCAAGGTCGATGGCGCTGGACGGCTTGGCAACAAACTCAATGGCACCGAGTTCCAGCGCGCGAAGCGTGCTTGCGGCTCCTTCGCGTGACTCAGAACTTACGATGACAATTGGCCGTGGATTGGTGGTCATGATTTCCGCGGTGGCCTGAAGTCCGTCGACGTGGGGCATATTAATGTCCATGGAGATCACATCCGGCTTCAGTGATTCCGCCATGGCGACGGCTTCGCGGCCGTCCTTCGCGTTGCCTACAACCTGTAGTTGATCGTCAGCGTTGAAAATGCCCTCGAGGACCTTCCGCATGAATGCGGAATCATCCACAACGAGCACGCGAAACTTTTTGTTGGTGGTCGCCATTGTTCGTTTACGCTACCGGTGCAACCGGGCGTGGCGCCTCCGTTCCTATGAGTTGTTCTACTGCGGCGATCAGCTGATCTTCCTGCACCGGCTTGGTGAGGAATGCCGTGGCGCCTTCCTTCATCGCGCGATCGCGATGCTTGGCCCCTGCGCGCGACGTAACGACCATCACCGGGATTCGGCGAGTCGAGGGACTCTGGCGCAGCTGCACCATCAATTCGTAACCTGTCATGCGCGGCATTTCGAGGTCGGTGATGACCAGGTGGCAGCCGTGCTGCGTTATGAGTTCGGCGGCTTCCAGTCCATCGGCGGCAAGTTTTACGCGGTAGCCGTTCTTCTCCAGCATGCGGCCGACGAATTTGCGCACGCTGATGGAGTCGTCCGCCACCACGATGACGCGCTCTTGCTCGACGCGGTCGATGGCCTCGGAAGGAATGCTTCCACGGGCAATGGCCGTCGAGCCCGGCGCAAAGATGCGCGCGGCGCTGGCGCTGGCTTGCAGAGGCCGGGGCTCGCTGGGTTCCGTGGCCACCATGCGGTTCAAGTCGATCAGCAGAATCAGGCTGCCATCGGGCGCAATGGTCGTGCCGGGGAAAAGCTTCACGCGGCGCAGGTATTCGCCAAGATTTTTGATAACGATTTCGTCTTTGCCGAGAACTTCTTCCACGACGAGGCCAATCTTCCGGCTTCCGGCGTTGGCAACGACCATGCGGAAGTAACCGTTGATCGGTTCGAGAGGCGGCAGGCCCAAATAGGTATCTAGGCGCACGACCTCGGTGACCACGTCGCGCACCTTGGTCAAAAGTTTTCCGCCGACGTCTTCGATTTCATCGGCGCGCAGGCGGCGGATTTCTTCGACGACCGCCAATGGCAATGCGAAATTCGTCGTGCCGCAGCGCACAAACAGTGCTGGTGAAATGATCAAGGTCAGGGGCACTTTGAGCGTGAACTTCGTGCCTTTGCCGCTGTTGCTCTCGATCTCGATTTCACCGTTGAGCGCGTTCAGGTTTGCACGCACGACATCGAGCCCGACTCCGCGCCCGGCCAGTTCCGTTTTTGCAGATGCCGTGGAAAATCCCGGATGGAACAGTATTTCACGAAGATCGCGCTCGGTAAGGCGATCAGCAGTCTCTTCGGAAACGAGGCCTCGTTCGATGGCGCTCTGCTTGACGCGCTCGTAGTTGATGCCGGTGCCGTCATCCTCAACTTCAATGTAGATGTGATTGCCGCGGTGGTAGGCGCGCAGCATGATATTGCCTGCTGACGACTTGCCTGCAGCAATGCGATCAACGCTTTGCTCGATGCCGTGAGCCACCGAATTGCGCACAAGGTGAACCAGCGGATCGGAAATCTGCTGAATAATATTGTTATCGAGTTCCGTCTCGCTTCCGGCGAGATCCAGATCAACCTGCTTGCCCGTGGAATTCGCTGCATCGCGCACAGCTCGCGACAATCGTGAATACAGCGTGCCGATGGGCACCATTCGAGCGGCTGTAATCTCGTCTTGCAGGTGATGCGCCAGTTTTGTGAATTCGTCGATGTCGCCTTCCACGCGCCCGATGAAACCTTCGAGTTGCGAGAGCACTTCGTTGACGTCCGCCGAGATTTCCGCCATCGACCGCGACAAAATATTGAAATCGTCGTAGCGGTCCATTTCCAGTTCGCTGAATTCGGACCAGAACGAGGTGTCGCCCGCGGCCGCGCTCGTAAGCATCTGTGATGTTGGCTCACCGTTCCAAGACTTTGCCCCCGGCGCGGTGCGGTTGTTGCTGATGCGATTAAATTCGTACTTTTCTTGAAATTCGTTAACTTTGCCTTGCAGGCGCTCTTTCGAGAAACTCAGCGTGTCGACGAGCTTTTCGAGCTCGGCCACGCGGCCGACCATGCGCGTACGGTTGATGACCAGTTCTCCGACCGTATTCATCATGCGGTCGAGACGCGCCAGAGCGATTCGAACCGACTTAGCCGTCGAAGTACCACCCGCAACCTGCTTCGCGGCCTTTTTTGAGGATGCGGCAGCTTGTGACGCAGCCTCGATTTCTTTCACGGGCTGAGCATCGCCAGCAACCGTCAACCCGGACGCGGCTTCTGTCTCTTCAGGATCAAGCGGAGCAAACTCCGCAATGCGACCCAGCAGGGAATCGACGCCAGTGCGCATTTCAACTTCATCGGCCCATTGCCGATGGAGCGTCTTTTTCAGCGTATCCACCGACTCCAGGCACAAATCCACTACGGCCGGCGACGGTTCAATCTCGCCATCGCGCAAACGGCCGATCAGATCCTCGACGCGGTGCGCGATCGCTCCCAATCTCTTTAGTCCAACTTGCGCTGCGGAACCCTTCACGGTATGAATGGCGCGAAACAGCTTATTGATCTCTTCCGGGTTATTGTTGCCTTCCAGCGAAATCAGGCAATCGCTCACGACCTGCAGATGTTCTTCCGCTTCGGGTTGGAAAAACTCCAGAATCTCGTCCGGCACTTCGTCGTCCGTCGGAAGCGCGTCAAAGTAGGAGCCAGTCGCCGCAGCCACCGCGGGCTCGTGCATCTCTTCCGCATCGAACCGTTCGCGCGATTCCGGCTGCGAAAGATTCAGCGGCGGCGGTTCCGTGGGGAACGCAAAACGATACCGCTCTTTGAAAACGGCGATATCATCGACACTCTCTTTGCCCGTGTCGCTGATTTCCAGGAGGTCCGTTTCCAGCAGGGAAATCCCATCCGAAAGGAACTCCGTCAAAGGCCCATGCAGATCGCTGCCCAGAGGAGCATTCAGCGCATATTGAAAAACGTGCGCAAGCTTCCCCGCAATTTCAGAAAAACGCGGAAATCCATAGCTGGCCGACGTGCCGCTCAGAGTGTGCGCCGAGATGTACAGCCGTTCCAGATCTTCCCGGCGCGGTTCCACATCTTGAAGCACGCTGACGTACTCCCGCAAATATTGCAGGTTCTCCGAAGCTTCCTGGAGGAATACTTCGACGGCTTCGCGGTCCAGCGTACTCACGCTCGCCCCTCCGCTACGAGTTCCGGCTTCTGCAATTCATCCGCGGTCGGTTTGCGATACAGAATGCAATCGTTCAAGACAATCGCCTGAAACTTCACCGGCATCTTGGAGATCGACTCCGAGTGCCCCAGGAACAGATACCCGCCCGGTTCCAGCGTGTCGTAGAACCGCTGCACTAGGGAGCGCCGCCGCTCCTCCGAAAAGTAAATCATCACATTCATGCAAAAAATCAGGTCCATGCGGCCGACGTACACCGCCGAGGCAAGATTCATCTGTGTAAACGAAATCATCTTGCGTAGCCGGGGCTTGACCTCGTACCCGCCGCTCACCTCTGTAAAATGAGTTGCCAGCTGCCTCTCGCTTACGCTGCCAATGCTGCGGCCTTTGTAGATACCGCGCTCGGCGTGCTTCAGGGCGTGGCGCCCGACATCCGTCGCGAGGATTTCCACGTTCCAAGAATCCGCGAACGACAGCGAATCGGCGATAGTGATGCCGATCGAATAGGGCTCTTCGCCCGTCGAACAACCAGCGCTCCAGATCCTCAGCGTACGGGGATTCTTCCAGAACTTTTTCGTGTGCAGTTCCGGCAACACGCGCTTTTCAAATGCCTCATACACGCCGGGATACCGGAAAAAGCTCGTCTCCTGCGTCAGCAGCCGCTCGAGCAAGCCCTCGTATTCGACGTTGGATTTCCGCATGACGCGCAGCAGTTCCGTGCCGCGCTCCATACCTTTAGCGCGCAAGTGTTCGCGCACACGCGTGGAGAAGAAGCGCTCTCGCGATTCATCGAAGCAAATTCCCGTTCGCTCTTCGATCAACATGCGAATCTCGCTCAACTCGTGCTCGCTCAACCCTTGCCCATGTCCCTGGCGTTCGCTCATCAGTCTCCCGTTTTCTGGGCCGCGCTCTTACCCCGATTGGCGGAGAAGAGCTTCACTTCCTAACGAACGCCTGCAGGGACGGGTCGCTCGGATTCCTCATGTGCTGCCGCCGCTTTGGATGACGCGCGGAATTGCGCCAGTGCTTCGTTCAATTGATCCGACAACTTGACGAGCTGGCTTACCGTTGCCACCGTGCCGCGTGTACCTTGTGACGTCTGCCGCGTAATGCTCGAAATGATCTGCATGGCGTGCGCTACGCCTTCTGTTCCGCGCACCTGCTGTTTCGATGCCAGCGAGATTTCCTGTACGAGTTCCGCCGACTGGCGCACGACGTTCGAAATGGCGTCCAGCGCGCGGCCTGCTTGATCAGCGAGGGTCGCGCCGCTTTCCACCTCCTTGGTGCCTTCTTCCATGACGACCACGGCTTCGTTCGTCTCCGCCTGAATGGCCTTGATGAGTGCCGCGATGTCCTTTGTCGCGCTGCGGCTGTGTTCGGCGAGCTTGCGGACTTCGTCAGCGACGACCGCGAAACCGCGGCCTGCTTCACCGGCGCGCGCCGCCTCGATGGCCGCGTTCAACGCCAGCAAGTTGGTCTGTTCCGTGATGTCGTTAATTACGTTGATAATTTCCGAAATTTCCAGCGAGCGATCGCCGAGAGACTTGATTTTCTTCGCGGTAGCCTGCACGGAAGCGCGAATGCGCTGCATGCCCTCGAGCGTATCGCGCACCGCACGGTTGCCCTGTTCGGCGGCATCCAGCGCGCGGCGTGCTGCTTCGGCGCTTGCCTCGGCGTTGTTCGAAACCTGTTTCATCGAGACCGTCAGCTCTTCGACGGCGCTCGACGTATTGGTAATTTCCTGGTCCTGTTGGGTCGCGCCAGCCTGCATTTCGTCGGCAGCTACGAGAATGTTGTTGGAGCACGCGGTCACTTCCATGGCCGCCTTGCGGACACGCTCAAGAACCTTGGTGAAGTTGTCGAGCATGTAGTTGATGGAGTCCGTCACGTTTCCGAGAGCGTCGTTGGTCACCTTGCCGCGCTGCGCCAAATCACCGCGCGCGACCTGATTGATGACGCTCAGCAATTCCGTGATGCTGCGCTGCAACGCATCGTTGGCGTCCTGGTTGCTCGTAGCCTTGGAAACTCGGGCGACAGCGCGATTCAGGTTTTCCGCGATGTAGCCCAGTTCATCATTCGAATTGACTTCGGCACGTGCGCGCGGATCGCCAGCGGCCATTCGTTCGGAGAACTCCGCGAGAGCCTGTACCGGCCCCAGCAGCGCGCCGAACCGCCACGCGAGAATTACGGATACCCCCAGCGTAATCACGAGGGCAACGAGGACGTTGAACCCGCCCGGCGACCCAAAGTCGAACAGGGACGCCTCTCCGGCCTTCTTGCCGGCGCTGAAGGCCAGTCCGAGAACGATGAAGCCAACCACTCCGTTCAGCAGGACCAGCGTCCAGATTGTGGAACTCAGTCGCGATTTCATGCCACCCTCCAAATCTCTTCAGCGGAGCCCGCGCCATCCATCGGCGTCGTCTCCACAAAACTCAAATGCTGGGCCCCGGAAAAACCTCAAGCAGCCGGCGCAAATCAATCACCAGCGCCAGGCGGTCGTCATGCCGCAACATTCCGATGCAATGCGGCACGTTCTCCGGCGCTTGCTCGAGCAAATCCTCGGTGTTCACCGAATAGGTTCCAATCACTTCGTCGGATGCAATCCCGATGCGCAAGTCCTCGTGTTGATTCTCGCTGCGCAGGGAAGCGACCACCACGTGCTTGGGCAGCAAGCCAGGGCGGCGTCCTTCTGTAATCGCAATGTCGATCAACGGCACAATCGCTCCGCGCAAATTGAAAATTCCAACCAGGTAGGCCGGGCCAAGCGGCAGCTTTGTCAGCAACGGCCAATCCAGCACTTCCTCGACATCGAGAACCGGCAAGCAGAATCGTTCGCGCCCGCTGCGGAAGACGCAGTACTGTGATTCCGGCGGCCGCTCTTCGATGGGCCCAAGCGCTTCGAGCAAATCGCCGGTGTCGGCGTCTGCTGGAAGAGGCTCAAGATGAAAATCTTCGCTCATTACCTGTTCTTTCGCTCCGAATCACTCATACGAACCGCCGTACCGCGCGAAGCAGATCTTCCCGCGTGAAAGGCTTGGTGACGTACGCGTCCGCGCCCTGCTGCTGTCCCCAGAACTTGTCGCTCGCCGAGTCTTTCGAGGTCACCATGATCACTGGGATCATGTTGAACTCCGTGTTGCCTTTCAGGTCGCGGCAGACTTGGAAGCCATTTCGCCCCGGCATCACGATGTCCAGCAGAATCAAGCTGGGGCGCTCGTTCGAAATGGTTTCCTCGACCCGCCTGGGGTCGTGGAGCGCAATCGGCCAATAGCCTTCTTTTTCCAGCAAGCCTTGCATCAGCCTGACCTCAGCTGGCGAATCATCGACGATTAGGACTTTTTTATGCACAGCCGTACTCTCTCCGTACTTGTCCACAGAGCAGAGGTGCACGTCAGCGGCCAGGTTTTGCCCTCCGCGAGCTCTTGTGTCGTTCTAGCTTAAATATTTTAAAATGAGCAGGTTACAGAGGTGCCGATGACGCTTACCGGCGCCGCGAGGCTGGCGCGGTCGTCTCCACCGTCTCAGCTTGAGAAGCATTCTCAGCTTCCTGCATCTCGCTCGCAAGCGATGAGAAACGTTGCATTACCTCATTGATTCGCTGCGCCATGCTGTGCATGGTCTTGATCTGTGCCAGGGACTGCGAAGAGAGTTGCCCGGGTTCGAGCAACAACAATTCGGCGTTACCCAGCATGCATGTCAGCGCATTGTTCACGCTGTGCTTCATCTCCAGCATATAGCGCCCGAGCGTGGCGTGATTCTCGTTCTTGGCGGCATTGCGCTCGGCCTGCCGCGCAATCTGCAAGGCTTTCGCCCGGCGCAACGATTCGCCTGCTACCAGCAGCAGCGTTTGCGCCCAATCCTCGCGCAGGGGAATATGCACCAGCCGTGGGTACTTGGTGCGCAACTGGCCGAACTCCTGGGAATCTGCCGGAACGCAAAGAATGACCGCCGTTGAAGGGTCAAGGGAGCGCAGTACGCTAGTAATTTTTCCTTCGCGCATGGGACCGACTACGACCAGATCGTGTGCAGGGGCGTCTTGTTCACGCCAGGAATCGCTATTGACGACCGCAATATTCGGGGCCTGCCGCTCGGCTTGCCAGCATGCCGTCAGCAACCGGGCGAACTCGGTTTCATCAGTCAGGATGACTACGTTGGCGTTTCGCAATGAAAAGCAGCTCCCTGATGTTTCTATCCGGCTTTGCCGGACCATTTCGCCATCGGCTACAGCTTTTCTGCTTCGTCCAATGCCGAGAGCAGTCGCTTCGTACTGATCCCCAGATTCACTGCCGCTTCCGTGTCCTTGGCTTGCTTGGCCACGTCCACACGCTCTTGCAATCGCGTCACTTCCACGCGGGCCATGTTCATGGCTCGGTCCAGCGACGTGGCATTCCCGGTCTCCTTGGCGGATTCCATGGCTGCGGTGACCAGTACGCGGGCCACCACCGCTCGCCGCAAATCCTCCGCAGACGGCCCGTCTTCGCTGACAAACGCCGTCACTTCCCAGGAGGACATCAGAATTCGCGCGCCGCCGATCTTCACCGTAGTCATTGACCTCCCACGCGAAGGCGGCGTGGCGATCAGTTGCTCCCAGATCTGCTCCATGCAGTTTTCAAAATCCAGCACGACCGCGGAGTCCGGATCCGCTGCGGCTGGCGCCGCTGGCGCCGCACGCTCCTTCGTTTTTCCGTTGGCAGCGGGGGCAGGCGGTGGTGCCACGGTCTTTTTCGATGCGTGTGCAGGTTTTGCTGACTGCACACCGGTCTGCAGCGGAGCTGCGTCACCGGCTTTTCCAAGCGCCTTTTCAAGCGCTAGCTCCACATCCGTGCGCAGCCCGAGGAGTTTGTCAAAAGCCTGACTGACAGAACGTTCCGTGTATTCCTTTTGGAAAGGCTGCTTCCACTCGTCGGCGATGGAAGAGATCTTCGAAAGCGGTTCAGTTGCCGAAAGTCCCAGATGGTGGCAGTCGATGATCCGTGCGCCGGCGGCTTGCAACTGCCCGAGCCCCGCGCGAATGGCGATCAAGTCCGCATGCATCAACTCGATGAGCGTGCGGCGGAGCAGGAAATTGAAGCGGATGAACGCGACCAGCGCCGCGGGGTCGTAGAACATTCCTCCGGCCGTTTCCTTTACCTTTCGGCCTTGCAAGATAAAGTCAGTTTTTAGGATTTCCCGCAGGCTGCGGAAAGTTCGCAGCGATTCGATCATCTGTTCCAGTGGTGCGCACCATGCCAGAGGGTCTGGATCCACGTCTCCGAGCACCGGCTGCATCACGTGGGCGACATCCACGGGCTCAATCTGCTTGTGATAAATCTTTGCAGGCGCGCAGAGCGCAAAATATTGCACCAGAAGGAAGTCAATCTTGTCCCGATCAACATTGCTTTTCTTCGACTTCCGCAGATGACGCTGGATCAATGCGCGCAACCCTGTTTCACTGGCGTTCAGCGTGGTCATCTGAAGAAGGTGGCGAAGTTGATGCACTTGGACGCGCAGGTCCATCGAATCCAGCCATTCGTGCACTTGGCTGAAGGTCTCGAGGTCCGGCTTCTCAGGCAGATTGCGCTTTGCTTGGGTAAAGGGGATTTCGAATTCGAGCTGTTTCGCGAGCGCCAGGTAGATCGGGAAGACCGAGCGCGCTTCTTTCCATTGCGCTTGTCGCGGGCTCTCCGATCGAGCTGGAGCGGGGATATTCAGCGTTGTCATCGTTTTGCTCACGGCTGTGTCACCACCCAGTCGCAGGGGCT
>Ga0210406_10000385_pt1 | contig 60690 bp, 54 predicted proteins | sample IncBWC30MmetaG_FD_155454 | JGI IMG/M metagenome (GOLD analysis project Ga0210406, IMG submission 155454) | Forest soil microbial communities from Barre Woods Harvard Forest LTER site, Petersham, Massachusetts, United States - Inc-BW-C-30-M | ecosystem: Environmental > Terrestrial > Soil >...
AACTTCGCTTGAGAAAAATTCTTCGTCGCCTTGGCTGCAGCAGTGCTAACCTTTTCCATTGCCGGTCTCCTTTTATCTGTGCTTCGAGCACGTCGATAACTTGGGAGCGTACACCGCATCCCGTCCGGAGACCGGCCTTCTCATCCCATCTGGTTACAACAACAATAGTTCGGTGCCCGGCGATCCTTGGCGCTTTTTCCCCGTCCTTCCCAGCCGCACAGCCATGATTCAGCCTCCCCCAAAAGCCAACCATCATTGGGCAATGAGCATCTGACCCCGTCGCATTGTTTCGACCGCTCGGAGGCCACTATGAAATGCCGGATGCTTGCCTTACTGGCAGTGACGCTAATGGGAATGCAGGCTTGGGCTGTCACTGAGACCACAATTCACACCTTCGCCGGTGGAGCTTACTCGGAATATCCCCTCAGCGGCTTAGTCTTCGACTCATCTGGTAATGCGTATGGGACTGCATCCGGCGGCGGGGCCGGTTACGGCACGATCTACGAATTAACACCCTCCCTGTCGGGATGGATCGCAAACATCCTCTACGAATTCGACAATGTGAGTGGGGCATACCCAGCGGGTCCGCTCGTGTTCGACGGGGCTGGAAACCTGTATGGGACCGCTCCCTATGGGGGTAACATGCTGGGCATTTGTCAGGGATGGGGATGCGGGACGGTATTCGAGCTCAAACGAGTAAGCGATGGGTGGCAGTTTGTGGTGCTCTACACCTTCAGCGGTGACGCTGATGGTGCTCAGCCAAACACGAGCCTAGTATTTGACAAGTCAGGAGATCTTTACGGCACGACTTTCAGCGGGGGAAACTCAGGATATGGGACTGCGTTCGAGCTTTCGCCGACCGCTGGAGGATGGACGGAATCCACTGTTTATACTTTTGCGGGCAATAACGATGGCGCAAATCCTGCGAGTGGTCTTACGCCTGACGCTGCAGGCAGTTTCTATGGAACGACCCAGTTTGGCGGTGCAAACAATTGTGGTGCGAGCAATTGTGGCACCGTCTACATGCTGCGCACGACAAGTTCGGGGTGGAAGGAAACCATTTTGCACAGTTTCAACGGGTCGGATGGATCAAGCCCTTTGGCAGGTCCACTACTTCTGCGCAACGGTACGCTCTATGGAACAACGCACGCCGGCGGATCCTCTAACCAGGGGACGGCCTTCTCGTTGACTCAAAGGAACGATAGTTTTACCGAAACCGTGCTTTGCAGCTTCGACGGTGGGAATGGCGCAGCTCCCTACAGCGGAATGGTGGCAGACTCCGCAGGCAATTTGTACGGTACGACAGTATTAGGAGGCAGCGGTTACGAAGACGGAGTAATCTTTGTTCTTCGAAATCATAAAGGCGTGTGGCAAGAGTCCGTAGTGCACATTTTCACGGGCGTTGACGGAGGCCAACCCCTTGGGCCCCCGACGTTGCACGCTGGCGGGCTTTTTGGTACGACGAGTGAGGGCGGAGAGTGGGAAGCAGGAGTCGTTTGGGAGGTCACAGCTAATTAACCTCTTAGCGGATTGACGCGAGCGGGACAACGTCTCCGAAGTTCTGTTTGATTTCTCGAGACCTATCCCAGTGACATAAAGGGGGACAGGATAGTTGGCGTAACATCGCCATAGCGCTCATCGACCTCCCGTCCTGCATTGCTTTGAAGAGTGCTACTGCGCGGGTTTCGCCTCCGCCGCCGGCTTCTCGAACAGCTTGGGATCGATCGTCGGGTTGTACTGCACTTTGGTGAATTCCACCAGGCTGCTGTCTTGTCCGTTCTCTTTGTTTCTGTGCAGGGCGGGCAGCGTGATTCCGTCGGTGGTTTCCCATTTGGAGAGAACGGTCTCGCCGTGCATCTGGCCGGAGCGGCCGACCGCTTCGTATGCCTCTTGAACCACATGTCCGGTTTGCGGATCGACAAACCAGCGGATGACCATATCGCCCGCACTGACGTCGACGACTCGAGCCTCGATGCCGCCGACTGTCTCCGTTCCCCCGGCAGCGAAAATGAACGTCGGATCGTTGAGATGCTGGCCGATGTAGATCATGTCCCGGTGAATTTGCTGCACGGTCTCCGCTTTCTGGGGGGCGGGCAGGTCTCGTACTCCCATGGTTCCCGCCATGAATCCAGCGTCCGGGGTCACGACGATGGTCAGCGGGCCTTGCGGAGTTTGTACATCCACATGCATGCTGTCGGGAAAAACGATGGTGACTTTCACCGTCGTCACCGGCCCACCCTGGGCATCCTGCTCAGTTAAGTCACCCTGTAGCGACTTCACCGCTTGCAGCTTTGCGAGACCGCCCATCGCTGCCACGACCTTGGCTGCCAGCGCTTTGCCTTCGGGATTGGAAGCAGTGGGCCTGGCGGTTGGCACTTCTACCTTTTCTCCCGGAGGCGGGGGGATGGTGATGTCAATGTTCTTGACTACCCCCAGGGAAGCGAGAGGCTTGTCGAATTCCGAAGTGTTGCCGACGACCAGCACCGCGAACTGGTCCTTGTGAACATACTTGGCGGCGGCCCGAGCTACATCTGCCGGTTGAACTCTTTCAACTCCGGATCGAAAGCGTTCCAGGAAGTCGGCGGGATAACCGTAGAACTCGTAGGCCATGCGTTCATGCAGGACTTTATCTGGCGAATCAAAGTTGAAGACGAAAGAATTGAGGATCGAATCTTTGGCGCGCTTGATTTCGTCGTCTGAAATCGGATTGGTCTTCAATTTGTCGAGTTCCTCGTTGAGAGCCTGAATCGCCTCGACTGTGCTCGCACTCTTGGTGCCCATGCTGAGGCGCACCACGCCGGGATGATCGAAGGCGCTGCCAATCCCGCCGCCCACCGAATAGGCCAAACCCTTCGCGGTGCGAATGCTCTGCACCAGACGGGAAGAGAATCCGTTGCCGAATACCTCATTGAATACCTGGGTAGCATAGTAGTCGGGGTTGTCACGGCGAATGCCCAATTCCACCATGCGGATGTTGCTCTGGTTCACGTCGGCTTTTGGAATCAGATAGTAGCCGGGCTTCGCCGGATGGAATTCGATGTCGGGTGCCTTAGCAGATGGGCCTTTTGCCCATCCTCCGAACACCTGGCGTAGCTTGGCCTCCATGGCGGCGGAGTCGAAGTCGCCGACGATGCCCAGTATGATGTTGTTGGGATGAACGTGGGTGCGGTGCCAGTCGATGAGGTCCTGCCGCGTAACTGAGGCCACTGTGGCGTATTCCGGCTCGCGGGTGTAGGGATTGTCTGCGCCGTAAGCCAGTTTCGCCGCTTCGCGCCCAGCGATCTCACCGACTTCGTCGTTGCGCCGGGAAATGGAATCATCCATTCCCTTTTGTGCGAGATCGAGCTTTTCGGCGCGAAATTCCGGGTTGCGCAGCAAGTCGGTGAACACCGTAAATACGTCGTCGAAATCACCCTTGAGGCAGGACCAGGAAATCGAAGTCGAATCCGCGTTGCTGCCGGTTTCGACTTTCGCGGCACGGATTTCAAGATAGTCGTCGAGTTGATCGCCGGTCTGCGATTTGGTGCCGCCGGTTCGCCAGACTTCGCCGTACATATCGAGCATGCCGGCTTTGTTCGCAGGCTCGGAGCGGGACCCGCCGCGGATGCGCATGGTTCCGTCAATCAACGGCAGTTCGTGATCTTCCTGGAGGAAGACGACCATACCGTTAGGGAGCTCGATGCGCTTGGGTTCCTGGGGATGGAAAGCGTGCAGTGCGGGGATGGGAACCTGTTGCCAGCCGGTGGCCTGGGCGGCGCTGGCCGGTTTCAGGATTCCGCAAATGCCTGCGAGCGCCGCGATGAGCATGAGTTGCCGTTTCATTGCGCACCTCCCTGACTGGCATCTGCCGATGCAGGAGCTGTGGTTTCAATGATGCCCACGGTGCGATTGTTGTCGGTAAATGTTTTGTTGGCCACACGGCGAATATCGGCTTTGGTGATCTTGTCGATACGTTCTACTTCCCGGAACAACTCACGCCAGTCGTCATAGCGTGCCTGGTTGATTCCGAGCTCGTTAGCCAGGCCGGAATTACTGTTGAGACTGCGAATCAAGTTTGCCTTGGCCCGTGTCTTGATCATTTTCAGTTCGTCGTCACTAATGTCATCTTTCTTCAGCTTGTCGATTTCCGCGTGAATGGCCCCGGCCATCTCGTCGGGTTTGTGACCGGGCAGCGGAAAGGCATAGAAGGCGAAAAGGTGCGGATACTTATTTCCCGGCAAACCGGAGAAGCCGGCAGAAGCGGATGCGATTTTCTGGTCGCGTACCAGAGCGCGATAAAGCCGCGAGGTGCGTCCCTCGGACATGAGATCGGTGATGGCATCGTAGACGGCGTCGTCGGGGTCGCGGTAATCGGGCCGGTGATAACCCTCAAGATACAGCGGCTGCGTTTGTTCGCTGAGCACCACGCGCCGCTCGGAATTCTGCGGCGGCTCGGTGGTGGTTCGTTCATCTGGTTTCGCGTGCGAGGGGATGCGACCGAAATATTTCTCAATCATGGGCATCGCCTCCGACGCCTTCACGTCGCCTACCACGGTCACCACCATGTTGGAGGGAATGTAATATTCGTCGAAGAACCGCTGCGCATCGGTTGCGGAAAATGAATTCAGGTCCGACATCCAGCCGATGGTTGGGCGGTGATATTGGCTGGCCTGAAATGCGGCAGTGATGAACTGCTCCAGCAGACGTCCGATGGGATTGCTGTCGGTGCGCAGGTGACGCTCTTCAATGACAACGTTGCGTTCTTTGTAGAATTCGCGCATCACCGGATGCATGAAGCGTTCGGACTCGAGATAGGCCCACAGCTCAAGCCGGTTCTGCGGCAGTGAATAGAAGTAATTGGTTTCATCCAAGTCGGTAGAGGCATTGATGCCTTCCCCGCCGTTGCGCTCAACAATCTCGCTGAATTGGTTGGGAATGACGTACTCATTGGCGGCTTTGACGGCGTTCTGCCATGTGGTCTCGAGTTGCTTAAGCTTTTCTGTGTCCCGGCCCATGCGCTTGTCCCGCTCGGCGAGATAAGCGGCATAGGTGGTCTCGACCTTGGCGAGCGCGGCTTTTTCCGCCGGGTAATCTTTAGTGCCGATCTTGTCGGTACCCTTGAAAGCCATGTGCTCGAACATGTGGGCGAGACCGGTCTTGCCCAGCGGGTCCTGGGCGGAGCCGGCGTCCACGTGAGTGTAGAAAGAGAACACCGGAGCATCGGGACGCTCGCAGATCACAACCGTCAAACCGTTGTCGAGTTTCTTGACGGTGACTCGCTTCTCGAAGGAAGCGAGGTCCTGCGCAGCGGAAACGATCGCCAGCGACAATACGATGACGACGAGAGTGAGCGGAAAATGGCGTTTCATTCGACCTCCACAACTGGTTGGACGCATGAGAGGAGTAGAAGTTTGAAATTACGTGGCGGGAGGGACGGTTGTCAAACGGGGATGTTAGAGCTACTAAGAACCTGAGAATTGTGTCCCACATTCGTTCGAAGCCAATGGGTCTCTTATAATCGGACGCAATCATGCCGGTCAAACCACAGATCGTCGAAATCGGCGGCAGGCATCTCAGCCTCACCAACCTGGACAAAGTCCTCTATCCGGCTGCGGGATTCACCAAGGGCCAGGTCATCGATTATTACGCCCGCGTTGCGCCTGCGCTGGTGCCGCATCTTACTGGACGCGCATTGACGCTGAAACGCTATCCCGAGGGCGTGGACAAAGAATATTTCTTTGAGAAGAACGCCACCAAGCACCGGCCCGACTGGGTGAAAACTGCGCCCATTTGGAGCGAGCGGAATGGGCATGACATCAATTACCTTCTTGCCAACGATCTGCCCACGCTTGTTTGGATCGCCAATCTGGCTGGGCTGGAACTGCATCCATCACTCTCGCTGGCGAAAGATATCGCGTGTCCGACCATGATGGTGTTTGACCTCGATCCCGGGCCGCCGGCGAACATTGTGCAGTGCTGCCAGGTAGGTTTGTGGCTGCAAGAAATATTCGAACATTTCGGGTTGCAGAGTTTCCCCAAGACTTCGGGATCGAAGGGTCTGCAAATTTATGTTCCGTTAAACACACCCACCAGCTATGACCAGACCAAGCCATTTGCCCACGCATTAGCGCGATTGCTCGAGAACGAGCACCGCAACCTCGTAGTCTCCGATATGAAGAAGGAACTCCGGGTCGGCAAAGTACTTGTGGACTGGAGTCAAAACGATGAACATAAGACCACAATCGGCGTTTACTCCTTGCGGGCGCGCGAGCAGCCAACGGTTTCGACTCCCGTGAAGTGGGACGAAGTCGAGCTGGCCCTAAGGAAGAAAGATGTTGACCTCCTTGTGTTCGACGCCGGCCAAGTACTTAAACGGGTGGAGAAGATGGGAGATCTGTTCGCTCCCTTGCTCAGCCTGAAGCAGAAGCTGCCGAAACTCGCGGGCGTGGAAGAGAAGTCAGAGGCCGATATCGCAGCGGCAGCGGAGGTTCCTCGGCGCAATAGCAAGCGGACCAAACCCAAAACGAAAACTGCCGCGAAGCCAAAGCCGCGAAAGATATAATGCGTTGACCCTATGTCGAAACTCTTCGCGGGAACGTCGGGATGGGCCTATCCAAGCTGGAAGCCTGCTTTCTATCCCGCGAAACTTGCGCAGACGAAATTCTTGCAGTACTACTCGACCCAGCTCAACGCGGTCGAAGTCAATTTTACTTTCCGGCAGCTGTTGAAAGAAACCACGGCGCAAAAGTGGATTGACCAGACTCCGGCGCATTTCCGCCTCAGTGTCAAAGCCCATCAGGTCATCACTCACATCAAACGGTTGCAGAAGACCGAAGACTTCCTGCCAAGGTTTCTGAGCACGGTGGAGCCGCTGGCGCGGGCGGAAAGGCTGGGGCCGTTGCTGTTTCAATTGCCGCCCAACCTGAAGGTGGATATCCCGTTGCTGGAGCAGTTTCTGCGGACCTTGCCACGGGCCGTTCCCTCGGCATTCGAGTTTCGCCACGTTTCCTGGTTTACGGATGAAGTTTACGAACTCCTGAAGAACAACAAACGCGCGTTGTGTGTCGCTGAAACCGAAGAGCGCGTGACGCCGGACGTGACCACCGCTGATTTCGCTTACTATCGCTACCGCAAACCGGGTTATACGCCCGAAGAGCGGCATTCCATGATTGGACGAATTCGCGATCACCTGGCAGCCGGCAGAGACGTATTCGCTTACTTCAAACACGAAGAAACGCCGGAAGGCGCAATGTACGCGGTTGAGCTGCTGAAGGAGTTCGGTTAATCCACTGAGCCTCGCGCATCCCACTGGTCACTTCTCCCAGCGTCCGATAACGCGCACAATTTCCTTCGTGTCCTCCCAGGCCAATTCGCAAGTGCTATCGGGCTTTCTCGATTATCTGAAAATCGAAAAGGGCCTGGCCCCGTTGACGGTGTCAGCCTACGCAACCGACATCCGGCAGTTTTCTATATTTCTTGAAAAACACAGGCGCACGCTGCTCAACGCCCGCCGAACTGAGGTTCGCGACTTTATTCAGGAACTGTTTGCCAACTCGGTCGACGGGCGATCGGTAGGGCGAAAACTTTCGGCACTGCGCCACTTGTATCGCTATTTGCTTCTCGACAGGCATATTGAGCACGATCCCACACTGAACATCGACTCGCCAAAACAGTGGAAAGTGCTGCCCAAGTCGCTGGCACACGACGAAGTCTCAAGCATGCTCCGCGGGCCGCAGCGGGTTTCTGGACCACTCGCCGAAGCAATTTCAGCGCGTGACCGTAGCATGCTGGAAATGTTCTATGCCGGTGCGCTGCGCGTCTCGGAGATTGTCGGCGTCAAGCTCGAAGACTTGAAGCTGGATCTTGGCTATGTGCTGGTGAGGGGCAAAGGCGATAAAGAGCGCATTGTGCCGCTGGGGAAGGCAGCGCAGGAAGCACTGTCCTTTTATATGACGGCTGCCAGGCCGGTGCTGGCAAAGGGCCGGAGTTCGCCGCTGCTTTTCCTGGGACGCGGCGCCCGCAAGCTGACCCGGCAGCGGGTATGGCAAATGGTGCAGGCGGCGTCTGCGGGCCTGGGACGCCGCGCCAGTCCGCACATGTTGCGTCACAGTTGCGCCACGCACATGGTAGAAAACGGCGCCGACTTGAGGACCGTCCAGACCATCCTTGGTCATTCGGATATTTCCACGACTCAGGTATACACGCACGTGGCCCTGGACCGGCTGAAGACCGTCTATCAGAAACACCATCCGCGGGCGAAGGCGAGGTAGGTATTCTTCACCACGGAGGCACCGAGTCACGGAGAAAACCAAGGATGGCAATGAATACCAAGCGCACGATTGTCGAGAGAGCCTCCGACCAGTTTCTGCGGTCGCTTCGCGAGCTTAATGCTTCGCCGCATACCATCAAGGCCTACACCGGCGACCTGGACAATTTCGCGGGATACGTCGGAACGCGCGACTGGCGGCACATTGATCACCTAACCATCCGCGGATTTCTGTCTCATCTCTACGAAAAAGGTCTGAGCAAGACGTCGGTGGCGCGGTCGTTGGCTGCGGTACGCTCGCTGTATCGATGGCTGGCACAGGAGGGAGTGGTCGAGCAAAATCCCGCGGCGCTGGTTTCCACCCCCAAGCTGCCCAAGAAACTGCCGCGTGTCCCGACCATTGAAGAAATGAACACGGTGCTTGATGGACCCATGCCCGAGGTCGCAGCTTTTCCCCAGCGCGATCGCCTGATGTTTGAACTGCTTTACGGGTGCGGCATTCGCAACTCGGAATTAGTCGGCATCAATCTCGATGACATCCGCCTCAGCAACGAAGCCTTGCTGATTCGCGGTAAAGGCAAGAAAGAACGCTATGTGCCATTCGGCGATTCCGTGAAATCGGCGTTGGCAGAGTATCTGCCCACACGGCTGCAAATGCTTACAGCACGAGAGAAAAACACTAATGCCTTGCTGATCAATCAACGCGGCGGAAGACTCACTACGCGGAGCGCAGGCCGCATCGTCAAGAAGATCGCCGTAGCCAAGGGGCTGCCGCCGGATGTCCATCCGCACACTTTGCGGCATGCTTTCGGAACCCACATGCTGGAAGAAGGCGCTGACTTGCGGGCGATCCAGGAAATGCTGGGGCACGAGCGCTTATCAACCACGCAGCGCTACACACAACTGTCTATGAAGCATGTACTTGAGGTCTACGACCAGACCCATCCGCGGGCGAAGTAGCTGTCAGCCATCAGCAACCGGCCAAAGCGTTGTATGGTCCTGGCAACGGTATCTCGGTTGGATAAAAACTCCAAGCTTCATGCGGATGCGTCCTTGCTCGTCGTTTTCCTCGACTCCTCCCACATTTCGACCACTCTGGCTTTTACTTCCGAGATCAGCCTCTCATAACTTGCTTCTGACGCTTCGGCTTCCGGTGGAGGAGAAATCGGATCCCCAATGGTGATCTGTAGCGGGGCGAACTTCTGGAATGGTTTTCCGCGTGGCCAGGCGTCGTAGAAACCTTCAATCGCGACGGGAACGATGGGCACTTGCATGTGGATGGAGAGTATGGCGGCGCCTTTCTTGAATCTCTTAGGTGCGCCGTCAATCGAGCGTTCTCCTTCGGGATAGAGAACCAGAACCCGTCCCATGCTGAGCCCGAACGCCCCCGCACGCATGGCCGGAATCAGATTGGCATCGGGATCAACGACTACCACCCGCAACCACCGCGCCAGCGTGCGCATCGGTCCGCTGCCGAAGATTTCGCTGGTGCCAACCGCGAAGGCGTCGCGAAACACCGGCCAGGGCAAAAGGCCGCCCAAAATAATGGGATCGATGAAACTCTGGTGATTGGAGCAAAGGATAAAAGGCCCGCGCGGAGGAATCTTTTCCAGTCCGGCCGCTCGGAGATGGAAGCGGTCGTCGGCGGCAAGATGGATCAAACGACTCACCAGGTACCAGAACGCTGCCGACATTCGCCGGGAGCTGCCTAACAGTAGAACTTCCGGGTCGGTAGTTTCTTCGCGGAGAAGCGTGTTCCACCCGGCTCGCGGCCGGGTCGAAGTCACGCCGCTGACGGCACTCTGACGTACCAGGTCCACGAGGTCGCGAACGGTATAGATCTCCACCAGACGCGATTCTTCTACGTTGCCGCCAAGTTCCTGCTCCAGCGCAACCAGCAACTCCACCCGCTGCATGGAATCGAGGCCGAGGTCGAGTTCGAGATTGTTGTCGGGGCGTAGGGTCTGGGGTGGAGTCCGCGCTGCCTCGCGAATAATCCTGAGCGCGGGTTGCACCTCGGGTTGGTCCAGCCACTCGAGGTCCTGGTGCGAGAGCGGTTTGTCCGAGCCGATTTCGGATTCGGCTCTTCCTTGATTCGCCGCTACCTTCTTGGCGATTTCGAAGCGTTTCAGCTTGCGGGTTGTGGTGCGGGGCAGATCCTCCTGCCAAATCTCGTAGCTGCCAATCCGCTTGGTGGAGGGCAGTTGTGCCGAGAGGCCTTCGATGTCGAAGCGGATGACTTCTTTCGCGTTGGCGATCTTGCGCTGCTTGAGAACATCAAAGTTCGGAACCACCACAGCGTGCAAGCGGTCTCTTGCCGGATCACCGGGTCGTCCCTCAAGTCCAGTCACACAGATTTCCCTGATGTACGGCGACTTCAGATAGTGGGTCTCAACCTCCTCGGGATAAATGTTCTTGCCATTGCTGAGGATGATGACTTCCTTCTTGCGTCCGGTGATGAACAAGTTTCCGCCGGAGTCGAGGTAGCCGAGATCGCCGGTATGAAGCCAACTATCTCTCAAGACGGCCGCAGTAGCGTCGGAGCGGTTCCAATACCCCTTCATGACAACCGCCCCACGGATCAGGATCTCGCCGACCGGCAAAGCAACATCTTCTTGGGGTTGGGGGTCCAGAATCTTGACTTCTACACCGGTTAGCGGCGGCCCAACCGATCCGATCACATTGTTGTGCGGAGAATTGGCAAATGCGGCGCCGGTGGTTTCGGTGAGACCGTAAGCTTGTAGAACGTCGATTCCGAGGGCGTAGAAGTCCAGCGCAATCGCGGGATCAAACCGCGATCCGCCGGTCACCAGGTAACGCATTCGATCGCCGAAAGTATGATGGACCTTCTTGAAGAATACTTTTCCGAGATTGATGCCGAACCTCCGCCCGAAGGCAGTGACCGTCATCAAGGTTCTCAGGATCGATTGCGCCAGCTTGCCTCGCTGACCTACCTCTTTGAAGATGCGTTCGTGAATCAGATAGAAGAATTGCGGAACCACAGCAAACGCGGAGATCTTGCGTTCCGAGAGCGCGCGAAGAAGCTCGGTAGTATTCAGGGTTTCGAGATACACAACCCGTGCTCCCTTCACCAATGGCAGCATCAGATTTGCCATCTGCGAGAGCACATGGAACAGGGGCAGGACGCCAAGCAGTGCGTCGCTGGGGCCAAGATCAGCCCAGCCAAACACCGCCTCTACTTCACCCAGCAAATTCCCGTGAGTGAGCATCACGCCTTTAGGGTCAGCGGTGGTGCCGGAGGTATAGAGCAGGGAAGAGACCGCATCTTCGGCCGACGCCACCGGAACAAACTCTCCAGATCCAGCGGCGAAGATGCCGTCGAGATGATCAACTTGTGTGGGGGCAGACGCCCTCGGCTGTTCGGCCGACCGAAGCTCGGCAGCCTCGCCATCCAGCACTACGATGCCAATTGCTGCTCCAGAAACAGCTTCCCTTGCGATTGCGAGATGCCTCCCGTCGCAGAACACCAGTGAACTGCCGCTGTCCTTCAGCAGCTTGGCGACTTGGTCAGCGTGAAATGCGGTGTCGAGGGGAACTGGGGTGCCGCCGCTGGCAATGATGCCCAAATAAGCCGCAACCCAGCGGGGATGATTGTCGGCAAAGATGGCGACGCGGGCGCCCAGCTGGAATCCCCGGCCGGCTAGCCAGCGGCCGATGGACTCCGCCATCTCTCGAACTTCGGCGTAGCTATAACTCTCAACCCGGTCTCGCCGCTGGATTTCGAGCGCGACGTTATTCGGCCAGCGCTGGGCGCACTCGCAAAAGCGGTCGTAGAAGGTGGACATGCGTCAGCCGGAAATATACTCGAAAATTCATCCAACCGCTGAGCACGCCGAGTTCGCGCCAGCAACAGTCCGATCGGTCCGCTTCGGCGTCCTACCTGCCCTGGCTGCATCTAATATGCTAGGCTCTAAAGATACTGGGAAGAGTGTGTCCAGCGAGGAAAATTGATTGATTAATGCTTTGTTAGGTAAGGTCTTCGGCACCAAGAACGAGCGCGAAATCAAGCGCCTGATGCCCAACGTGGCGGCTATCAGCGCGCTTGAGCCCGCCATGCAGAAGCTCAGCGACGACGAGTTACGGGCCAAGACCGCCGAGTTCCGTAAGCGGATTCAGGACCGCTTGAAAAGCATTCCTGACGAGCCCGAGGCCGACGCCGAACGCCTCAAGCAAGTCGACGACGAGCGCCGCAAGGCCACCAATGAAGTGCTTGATGAAATCCTGGTGGAAGCTTTTGCTGTGGTCCGCGAAGCCGGGCGCCGGGTGCTCAACATGCGGCATTTCGATGTGCAGCTCATCGGCGGCATGGTGCTACATCAGGGCAAGATCGCCGAAATGAAAACCGGCGAGGGCAAAACCCTGGTCGCGACCCTTCCCGTCTATTTGAATGCTCTGAGCGCACGTGGCGTGCACGTGGTCACTGTCAACGACTACCTGGCCAAGCGCGACTCGGAGTGGATGGGCAAGCTCTACAGCTTTCTCGGTCTGACGGTCGGCGTGATCGTGCACGACCTTGACGATCAGCAACGCCGCGAGGCCTACGCCGCCGATGTGACCTACGGCACCAACAATGAGTTCGGTTTCGACTACCTGCGCGACAATATGAAGTTCGACCTTCATGACTGCGTGCAGCGCGGACACAATTTCGGCATCGTCGATGAGGTCGACTCCATCCTGATTGATGAAGCCCGCACTCCGCTGATTATTTCCGGCGCCAGCGAGGAGTCGACCGACAAGTACGCGCGGGTGAACCGCATCATCCCCAAACTGGAAAAGGGCGAGGAGCTTGATACAGCACCGGGAGAGCCCAAGGAACTCACCGGCGACTATGTAGTCGACGAAAAGCACCGCAACATCACCGTCACCGACGAGGGCTGGGAGAAAGTCGAGCAATTGCTCGGCATTGGCAATATTGCCGACCCCGAGAACTGGGATTTGAAGCACCACGTGGAGACTGCCGTCAAAGCGCACGCGCTCTACCACCGCGATGTGGAATACGTAGTGAAAGATGGCGAGGTCATCATCGTGGACGAGTTCACCGGCCGCTTGATGCCGGGCCGCCGCTGGTCCGACGGATTGCACCAGTCCGTCGAGGCCAAGGAAAACGTCAAGATCGAGCGCGAGAATCAGACGCTGGCGACGATCACGTTCCAGAACTATTTCCGCATGTACAAGAAGCTGGCAGGCATGACCGGAACCGCGGAAACGGAAGCTACGGAATTCGACAAGATTTACCGTCTCGAAGTCATGGTAATCCCCACCAATCGGGTCTTGCTGCGACTGGAAAACCCGGATGTGGTCTATCGCACCGAGAAGGAAAAATATTTTGCCGCATCCGATGAGATTCAGAAACTGAATGAGACTGGCCAGCCGGTGCTGGTGGGTACGACGTCGATCGAGAAGTCGGAACGCCTTTCCGATTTGCTGAAGAAAAAGGGTGTGAAGCACTGGGTCCTGAACGCCAAGCAGCACGAGAAAGAGGCCGAAATCGTGGCCCAGGCCGGGCGCAAAGGTATGGTCACGATCGCCACCAACATGGCCGGCCGCGGCACCGACATTCTGCTCGGCGGCAACCCTGAGTTCATGGCCAAGCAGGAGTGTGTGAAAAAGGGGACCGCCCAGCTACTGCGCGCCGCGCAGGGCAAGGTTCAGGCCGTGGTCGACGACAGCAAGAGTACGGTCTGGTACTACGCCGGCAGCGAATATGTTGTTCCCACCGATCAGTGGACGGAGATCTTCAACCGTCACAAGCAGCAGACCGATAAAGAACACGACGAGGTGATCGCCGCGGGAGGATTGCACATCTTCGGGACCGAGCGTCATGAATCACGGCGCATCGACAACCAGCTGCGCGGACGCGCCGGACGCCAGGGTGATCCCGGATCTTCGCGATTTTATCTGTCGCTCGAAGACGATCTGATGCGCATCTTCGCCAAAGAGTGGGTCTCGACCCTATTGCAGCGACTGGGCATGGAAGAAGGAGTGCCCATTGAGTCGCGGATGATCTCGCGCCGGATCGAAAAGGCACAAGAAACTGTCGAAGGACAGAACTTCGAGGCCCGCAAACACCTGCTTGAATACGACGACGTGATGAACAAGCAGCGCGAGGCGGTGTATGGCCTGCGCCGCCAGTTGCTCGAAGGGGTGGATCAGAAGGAAATCATTCTTGAAGACTACGTCGCCGGAATTCTCAGTGGGTTGATGGACGAATTCTGTGCGGCGAAAGCTCACCCGGCAGACTGGGATATTAAAGCCCTGAAAGACACGATTTTCACCCGCTTCGGCGTGGACATTCTGGCCGAGGGCATCAAGCCGGAAACACTAAACCGCCAGGAGCTGGGCGATGCCATTTTTGACTGCCTCAAAGCCCGCTACGATGCGAAAGAAAAGTTGATTGGCCCGGATGCCATGCGCTACCACGAGCGCATGATCATGCTGAGCGTACTGGACGCGCAGTGGAAGGATCACCTGCGCGACATGGACCACCTGAAAGAAGGCATCGGGCTTCGAGGCTATGGCCAACACGATCCGCTGGTCGAGTACAAACGCGAGTCCTTCGACATGTTCGAGGCCATGATGCAGCGCTGCCAGGACGATACGGTCCGCTATCTCTACCTGATGCAGGTCTTGGAGCGGCCGTCGGGGCCTCCACCCGCGCGCCCGGTGATTGCGGGACAGCCTGCGGCAACACCTGGAGGCGATGGCAATGGCCACCAGCCCCCGCGCAGTGTTTCCACGTCAATGGATGAACTGGAAGAAGCCTTCCAACGAAAGAAGCGCCGGGAGCTGGAACAGGCCCGCATGGCCGGTGCCGGCGATCGCCAACCGGTGCAACAAGTGGTACGCGGCGCTGCCAAGGTTGGCCGGAATGATCCCTGCCCTTGCGGATCAGGCGATAAGTATAAGAAGTGCTGCGGAGCAAACAAGTAGCTGCTTGTTCCATCCGGCTCATCCGCGAAGACCCGCGGCGGTGCTTACGGTTTGACTCTGGCCAGCACGAATGCCTTCACCACTATGTTATTCGGCTGGATGCCAACCGGGATCATCGTCAGCAGACCGTACTCTGTCGGTTCCAGCTTCGTCGGTGTTCGTTTCTGGATTACCGTGACGTCGCCCGAACCTGAATTGACCACGAGCAGATAATTCTGACTCTGCGAAAGCGCCAGCGCGTCGGGATGGCTGCCGACCGGCAACATGGCCACGATCTTTCCCGAGTCGATATCGTAAATTGCAACCGTATTCGATCCAAAGTTGCTGACGTAGAGCCGGGAATTGTCAACGCTGACCACGCCGCGGGCGGGATGGGTCCCAATCAGATAGCTGTTGCCTACTTCGTTGGTGGTGGTTTCGATGGTCGAGACGTTGTCGGAATCAAAGTTGCTGACCATGATTTCGCCTCCGTCGGGTTTGAGCGCGAGGTGAACTGGGGTCTTGCCCACATCGAGTAGAGCGAGAAGTTTGTCGGTCTTCAGATCAATCGAAGCCACTTGCGCCGAACCCGTACACGCCACGAACGCCTTGCTGTTGTCGGGGAGAACTGCGATATCCTCAGGCTGCTGGCAAGCGGGGATGGTGCTACGCACAGCAAGGCGCTTGGTGTCGATCACCGAAACCGTGTTGTCGCCGCGGTTGCTGACCACGACGGTTGCGCCGTCGGGCGAAACTTGTGCCAAACCGGGAGAAGCGCCCACGCGAATGTTGCCCACTACCATCCGCTTCTCCAGATCGATGACTGAAACGTTCGCCGAGCCGGAGTTGGCCACGTAGCCGCGTTTGCCATCGTCGGATACTTCGATGAAATAGGGATGTCCATGCACGCCGATCGTCGCAGAGACGGCATTGCTCTCCGCGTCGATGATGGTGATGTTGTTCGATTGTGTATTTACCACGTAGATTTCATTCTTCTTTGGGTTGGCAGCCATCCCCGTAGGTTCGGTGCCAACGCGGATGGTCTTGGCCAGCGCGAAGGTACGCAGGTCGATGACCGATACAGTGTTACCTTTTCCATTGGCAACATAAGCGTATTCGCGGTACGCAGGGCCGTAGTCGATGAGCTGGCGTTCGTGGAAGTACCACCAGCCAAGGCCGCCGAGGATGGGCAGCAGGACGAAGATGACAAGGAGCTTCCGCACAGCTAAAGGATGGTCCCCTCGCGGGATTCGGATCAATTCAAGAACTAACGCTTGGCGACAACTGCCTCTGGGGCCGTCGACTTCGCCCCTGCCACTGTCCTTCCCACCACCGGCGCAATCTGTCGCACTTGCGCCATCAACTCGTCGAACTGGTCGGGATAGAGTGACTGCATGCCGTCGGAAAGAGCCTTATCGGGCTGGTTGTGTACTTCGACGATCAGACCGTCGGCGCCGACCGCGACCGAGGCCCGTGAAAGCGGCGTCACTTTATTGCGCTTGCCCGTGCCATGGCTGGGATCAACCACGATTGGCAAATGGCTCAGGCGCTGCACCGCCGGCACCACACTCAAGTCAAGTGTGTTGCGGGTGTGGTCGGCAAACGTCCGCACGCCGCGTTCGCACAGGACGACGTTGTAGTTGCCTTCGCTCATCACGTACTCGGCCGCCATCAGGAATTCTTCGAGAGTGGCCGCCAGGCCCCGTTTGAGTAGCACTGGCTTGCGGCTGCGTCCGGCGCGCTTCAGCAGTGAAAAATTCTGCATGTTGCGCGCGCCAATCTGAATGACGTCGGCATACTCCTCCACCAGGTCCAGCGATTCGTTGTCGATGGCCTCGGTGACGATCCTGAGTCCGAACTGCTCGCGGATCTCCGCCATGATGCGCAGGCCGTCTTCGCCCAGACCCTGAAACGAATAGGGCGAAGTGCGGGGCTTGTAGGCCCCTCCGCGGAAGAATTGCGCGCCCGCCCGATGTACTCGTTCGGCAACCGCGAACGCCTGCTCACGGTTTTCGATGGCGCAAGGTCCGGCAATCACAGCTAGCGCCGTGCCTCCGATGGTGGCCTCGGAGCCGGGAAAACGAATGACGGTGTTGTCTTCCTTGATGTCGCGGCTGACCAGTTTGTACGGCTTGGTGACACGGATAACTTCCTGCACGCCTGCGAGTTCTTCCAGCGTGCCCGCCTGGACCTCGCCCTGGTTGCCGGTAATACCGATAGCAGTACGCTCCGCTCCGGGGATGGAGTGGGCGCGGTAGCCCAGCGACTCGATTTTTTGGCAAACTGCACGCACTTGAGCTTCGGTGGCGTGCGCCTGCATGACGACTAGCATGTGGAATCCTTACCTCTGAATGTCTAAGTCTATCGTTTGTGAACGGATTGCAGCAAATACCGCTGGACAAGGACGCCTCAGCCGTAAAAGGTTTGCCACCGGGAAAATACAGTTTCAGCCCGATTTTGCCCCCCAGATCACGCATTCATAATTGAAAAAGTGAGAATTGGAGGATCGATGCGCCACATAGTGTTAAGCCTCGCCATGATCGCTTTGAGCAGCCTGAGCTTTGCTCAAAATACCTCGGCCGCCGTCCCACAGCAAACCCAGGGCAAAGATTACGCCGGTCGGCCGGTGAATGACAGTAACGTCCCGCTCGCAACCGATTTGCCCAAGCCCGAGGAAGAGCAGTTCCAGCAGGATGTGAAGGATGTCTATTTTGATTTCGACCGGTCCGATCTTCGTATGGATCAGCGCAGGACCTTGAGTGCAGATGCCGAATGGCTCAAAGCGCATCCCGACGTTCTGATCACGATTGAGGGCGACGCAGATGAACGCGGCGACATCGTTTATAACGTAGACCTGTCCGACCGCCGCGCCATCGTGACCAGGGATGCATTGGTCAAGCTCGGCGTTCCGGCAGATCGCATTGTGTTCTTCACCGGATGGGGAAAGCTCTACCCCACTTGCGAACAGGCCGACGAGAGTTGCTGGAGCCAGAATCGTCGTAGCCATATCGAACCTTGGGAGCCGATGCCCGAATTGGCGCAACTAGCGTCGCGTTAGAGAACACGGGGTCTGCGGGGAGGTTGCACCGGGCAGCAAGATCTGTTATGTTAAACATGTTTAACAAATGCTCGGTATCCGACTCGAACCCGAACTTGAAGAAAAGCTGGAGTCTCTTGCCAAAGAGACTGGCCGCAGCAAGAGTTACTACGCCCGGGAGGCCATCCGGCAGTTTCTGGACGATCGCGAAGACTATCTGAAGGGCATCGCTGCCCTAGAACGGCGCGAACCCACCATCACGCTCGACGAGCTGGAGCGCCGGCTTGGCTTGGAAGATTAGAATTACCCGCACGGCCGAGAAGCAGATCACAAAACTCCACAAACAAGCTCAACAAGCAATCGTCCGCTTTCTGCGGGAGCGACTCGCGGGGGTGGACAATCCGCGGCAGCGGGGCAAGCCTCTCCAAGGGGAAAAACGCGGACTGTGGCGCTACCGGGTCGGCGACTATCGGCTGATCTGTGATCTCCAGGACGAGATAATCACGGTGCTAGTACTGCAGGTTGGCCACCGCAAGGACGTTTACCGCTGAAGTGGAATTAAGGGGGGCCTGGATGAGGTCGTCCCGGCCGCCCCACTTCTCGTTGTAAAATCTAAGGTTTACCCTGAGGTTAGTTTCTTTCCTATGCCGCAAGAAGAAATCACATCCGCTGATCGCGAGCAGCGAGCCGAAGACCGCTACGATGCCCGGCGCATCGAGAGCAAGTGGTTCGAGCGCTGGCCGCAGGATGGATCTCTCTACGCCGCCGAAAGTGAGTCCGCCAAACCCAAGTACTACGCGCTTGAAATGCTGCCCTATCCCTCCGGCGCGCTGCACATGGGGCACGTCCGCAATTATTCGATCGGCGACGCTCTTGCCCGCTACATGTGGATGAACGGGTACAACGTGCTCCACCCAATGGGCTGGGATGCGTTTGGACTGCCGGCGGAGAACGCCGCCATTTCGGCCCATACTCCGCCGCGCGATTGGACCCTCCGCAACATCGCAAACATGAAGGCGCAGATGAAGCGCCTGGGATTCGCTTACGACTGGTCGCGTGAAGTTACCACGTGCCTGCCGGAATACTACCGCTGGAACCAGTGGTTTTTTCTCAAGCTTTACGAGAAAGGCATGGCCTACCGAAAGAAGAGCAAGGTCAACTGGTGTCCCAAATGCGCGACGGTCCTGGCGAATGAGCAGGTCGTCGGTGGATGTTGCTGGCGTCACGAAGATACGCTCGTTGAGCAGCGTGAACTGGAGCAGTGGTTTCTGCGCACCACAAAGTATTCGGACGAATTGTTGAGCGGCCTCGACAAACTTGAGGGCTGGCCGGAAAAAGTGCGCACCATGCAGCGCAACTGGATCGGACGGAGCGAAGGCACGCTGGTGGATTTCAAGCTGGATGGCGCCGCCGATTCGCCAGAGAACACCATCACGGTTTTCACTACGCGCGTGGACACCATCTTCGGTGCGACGTCCATCCAGCTTGCGCCGGAGCATCCGCTGGTTACTCGCTTAGCGAAATACAACGACCCCTTGCGTGCACAGGTCGAGCAATTGATCGCCGAGCAGCGAAAAGCTAAAGAGGCCGGTGACATTGGCGCCATTGAGAAACATGGAATCAACACGCATCACTTTGCGGTGAATCCTTACAACGGCGAAAAACTGCCGGTTTGGATCGCCAACTACATCGTGATGGACTACGGCACGGGCGCGATCATGAGCGTGCCCGCGCACGACGAACGCGATTTCGAATTCGCACGCAAATACGCGCTTGAAGTCAGGCTGGTGATCGTACCCAACCCCGACGATCCCGATGAAACTGTCACCGAACCGGTTCCGCCGTTCACCGATCTGCATGGATCGCTGGTGAACTCGGGGCAATTCAGCGGACTCACCTGTCAAGACGCGATTTCTCAGATGTCCGCCCACGGTGAGCGGCATGGTTTTGGCAAAGCAACGGTTACCTATCGGCTGAAGGATTGGGGAGTTTCGCGACAGCGCTACTGGGGCACTCCCATTCCCATGCTCTATTGTGAGAAGGACGGCATCGTCCCTGTTCCGGAGAAAGATTTGCCGGTCGTGCTGCCCGACAATGTGGACATCACGCTCACCGGTGGTTCGCCTCTGGGCCGTGTAGCGGAATTTGTGAACGCCGTCTGCCCAAAATGCGGGGGACCGGCGCGACGCGAAACCGACACCATGGACACCTTCGTCGATTCGTCCTGGTATTTCTATCGCTACACCGATCCGCACAATCAGCTGGCGCCGTTTGATGCAAAAAAAGCCGGCTACTGGTTTCCCATTGACCAATACATTGGCGGAGTCGAGCATGCGATTCTCCACCTCATCTACTCACGCTTCTGGACCAAATTCATGCGCGACATGGGGATGGTCACAAACGACGAGCCTGCTGAGCGCCTGTTCACACAAGGCATGATTATTAAGAACGGCGCGAAAATGTCGAAGAGCCTGGGCAATGTGGTGTCGCCAGATGAAATGGTGGCTCGTTACGGTGCTGACAGCACTCGTATGTACACACTATTCGCCACCGCTCCCGACCGCGAACTCGACTGGCAGGATGAGGGAGTCGAAGGAATTCAACGGTTCCTGAGCAGGCTATATCGGGTTGTGACCGACAAAACTGAAATCCCTGTCAAGAGGACCAACCTGCCGGCCGAGAACAGCCGCGGACAGGCCGCTCGCACTCTTCAGCGAAAGCTCCATCAGACGATTAAGCGGATCTCTGACGATTTCCAGGGCCGCTGGCACTTCAATACATCAATCGCAGCACTCATGGAGTTAAACAATTTGCTCTCGGGCATGGGGCAGGATATCTCGGAAGGGAACGTCTCGGCCGAAGATGTAGCCGAGGCCAAGAAAGCTCTCGTCCTGTTGCTGGCTCCATTCGCGCCTTACCTTGCGCACGAGCTATGGGAGGTGCTGGGCGAGAAGGGAAGTCTGCTCAAAACGCCCTGGCCGAAGTACGATCCCGCGCTCGCAAAGGAAGATGAGATCGAGATTCCGGTGCAGGTCAATGGCAAGTTGCGGAGCGTCGTAGTTGTGCCTGCGGCGGCCTCGGAAGAGACAATTCGCGAAGCTGCTTTGGCGGATGCCAAGATCAAATCTCTGATCACTGGAAAGCAGATCGTGAAACAGATTGTCGTTCCCGGCAAGCTGGTCAATATTGTGGTGCGGTGACGCTGCTTCTTCCATGACCTCTCCAACTCTCGAAGGCTTTCGCGCGATGTTCCACCGGCCTTCTCTCGGTTTTGCAGAAATCGCCTGGCGATGGAGCTTTGGAGCGGCTTCGGCGTTGTTGATCACTCTCTCCTGCTTTGAATACCTTGATACTCTGCCTGTCACTCACGGCGATCTGTTGTTGCTGTGGACCCGCCATCCGGTGCTGGTTTCGCAAGCTCTCGGCAATATCGTACGCGGCAGCGGGGTTCGCCTGGTAGAAGCGTTTATCGTACTGGCGTTCGCGCTTACCGCCGGGTGGATTTTGATGGCCACGCTGGCACGAGCGGCCACCAACAAGGCTTTGCTGGCCCATTTCCGCGAGAAATTCGAATCGCAGAAGCAGAGCAGTGCCTGGCGTGTTGATCCGCTACTGGGTCTGAACTTCCTGCGGGCTGCCGCTTTCCTGGCGGCGGTTGCGGGTTGCATAGCCGGCTTTGTGCTGGCCGGCATGATCTCCGTCTCGGACGAGGCAATTCCTGAGGCAGCTTTTCTCGTCGTCATGACCGTTGCCGGGTTGGTTTGGCTCACGTGGTCAATGATTAACTGGCTTCTATCGCTAGCGACGATCTTTGTAGTCGCCAACGGCAGGGATACTTTCGGCGCGGTCGGTGATGCCATGGATCTCCTCCAGCGCCGCGGCAGAGCGGTCTTCTCGGTGGGCGCTGTGTTTGGGCTGGCACATACGACCGCCTTTGTGGCCGCCAGCATCGCAGCGGCCTTCCCGTTGGGATTGGCGGCTGTTCTTCCTGGATGGATGGTACTGGCTGCAATAATGCTCGTCGCGCTGCTGTACTTTTCGGTCGCGGACTTTTTGTATATCGGCCGCATGGCTGCTTATGTGGCGATTCTGGAATTACCAGAAGTGTCTGTGCCAAGGTTTCAGCCATCAGCACTCAGCCCTCAGCCCAGCGGGAATGTCGATCCGAGCGAGTTGATTCTTAGCGATGTGCCTGCGCCCGGCTAGGGAAGAACCTGAACGTCTACCACCAGGACCTTCTGTGATCTCTGTGTCTTTAGGTTGCTTGCGCGCCAACCGCTTTACACGGGCTTCGACTTTTGAGACACTCGTCAGTGGAAACCCAATCAATCGTTGTCCTCGACTTTGGGGCGCAATATTCGCAATTGATTGCGCGCCGCATCCGTGAACAGAACGTCTTTTCGGTCGTCCTGCCCTGCACCGCCAGCCTCGACGAAATCCGCAGCTACTCGCCAGTTGGCATCATTCTGTCGGGCGGCCCGTCGTCCGTTTATGACAAAGACGCACCCCCAGTGGATCCACGTGTATTCACCATGGGATTGCCCATGCTCGGCATATGTTACGGATTGCAACTCATGGTGCATACCCTCGGTGGCAAAGTGCAGGCCGCCGATAAGCGCGAGTACGGCCATGCCACGGTGAATCTCAAGACTGGCTCATGTTTGTTCCACAATTTGCCGGGCAAACTGAACGTGTGGATGTCCCACGGCGATAAAGCGGTCGAATTGCCCCCCGGATTTCACGAAACCGCCAGTTCGCCCAACGCTCTCGCCGGCATCGAGAATAAAGAGAGAAAAATGTGGGCGGTGCAGTTCCACCCTGAGGTGCATCACACCCACCACGGCACTGACATTCTGCGGAACTTTGCCCTGGTCATCTGCGGCGCCAAACCGACGTGGACTCCCCAACGGTTCATTGACGCCACCATCGCCAGCGTCCGCCAGGCCGTAGGCACCGGCCGGGCGATCTGCGCGCTCTCTGGCGGCGTGGACTCCGCGGTTGCGGCCACGCTGGTGGACCGCGCCATGCGTGACGCCAAACGTCCCACCCGCCTGACCTGTGTGTTCGTCAACAACGGAGTGCTGCGCAAAGATGAATTTCAGAAAGTGCAGCAGAACCTGCGCGACAAGCTGGGATTGCATCTGGTGGCAGTCGACGCCACCCGGCGTTTTTTGGAAAAACTCGCAGGAGTCACCGACCCCGAGAAGAAACGCAAGATTATCGGCAGGGAATTCATCAAAGTGTTCGAGCAGGAAGCCCGCCGTATCGAGAAAAAAGAAGGAAGGGTCAAATGGCTGGTGCAGGGCACACTCTATCCCGACGTGATTGAATCGCGCTCGGTCCGCGGGCCGTCGCAGATCATCAAGTCGCACCACAATGTCGGCGGCTTACCGGAAAAAATGAAGCTCAAACTGATCGAGCCGTTGAAGGAGTTGTTCAAGGACGAGGTACGCAAGATTGGTCGCGATCTCGGCATGCCGGAAGAAATCCTTCAGCGGCAGCCGTTCCCAGGGCCTGGTCTCGCAGTGCGGGTGGTGGGGGAAGTAACGCCCGAGCGGCTGGCGATTCTGCGCGAGTGTGATGACATCGTCGTCAACGAAATCAAAGACGCAGGCCTTTATTCGAAAATCTGGCAATCGTTTGCGGTGCTGCTGCCTGTGATGTCGGTTGGCGTCATGGGCGATCAGCGCACTTATGCCTACACTTGCGCGGTGCGCGCGGTCCATTCGGAAGACGGCATGACCGCCGACTGGGTGCCGCTGCCGCATGATGTCTTGAAGACCATCTCCAGCCGGATCGTGAATGAAGTAAAAGGCGTGAACCGCGTGGTGTACGACATCACCTCGAAACCACCGGGGACGATTGAGTGGGAGTGACCACGAACCACGTAGGCCCTTCGTCTGGGCCTACGCGTTTGGCAAATCCAGCAGATCAGATTCGACTTCTACGGGATTGGTCGAGATCGCCTTCCCATTTCACTTTGCCACGGAGTCGGCGAATGCTCCCCTGAGCGCGGATTTGCGCCGACTCCGACGGCTCAATCTCGCTTTCATTAATTTTATCTGTGCGGCGTGCCATCGCCGCTGCGCTTCGAATTAATTCTCGGAAGATATCGCGTTTCTTGGCCATGTAGACTTACTCTCTTCCATTCTACGGGGCAGGCACTCATCCCGCGCGATCCAGCAGTTTCCTCGATACCGCCGTCACCAGCTTTCGTGGACTGACCCGCAACGACTCCGCAAGCAGCCAATTGCGAAAGCCGGAAATCACGAGAGTCTTGCCAGCCATCAGGCCGAGATAGCCGTCGCGGGCAACCGTCGCCGCCTCCATGGGGCGACCCTTCTTGAAGAGAATCGTCTTCTCGGTTCCGGCGCGGCCCTGAAATCCGGTATCCGTCACTCCGGGACACAAACAAGCGACGGTCACGTCCGAATCCTTCAATTCGTTGGCCAGGGCCTCAGAGAACGAAATCACATAGGCTTTGGTCGCATAGTAAACCGCCATCAGTGGTCCCGGCTGAAACCCCGCCGTTGAAGCCACATTCAAAATCTTGCCGGAATGCCGCTCCAGCATCGGTCCGAGAAAGAGTTTGGTCAGATGCGTAAGCGCGGCGACGTTGAGCTGAATCTGGCCCAACTCCTGTTCCAAAGGGATCTTCGCAAACTCACCGAATACGCCGTACCCAGCATTGTTCACCAGAATGTCGACGGCGATGCCTTCCCGCCGCAGTTGGTCGAACAGGAATTGCGGCGCGGGGCCGGCTGTCAAATCAAGCGGGACGGCCTTGGCAGAAATGCCGAACTGACGTTTCAATTCATCGGCCACCCGCGAGAGCCTGTCAGCACTGCGGGCAACCAGCACCAGATTGTGATGATCTTTGGCGAAGAGCTTCGCCAGTTCGTATCCGATGCCGCCGGATGCGCCGGTAATGAGGGCGGTTTGGGTAGCAGATGGCATCGCGTATTTGAAAGGCGCGAAAAAGCCTTCAAACCACAAAGGCCAGAGGAAAAACAAGGCGGGGAAGCCCCGCCTATCCCGCAATCTGAAAGCCGACTGAGTTAAGGCTTACGCGGTCGCCATGGCCGGCGCCGCTTCATAAATCGAGTGCCACGAAGTCGCAGCCTTCAGGCGATCGTTGACGTTGTTAATGTTCTTCACGCCAATGTCCTGCAGCCATTTGCGGAAGGCCTCTGCGCCTTGCTTGGCGTAAATCGGGATGCCTTCCTTCCATGTGGCGCGCCCGCACAAGACACCGTTGAACTTCACGCCTGATTCGGCAGCCAATTCCAGCGCCTCTGTAAATTCGGCGTTGCTGACGCCAGCCGACAGATAGATGAACGGCCTGGTGGCAACCTTCGCCGCCTTCAAAAACAGGTCGGCAGCCTCCTTCTTGGTGTAGGCCTTCTGTCCCGCAAATACCTTGGCGCCCTCCACGAACTTCATGTTCACCGGCACCTCTACCTTAAGCACGTCCACGCCATAGCGGTCCTTGCTGAACTCACGCATGCTCTCGATCACGATCTCGGGTTTCTTTTTGGCGTACTCGAAACCCTTTTCGTCCGCGCCTTCCTCATAACCGACGAACTCCAAAAAATAAGGGATGTCATTCGCGCGACATTCGTCGCCGATACGCTCCACCCAAGCATGCTTTTTGTCATTCACGTCTTTTGGATCGAATGGCGTGTAGTACAGCAAAATCTTCACGCAGTCGGCTCCGGCTTCTTTCAATCGCTTCGCCGACCAGTGATCGAGCAAATCTCCCAGGCGGCCTGGGCCGGTCTTGTCGTACCCAGTCTTTTCGTAAGCCAGCAGCAGGCCGGCGTTCTTGGCACGGCGCTTCGATGCCGGCAACCCCCACTCCGGATCAAGCAAAATAGCGCTGGCATGCGGAGTCAGCACCTCGGTGACCAGCGACTTGAACTCTTCCATCATTGCGTCGCCGACTTCGCCACCCTTTTCTTTCGCTAACGCCTTCTGCAGCGAGCCGCGCTGATCCATTGCGGCAGCCGCGATGACGCCGCGGTCGTTCGAAACCCGCTTGAGTCCCGCCAATTTTCCAGGGGTGAGCTTCATAAATCCTCCTATGGGTGCTAAAGCCAAGCAATTGTAAACCATCGCAAACCGCTGACAAGATAACCAGGGCGCCGTCAGACCCCCTCGGCAGATCCAAGCACCTCCGGGCCGGCATAGCAGGTATGCGCGCTCGTGATGCAGTGAATTACAATACATCCAATCAAACGCTACTCGCACTCTTAGATACAGGAGGATGACACGGACGACGGAGCTTGGCGTAGTGCGGGTTCGAGCCTCCGTGCGAGACCGGTTGCACCACCGGCAGCGCGACCTGGTCTCAATCCCTATGCCCTCTAGCCTCATCCACTTCAAGCACTTCTCGAAGCTCGCCCCGGTTGCGATTTCCGTCGTGCTGCTGCTGGGTACTGGGGTTGGACAAAATAGCACGCTGATTACTCTTGACCAAGCCGTTAATCTGGCACTGTCCCACAACCACACCATCCAAGCTACACGAACCCTGATTCTTCAGAATCAGGCCCAGGAGATCACCGCTAACCTTCGCCCCAATCCCACTCTGGGGGCCGATACCCAGTTCATCCCATTCTTTAGTCCTCAGGATTTCTCCGGCGACAACCTGAACGAAACGCAACAATTCGATATTGGGATCGGATATCTCTTCGAGCGTGGTCGCAAGCGGCAGCATCGCTTGCAAGCGGCTCGCGATCAGACCGCCGTCACTCGCGCCCAGGTCGCTGACGCCGAACGCACTCTGGCCTTCAACGTAGGCCAGCAGTTCATAAGCGTCTTGTTGGCCGAATCGACGCTTCAGTTCGCGCTTCAGGACCTTAAGAGCTTCCAGCAGACGGTGGACATTGGCGAGGCCCAATTCAAGGCAGGATTTATCGGCGAAGGTGACTATCTTAAGATCAAGCTGCAGCTTCTGCAGTTTCAGACCGACGTGTCTTCCGCCCGGCTAGCGAAAGTGCAGGCCCTTGTCAGCCTGCGCGAAACGCTCGGCTACAATGCGGTGCCCGCCGATTATGACGTGGTTGGCGATCTGGCGTATCAGGCGCTACAGGGAAATCTGGAGGATTTCCAGGCCAAGGCACTGATCGAGCGTCCCGACTTCCGAGCCGCGGAATTGGGGATCACAGCGGCCCAGAGCCAAATCCTTCTCGCCAAAGCGAACGCGAAAGTGGACGTAAATGGCACCTATGACTTTACCCACGTTTCCGGCGAGAACACGGCTTCGATCTTCGTGAATTTTGAGCTGCCCATCTTCAATCGCAATCAAGGAGAAATCGCGCGCACCGGTTACGCCCTTACCCAGGCCCAGCAGCAGCAGCAAGCCGCCAACGACGCGGTTCTCTCCGATGTCGCCAATGCCTTTGAGTCAGTCAGGAGCAACGATGAAGTGGTGCAACTCTACACTTCCGGATATCTCAAGCAAGCGCAGGATTCGCGCGATATCAGCGAGTATGCTTACAAACGTGGGGCCGCCAGCTTGTTGGATTTTCTCGACGCCGAACGCAGCTACCGCTCCGTGCAACTGGCCTATCGCCAGGCGCTGGCGTCTTATATGACCGCGCTAGAGCAACTAAAGGAAGCGGTGGGAACGAGGAACCTGCCATGAGGACGAATCCCGGGCGGCGGTTGGCTGGGTTGGCGATGGTATCGACAGTCCTGTTGGCGCTTGCCGGTTGCGCGGGCCCAGTCTCGAATGCCGCCTACTCGAGCAACGCGAAGAGCTCGGATAACGCCGAAATATTTACCATCCCGCAAGAACAGATGTCACATGTTCAGGTGCTCACCGTTCAGCCGACCACACTGACTCGGTCTCTGCGGCTGACCGGCGCCGTGGCTTACAACAGTTTTCGCACTACTCCTGTAATCACGCAGGCGAGCGGACCGGTGAGCAGAGTCGTGGTCGTTCCCGGGCAGAAAGTAGTTAAAGGCGAACCCATGTTGTACGTGGCAAGTCCGGATTTCTCGCAACTTCGCACCAACTTTCTAAAGGCAAAGGACGCCTACGCTCTCGCTCAAAAGGCCTACGCCCGCGCCCAGGACTTGTACCAGCACCATGCCATTGCCGAACAGAACTTGGAGCAAGCAGAATCGGCGGAGGTGCAGGCGGGCGGCGACCTGGCCTCTGCGCAAGCGGCGTTGAAAGTCATGGGAATCACTGATCCCGATACGCTGGTAAAAGGCCCGCCATCTTTTGAAGTCCCGGTAAAGGCGCCGATCGGCGGCCTGGTGGTCGAGCAGGATGTGGCGGCCGGGCAGTTGCTTCAGACCGGCACTACCCAATGTTTCATGATTTCCGACGTCAGCACGGTCTGGGTGCTGGTTAATGTCTATCAGAAGGACTTGCCGTATGTTCGCGTTGGAGATGCAGTCACAATTCAGACGGATGCTTACCCCGACGATTTCCATGGACGCATTTCCTACGTCGCCGCCTCCCTGGATCCGAATACCCGTACCCTGCAAGCGCGCATCGAGACCAGCAATCCTGGGGATAAATTGAAGAAAGACATGTACGTGGTGGCAAGCGTAAACGCGGGCACGATCCCGAACGCCATCGCTCTGCCGGATGCCGCGGTCCTGCGCGACAGCGAGAACCAGCCTTTTGTCTATGCCGCCGCATCGGCGAACCAGTTTGGTAGACGCTCCGTGACCCTCGGCGAAACCTTGAATGGACAAACTGAGATTCTCAGCGGACTGAAAGCGGGAGATCGAGTCATTGGAAATGGAAGCTTGTTCTTGCAGTTCGCGAACTCGTTGCAGCGCTAGGTGAGGATAGTCTCCACCACAACCGAATGATCCACCGAATAGTCCAAGCGGCGCTGCGGCAGAGGTTCCTGGTCCTGATGCTGACCGGTTTCATCACGGTCGGCGGCATTCTCTCTTTTCAGCGGATGCCGGTGGACGCCTATCCGGATCTCTCACCGCCGCAGGTGGAAATCATCACCCAATGGCCGGACCATGCCGCCGAGGAAATCGAACGTCTGGTCACGCTGCCTCTGGAACTGGTGATGAACGGCGTGCCTCATACGGTGGTGATGCGATCGGTCTCCCTTTACGGCCTTTCCGATCTCATCCTGACCTTTGAGGACAGCACCAACGACTATTTTGCGCGACAGATTGTTTTTGAACGGTTGGCTCAAGCGACGTTGCCAGCCGGCGTAACTCCGACCATGGCCCCGCTCTTCAGCCCCAGCGGCCTGGTGTATCGCTATGTCCTGGAAAGTCCCGACCGCTCGCCGCAGGAACTAAAGACGATCGAAGATTGGGTCATTGAACGCGCCTACCGCTCTGTTCATGGAGTGGCTGACGACTCCGGCTTCGGCGGAACCGTGATGCAGTATCAGGTGCTGCTCGATCCCGCCCGCATCTACGGCTACCACCTGACGATCCCCCAAGTTACGGCCGCTCTGGCTGCCAACAACTCAAATGCCGGTGGGGGTTTCTATTCTCAAGGCGGACAGTTCTATTATGTGCGCGGCATCGGCCTGGTGAGAAACACAGACGACATTGGCAACATCGTCGTCGGCGCCAACAAGGGCGTGCCCATCCGCGTGCGGGACATAGGAGATGTAGTTATCGGGCACGCCCCGCGTTTGGGCGAGTTTGGCTTCCAGAAAAATGACGATGCCGTCGAGGGCGTCATTCTCATGCTGCGCGGGGAGCAGACGCAGAACGTCCTGAAGGGAGTCGAAGCAAAAACCGAGGAACTGAACCGCCAGATATTGCCGCCCGACGTCAAGATTCATCCCTATTACGACCGCAGCGAACTGGTAGCTCTGACCACGGACACCGTGGAAGCCAACCTGCTTCGTGGCATGGTTCTGGTCCTGATCGTCCTGATCTTCTTCCTGGTGAGCTTTCGGGCTGCCGTGATCGTTGCCCTCACCATTCCACTCTCGCTCTTGTTTGCTTTCATCGTGCTGCACGCTCATGACGTTGCCGCAAACTTGCTCTCTATTGGAGCGATTGATTTCGGAATTGTCATCGACGGCACCGTGGTGATGATTGAAAACATTTATCGCGAACTCGCACTGCGCGAAGGACAGCAATACAACCTGAACAAAGTCATTCTGGCCGCCGCGAAAGACGTGGATCGTCCCATTTTCTATTCTGTCGCCGTTATCCTCGCTGGCTATCTTCCCATCTATGCGCTCAGCGGCCCCTCGGGAAAACTGTTTCACCCCATGGCTGAGACCATGTCGTTTGCACTGGTTGGCGCGCTTATCCTGACGCTTACGCTCATCCCAGTGCTCGCCTCCTACTGGTTCAAGAGCGGGGTGCGTGAGAAACGGAACCGCGCCTTTGAATGGATGAAGCAGAAATACGCCGGTCAGCTGGACTGGGCGCTCAATCGGCCCAAAGCCACCATCGCGATCGCTGCCTTGATATTCGGCGCGACCCTGCTGCTTGTGCCTTTCATCGGAGGCGAGTTCATGCCACATCTGGACGAAGGCGCGCTCTGGGTACGGGCCACCATGCCGTACACCATTTCCTTCGAGGAGGCCAGCAGCATCGCTCCTCAAATACGTGACATTCTGATGTCCTATCCCCAGGTTACGGTGGTTGGTTCTGAACTGGGGCGGCCCGACGACGGCACGGATCACACCGGCTTCTTTAACTGCGAATTCTATGTTGGACTCAAGCCCTACAAAGACAAATCCTGGACCGGCGCAATCAGCGAAAAAAAGCAACTCATCGAATCCATCAATGAAAAACTCACTGCCTTCCCCGGAATTATTTTCAACTACACCCAACCAGCTGAAGATGCCGTGGATGAAGCGCTCACAGGCCTCAAGAGCTCCTTGGCCGTCAAAGTCTATGGCGAGGACCTGAACATCCTCCAGGCCAAAGCCATCCAGATCAAGAACGTATTGTCGAAAGTGCCTGGATTCACCGAGCTTACGGTAGTGCGCGAGCTTGGCCAGCCCAGCCTGCTGGTCGACGTCGATCGCGACAAGATTGCGCGCTATGGCATCAACGTCGCCGATGTCGAGGCGGTGATTTCAGCCGCCGTCGGAGGGCAGGCGGTCACTCAGGTCATCCAGGGCGAGAAGCTGTTCGATCTGGTGGTTCGCATGCAGCCGCAATTTCGCAGCAGCGCGAATGAGATCGGAAACTTGTTGGTGGGCACACCTGACGGCCAGCAGATTCCGCTCAGCCAGCTTGCCAACATCAGCCAGGGAAACGGCGCTTCTTTCATCTACAGGGAGAACAATTCGCGTTACATCGGCGTGCAATACAGCATTGAGGGACGTGATTTGGAGCGGGCCGTTCGCGATGGCCAGGCCGCAGTCAAGAAGGTCGTGATCCTGCCGCAAGGCTACCGCATGGACTGGGGCGGCGAATACAGCCAGTTCCTCGAGGCCAAATCGCAGTTATATATCATCGGCCCGTTGGCCGTGGTGCTGATCTTCATGATCTTGTTCGCACTCTATGGAAACTTCAAATTCCCCGTCACCATTGCCCTGGGCGTAATCATGACCGAACCGGTGGGCGCCCTGGTTGCCCTGAAGCTGACTCACACGCCTTTCAGTGTGTCTTCGGTCCTGGGTCTTCTGGCATTGCTCGGGGTTTCGGTCGAGACGGCGGTCATACTCGTCTCCTACATCAATAAGCTGCGGCAGGAAGGTATGGACATCCGCACTGCCACCCGGCAGGCTTCACTCCTGCGTCTTCGTCCCATCATGATGACAGCGTTGGTGGCCTGCCTCGGATTGTTGCCGGCGGCGCTTTCTACTGGCATCGGGTCGGACACGCAACGGCCCTTTGCCATCGTTATCGTGGCTGGCCTGATCTCACGCCTCTTCATCGGATTCTTCGTCAATCCTGTGCTGTATGAGATGGTCGCGCGCGAAGGCGATGTGCTCCAGGTCTAGACCGCACCCCAGCCAGGCCGTTGACAGATCCCAGTCAAAGTAGGTAATATAACTACTTAAGACGAAGCTCATGGAAAAAGCCATTTCAGCCGCGGATGCCAATCGGAAGTTCTCGCAACTCCTGCGAGACGTCAGGCAGGGGCAGAGCTATTTGGTAACCAGCCATGGCCGTGCAGTCGCACGCATTGCGCCTGTAAAGACCGTTGCCGCTCCCGCCAGCCACCGCCGCTTTCTCCTAAACCGGCTGCGCTCACAGCGCGTCCTAAAAGTTGGGCGCTGGACCAGAGACGAGTTGTACGATTAACCAGATGCGAGTGGCGCTGGATACGAATATTCTCGTGTATGCCGAAGGCATCAATGACGCGGCAAAGCAGAAAACCGCCCTCCAAATCATCGAAAGACTACCCGAGGACAGCACATTTTTGCCCGTCCAAGTGTTGGGGGAACTCTTCCGGGTGCTGGTAAACAAGGCGAGACGTACCCCTGAGCGGGCGCAAGCCGCCATATTGAGTTGGCAAGATGTGTTTCCGTTGATTGAGACGTCACCGGCGGTCATGCTGGCCGCGACGGATCTAGCGGTTCATCATGACCTTGGCATTTGGGACGCGGTCGTCCTGTCTGCAGCTGCTGCCGCAGGATGCCGCTTGCTGCTCTCAGAAGACCTGCACTCGGGATTCACCTGGAACGGGGTTACCGTTGCCAATCCGTTTTCTCGGGAAAGAGATGAACTGCTGACCGCACTGCTGGATCCTGACTGAAGGCTACTGCCTCAACGTCAGCGTCCTCAGTACCCCCTGCTGCTTCGCGATCAGCGACTGCACGCCCTGACGGGCCAGCGCCAACATCTTGTCCAACTGCGCCTGATCGAATACCTGATGCTCGGCCGTCGCCTGCACTTCCACCAGCTTGTGCCCGGCCGTCATTACGAAGTTCATGTCCACATCGGCGCGCGAGTCTTCTTCATAGGCAAGATCAAGCAGGATTTCACCGTCCACAATCCCCACGCTCACCGCCGCGATAAAGTCGCGCAGCGGGGCGGAGGTCAAAGTGCCCGCCTCTACCAACTTCTCGAACGCCAGCCCCAACGCCACAAAGGCGCCGGTGATGGATGCCGTGCGCGTACCACCGTCGGCTTGAATGACGTCGCAATCAATCCAGATGGTACGTTCGCCCAGCCGGTCCAGATCGGTGACAGCTCGCAGGGAACGGCCAATCAGCCTTTGAATCTCATGGGTCCTTCCGCTGGGCCTGCCTTTGTTCACTTCCCGCGCGGTCCGCGTCAAAGTTGCGCGAGGCAACATGCTGTACTCGGCGGTGATCCAGCCTTTACCGCTATTGCGCATGAATTGAGGTACGGTTTCTTCAATGGAAGCTGTACAGATCACGCGTGTATTTCCCACTTCGATGAGGACCGAGCCTTCGGCTGTGTTGATGTAGTCGGCGATGATCTTGACGGGCCGGAGTTGGTCAGCAGTTCGATTGTCAGAGCGATAAACCATAGTGGGCGATTGTAAATGATGGTGACAGCCTCCGTTCAGCGCACACTTTCAAGTTGCAGCGTCATTTGAGAGAAGGCGGTTACATCGTAGAAGGTCGTTAAGTCCAAGTGGCCGGCCAGCGTGTCGCGCTCCTTGCCGTCCACCAGGATCTTGGCCCGGATAATTCCCGGAATGTTGGTGGCAAGGGTCTCCACCAGCGAAGCCACCGTGAGTTCCTCAATCAACACACCCGAGCGATGCCCGTCCGCGAAAGCCGCGTTCAGATCAATGACTGCCAGCCCAGGATCCACCAGATAAACGTCGCGGATCTCTGATCCTGCACCCAGCAGGTGAGGTGAGAATTTGCCGAGATAGATATTCAGCAGGGCGCGGAGCAGTTCTTCGGCCCGCTCTTGCCGACCCGCGGGCAACGGAATTCGCGTCGATTGCGCTCGCAGGACCTCGCCGTCATCATAAGCAACGAAGAGGGTCACCGCTTCCGTAGGCCCCGTTACCGGCGGCGCCACCGGCTGGGTTGATGCAGACTCGGGCTGGCCTGCGCGTCCGCGCATATGCCAGGCGTAGAGACTCATGCCCAGCGCCAGCATGATCATCACCATCGCGCCCAGAATGAGATGCCGGGGAATCATTTTCGCGCCGCCTGCAGTTTGTCGCGCGCGTCGGCCACTCCCGCAGCCACCGCGGCAGCAATCGGCTGCTGGTACGCTGCCGAAGCCAGCCTCGCAATGTCACCGCCGGGGGGCACGATCTCAATCGCGAGTGCCGCCGTGGTGATGTTGTTCAATGGGCGCAACGGGGCGGTTAGAATCCGGACCGAAATCTGCTTGTCGTGTAGCGCCGCCGCCACACTGGTGGCCGCCGCATCACTCAGCGCGTGAAATGGCGCCTGAGCCGTGGCCCAGTCAAGAAACGGGCCGGCATTCTCCGCACGAGACGGAGCCAGTCCGGTGTACAGCCGTACCCCGCTGCCCTGCGAAGCTGCATGGACGCAGAGATAAATCACGGGGGCGGCCCCGTTCGCCATGCCGGCGCGCTGATCGAGACTGAGAGCGGTGTCCGAGTTGCGAACCAAAAGTGAGCGCAAACCGCGGCTCTCGAACTCCTGGCGCAACAGCCGTGCGAATGCCAGCGTGACATCTTTTTCCGCCACTTGGTCGGTGAGCGCTGCGCCCCGCTCGTCGCCTCCGTGGCTGGCATCGATGACAACGAAATAATGTGGCGCGCCAGAGGTTTGCGGGTTGGCAACCGTCTGGGTCGCGGCTGCTGCGGGCGGTGCAGGCCCGGGTGCGACCGCGCCTGGCGTTGAGGTCTGCGTTGTAGCAGCCGCAGTGGCTGCTGTCTCCGGTGGTCCCACAGTGATAGTTCGGCCGTCATTACTGAAGCTGGCCAGCAGTGGGATTGTGCTGGTGATTGCGATTTCGGCCTCACCGTTTTCCTCGAGAAAACTGGCGGAAGTAATCACCGTACTGTTAAACGTGAGTTTCGGCGAACTGGGAGCCACCACCGGATCGTGACTGAACGTCATCCGTAGCTTTCCCGGTTCGGTGGCAATGGCCGGGTTCACCGGCGAGCTGAAGTTCATGATCAATCTGGGCGGTGTGGTGTTATTGACCTGCGCCGTGAAGTGGATCGCAACGCTCCCCACAAACATGCGCCGTGCCCTTGGGCTGAAAGTCACCGGGCCGCCAAGGATGCGCGCAAGCAAACCACTGAGATCTGCCAGTGGCGCCAATCCCCGGCCGCCTTCCAGAACGAAATTCGCAGACAGGTCGAAACTCGTACCCCGAACCCGCGCTCCCCGCTTGCCCGCAGTGAATTCCGCATCGGCGTTGTTGTAGCGCAGCCGCCAGTGGTCGCCGTTCACCCGGGCACTGACGCTGCCCAAAGGTTCGAGAACTTCCAGCAGGCCCACATAATCCACTTTGTTCCGCTCGACCAGGGGAAGCGAGTAGTTGGCAACCGTCGAATAGATGGAGACACGCTTGTCTTCAGCAGACCCGGAAAGCAAAGCTGCAGAAACAACTGCCAGTAGGCCGGCCAGCGCAACGCGCATGCGCCCGCGACGTTCCGGAGTTACGTCACCGCCAGCCCTGGTGGTCAAGATGCACCCATTGTGGCGCGAATGCTCGTCACTTCACCGCTTTCTCGTTCGCCGTCCCATCGGCGCCCTTTGACTTATCTGTTACTCCAGCGCGTAGATCGTCAGTCCGCTGAGCAGCTTTGGATAAAAGTCGGTCGATTTTTGCGGCAGAACTTCACCCGCAAACGCAATGTCCCTAACCTGCCGCATGGGTACCGGATTCATGAGGAATGCCACGTTCGCGCCGCCGGTTCGCACTCGTGCTATGGCTTCGCTGGCATCGCGCAGGTAGCTGATATTTTGCTGGTTGCGGATCGCCTCCTCGGAAATCCCCAGCACGCCTTCCAACAGGCATTTGTGCAACTGAACCACGTCGAGGGATCGCTGCCACAGCGAAAGGCCTGTAAAGAAGTTGGACCCTACTGCCTGGGGAGTGTCCATGAGGAACACGCCATCCGCAGTCACCGCCAGTAGAGCCGTACCCGCCTGCCCGGCTTCGCGCAGGATTCCAGTAGCCCGCAAAGCATCGACCGACGGATCGACTTCTTCCACGCTGAAATATTTACTCGCCCTCTGCCGCAAATCCTCCGCCGAAAATGATGCCAGGCCATGTACAACCCGATGCGTCGGCAGGATCAGCAAACCGGGGCTGTCCATGTTGACCAGGGTCATCATGACCATTTCATAGGGAAAGATTTCAGAGGAGATTTCGTGTACGCGCGTGGGAGGAGCAGTGTCCGCCGTACTACGGCGCTCGTTGCGATAATTCAGCGCCGTCTCATAGCGATGATGTCCATCCGCAATGATCAGTTTCTTGTCGCGCACCTGGCTGCAAACCTGATCGATCAGACTGGGGTCAGAGATCCTCGAAACCTGGTGCCGGACTCCGAATTCGTCAGCGATGTCAATCTCAGGCGCGGCAGCCGAACGCAGGAGGCCATCAATTTCTCCCGCCGGATCGCTGTACAGCATAAACAGCTGTCCAAAGTGCGCTCGCGTGGCCCGCAACAGATCCAGCCGGTCAGCTTTCGGCTTGGCCAGCGTCTGCTCATGCCGAAACACCACCCCATCGGAATAGTCCTCCAGTTGTGCCACCGCGATGAACCCTCGGCGCTCAACTTCCTTGCTACTTCCGGGTGCTGTGAAATGTTGCGTATAGCTGTAGATCGAGGGCTGCGCTTCCCGCAGGAAAATCCCCTGCCGCCGCCAATCCTGGAAGCAAGCCGCAGCTCGGGTGTAGGGGTTCTCTCCCGCACGGTCTGTCGCTTCGCGTTTCCCCAGGATGATGCGCACGAGATTATGCGGGCTGGCCGCATAGTACCGCTCCTGCATCTCTGGCGTGATCTTGTCGTAGGGTTGCGTCACGACTTGCGAAAGATCAACCTGTGCAGGGTCGTATCGCAAAGCGCGAAAGGGAGCGATCTGGGCCATGGACGAAACCCGAGTGTACTAGAAATGGGACTACTTGGACCTCGCATGCGCTACCGCAGTGAACTTGTGGCGCAGCTTGGGGAAGAGTGAGTACCAGGGCCAGTCCGGTCAAGAAGCGCATGTTTTCCGCCTCGTGCTGCCGCCATTTTACACTCGGGAGCCATTGCCCCCACGCCTGCGGCCTGGTGGGCAAACTCTTGCTTGAAAAGCCCCTCCCCGCTTCCGAAAAATGCCTCTTACCCTGCCCGCTTTCCTGTGTTACGATCAGCCTCAGTGAGGTACTTATGGCCCGCCTTTGTGGGCGGAGCGGGTCATCTCGCCCTGACCAAAGACGGCTCCCAGTCGGCCCCTCCCTGGACGCTGAGCGTAGAGTTATGTCTGGCACCGTGAGGCAAACCCCGGCCGCTTTCGTCGCTCTCGCGATCATTTTGATTTCCTTGGGTTCAGTTTCGCTGGCCCAAGTTTCCATCGAAGATGTGCATGTCGCGCCCCGGGTCGAGCCGGCGAAACCCAATCCCTTGGACTCGGTGGATCCCTCGCTTCGCACTCACACCCGCCCTATGAAAGTAGACGTCAGCCTGGTGCTGATTCCGGTCACCATTACCGACCCCATGAATCGTCTGGTGACGGGGCTCGACAAAGAGAATTTTGAAGTCTTCGAAAACAAAGACCAGCAGGAACTCAAGTCCTTCTCCAGCGAGGACGCCCCGGTTTCGATCGGCGTGATTTTCGACATGAGCGGCAGCATGAGCAGCAAGATCGAACGCGCCCGCGAGGCCGTGGTCGAGTTCTTCAAGACCGCCAATCCTCAGGACGAGTTTTTCATGATTGCTTTTGCCGACAAGCCGGAAGAAGTTTCCGACTTCACTTCTTCGGTCGAAGACATTCAGGGCAAGCTGGTATACACCGTCCCCAAAGGCCGAACCGCCCTGCTCGACGGCATTTACCTGGGCGTCAACAAGATGCGCCAGGCCAAGTATCCCAAGAAAGCGCTGCTGATCATTTCCGATGGCGGTGACAATCACAGCCGCTACACCGAAGGCGAAATCAAGTCTACGGTGCGCGAGGCGGATGTCATGATCTACGCCATCGGCATCTATGACCACAACATGCCCACACCCGAAGAGGTGGCCGGGCCCGGCCTGCTTTCTGACATCACGGAAATCACCGGCGGTCGTGCCTTCACCATCGACAATCCCAACGATCTCGGCGATGTGGCCACCAAGATTGGCATCGAATTGCGCAATCAATACGTTCTGGGTTACCGTCCCAAGAACCCTGGGCATGACGGCAAATGGCGTAAGATAAAAGTGAAGCTCATTCCGCCCAAAGGATTGCCGCCGCTCCGGGTGTTCGCCAAAACGGGATACTATGCGCCTTCCGAATGATCGTTGGCTTACCCTGTTCATCATTCTTCTATTTCTTACCACTATCGCACCAACGCAAAGTACATCTGCCGCCGCCCAATCACCGTCACAAACGCAGCAACCCCAGGAAAACGCCCCCAGCGAGGACAACAGCATATTTGTATTCAAAAAAGACGTCGAAGAAGTGGCTCTCCACGCCACCGTGGTCGACGAAAAGAACCACATGGTGATGAACCTCCCCAAGGCAGCTTTCACGGTCATGGAAAATGGCCATCCCCAGCCCATGACTTCATTCCGCCAGGAGGACATTCCGGTCTCCATGTGCATCGTGATTGACAACTCCGGCTCAATGCGAGAAAAGCGCGAGCAAGTGAACAAGGCCGCGTTGAACCTGGTCCGGGCCAGCAATCCCCGCGATGAAGTCTGCGTGGTCAATTTCAACGATGAGTACTATCTCGATCAATCCTTTACCAACAAACTCCCCCTGCTGAAAGAGGCTCTGGAAAAAGTGGAGGCCCGCGGCGGCACCGCCCTGTACGACGCCATGGTAGCGACTTCGAATGAGATGAAGGCCCATGCACGGCTGCAAAAAAAAGTCCTGTTCGTGGTCACCGACGGTGAAGATAACGCCAGCCGCGAGTCGCTCGAGGAAACTGTCCGCAACCTCCAGCAGGAGAACGGCCCCACCGTATACGCCATCGGACTGCTGGGCGGAGAACGGGCTCGTCGCGCACGCCGCGCCCTGGAAACCGTGGCTCAGGACACCGGAGGCATCGCCTTCCTCCCTAAAACTCTGGCGGAAGTCGACGAAATCAGCAGTGCCGTTGCTCACGACATTCGCAGCCAGTACACCATCGGATATAAGCCTACAACTCCCAAGAGTGTCGGCGGCTATCGCACGATCCGCGTCGAGGCCCGCGCAAAGGGATACAAGAAGCTTGTAGTCCGGACCCGCAGCGGCTACTATCCAGGTCAAGAGCAATCACGCTAGCTTTTCTCCGGCATGTCGGCGGCTCTTTTTTGCGCACTCTGCGAGTGACGGCTCTTCGCGGGTCTTGCAACCTGCCAATACTTTCGTGCGATTGACGCTTCTGCTTCTCCTTCCGTACTCTGTAGAGTGGACAAGACGCTCATTGAGCGAAGCCGTCTTCAGGTAGCCGACGACATTACTCAACTCGTCGGCGAGACTCCCATTCTTAAGCTGAAGCGGATTGTCCCCGCCACCTCTGCTGCGATCTACGCCAAATTGGAGTACTTGAATCCCGGCGGCAGTGTGAAAGACCGAGCCGCCATAGGCATCATCGGACGAGCCGAGGCCGAGGGTAAGCTCAAGCCGGGAGGAACCATCGTTGAGGCGACCGCGGGAAACACCGGAATTGGCCTCGCGCTGATTGGGGTAAATCGCGGCTATAGAGTCGCTCTATTCGTCCCCGAACGCTTTTCTGAGGAAAAAGTCATGATCATGCGTGCCCTCGGCGCCGAGGTGACGCGCACGCCGGATGAGGAAGGCATGCAGGGAGCGATCAAACGTGCCCAGGAACTCACCGCCTCCAACCCCAACGCATTTATGGCATCGCAGTTTGAGAATTCCGCGAATCCTGACTACCACTACCAGACCACTGCCCGCGAAATCTTCGGGCAAATGGATGGGCAAGTCGATGCTGTGGTGATCGGCGCCGGCACAGCGGGCACCTTCACGGGTGTGGCGCGTTACCTCAAAGATCAGTTGCCCAGAGTACTCGCCTTCGCGGTGGAGACTCAGGGATCGGTTCTGGGAGGCGGCAAGCCTGGCCCGCACAAAGTTGAAGGAATCGGCGCCAGCTTCATTCCCAAGAACTTCGACCGGTCGGTTTGCGACGAAGTGCTAATGGTCAGCGACGCGGACGCCTTCGCCACCGTGAAGCAACTGGCCGCGCGGGAGGGTGTTTTGTCGGGTTCGAGCGGCGGGGCCAACGTCTTCGCATCTTTGCAGATCGCCAAACGGCTGGGGGCGGGGAAGCACGTCGTCACCATGATCCCCGACTCCGCCGAGCGCTATCTATCGAAGAAGATCTTCGAAGGCGGAATTTAAGAATCAGCACTCAGCCGTCAGCATTCAGCCACACGCACCCAAAATGCATTTTGCCGTCCATCAGGTGCCGGACTGAGTGCTGAATGCTGAGTGCTGATTGCTACCAGCAACGCGAGTCCTAATCTATGTCCAAATCCAAACTCTCCGGTTTCGCCACGCGCGCCATCCACACCGGCCAGGAAGCCGACGCTGAAACCGGCTCTATAGCCGTTCCCATCCATCCCACTTCTACGTACCTCCAGCAGGAATTGGGTAAGAACAAGGGGTACGAGTACGCCCGCGTTTCGAATCCCACCCGCACCCGCCTGGAAGAAAACCTGGCCTCACTCGAAGGCGGGATCGCTTCGCGGGTTTTCGGCAGCGGCATGGCCGCAATCAACGCTCTCTGCGCCATGTTCAAGTCTGGGGACCACATTGTGGCTGGGCACAACCTCTATGGTGGCGTGCCGCGCCTCTTCAACCAGGTTCTCGTCGGCTATGGAATGGAATTCACCTATGTGGACACGTCCGAAGCGGAGAACGTGGAACGTGCCATTCGCCGCAACACGCGCATGGTTTACATCGAGACTCCCACCAACCCACTGATGGCCCTCAGCGATATTCGCGCCATCAGCGATGTTTGCCGCAAGAAGAAAATCGAACTGGTCGTTGACAACACGTTCATGTCGCCTTATTTCCAGCAGCCGATTGCATTGGGCGCGGACATGGTGGTTCATTCGACGACCAAATTCCTCAACGGCCACAGTGACGGCCTGGGCGGCGTGGTGATTTGCACCCGGCCCGATCAGGCCGAACAATTGGCCTTCGTGCAGAAGACCGCGGGAGCGATTCTTTCCCCCTTCGAGTGCTGGCTGGTGCTGCGCGGCGTTAAGACTTTGGCTGTCCGCATGGAACTGCACGACCGCAGCGGCCGCATTGTCGCCGACTTTCTCTCCCGGCACCGCAAGGTGAAGCAGGTCTTCTATCCGGGGTTGCCGGATCATCCTCAATACGATCTGGCGCGCGAACAAATGACCGGCTTCGGCTCCATGATCACCTTCGAAACCGGCTCACTCTCCAACGCCAAGAAGATGCTGAAAAATGTTCGCTTATGCTCGTTGGCCGAGTCACTGGGGGGCGTGGAGACATTGATTTCGCACCCCGCCACCATGACTCATGCCGCCGTGGGAGAAAAGGGAAGGAAAGCAATCGGCCTGACCGACGGCATGGTACGACTTTCGGTCGGCATCGAGGACGTAGACGACATCCTCGCCGACCTCGATCAGGCACTGACCACAATCTAAGCCGCAGATCACGCAGATCGACGCTGATAAGTTGCGTGATCTGCGCCTTTCTGCGATATCTGCGGCTGAAATTACTCCACTGACTCGTCGATCCACTTCATGTAAGCCGGACAGCCATCGTCCGCCGCTATGCTCATGCATTCCGGCAGTTCGTACGAGTGCATCTCCTTGATGGCGTCGCGCACCCGGGGGTACGCCGCTGCCGTAGTCTTGATCCACAGCAGCCACTCCTCCGCCTCTTCAGTTTTCCCCTTCCAGCGATAAATCGAAACCACTTTGGGCACAATATTCACGCAGGCGGCGAGCTTGCGCTCAATCAGCCCCTCCGCAATTCGCCGTGCTTCATCCACCGAACTCGCGGTGGTCAGGACGAGTCTCTTGTCAGTCATATAGAATCACCTTTTACGAAAAAAGCTTATCACCTTGCGCGATCGCCCTGAATCATGCCCACACAGATCAAGTTCGGCACTTCCGGCTGGCGCGCAGTCATGGCCGAAGACTTCACTTTCGCCAATGTACGCCGCGCCGTCAGCGGCATCGCGCGTTACGTAGCCTCGCAGAAACCGGCGGGAGCGCATGTCATCGTTGGCCGCGATCCGCGATTTCTCGGCGAAACCTTCTGCGCCATGGCCAGCGAGATTCTTGTCGCCCACGGCATCACTCCGCTGCTCGTCGCCGACGCCGCACCCACTCCAGCGATTTCCTACGCCGTTACTTGCGAGTGCGCGGACGGGGCCATCAACTTCACCGCCTCCCATAATCCGCCCGAGTATAACGGCATCAAGTTTTCGACTTCTGACGGCGCTCCCGCGTTGCCGGAGGTCACGCAGCGAATTGAGGCGGAAATCGCAGCTTTTGACGCCGGCGGCGCCGCGAAAGCAGGCTCCGCGAAACCTCATTCGGAATCCTTGGATCCTCGCGGTCCCTACCTTGCCCGGCTGCGAGAAATCGTCGATCTCTCCATTATCAGGAAAGCCGGCCTACGGGTCGTCTTCGATCCCTTCTGGGGCGCCGGCTGCGGCTATCCCGACTCCCTGCTACGGGAAGTAGGCGTCGAAGTGGCCGCCGTCCACGACTATCGTGACGTGCTATTCGGCGGCCATGCCCCCGAGCCGGACGACCATCTTCTCCACGATCTTCGTCAGAAGATGCGCCAGACCAACGCCCACATCGGCATTGCCACCGACGGCGATGCCGACCGCTTCGGCATTGTCGATCAGGACGGTACCTTCTTCCAGCCAAACTACATCATCGCTCTGCTCTTCGATTACCTGGTCGAGACCCGTGGCTGGAAAAACGGCGTCGGCAAGTCCGTAGCCACTACGAACCTGATTAATGCCCTCGCCGAGCATCATCACATTCCGCTGCACGAGACCCCGGTTGGTTTCAAATATATCGGCGAACTGATCAAACAGGACAAAATCGTGATCGGCGGCGAGGAGAGTGCCGGCCTCTCCATTCGTCAGCACGTCCCTGAAAAAGACGGAATCCTCGCCGGACTGCTCTGTTGCGAGATGGTGGGCCGCCGAAATCAGCCTCTGAAACACCAGTTGGACGCCTTATTTGTCAAAGTTGGTTCCTTTTACCCCATGCGCGAGAACTTCCGCTTGACGCCGGAAGTGAAAGCGAAGTTCACTGGTAAGCTGGCGCTCAATCCTCGCGACTTTTGTGGCCGCAGGGTGAAGGAAGTGGTGCGCACCGACGGGCTGAAGCTGGTCTGTGATGACGGCGCGTGGGTGTGTTACCGGCTTTCCGGCACCGAACCGGTGGTGCGTGTCTACACCGAGGCCGGCAGCGAGCAGGAGTTACAGCGGATGAGCGCGGCAGCCAAGCAATGGATCTTCGAGTAGGACCTCTTTCCCGAGTTCGTATCATTCCCGGCCCTGAAGAGCGGCTGCGCACGCTTGTGGAGCGCGCCCCGCAGGCTGAAGCCTGGGCTGACCGCATGATGGCGAAAAGTCGCCCCACGTTGACCATGCTCCACGGAATTCGGCGGCGCCTTGCGACCGCCGCGGTTGCCGGTTTCACCGTATGGCTGTTCGTGCATGTGATGTTTGGCGCCAACGGCATGGTCGTCTATCGCCAGAAGAAGGCCGAGTATCTCGGACTGCAAAACGAGATTCACAGCTTGCAGCAAGAGAATGATCGTTACACCGGCCAGATAAACTCTCTTCAGACCGATCCTAAGACGATCGAGAAAGAGGCTCGTGAGCAGCTGCATTATGCGCGCCCAGGCGAGGTCGTCTATGTCTCGCCCCCTCCGCCGGCGCCTCCAAAGCCCGCGACCAATTCCGCCCGAAAGTAGTTAGGGTCATAGGGTTATTGGTGACGCGACCAAGGCCCCCGTGTGGTATAGTTCGGGAAAATATCCAGACTATGGTTCCGTTCGGCCCGGCAGCGAGAATGCATCGGGCTGGGCGGCGGTTACGCAACAAAAATCTGCGGCTTGGCCGCTGAACCCGAGGATCTCATGAAAAAACTCTTGTTGCTCTGTCTTGCCGTTTCTCTCCTGCTGTTCATGGTCGGATTGGCGGTGGGTGCCGATTCTTCCACAGTGAATGGTATCGTCAGCGACTCCCAGTGTGGCGCCAAGGGCGCCAGCGCCAGCCATGCCGCCTGCATGAACAAATGTCTTGCTAAAGGCGCCAAGGCGGTCATCGTCACTGACTCCGACCAAAAAGTGTTGACCGTGGACAACCCCGAGGTTCTCAAAGGGCATGAAAGCCACCATGTGGCCGTGACTGGAAAAGTGACCGGCGACTCTATCCACGTTGACAGCGTGAAAATGCTGTAACCTGGTCTTGAGCAAGTTCAGGGCGGCCGCGGGCCGCCCTTTTTGTTTTGCTCCCTACCGCACCACGCCTTCGAGCGGCGAACTCGCCGTGGCATAAAGCTTCTTCTGCATCCGACCCGCAAGATAAGCTTTCCGTCCGGCCAGCACCGCATGTTTCATGGCTTCCGCCATCAAGACCGGATCCTGCGCGCTTGCGATCCCCGTATTCATCAGCACGGCATCAGCGCCAAGTTCCATCGCAATGGTTGCATCCGACGCCGTTCCCACTCCTGCATCCAGAATCAACGGCACGCCCGTGATCACTTCCCGCAGAATGCGTATGTTGGCGGCGTTCTGAATCCCCAGGCCGCTGCCAATGGGGGCGCCCAGCGGCATCACCGCACTGGCACCCGCGTCCAGCAGCCGTTTGGCATACACTACGTCGTCGGAAGTGTAAGCAAGGACCGTGAAACCTTCCTTCACCAGCACTCGCGTGGCTTCGAGTGTGGCCTGCACGTCAGGGTAAAGCGTCGCCTGGTCGCCGATCACTTCCAGCTTCACCCAATCCGACAGCCCGACCTCGCGGCCCAGCCGCGCCGCACGAATGGCTTCGTCAGCCGTGTAGCAGCCCGCGGTGTTCGGCAGCAGGAAATACTTCTTGGGATCAATGTAGTCGAGCAGCGATTCCTTACTGCGATCCAGATTCACCCGGCGCACCGCCACCGTGACCATATCCGCGCCACTGACCTCCAGCGCACGTGCATTTTCCTGAAAAGATTTGTACTTTCCCGTCCCTACAATCAGCCGGGAACGGAACTCACGGCCAGCGATGATCAGAGAGTCCGGCATGGGAACTATTGTACCGCCGCGACTCTTCTGGTGTGGGGCAGATCGCCGCGGGTCAGCTACTGTCCTGGACCGCTCTTCCCCAAGAAGCGCCGAGTCAATGCCCGTGTCGAACGGCACCCGCACCCTGAAACGCTGTTCGCTTGGGTGGTGTCTCCAGTCTTGCTAAAAGCGCTCTCAACCGTATTTGCAGGCGAATCATGTCGGAGATTATGTCAATGTTCGCAGCCTTACGCGCGCCGATGAGGCGCTCGCCCTTTTTCATCCGGTTACCTCCTTCCGCTGCCAACCCTGCTCATTTCTTTGCGGTGATGGCTGTCTGGCTAACTGGCTGCGTGAGTTGCTGATCAACCATCTTGCGAAGGGTCGCGTAATCGAGTGCGCCACTCAGGAAGTGACCGTTCACAAAGAAGCTGGGAGTACCGCTGAGCCCAAGGCGCAACCCTTGCTCACGGTCCTGTTGCACGGCGGCGGCCGTCTCGCCCCCATCAAGGCATTTGTTAAATGCGGCCGGGTCTAGTTTTAGGGACCGCGCCTGGGCCTTGAGTTGGTCAATGTCCAATTCCTTGCTGCTAAACAGCTCGTCATGGAAAGCCCAGAAGTGGCCCTGCTTGCCTGCGCAACGCGCGGCTTCCGCGGCCTTTTCAGCATGTGCATGCATAGGCAATGGGAAGTCCTTGTAAGCCACAGCGAGCTTGCCACCGAAATCCTCCTGCAGTTTCTTGATCGCAGGGGCGACCTTCTGGCAATAGGGACATTCGTAATCGGCGAATTCAACCAACATGACCGGCGCGTCCTTCGATCCGAGTACGTCGGTATTTCCCAAGTCCACCGCTGTGCTTGGAGGTGCAAGAGTCACATACACATTGGACTGCTCGCGGAGCGCTTTGATGTAAGCCGCTCGCGCCTTGTTGGTCCGCAGCAGACGGATTTTCTCCAGTATCTTTCCACGCATGGCTTCATAGGGCTGGTCGGTTTCCAATCCCTCGTAGAAGATTCTGATCTGATCTTCGGTCGGGTCTTTGACCTGGGACTTGACCTCACGGTCAAGAAGTTGGTCCACGGTGAGGCCTGCGCTCGTGGCTTTCTGCGCGATCAAGGTCGTGTCGATCAGATCGTCAAGGGCCTTGCTCTCAGCCTGATATAAATCAAAGCGAGCCTGTAGCAGCTTGGATGATTCCTGCTGCTCGAGATCGCTCATGGTGAGCTTTACCGCTCCGACCTCAGCCAGCACATCTGTGCTTTTCTGCGCAACTGCGCTTCCGGTGCCAAGAAGTGCCAGTGTCAGAGTCAACCCGAAACCTAAAAGTCCTTTTGAGAATTGCATAAACCCCTCCCCTTCAGAATGGCAAAACGATGGAGCGAAGAATCGCCAGACAAGAAACCGGTAAATCCTGTCTGGCGAGTTAAGGTGGAAGGCCCCAGCTATGAGCTTGGGCCGGCCATCATTGGCTTTCTCCGAGCGTCCCTAGTTGTTGCAGATTGCCGACAGGGCCGCGCTGTTGGCGCAAATTCCGTGTCCGCTGCCATCCTTCACGATGGCTGCACACTGCCCAGCCAAGGCCTTACCCTCGGAGAGGCTCAGAGACACTTCCTGAGCAGGATTCTCCGTGAGCGTGCCGTTGTTCTGAACGTGCGTCGTCCATTGCCGCAGTGTAGGGGAGGGGGAGGGGACGGTCGGCACCGGGCACAATCCACCAGACGTCGCTGCCGACACGACTTTAATGACGCCGTTGGTGAGCAGCGGCGGACCAGTCAGGGGATTGCTGGTCAGGTCGCCATTCACGGAAAGCGTCAGGATGCCGTCTGGTGTGGTGGTGCAACTGCAGCATTCCGACATCTCTTCGTTCGTATCGAATACATAGATGTCCGCGCACAAGTTTCCGCCAGAAAAGCCCGGGTTAACGATGCGTACCGTGCCATCCGGATTTCCTGTAGTGTTGGCATTGGAGAAGTAGTCAACGTTGTACACATTCGGTGTGCCCGCTATGGCTGGAGTTTGAGCCGCCGCGATTCCAACGAACAAAGCCAACGATGCTACCAAAGTACAAGCTACGAGCAAGTTTGTTCGAGACATTTTTTCTTCCTCCTCAAGTTGCGCCGCCGGCTGGGGGAGGAAGCTCGGCTGTTAGCGCAGAGGCAATGTACTGGTAATCGCGACGATTCCCAATCGCCCAGGTGTACTACTCCATCTTCCCTACACCCCGGGCTAACCTGCCGGACTAAGTCGTTGTGAATATTTGTTTCGAGGAGATTACTGCTTCGAGCCAGCAATTTTTCCGAGGATACCGGACCGGGTTGAAACTCCCATCTTGACCATGACCAGCCGCAGAAAGGCTTTCACCGTGTTGGGACTGATCTTCATCCGGTCTGCGATTTCCTTGCTGGTCAGGCCCTCGAAGAGAAGCCGTACAGTCGCTTGTTCGCGCGGCGTCAAACCATAACGCCCACAGATCTCAGACAACTCCACACCGCCGACGGTGTTTCTTTCCAGCAGCAGCACGAGCGTCGGATAATTTTGCAGCCGCGCCTTGCCATTGATATTCACAGGGATGGGACGGCAATGGTATGTTCTTCGTGCGGACTTGAAGCGCTCAACAAAGTTAAGTGCAGACGATGACTCCCGATCTACCAAACCTCCGCGGATTCGTTTCGTGATCCAGCCGTCCAATTGGCGGATTTTCTCCGGCGAAGCCGGAAAGGTGAGGATCTGAATGGCCTCAATATTCGACGCGACTACATTGAGCGATCGATCAATCACCACCAGCCCGGGGCGTGACTGAACCGACAGTACATCCGGCGCCCAATCCACGTCGGTTCGCCCAAGTTTGGATGCGGTTGCCACCGTAACGAACCTCACGGAAGACGAGAATAAATCCCACCCAAAACTTCCTGGTAGGGAGCACGAGCTTTGCCAATCGCTGTGACACTGTATTTTGAGTTATTTACCTTTTCCGGGCATGAAAAGAAGAGGAATTTTCGGGAGGTGCTTGCGAGAATCTGCTCTCCAGCGAAGGATGGTAGGCCCCAGCCTCACCTACCATTCAACTTGTCACCAACTACGTCTCCGGTCTAGTGGAAGCGCCGCCGGGACTTGCTTCGATGCAGCAATTTTTCCAACGATCCCGGATCGAGTGGAAACCCCCATTTTTACCATAACCAACCGCAGGAATGCCTTTACTGTATTGGGACTGATTTTCATCCGGTGCGCGATTTCCTTGCTGGTCAGACCCTCAAAAAGCAGCCTCACGGTCGCCTGCTCGCGTGGTGTCAATCCAAAACGCGTACCGATCTCATCCAACTCAACGCCTCCATTCGTGTTCCGTTCCAACAGAAGCACGAGCGCGGGCTGACTTGCCGCCTGTGCGTTGCCGTTGAGGTTCAAGGGAAGGGAACGGCACTGGTACGTTCTTCTCGCGGACTTGAACTTCTCCACAAAGCTGAATGCAGCCTCTGACCCGCGATTCACCAGGCTCGCGCGGATGCGCTTGGTGAGCCAGCTTTCAAGGTTTGGAATTTTCTCCACCGGAGCTGGAAATGTGAGGATCCGGATGGCTTCGATGTTCGAAGCCACGAGATTTAACGAGCGATCAACCACCACCAGGCCCAGCCCGCCAGGTAGGGAATGATCAGCTCGCGCGAAATCCGCATCGTCGAGCGCGAGGTTGGACGCCATCGTACCGGCCCTGTCTGGGGGAGACGAGCTTATGCTAGCTTACCCGGGGGAGCAAAGGGGGATGATCACTTGAAATGGACGAGAGATTCTCACTTACCGCCGAACCCTTGTCAAGGGTTTTCCGTGGCAGCCTGGGTATTTTTTGATCTTAGCCCATTCGTATTAGCCATTACGGCTAGCTACCCAAGATGCTCTCTCGAACTGAGCAGAGCCTTGAACAAGCCTGGGCTCAGCCTGCCATCCGCCGGTGCTCTTGGCCCGGGAAATGTCGCTTGCGGGGACTTCGCGTACCTGGTCCATCCAATTGGCCCGCGATCCTCGGCGCGGGAGTTACCGCCTCACTCACACTCAGGCAGGACAGTTCCTGGCCTGGTTTCACATCCAGTGCAGCACTCGTCTTCTCGCGAAATGCCCGACCAATAGCCGAAACCAGCTTCTGGATCAATCCGCTCAGCCCCACCGCGAAGGCTTCAACTCTCGATTGCTTGGCTGGGATTGTTGTGCTCAGTGCCGCCCGATACTTGTTGATCCAATCTTGCTCCTGGTCAATCATTCGAATCTGCTCCCGCTACTCACCGACCGAATTCGAGATTCGAGAATATGCCTTATTCCCGCGTTGTAAATGCCTCCGAATGGACTAGTTACTTGGTTTAGACGGGATACGCCCCGAGCTGCCTGGGACGAATAAAATCTTCTGCGGCATAAACCTCGATCTGCAACCCACACGCGGCAACAGCCGTCCTTCGTGGTCAAGCTAAACGTGATAGTGTAGGCAAACACGAGGAAACAATGTCAAAGCATGATACTGCTACCAAACGCCACCGCCGTCCGAAATCGGGGAAACGCACAGACTACACCGCCCGCACCATGGCCGCTCTCAAAGAACTCGAAAAAGCAGCCAAACTGAAAGCTAAGACTGCCTAGCGTGGGATTAGGACGGTCCGCCAGTTCGAGCTGAGGGTTCGTCATCTTCTTCCTGGATAGCGTGTCTTTCCGGCAGCATAAGCTGATGCAAGATGCGAACTACGAGAATCCCCTCTGGCTCTTCCCGATAAAACACCACATGTTTGCCGTGCTCCATCCGACGTATGCCAGGGCGAACATGGTCACAAGAACGACCCAGCCTTGGATTGTCGGCGAGCATTTGGCAAGAAGCCTCCAGTTCGCCGAGGTAGCGGGTAGCCTGAGCGTCGCCCCAGGTCTCAAGTGTATAGACCGCGATGCCCAGCAAGTCCGCGTCAGCACGACGCGTAAAACGAAGCCGAGCCATGGCCTAGCGTGTCGCGGGAAGCCTTAGCGTCTCCCGGACTCGCGCAAAAGCGTCGCCCCTGGCGATTCCGCTGGCGTCACCCTCGTCAATGGCTGCTCGCAGTGCGCCCAGCTTCGCCTCATATTGCTGTTCCTCACGTTCCAGAGTCCGCAGTGCGGCGCGTACCACCTCGCTGGCGTTTTCATAGCGCCCGCTCTTAACCTTTTTGAGCACAAAACGCTCTAATTCGGTGGTCAAATTGACGTTGCGGGTAGGCACGGCTGTGGTCCCTCCGGTGGAGACAAGATTTCAAGTAAATCCTAGCACTGTTAGCAAGGATTGCCAATACCCATGCACGCTGTCGAATCATGCCCTGTAGCATAACGCGAGGGAAGTCCTTGACCCAAAAAGAATTGATCGAGCGGTTTGTCGCGAAGTACAACGAGAAGCAAGGTAGTCATTACGTGATCACGCGATATCCCGATGAGGAGAACCGCGAAACGCGGGACATCGACGCGCTTGCTGAGGAGAAAAACAAATCCGCTCTCGCCATCGAACACACCAGAGTTCAGACCTTCGCAAATGAAAAACTGGATTCCAGCCGATTTATTAAAATTTGTGGCCAACTCGAATCCGAACTGAAGGATGCATTTGATGGCGACGTAAGCATGACCATCCAGACGTTCGCCATCCACCCGGGTACCGACTGGGATGGCACCCGGAAGAGCCTTCGGACCTGGCTGCTAGCCAACGTTCCGAATTTGCCCTGGGACCATATGGGGACGCACCACGTCGACGGGGTTCCCTTTGTGATATCGCTCGAAAAACTCGAAAGTCAGATCCGCCTCTTTACGGTCTCGCGATTCGCCCCTCCGGGGTACAAGTCCGAGCTAATCGAGATGATGAAGGCGGCGCTTGTCAACAAGAATGAGCAACTCGAAAAGTATCGGCAGCAGTACGCTCAGACCGTTCTGCTGATGGAATCCGAAGACTTGGCTCTGGTGAGCTGGTCGATCCTGTACATGGGGTTTCTCCAGGCCGCGGAGGCCGTCTCCACACCGAACATCGACCAAGTGTGGCTGGCCCGGACCAGCGGAGATAGCTCTTGGATTCGGTGCTTTCATGCCGCAGAGGCGATCATGGCTGCGGCGAATCCGCCAAACGCTCTTTTCAGTCCGAAGTATAGCGATTATTGGAAACGTGGAATTAAGGAAGTCTACAGGTAACTGTCTGCTGCGGCGGTTGGTCCATTCTAGGGCACTGCTTGGGCCCTGTGTCCATCATCATCCGCCTCTGACGATGCAGGTCCGACGGCTTGCCCCTACTCCTTCTCCACAAACCCTTCCTTCTCCGCCTTCACGTACATCTCCTCAATCTGCTTGCGATAGCGCTCCTCGACCGCGTGCCGCCGCAGTTTCATGCTGGTAGTAAGTGTCCCATTCTCTGCCGAGAACTCTTCCGAAATCACGATCACTCGCTTTAACTGCTCGTAGCGCGCCAGGGTGGCATTCAATTCGGCGACCATGCCTTCGTACAAAGCGCACACTTTGGCGTTTGCGCACAGCTCTTCCCGCGAGTAGAAAACAACTTGATTACTCCGCGCCCAGTCTTCGAGCAACGGAAAAGACGGCGCAATCAGCACCGCTGGAAATTTCCTCTTGTCTCCCAGCACCACAGCTTCAGCGATCAGCAGATTGTGTTTCAGCGAGCTTTCCAGCGGCTGCGGCGCTACGAACTTTCCCCCCGAAGTCTTGATCAGGTCTTTCTTTCGATCCGTGACCGACAGGAAGCCATCGGCATCGAGTTGACCAATGTCGCCGGTCTTGAACCAGCCGTCGCTGAGCACTTCGGCGGTTTCCTTCGGTTTGTTCCAATATCCCTGAAACACCGACGGGCCGCGCACCAGAATCTCTCCATCCGCGGCAATCTTAACCTCGACGTTGGCCAGCGGCTTGCCCACTGTGCCCAGTCGGTGGTCCTTGGGATTGTTAACCGCAATCACGGGAGAAGTTTCCGTCAGCCCGTAGCCTTCGTGAATGCGAATACCGATGTCGGCGTACCATTGGGCGAGTTCGCGGCCCAGCGGCGCCCCTCCCGAAATAAAGATATGTGCCCGCCCGCCGATGCCGGCCCGGACCTTGGAGTAGACCAAGTGATCTGCCACCGTCCATGAAAATGTTCGAGGCGTTCTGCCAGCGAGGGTCTCGTCCCGGTTGGCTTTGCCCACTGCCAGCGCCCAGCTGTAAATCGCCTCTTTCGGAAAGCCTCTGGCTTTTTGCCGTACCTGGGCGTAAATCTTCTCGTACATGCGCGGCACGCCCAGAAAAATTGTCGGGCGCACTTCCTTAAGCGCCGGCGGCAAATGCTCCTGAAAAGAAACGTAGGCCAGCGTGACTCCGTTGTGGAGCATCGCGAAATCGACGTGGCGTGCGGTCACATGTGATAAGGGCAGAAACGAAATGCTGATGTCATCCTTGTTCACCCCAAAATCGCGTAGCGAGAACGCCACATTTGACGCCACGTTGCCGTGAGTGAGCATTGCACCCTTGGGCGTGCCGGTCGTGCCCGAGGTGTAGATGATAGTGGCCAGATCGCTCGGCTGCGCCGATCGCCCGAGCGCGTCGAAGTTGGCATCGCGCTCGCGCGGGCCTTTCTCCATCATCGCCGGCATGGAACTCGCTTTTGTCGGCGGGTCCGCGTCCATGATCGCAATTCGTTCCAGGCTGGTCTGATCGCGAATGCCGTTGACTTTCAACAATTGCTTTGCGGAAGAAACAAAAATCGCCCGCGCCCCCGAATCGCGCAAGATAAACGCAGTCTGTTCCGGGGTCAGGGTCGTATAAACCGGGACGGTAACCGCTCCGATCAACAAGCTCGCAAAGTCGGCGATAGTCCACTCCGGGCGGTTCTCGCTGAGAATGGCGACGCGGTCGCCCTTGGCGATGCCCCACTCGCCCAAGGTTTGCGCGACTCCGACAACTTTCTGGTACAAGGCTTGCGACGAGATGGAAGTCCATTGGATCTCGCGGCGGTGCATCATCACCACGCGGTCATTGCGCTCCACCACGGCGAAGAAAATGTCATTGAGGGTCTGTAGGCTCATGCGCGGTGGCGAGGCGCTCTCTCGACAGCAATGTACTGGTTTCTCCAAGAGTTACGCAATGCTCGCGAGCCTCTAGCGTCAACCCCTCTCTTGCTGCGACAATAGGCCTCGAAGGAGCTAGACGAATGAGAAAAGTTGCGACGGTTGCCGAAGTTGCGATTCTGTTTTTTCTGGCCCTGATGCCTCCAATGGTTCGCCCTACGAGCGCGTCAGAGCAGCCACCACCACCCAAATTGAAGGTCGGTGATGTTGCACCCGACTTCAAAATGCAATATTTCACCGGCGAGGACCTGAAAGACGTCAATCTCAGCGATTATCGCGGCAAGAAAAATGTCGTGCTGGCGTTTTATATATTCGCATTCACCGGAGGTTGAACCGCTCAAATGAAGGCTTTCCAGAAGGATTTGCAAAAACTGGAAGCCGCCGATACCCAGGTCCTGGGTGTGAGCATGGATAGCCCCTTCGCCAACAAAGCGTTCGCCGACCAAATTGGTGTTACCTTTCCCCTTTTGAGTGATTGGGGCGGAGACACTACCCGCAAGTACGGTATTTACCTCGACAAATACAAAGCCGCCCGCCGCGTGAACTTCCTCATCGGCAAAGACGGAAAAATCCTGGAAGAGCAACTCGACAGCGCCGCCATCGATCCCACCAAGATCGTCGACGCCTGCCAGCGTCCTAAATTGAAGGACTGATGCGGTATTCTGCCGCGTGATTGCTGATCGCGAAGTTTGACGCTCACTAGTGACGTTGTTATGATGAATACGCGGGGTGGAGCAGTCTGGTAGCTCGTTGGGCTCATAACCCAAAGGTCGGTGGTTCAAATCCACCCCCCGCAACCAACCTTCCCAATGTCCGTACCGGAGACATAGGTAACAGAACGTCAGCGGGTTCTCAGATGGCGATAAATCGCCATTACACTCATTGAGGGTGAATGAATGTAATCGCGATTTCAACAGTTATTCAATCCATCAAATTCATTGCGCTTTACACAGCATGTTGGCGCCTGGGTAAGTTTCCTCATAAACCGTCCCCGATCCGTTCTGCCCATTGACATTGCCTCCCTCCGAGGCTGTACCACGCTGCGTCATATTGCCGGCGCCGTCGTGGGTCCACCCAAAGCTGGAGACAGGAACAGCCCCGCTAAATGAATAATCGAAGTCGTAAATCACGCTTTCTTTTCCGGTGTTGTCCAGCTTGAACAGCGTCCCGTATCCCAGACTACCTCCGCCCGAGGTGCTGCCGAAGATGCTGCCATCCGAACAGACCTTTACTCCTCCCAACGGAGTTACCCCATCCGAGGCACCGCCGAAGTTATACAGCGTGCTATACCCGCTTGTCGTGATCTTGAACAGCGTTCCCTTACCGTTTGCGCCACCCGCAGGCGTGGTGCCATAAAGGGCCTTGCTTTTGGCGTCCACAATGACACCGGAAGCAGGAAACGACCCGTCCGTTCCTCCAAGGAAGGTGTAAACCACAGTCTCCTTGCCGGTTGTATCGAGCCTAAACACCACTCCACAATTGCAGTTGGCATCGCCGCCAGCGTAGGTAGTGCCATAGATATTTCCAAACGGATCCAGGGCCAGGCTGTCAACTTCCGGATACGCCCCGCTCGCTCCGCCTGGGAAGGTCCATAGCGCGGTGAACTTTCCCGTCATCGGGTCGTACTCGTACACCACTCCGCAGCCGTACGGCGCCCCACAATTGAGATTCCCTCCAATCGAGGTGGCGCCGAAGAGTTTGCCGCTTGTATCCACGGTCAAGGCTGACGATGGCTCACCTCCGTCGCTGCCGCCCGTGAACCTGTAAAGCACCGTCTCTTTACCCGTCGCATCGATCTGGAACAACGTGCCACAACCGTTGCTAAAACAACCGCTGCTTCCCCCATTCGTCGTGGTGCCGTAGAGCTTGCCCTGCGCAATCGTCAGCGCCGCCGAAGGATAGGCTCCGTCCGTGCCCCCGGCAAATCTGTGCACCACGGTTTCCTTCCCCGTCGGAGTCAGTCGGTACACCACTCCGCAGCCATTCCCAGCGTTGCAGGTGAGGTTCCCGCCCCACAACGTGGTGCCCCACATGTTGCCGGCAGCGTCGTCGATGACCCGCGCCTGCGGACGCCCTCCGTCCGCCCCACCGCTAAACGTATAGAGCGTGTTGAGTTGCGCTTGCGTCGGTCGGCTAGCAACCACCACCAGAGAAAGCATCACCACTAACCTCAGTGCACCCTTTGTTATCCCCAACGTAATCTTAAGAATCCGGTCTCGGTGACGCTCCACGTGGGTCATCGCGGTCCTCCTGACTTACTGAGAGAGCATCTTACCCCTCCGGTGGAACATGTCAATGGAGACGTTCGGCTTGGATTAGGTCTCTGTCGTGAAGCTCTTTCCCATCCGCCATGAAGGGAAGTCATTTGTCAAGAAAAAGAGTTGTCCAATATTGGGCGATCACAGTTCCGTCCAGGGCCGGCAAGCAGGCAGACCGACAAGAGAGATGACCGGGCAGCATCCGGGCGGGGGGTTTTTTTGAGAACAGATCGAGAACAACTTGAGAACAGAATACTACAGAACAAGGTAGAGAACCGTGTACCAGCGCAGAGCTAAGTGATTGAGAGACAAAGACGAGCGGTTATTGGTTCCAGCTCATAACCCAAAGGTCGGTGGTTCAAATCCACCCCCCGCAACCAACCTTCCCAAGATTAATTTCCCGTAGACATCCTGAGTTCCTAAGGTTGCGAGCTGAGCCTGCAGATGGTGATTCGCAGTTCACTGGCATACCGCAGGCCTCGCGGCTTTCGTTGACTTGCCCTCCTCACGGACGTAGGATTCTGCTCCAGTGATCGGCAAAACCATCTCGCACTACCGCGTCGTCGAGAAGCTCGGGGGCGGCGGCATGGGCGTCGTCTACAAAGCTGAAGACATGAAGCTCAGCCGCTTCGTCGCCCTGAAGTTCCTTCCCGACGAACTCGCCCACGATGCCCAAGCCCTCAACCGTTTCCAGCGCGAGGCCAGAGCTGCATCCGCACTGAATCACCCAAACATCTGCACGATTTACGAGATTGACGAAGCGGATGGACGAAGCTTCATTGCCATGGAAATGCTGGAGGGCCAGGCGCTCAAGTACCGGATCGCCGGCAAGCCGCTGGAGATCGAAACTGTGCTCGACCTGAGCATCCAGATCGCCGATGCACTCGACGCAGCTCATTCGAAAGGTATCGTTCACCGGGACATCAAGCCAGCAAACATCTTCGTGACCAATCGAGGTCAGGCAAAGATTCTTGACTTCGGAATCGCCAAAGTCACTTCTATGCCCGAAGGCGTCGGTATGAGTGCTGAGGCCATCGAGTCCGAGGAACATCTCACCAGCCCGGGGATCGCAGTGGGAACGGTGACTTACATGTCTCCCGAACAAGCCCAGGCACGGGAATTGGATGGTCGAACGGATCTGTTCTCTTTCGGTATCGTTCTCTACCAGATATGCACGGGGAAGTTGCCCTTTCAAGGAGCCAGTTCGGCCCTTATCACGGAAGCGATCCTCAACCGCGATCCGGTGCCTCCCATTCAGCTCAACCCCAACATCCCGCCGTTACTCCAGGAGGTGATCCGCAAAGCCTTAGAGAAGGACAGGGACTTGCGTTATCAGCGCGCCAGCGACATTCGGGTTGAACTGCAACGGCTAAAGCGGGACACCGAATCAGGCCGGACTTCTACCGTGGGAACAGCTGTCGTCCGCCTTCCACGGATCTCCCGGATTATTGACTCGATTGCGGTTTTGCCCTTCGAAAATACTGCTGGCGACCCGGAGCACGAATACCTCAGTGACGGGATCACCGGCAGCCTCATCAATATTCTGGCAACGATACCGAAACTGCGAGTGATGGCGCAGAGCACGGCTTTTCGCTACAAGGGCCGTAAAATCGACCCGCAAGCCATCGGCCGCGAGCTGAATGTGCGCTCCGTGCTGACCGGAAGAATGATGCACAGCGGCGGCTCTTTGCGCATTGGCGTGGAACTGGTCGATGTAGCCACGGGCTCCCAACTATGGGGCGCACAATACGATCGGAAGCCGGGCGACATCTTTGTGGTCCAGGACGAGATTTCGAACGAGATTTCGGAAAAATTACGGTTACAACTGACCCGTAAAGAAAAGAAGCGACTCACAAGACACCATACAGAGAATGCCGAAGCGTACCAGCTTTACCTGAAAGGCCGTCATCACTGGAACAAGTGGACAGAAGAAGGGTTCTACAAGGCCATCGAGTACTTTCAGCAGGCAGTAGAGAAAGACCCCGGCTACGCCCTCGCCTACACAGGCGTAGCCGATTCCTATGTGCTGCTGGGCTGGAACAGCTATCTGCCGCCGAAGGAAGCGTTCCCGAAAGGCAAAGCGGCAGCGATGGCTGCCTTGAAGCTGGACCCGGATCTCGCCGAAGCCCACACTCCGTTGGCGGCGCTGTTGTGGCTCCACGATTGGCGGTGGGAAGAGGCGCAGATGGAATTTAAGCGCAGTCTCGAACTGTGCCCGAACTACGCGACTGCCAACCATTGGTATGCCGAGTATGTGATGACGATGGGGCGGCACGAAGAAGCTATGGCCAGAATGAAGAAGACCCAGGATATTGATCCGTTGTGGCTCATCATAAATGTCGCGGTCGGGTGGGCCTTCTACAATGCCCGCCGCTATGACGAAGCCATCGAACAACTCCGCCGAACCATCGAGTTGGAACCGAACTATCCTGTCACGTACTGGATTCTAGGCCTTCTCCTGAGGAAAACCGGCCGCTACGAACTAGCCATTACCGAGGGTGAGAAAGGGGTGAAGCTGTCAGGCGGTAGTCCTCTGATGCGTGCCGCGCTGGCGCACACTTTCGGCACAGCTGGCAGGACAACCGAAGCGCGCCAGATACTCGATGATCTGACAAAGCTAGCAAGACAAAAATATGTTGCACCCTACGTCTTCGCCGGAATTCACATCGGATTGGGAGAAAATGACCGCGCCATTGATCACCTGGAGAGCGCCTACGAAGAGCATTCCCATTGGCTCATATATCTTCATATAGATCCGAGCATGGACGGCTTGCGTGACAACTCCCGTTTCCAGAACCTGTCCCGCCGTGTCGGCCTTCCCATCCTGAGAAGCCGATCCACACCCTAAAGAATATCCGGTCCCCAACCCTTCTCTTTACAAAAGCGTCACAACGTTACACATCAATACAGCTTTTCCCGCATATGGCGCCTGAATTGACCCGGTTGCGGCTCTGCTGAAAGACGCTTAGCATTCTTGGGAGGTTTGAGGATTATTGGTAAGGCGGAGGTCTGTCACGTTTGCAGGGTTCGAAGCACATGCACTGGATGACATGGACATCGCTTTTGATCGCCCTATATGCTGGCAGCGTGTGTGGAGAGGCGCAAACCATTTCTGAGCCCTCGGATGAAGGCCGGAGGCTACACGCAATCCTTGAATACATCTCAACCGCATGGAATACCCTGACTCGTTCCACCACCGATTGTGAGGGCGTTGCTGATACCAAACTTGTGGAATTCCCGGTGCTCTATTTGCCTGCGGATATGGCGGCTCCGGGTTCGTTGGTCGCGCCGTCGGCAAATTACGACATTCGCGTCAAACATCTCCCGTTCGTAATCCACGGAGCGGGGAAAGTGCAAGCGGGGCAAATCCAACCGCCGGGATTACTGTTCCTTGAGAATCCCTACGTCGTCCCTGGCGGCCGGTTCAATGAGATGTATGGCTGGGACAGTTACTTCATCATTCGTGGATTGCTGCGGGCTGGAAAAATGGACCTGGCTCGTGGCATGGTCGAAAACTTCTTTTTTGAGATTGAGCACTACGGCGCCGTGCTCAATGCAAACCGCACTTACTACCTGACCCGTTCGCAGCCCCCGTTCTTGACTTCCATGATCATGGCGGTGTACGAAGCGGATAAGGCGAAGGGCCGTGACGATCATACCTGGCTCGCGAAGGCGTATGCCTACGCCGAGCGCGACTACCAGATGTGGACGAACAATCCTCACTTGGCTGGGACCACCGGCCTCTCGAGATACTACGATTTCGCTGATGGTCCGGTTCCGGAGGGATTGCACGACGAGGCCGGCTACTATCAAGACGTGTTGAAGTACTTTGTCCAGCAGGGGAAGCCGAGTCGTTACTTGGCGGAAGCCTCCGCAGTTGAATCGCTGCCTCATCCTGAATATCACCTGCGGCTTTGCAATGGCAAAATTTCGGCAAGCGATGCCAAGTGTGGCACGGCGAAGTATGTCTCTTTAAGTCCAGCGTATTACAAGGGCGATCGGAGTATGCGCGAGTCGGGATTCGACATCACCTTTCGCTTCGGACCCTATGGCGCTGACGCCGACCATTTCGCGCCGGTGTGCCTTAACAGCTTGCTTTTCAAGACTGAGAGCGACATGGAGGCGATGGCGACCTTGCTGGAAAATCCACGTGCAGCAGCGCAATGGCGCCAGCGGGCGGAGAAGAGGAAAGACGTCATGCGGACGCTGCTCTGGGATGCGCACCGCGGAGAATTTTTCGATTACGAGTTTCAACAGAAGAAAATATCCTCGTACGATTACGTAACCACGTTTTATCCACTCTGGGTGGGAATCGCAACTGACGCGCAGGCGCGAGCTGTGGTTAAGAACCTTCCCATTTTTGAGCACGAAGGCGGCCTCGCGATGAGTACGCAAGATACCGGCGTGCAGTGGGACTATCCCTATGGCTGGGCTCCGATGCAGTTGATTGCTGTAGAGGGATTGCGGCGTTACGGCTACAGCGCCGAAGCCGATCGCATTTCGTACAAATTTCTTTCCATGGTGCTGGCCAATTTCGAGCGCGACGCAAACATTCGGGAGAAATACAACGTCGTGACCGATTCTTCCAACATCGAGGTTGCAGAAGGGTACCGGAGCAACGTCATCGGTTTTGGATGGACGAATGCGGTCTTTCTGGAGCTCATGAAGCAGCTTCCGCTCGCATCGCTGAACCGCTTGGACCGCGAGAAGCCGGTTCGCTGACGGTCCTCTTCCAGGGCCTCAAGAGCGGTTGTGACTCCGTCTTTCGCTACAGGCTCGCTGCCAACAACTTTCCGGTTGACATGGATTCGTTCCGGGGGGAGGATTGTGGCTCACCGGTTCGTTTCCCGCAAGGTCGGTTGGGCTTCATTGTTCTGATCTCAACCG